>Ga0136651_10001874_pt1 | contig 11581 bp, 6 predicted proteins | sample Mar14236cmmetaG_FD_94867 | JGI IMG/M metagenome (GOLD analysis project Ga0136651, IMG submission 94867) | Marine hydrothermal vent microbial communities from Guaymas Basin, Gulf of California to study Microbial Dark Matter (Phase II) - Marker... ...
CAACTGTATGTCCTCGATGGGCATCTCCAGCCCGTCCCCGTTGGAGTGCCGGGGGAACTGCTGATCGGCGGGGATCCCCTCGCCCTCGGCTACCATCGCCGCGAAGATGTCACCCGCAGGGCGTTCATCGACAACCCGCTGCCCGGCCATACCGGCGAAAAGCTGTATCGCACCGGGGACATCGTGAAATGGCTGCCGAACGGGGAGTTGCAATACATCGGCCGGTTGGACACCCAGGTCAAGATCCGCGGAAACCGCGTCGAACTCGGCGAAGTGGAGACGGTTCTGAACCAGCACCCGGCGATACACCGGGCGGTGGTCGTGGTGCGCGAGGACCGGTCCGGCGGGAAACGGCTGGTCGCGTACATCGTGCCGGAACACCCCGACAGCTTCGTTCTCGAGGAGGTCCGCCGATCGCTCGCCGACCGGCTCACGGAAGCGATGCGTCCCACGGCCTACAAGGTGATGGATGAGCTTCCCCTGACTCCGAATGAAAAGGTGGATCGTGATGCTCTCCCCGAGCCCGAGACCGGCAGACCGGACCTCGAATCGGAATTCATCCCCCCGCGGGACCCCCTCGAACTCAAGCTGATGCTGATCTGGGAGGATCTGCTTTCCGTCCGTCCGATCGGGATCAAGGACAACTTTTTCGATCTCGGGGGCCATTCGCTTCTCGCGGTTCGCCTGTTCGCCGAAATCGAGGCCGTGTCGGGCAAGGAGCTATCCCTCGCGACTCTCTTTCATGCTCCGACGATCGAGCAGCTCGCCGAGATCCTCCGCCGGGAGGGCTGGAGTCCGCCGTTGGAGAAAGTGGTTCCGGCGAACGCCGAAGGCGCGCTGATCCCCCTGTTTCTCGTCCCGCCCGCCGGGGCTGTCGGCTTGAGCTTCATCGAGCTTTCGCGCCACCTCGGGGATGACCAGCCGGTCTATGTCCTCCTGCCGAGCGGGCTCGACGACGAGGATAATCCCACCGGGCACATGAGCGAGATCGCTAAGGTGTGCATCGAGGAGATCCGACGGCTGCGCCCGAAAGGGCCGTACATCCTCGGGGGGTTGTGCTTCGGGGGATACGTCGCCTTCGAGATCGCCCAACAACTGTCCGCGGAAGGTGTGCAGGTTCCGCTAGTGGTCCTTTTCGATGTGCATGGCCCCCGCTTCGCGCGTTCCGAAAACCTCCTGGTTTTTCACTTCCGCAAGTTCGCTTCGTTGCAGGGCAGGGAAAAGCTGCACTACCTGGCGGAACGCTGGCGAGGTCTCAAGCGGCGCGCCCAACAGTTCGGCTTTAAAACAGCGTACCGGTTCTTCCATTCGCTCGGCATGGCTCTCCCCTCTTCCCTGCGGAGGACGCGCGATGCGCACCTCATGGCTCGATTGACCTATTCCGCCCGACCGTATCCCGGCCGCGGTCTCCTCTTCCACGCCGAGAGACAACCGGAGGGGTTCGATACCCCGCTCAAAGGGTGGGGCGGCCTTTTCCAGGGCGGTCTGCTGGCCCACGAGGCGCCGGGGGACCACTCGACGATGATGCACGAGCCGCATGTCCGCATTGTGGGCCAACAACTGATGGATGTCCTCCGGCCGTTGAACCGTGAACTCGCGGATGACAACGGACGCGGCGGCGATTCCTCCCGAATCACGGATATGGACGTTGTATGAACCCCGAGCGGGCCTTCCCCGTGCCCATGGAATCCCGGGGAGAACGCTGGATTCGCGCCGCCGGCGGGTTCTCGCTCGCTGCGGGAGAGGTGCATGTGTGGCGGGTCTCCCTGTCACTTCCCGGTGCGAGCACCGCGACACTTGCCGAATTGTTACCCGCGGACGAACTTGAGCGAGCGGCCCGGTTTCACCGCGAGGAGCACCGCGTGCGTTTCATCGTGGCCCATGCCGCGCTGCGCGACATCCTCCATCGTTATCTCGCAGAGGAACCCGCCGCGATTCCGTTTCTGCTGAACGAGCGGGGAAAACCCTCGTTGCCCCCGGAGCGGAACCCCGGCGAAATCGAGTTCAACCTGTCCCATTCCGGGTCCCTGTCGCTGGTCGCTCTCACGCGCGGGGTGCCGGTGGGAGTCGATGTGGAGCGTATCCGCACGGCGCGGGACCACGAAGCGGTCGCGCGCAGGTTTTTTTCCGAAAATGAGGTGGCTGGTTACTTCGCCCTTCCGGAGGAAGAACGGCGCTCCGCGTTCTTCCACATTTGGACCCGGAAGGAAGCCTACATCAAGGCCCTCGGGGTGGGTTTGAGCGCGCCCCTGCGATCGTTCACCGTGAACGTGTCGCCCGGCGAGCCGGCGCGCCTGGTCGAGGACCGGGCGAACCCTTCCCATGTCGAGCGATGGAGGCTCTTCGACCTTCCCGTCGGCGAGGGTTACCGGGCCGCTCTCGCGGTCGGGAAGATGGATGTGACCCTCAGACTGTTCGAGTGGGAACCCGCCATTTCCGCCAGGGGGAACCGGGATTGAGGTCGCCGATCGTGGTTGATATCGGGAGGTACCCCCTTCCCCATCCGCCTGCCCGGGGCCGTGTTCTCCGCACCCCGCGCGGTTGCGCGGGAAAAATGGCGGGTGCAGGAATGCGGGCGCGAAGACTCGCGGTGGCCGGGCGGTTGGGGCGGCTTGGCGTCTTCGTCGCGGCCATCCTGTTGTGCGCCGCCGTAACTACGGCGGAGGCCGCAGTACGTGCGGACCACCCGGTGTACGGTTTCCTCGAGCGCGCCTGGATGCGGGGGTGGACGGAGCGGCCGGCGAGCACGCTCCGGCCGGAATCGCGCGCGCGGATTCTCTCCCTGCTGGAGGAGGTCGGCCGGCGGAGGAGCGAAATGGCCCCGCACGAGAGGCGGCTGCTGGACCAGTTCCTGCCGGAGTTCCGGCTCTATTCCACCGGCGGTTCGAGCCGCTGGCGGCGCGCCCTGGGGAACACCGGGCTCATCAAGCCGAAGAGCGTCCTGTTCCGGGGAGGAGTCCGGCCGGTCCAGGGGCGGCACGATTCCTTCGTTTACGCCCTTTCGCCGATCATCGGATACTCCTGGATCGATGACCCGACCTTCAGTGCGGCCTCGATTTTCCGCACGACCGGCGGGGTCGATTTGCAGGCGGGTTACGGCGACCTTCTCGAGGCGGGTATCCGCTTCAAGGACAGCGCGGAATACGCGGCGAACGGGAGGAAGCTCCCCCCCTATGCCCCCGCGGCGGCCTATACCACGCCGGTATCCATCGGCACCGGGGGAGTCACCTACGAGGAGACGGAAGCCGACCTGACGGTTCACCTCTCCCCCTTCCTCTTCCGCCTCGCCCGCGAACGGCCCGCCTGGGGACCGTCGGAATTCAACCGGCTGTTTCTCTCCGGCGCGGCGCCCCCCTTCGTCTATGGGGAGCTGCGGCTGAACGTGGCGGATCGCGTGCGCTTCAGCTACCTGCACGCGTCTCTCGATCCTTCCCCGTTGGGGGGCGAAATTCTCTACTTTGCCGCAAGTGGGAAACCACGGCGGGTGAAGAACGACAAGTACTTCGCCGCCCATCGCCTGGAATGGGCGCCCTCGGGTCGCCTCAGCGTCGGGTTCGAGGAGAGCGTGGTGTACGGCGAGCGGGGACCGGCGCTCGGGTACTTGATCCCGGTGAACCTGTTCTGGACGGAGAATCATGTCCAGAAGCGGGATGATAATGTCGCGTGGGGGATCGACTTCCAGGCGGTGCCGCTCCCGGGGGTGAGGACCTACGGGGAGTTTTTCCTCGATGAGGCATCCTTCGGCGACCTGTTCAAGGACCGGCTGCACAACCGGACCGCCGTGACTCTCGGCGTGGAGACGGTGGACCTGTTCGGTGTGCCCACCCTCGCCGCCGGCCTGGAGTATTCCCGCTTGCGCCCGTTCGTCTATTCGCACTGGTTTCCCATCAATGTTTACAGCCATTTCGGCTATCCCCTCGGAACCCCGTTGAAACCGAACTCCGAGGAGTGGAACGCGGGAATCGAGTGGCGTCCCTTCGCCTTCTGGACGTTCGATGCCGCGGGGCGTTATACTGTTCATGGACGTTCGAGCGGCTCGGTTACGGCGGGCGGTGAAATCACGGACCCCCCCGGGGTCGCCGGCGCCGAGTACCATTTCCTCGGCGGGGACCTGACCCGGCGGGTGGAGTTTCGAGCCGGTGCCGAATGGGAGCCGCTCGAACTGCTTCGACTTCGCTTCGAGGGAGGAGCCGTCCGGCGGGAGGGGAAGATGGATCCATTCGCTCTCGTAGAGATCAATTGGGATATGTGACCTGTGTCAGAATCATCAAGTGAATAACCTGTATCTTGCGAAAAGACGGTTTGTCGGCATGAACGGACTATTCAGGCGAGTAACCGGGCGTAGGTACATGGCGAAAACACTCATTGTGATCGTTGCCACGATCCTGCTTTTCCTGCTGCTGTGCGGCGCGGGCAACGCAGCGGGGACGATCGTTGTGGGCGATTTTCTCCGGATCACCATGCTCGGTGAGGCCCAGTTCGACCGGACGGTGCGGGTCCGCGAGGATGGCACCATCCCCTATCCGTTCATCGAGGAGATTCCCGTCGCGGGGATGACGGAACCGGAGCTGCAGACCCTCCTCGTGCAGGTGTTCCAGACCTATATCAACGAGCCGGTTATCCTCGTGGAAATCCTCGAGGAGTACACGATTCATGTGCAAGTTCTCGGGCAGGTGAACCGCCCCGGTCTGCTGGAGATGCCCGTGCACCTCGATGTGCAGTCCGCCATCTCGCTCGCCGGGGGAGCGACCGACCTCGCCGACCTCGGCAAGGTCCGCCTGCTCCGCCCGGTGTCGAACGAGGCGGAAGACTTCGACATCATCCCCGTCGACCTGGTCTCCTTCGCCCTCAGCGGTGACATCAAGTCGCTTCCGCGCCTCGAGGAACACGATATCATCATCGTCCCGGGAGCCGACCCCGCATCCCACGTGGTCGTCATGGGCGCCGTGCTGCGGCCGGGAACCTACCTTCCCCTGCCGGGTTCGAACGTTCTCCAGCTCATCCTGCAATCGGGCGGATGGACCACGCGGGCGAATCCGAAGAAGGTCCGCATCCTCCGGCGAACCGCGCCGGGCGTGTACGAACGCGAGCTGGTCAATCTTGAGAAGTTGCTCAGTCGTCAGCGTGTCGAGGGGATTCCCGCGATCACCGGCGGTGAGATCATCGTCGTCCCGGAGAAAGGCGGCTTCTTCGACTGGGACAACACCTACCGCATGATGCGGACGCTCGCACTCATGGGTACACTGTACCTTCTTGTCGTACGGTTGGCAGGATGAACATCGACACGAGAACTGACCCCGCCGCTCAAGGCGATATCCTCCCCTCCGCCTCTCTTCGCATGCTGTTCAGCCGCGCGCTGCAGGTCGTGCTGAAGCGCTGGGTCCTTTTCATGGTGGTTTTCTTCGCGGTCTTCGCCGGGGGATTGTCTTTCGTCCTCACCCGTCCGCCCATCTATGTGTCCAAGTCGACGGTCATGTTCGAGCAGGTGGGGAAGAACAGCGGTGACCTCGCGACATCGTACCTCAACCTGAGCCCGGTTCTCTCCTCCGTCCCGCTGGATGAATTCTTCAAGTCCGTCGTGAACAGTGTAATCTACCGTGACCAACTGGCTGCCACGCTGAAGGAATCCGGGTACACTCCTCCCGAAGGGATGACTATCGAAACGGCGATCCTGCGGAATCTCGAATACTCCTTCATGAAGAGCAGCGCCTTTGCGGATATCATCGCGCGGGAGACGGATGCCAAACGCGCCCGGTTGATGGTGAAAAGCGCCCTGGAAACCCTGATTGAACGGTCACGGCTGATCCATCGGGAGGAGCTCAGGAGCACGACCGATTTCCTCGACACGCAACTGGCGGTGATGACGAAGAACATGGAGGATGTCGAGCGCGAGATCCAGGAATTCCAGGAAAAGAACGCCATCGACCCCGCCGATGTGGAGCGGGGAGTCTGGGGGGAATTGTACGATCTCCAGCAGCAACTGGTGGAGACGGAAGTGACCCTTTCCCTCGAAGCCTTGAACTACCAGTCGTTCGGGGATCAATTCACCCGGCTCGCGATGGAGACCGCCAGGGATCTCGGCGGGCGCGAGGCGCCGATGGTCGAGGAGCTGAAGGAGAGAATCATCGACCTGCAGCGCAGGATCGATGTTCTTCTGAAGCAGGACCCGCACAGCCCCCAGGTGGATCTGCTCCGCGGGGAGTTGGGTGCGGCTCGTGATTCGCTCCTCACCACTATCTCGGAGGCGCAGAGCGGTGAACCGAAACTGCGGCAGGAGCGCAGCGCGCTTCTCTCCGCCCTGATCGACAAACGGACCGAATCGGAGCTGAATCTCGTCGGCCTGCGGAACAAGCAGGCATTCCTTCGCGAACGGATACGCGTGTTTAAGGAGGATCACCCCGACATCCTCGAAACCGCCCTCCGTTTTTCCAAGCTGATTCGTTCGAAAGAGGTGCTGAACAACGCGTTCAACATGCTGATGGAAAAACGTGAAGAGGCGAGGATCCAGGCGGCTTCGGAAACCGGTGGGATCAAGGTGATCGATCCGCCGAATCTGCCGCTGAAACCGGAAGATGAGAAAAAGGGCTTCTACGCCGCCGTAAGCCTGTTGCTCGGGTTGTTCCTGGGGTTCGGCGTCTGCTTCGCAGCCGACCTGTTTGACGACTCCTTCAAGACGCCCGAAGAGGTGGAGCACATACTCCGGCTGAGTACCCTTGGTATGATTCCCGAGATCCGCCTCCCTAGGGACAAGCTGAAACCGGAGGCGGGGAAAATATCCCCCGGCGAACGGAAGTACCGCATCCAGCGATCGCTGCTCATCTCGAACTTGCCGCCGAGCAACCCCGTGGTCGAGGCGTACCGGACGTTGAAAACGAATATCGCCTTTTCCTTTCCCGATGTGAACCTGAAATCGATCACCATTTCCAGCCCCCAATCCGGCGAGGGCAAGTCGATCACCTCGGCGAATCTCGCCATCAGCTTCGCCATGTCCGGGCTGAACACACTTCTCGTGGACTGCGACCTCCGCAGGCCGATTCAACATTCGCTGTTCAACACGACCAGCGAACCGGGGTTGACTGACGTGCTGTTCGAACAGAACGGCTGGGAAAAAGCGCCTCGCCCAACGGGAATCGAGAACCTGACCCTGATGCCGGTAGGATCCTCCACCCCGAACCCGGCGGACCTGATCAGCTCGGAGAAGATGCGCCGGTTCATCCAACGTTCCACTGAGCTGTATGACATCGTCATATTCGACACTCCTCCGATCACTTTCGCCGTCGATGCACGACTTCTCGCCAACCGCACGCAGGGGTTGATCCTGGTGATTCAGAACGAAAAGACGCGGATCAACACGGCGAAACTCAGTGTGAACCAGGTTCGCCAAGTCGGCGGGCGATTGATCGGAACGGTGATCAACAGGATCAGTGCCCGCCCCCTCTACGGCAGCGAATACTACATTTACGGCGAAAGCTGACTTCACGTCCACGGAGCCCCGGCAATCCCCCCGGCTCCTCAAGCCCGGTCCCACTCGTGCGCCATATCCCTTCCAACGACAATGATACTCTATCCCCCGATCACCTGAGTACTCTCGCGCGCGGCACCGGCATCGCCTTCTCCGGCAACATCGTCGGCAAGGCGGCACAGGTTGTTACCCAAGTCGTCCTCGCACGATTACTGGGCCCGAGGGACTTCGGCCTCTACGCCCTCGGTCTCACGTTCCTCCGGATTACCGGCGCCTTATCGCCGTTGGGTCTCGGGCTGGGTGTGATCCGCTATGCAAGCCTCTACAAGGAAAAAGACAAGGCCCGTTTGAAGGGGGTGATCCTCCAGTCGCTGTGGACCGCGACGGCGATGGGGCTCCTGCTCGGCGGCATGCTGTTCTTGGCAGCGCCATACTTGGCGGACAGGGTGTTCCATAAACCCGGTCTCGAAGCCGTTCTTCGCTGGTTTTCCTTCGCGATCTGGCTGGCGGCCGGCTTGCGGGTCGGTTCCGCGACCACGCGTTCGACCCAGAGGATGGAGTACAGCGTCATCACCCAGAACATTCTCCTTCCGCTGAGTCATCTCGTCCTGGTGATCCTTCTCCTCAAGGTGTTCCAGGCGGGTATGCAGGGAGCCCTTGCGGCGCGGGTGACATCGTTCGCGCTCGCGTTCTTCCTCGCCCTCTTTTTCATCCGGCGCCTGTTCCCGGAGGTGTTCTCCCATGCAGTACGGGCGAAGTACACGTTTCGCGAGGTTCTCGCGTTTTCCCTCGCAACCGCATGGGCCGGGGTTCTGAATTCCCTCGCCTCGTGGACCGACCGGTTGCTGATCGGCTACTTTCGCCCCGCCGCGGATGTGGGGTTCTACCAGGCTTCGGCGCAGATCGCGACCCTGTTTTCGATCATCGCGATCACGTTAAACACCATCGTCTCGCCGATGATCGCCAACATGTACGGGAACGAAGAGAAGCAACAGCTCAACGCCCTGTTCAAGGTCACCACCCGCTGGAGACTCAATCTGGGCCTTCCTCTCCTCATACCCGTCATGGTGAACGCCCGTGACATCATGGCGAGCATCTTCGGTGAGGCCTATCTCGCCGGCACCGGGGCGATGGTGATCCTCGCCTCCGCGCAGGTGTTGAACCTCGGGCTCGGAGCGGTCGGACTGACCCTTGTGATGACCGGAAATCAGAACCGCTGGCTTGGAATCACCGTGATCTCGCTCGTCGCCAATATTACCCTGAACCTGGTCCTCATTCCCCGGTTCGGGCTCATCGGAGCGGCTTTCTCCACCGCAGCCGCCTTTCTCTTTTCGGGGGTCTTCGGCTTGATTACGTTATTCCGGCGGGAACGGCTGTGGCCGCATGACAAGCGGATCTTCAAGGGCCTGTTCGCCGGTGTTGTGACCACCGGGATTCTGCTCCTGCTTAAACACACGGTGCAGTTCCACGGTCGTCTTGACATCCTGATCCACCTGTTCGCTTCGCTGATCTCGTTCGGAGGGATTATTCTCCTTCTCGGCCTCGATGAAGAGGAGCGCCACCTTATCGGCTGGATACGAAGCCGTTTTTATCAGATGTTCAAGGTTCGCTGACTCGCGGCGGGAACGGCCGACCTGTTTCCCTCGTTGCCGGGCCGGCGGGCTGCGGCAGACTAATTGGTGGGTGTGAGTGTTGATAGGGAACTGAAACCTTGTCTTTGATGCAACTGCAGGGAATCAGCGCCGCGGGGGTGGCTTTGAAGCTTTCCTCGAGAAGGCTGCTCACCGCGCTCCTCCTCGCGGGGGCCGGTTTCGCGGTCACACTCTTTCTCTTCCATACCTTCAACCCGATCATCGTCATCGTAACCGGGCTGGTCTTCCTGCTGACCGTGTTCGCCCTGAAAGATATCACCTACGGGGTGATCGCTTTCCTCGCGATTCTGCCCTTCATCGATTTCTTCAAGCGATTCCTCTTTATCTTCGATACGACCAAGGTTGAGTACTTCCTCGTCAAGTCTCTTCCCGATCTTATCCCACTGGGAATGATCCTCTATCTCGTCGGGGATCGACGGCTGCAGCAGGGGCGTTCACGCCTGGACAAATGGGTGCTGTTTTTCTCCCTCTGGGTGTTGCTCGAAGCGTTCAATCCCCGCAGCCCGATCATCGTCGGCCTGGGCGGCATTCACCTCTATATCATTCCCCTGCTCCTCTATTTCTATTCGCGGGAACTCGTGGCAAAGGACCGCTGGAAACCCGCCATGTTCGTCATCCTCGGCACCGCGGTCATCAGTTCATTCTACGGCATCTACCAGTTCAAGTTCGGTATGCCGGGGTTCGAAGAGGCATGGGTGAACAGTCCCATGGTCTCCTCGCGCAAGCTGGACATGATCACGATACGAGGCTTTTTGCGGGCCTACGCGGGGTTCACCAGTCACAAGGAATTCGGTTTCTTTCTCGCCGTGTCGATGCTGGTGACACTGTTCGCTCCCATCCGTCTGCATGCCCTCGTCCGCCTGCTCCTCTTCGCTCTCTTCAGCGTAGCCCTGGTGATGACTTTCCATCGTGCATCCCTGCTCGCTTTTCTCGCCGGGGTCGTGGTCTATTTCATCGTGCGGTATCGGCGGAAAGGTCTCTTCGACCTCACAGCGGTCGGGCTGGTGGTCAGCCCCCTGCTGGTCCCCCTGCTGGGAAACGCGCTTGTGGGGTTGAAGACCCTGTTCAAACAACCCCTCCTCTACGCTCTCCTGCAGACGGGAACCTTCGATGCCCGTGTCCGGGGATTTCATCGGGCGTTCCAGAACCTCGGTTCCACCCTCGACCCCATCGGGCATGGGTTGGGTTCGGTTTTCGTCGGGATCCGGATCGCCAACATCCGCCAGGTGATCGAGGTTCCCCACAACGGCTACCTCGAAATGTTATGGGAGATCGGTTCCATCGGCACCCTTCTTTTTATCCTCCTGGTCGTCCATTTCTTTTTCCTCAGCAGAAAATTGATGATGATGGATCTTCCGCCGGAGGACAAGCGCCTCGCGGCCCTTTGCATCGGGCTGCTTTCGGGGATTCTGCTCACGCACGGTCTGATCAACGCCTTTACCCAGATGTACCATACCGCTGCGTATTTCTGGGTGTTCGCGGGGATTCTGACCGGGATCTGGGCACGCAACGAGACCGTGGCGTGCGGCATGACCGGCCTCTACGAAAAATCCCCTCCGGGTCCGGCGAGGGAAGCCTGAATCATGGAGCGCGTCGGCCTGTACGCCCTCGACCAGGATCTCGCGACCACCCGTTCGCGGGGGATCTACTTTTACACGCGCGGATTGATCCGCGGGCTTGCGGAGACGCCGGACCCGGGGTTCGAAGTCCACCTGTTCCTGAGCGACGCGAACCTGCGGGATTTCGCGCCGCGAGCGCGGCCGGGCTGGATGCACATCCACCACGTCCGCGGCCGCTATGGCGCCGGCGCGAAACGGTTGTGGGCGGACCAGGGGCTCGCCGCGCTGCTTCCGGCGCGGTACCGGCTCGACCTGGTCCACTTTCCCAAGGGGTGGGTTCCCGCCTGGAACCCCGGCCGCCCGAGGGTGGTTGCGACGCTGCATGATGCCATCGTCCCCTGGTACCGAAAGCATCACCCCGAGGTTTCGCCCCGGCGCAACGGTTTCTTCACCTGGGCCACGCGTCACTCCATCCGGCGCTCGGATCGTATTCTCGTCCCTTCCCGCAGTGCCGCGCGGGACCTCGTCGATTTCGACCCGGCGGCCGAAGGGAAAATCACCGTTGTCGTGGAAGGCTGCGGGTTGGAGATGCCGTCGGAACTCCCCCACCCCTCCGAACGGACCGGCGGAATCCTCGTCATCGGGTCGACCGCCCCGCACAAGGCGACGCGCGAAACCCTCCACCTCCTGGCTGCCTGGGTGCGCGCCGGGGGGACTCGACCGGCGGTTACGGTCGTCGGGCTGGATGGGTGGCCGCGGGGATGGGGAGAACCGCCGGCCGGCTTGGACGTGAAATATTTCGGCATGGCCGATGAGCGGCGGCTGATCGACCTCTATAAACGGCACCGTGTTCTCGTGCTCCTCAGCGAGATCGAGGGGTTCGGCCTGCCGGCGCTGGAGGCGTACGC
>Ga0136651_10001876_pt1 | contig 11570 bp, 7 predicted proteins | sample Mar14236cmmetaG_FD_94867 | JGI IMG/M metagenome (GOLD analysis project Ga0136651, IMG submission 94867) | Marine hydrothermal vent microbial communities from Guaymas Basin, Gulf of California to study Microbial Dark Matter (Phase II) - Marker... ...
GCCTACTTGCTGGAGCGAGATTTCCTCTTTGTCGCCTTTGGTCGTTCTCGCGTCGAAGGCGACTTTTGCTACCTCGACGTGGACGGCACTGCCGGTATCCGTGAGGCCACGCACCACCTGATCAACCTGGGCCGCCGCCGCATCGCCATCATCCTTCCCCCGGGGAATCTGATGTTCACCCACTACCGCCGGCTGGGGTTCGAGGAGGCCATGGCGGAGGCGGGCCTGCCTATTGAGCAAACATTAGTCGAACACGGTGACCTGACGGAGCGCAGCGGCCACGAGATTGGGCGGGCCTTTCTGACGCGGGACGACCCTCCCAGTGCTATCATCGCCTGCAATGATTTGATGGCGTTGGGAGTCATCAGCGCCGCCCAGGGGCTGGGACTGACTGTCGGGCGCGACGGTTCCGCTGAGCCGTCACCGCGAAGCGTGGCCGTGGTTGGCTTCGACGACGTCTCCCTGGCGGCCCACTCGCATCCGCCGTTGACCACCGTGCGGCAGCCCATCTACGAGATTGGGCAGCGCGTGTGTCGCATGCTCATTCGACTGATCGAAGGAGAGACGCTGGAAGAGCGCCACGTGATTCTGACGCCGCAGTTGATCGTGCGAGAATCGTGTGGCGCGAAGGCTTCGCCGTGAGCGCTCAGCCGAACGGTGCAGTGAATTCAAGAAAGGGGGTGATGAGTATACGCCGGATGAAACCACGAACGTTTGTATCAGTTTCCGCTAAACCAACTATTTACTAACTAAGGAGGAGTTTCAAAATGAAAAAGTACGCAAGTTTGTTAATGCTCGGCGCTATCCTGGCCAGCCTTCTAGCGGCCTGCGCGGCACCCACGCCAGAGATCGTCGAGGTCGAGGTCACCCGCGTCGTGACCGAGAAGGAAGAGGTCGAGGTCCCCGTCGAGGTCGAGAAGGAAGTCGAGGTGACCAAGATCGTCGAAGTCGCGCCCGAAGTCGCGGACCACGGCGAAGTCGTCATCTTCTCCACCCAGGCTGTCCCGGTGGAAGAGGCCGAAAAGATGCGTGGCATCGTCCTGGCGGATTTTCAGGGGCACGCTGAATTCGTTCCTCTGGAGCAGGCTTCACTGATAGACCGTGTGCTGGCCGAGGCTGGGAGCAGTGAAGGCTCCGTGGACGTTTTGATTGACCTACACGGGACCTATCCGACGTTGCTCCAGTCTGATGCTCTCATGGACATCTCCGACCTGGCGGCCGAACTGACCGACGCGGGCATTCCAGAGGCGTTCATGGAGTTGGGCAAGTTGGGTACTGACAAACAGTACTACATCCCCGTGATGCAGGCCACCTACATCTTTGCCGCCAACAAGGCCGCGTTGGAATATCTGCCCGCCGGCGCCGACGTTGACGCGCTGACCTGGGAAGATATCCGCGACTGGGGCAAGAACATCGCCGAAGCCACCGGCGACAATAAACTCGGCTTCCCTGCCGGAGATGGCGGGTTAATGCACCGCTTCCTCGAAGGCTACATCTACCCCTCGTACACCGGCGGGATGGTGACCGGCTTCCGCAGCGATGACGCAGTGGCTATGTGGGAATTCGTGAACGACATGTGGCAATACGTGAACCCACAGGCTACCACTTACTCGTTCATGCAGGAGCAACTCTTGTCCGAGGAAGTGTGGGTGGCTTTTGACCACACCGCCCGGCTGATCGAGGCGTTCAAGCAACGTCCCGATGACTTTGTGGCGTTGCCCGCCCCCACAGGGCCCAAGGGGCTGGGGTTCATGCCCGTCATCGTCGGCGCGGCCATCCCCAAGAACGCCCCCAACCCGGATGGCGCCAAGGCGATGATCAAGTACATGCTCCAGGATGAGACTCAGATCCACATCCTGCGCGAGATCGGCTTCTTCCCGGCAACCGACGTCGAGTTCCCCGGCTTTATCCCGTTCGGCGTCCGAGCGGAGGGAGAGGCTGTCGCCAAACAGGCGGCGTCACCGAATGCGCTGCCGGCCTTGCTGCCCGTTGGCCTGGGCTCGCGCGGAGGCGAGATCAACAAGATCTATCGCGACGCCTTCCGCCGCATCGTCCTCGAGGGCGGGGACATCAGCACCGTTCTCGCCGAAGAGGGCGACAATCTGCAGACCTTGCTGGAGGAGACTGGCGCGCCTTGCTGGCCGCCTGACCCGCCCAGTGATGGGGCTTGCCCGGTACCGTAGCACAACACCCGGCAGGGGAGGCAGGTTTCCCTGCCTCCCCTTGTCGGATTTCTGACAGAACCCGTCCTTACGGAAGGAGATTACCATGAAAATCAAGAAACAGAAACTCGAGCCCTATCTCTTGCTGCTTCCGTCCGCAATCTACCTAGCTCTCTTCTTCGCGTGGCCCATGTTCCAGGCTTTTGGGCTCTCCCTTCGGACGGATGAAGGAGAATGGACTCTAAAGTTTTTCCAGCGTATGGTCAACGACGCTCCTTTCAGAGAAGCCATACGCAACACCGCTATATTCCTGGTGACCATTGTTCCCATTCAGTTTGTCCTGGCCCTGGCTATGGCTCTTCTGGTCACGGCCGGGCTGCGTGGATCGGGAATGTTGGTTTACGTATACGCCATCCCCATCGCCATCTCAGACCTGGCAGCAGGATTCGTCTGGCTCTCTGTCTTTACCGAGCATGGCTACCTCAACACCGTACTCACCAGCCTAGGCTTGTTGGACAAACCGTTTATTTTCCTCCAATATGGAACCCCGTGGGCGTTCATTGCCGTGATACTGGCCGAGGTTTGGCGGGCGACCTCCATCGTGTTCGTTATCCTGGTAGCCGGGTTGCAATCTATCCCCAAGGAATACGGTGAAGCGGCCGAAATCTTTGGCGCCAGTTACCTGACCCGTCTCTGGCGCGTGACCCTTCCTATATTGCGCCCCAGTATCCAGGTGGCCCTCATCCTGCGCACCATCCTGGCCATTCAAGTGTTCTCCGTAGTGATGGCCCTGACAGGCGGCGGCGTCAGAGTGGTGGCTTCCGAGGCATATCAGTGGTACAACAACTGGCGCAATCCTCACGTCGCCGCAGCCTACGCCGCGTTTATCCTCTTCGTGTCCATGTGCGCCGGTGCCTTCTACCTGCGCGCCCTGCGAGTCAAGGAGGCAACGCTCTAAACTCGAAAGGAGATTAAGCAATGAAATCAAAGGCTACCTTGTCCTATTCCCGATTAGTCAAGAGAGGCCTGGTCTACATGGCGGCGATTGCTGTGGCGCTGTTCATTCTGGTTCCTATCTACCTCATTACCGTGATGGCATTTAGCCCAGAGGACGTGGTCTATGGCTATCCCAAGCCCCTTATCCCCCGGCAGATCACTACAGAAACCATCCTCTTCTTCCTCAATTCCTACAAGATGTTGGACTCGGTAAAGATCAGTGTGATCGTAGCCGTGCTCACACTCGTAATATCGTTGTTGATAGGCGCACCGGCCGGATATGCGCTGGCCCGCTACATCTTTGCCGGTCAGGATGTGTACAGCATTCTGATCTTGTCTACGCGGGCGTTCCCGGCGGTGATCCTCTCCATTCCTCTGGCCCAGACCTATATCCAATGGCACCTGGACGATACTGTCCTGGGCGTGGCCCTGATGCATACGGCGATGGCCCTCCCTACGACGATCCTGGTCACCAGCAGTGTCTTCGTCGGAATCTCTAAGGAACTGGAGGAGGCGGCCCTGACGCTAGGCTGCAGCCGGTTCACTGCCTTTCGGCGCATCATACTGCCCCTGGCATTGCCCGGCCTGGCTGCCTCGGCCATCTTTACCTTTGTCCTTTCGTGGAACGAGGTGTTTGCGGCCGCCATCCTGACCGTGCACAATCGCACTATGCCCGCCAGGCTGATTGTGGGACTGGGCGGTTCGCCCGCCACGTTCAAATTTGCCGGCGGCTTTCTCATGCTGGTGCCTGCGATTGTGTTTATGCTCTTCGTTCGTCGTTACCTGTTCAGCCTGTGGGGCATAAAACTAAAGTGAAGAGTCCTCGTAATCTCTCTGCACGAGACCATTGGGACTCCAGTAACCGTGAATTCACGAGATTAATTAGATCCAACTTTGCTCGGCCCGGATTATCAAACCTGTGGTGAGCGCAGCCGAACCATCCAGGCCCAAAGCGGGGATTTGGCAATCCCCTTGGAGCAACCTTGGATCCAATGAGACAAGATAAGGAGATCTATCGTGGCTGAAATTCGAGTAGAAAATGTACGCAAGGTCTTTGGCAAAGTTGTCGCTGTGAAAGATGTCACTCTAACCGTACCCGATGGAGAGTTTGTAGTGCTATTGGGACCCAGCGGCTGTGGCAAGACCACACTACTACGCTGCATCGCCGGACTGGAACAGGTGGATGGAGGACGTATTTTCATTGGGGATCGGGAGGTTACCAACCTGTCGCCGCGCGACCGGCACATCGCGATGGTCTTTCAAAGTTACGCCGTCTTTCCGCACATGACCGTCTCCGATAACATCGGCTTTGGTCCGCGTATGCAACACGTGCCAAAACCGGAGATCGAGAAACGAGTCAAATCCACGGCCGCAATGGTGCACATCGAAGATCTGCTGGATCGTTACCCGGCGCAGTTGAGCGGCGGGCAGCGCCAGCGAGTAGCCGTGGCTCGCGCCCTCGCGGTTCAGGCTCAGGTACTGCTGATGGACGAGCCGCTCAGCAACCTGGATGCTTTGCTACGCCTGGAAATGCGCGCTGAACTCAAGGCGCTGATGGATGAACTCGATACCACCGTGGTATACGTCACCCACGACCAGGTGGAGGCGTTGAGCCTGGGCGACCGCATCGCGATCATGTATAGTGGCAAATTCATGCAGGTTGATGAGCCAATGACGGTGTACGACCGCCCGGCGGCGCAGTTCGTGGGTAGCTTCATCGGCAATCCTCCCATGAACTTTCTCACCGCCCGGCTGACGGACGACGGCACAACGGTTATGGTGAATGAGACCAAGTTCTCCATCGCGCCCGAGGTAGCCGACCGCGTGCGGGCAACGGGGCGACCGACCGTCTGGTTGGGCATCCGCTCCGAGAACATTGATCCACTGGACGCTCCCACCGAAAGCGCGTTGCCGGCGCGGGTGATCGTCGCCGAACCGTTGGGCTCACACACACTCCTCACCGTGAAACTGGGTGATGCTATCGTGAAGGTGAACGCCCACCCAGACTCTGCCTTCCGCTCCGGACAGGATGTCTGGCTGCGCCTGATCCCTGAAAAGATCCGTTGGATGGATAAAGAGACCGGCCAGGCGCTAAATTAGTTTGCGGCAAAGTCGTTTCCACGAGCGTGTTTCATTACCCGGTGTTGGGAATCAGAAACCAGGTTTTTTGCTCGCCAAGACGTTTTTGGTGTTCAAGAATACTCAAACAGCAACGATTGGGTTCTGACGACAAAAAACCTGGTTTCTCTCTAAAGGGAGGTGATGTCTATCATACATCACGTTTCACATCTCTCTGTGTCGGTGACCAAGGGAGTTTCAGAATTTAAATTATCCCAACTCGCTCGGCTTGGATTGCCAGATCCAAGCCTTTTGGCCCGAAATTCGCTGGATTTGGCAATCCGGCGAGAGCAATGTGGGATAGTTATTTTTCTGCAAGCGCCCTAAAGGTCATCTTCGACGAGGTAATTGTACCTGCTTCGGTCTATGATGAGGTTGTTTGCCAGGGAAGAGGACGGCTTGGCGCCGAGAGGTAAAGGACGCTGGTTGGATTGTAGTGAAAGCGCCAAAGGAAAAGTCCTCCTTTTCCCCGATGCTTTTGGGTCTCGACCAGGGTGAAGTGGGTGTTATCTTGCGGGCCCATGAACTCGAAGCCGATTGGGTGCTGGTGGACGAAAAGTTAGGCAGAAGGACGGCCAAGGCGGTTGGACTGCGCGTGAAAGGGACATTAGGAATACTTCTGGTTGCCTATTGAGCCGGGCTTATTTCTCAGAAAGAAGCTAAAGAGGCAGTAGGGCAACTGACCAAGAGTTATGTGAGGGTGAGCACCCGCCTCGTAGCGTGGTTCAAGGCTCAGTTGCGTGATATGGACGAGGGTACCTGAATTGCTAAAGCAGGGAGGTTAATTCGCCAGACCCCAAAGTCAAAACAAAGGCCGCACTGCCATTGAGTGACGGAAAGGAGGTGGATGGGAGATTAGAGACCAGAGATTGGATATTTCACGCCTCGCCCGGAGCACAGCGGCATTATTCAATGCAGAACATTGGGAGATCGTGTTGCTTCCAATCCCTTGATATATAGTCGAATGAGGAAAAGAGAAACCGATGAACACGAGACACTTGACTCACAGGCCGCTTCATAGCCGTATCCTGGTCTTTGCTGTGGCGCTGCTGGGCGGGCTGGCCCTGACGCTGGGCCTGTTGTGGACGCTGGCTGGAGGGACCACACCGATCGCCGCCGCGCCGGCCTTGGACAAGGCCCCCAGCCCGGCCCAGGAGCCTGCCGCAAAGCCATTGTACCGCCCACTGCAGACAGCGTCCGGCTGGACGACGCGGACAGAGATAACGATCCACTACTCCGGTACGTTGCCGTTGGCAAACTACCAGATATCTTTGACCATACCCTATTCTACAGGTATGCGGTCCGACTTTTACGATCTGAGGTTCGCGGACGGCGGAAACTGCCTGAGTCACTGGGTTGAGTCCATCACAGGTACTACGGCGACCGTCTGGGTGAGGGTTCCTGTCATCGTATCCCCCACGACGCTGATAAGCATGTACTATGGCAATCCCTCTGCTCCCTCGGCGTCAGATGGAGTAAATACCTTCGAGTTCTTTGACGGCTTTGAGGATTACACAACTGATAACCCCGAGGAGAAAAACAGGTGGGTAAAAGGCGATGAGACCGGTACCGAAGTCACCATTCGAGACGTGAGTGGTGAAAAGGCCCTTTACATGGAGGAGAATAGTGGTAATAACAATGGAGTGTTTTTAACAAGCGTGGATTCCTTCAATCCGAATGAGATCGTGATCGAGTATAGGGTGATGGAGACCGGTACACATTCCACCGATATAGACTATAGAATAAACATAGGAGCGGCTAGCGTTGCGATAGGGTGCTCCACCGCCAGTCACGAGACCCCACACCGGTTGAACCCCGGGGATATTATAGGAACGAAACTATTAGTAGAGGATGAATGGAGGAAACATATTTTTAGGCCCGTCTCTAAAAATTTGTGTTCGGTGTACGATGGAGAAACGTTGGTCTCGACGCACACGCATGGGACAACCTCGGGTAAAATTCAATTTAGCATGAACAACAATGGTGATCCCGACATTGCAATAGACTATATTTTCGTTCGCCAATACGCCTCCTCGGCGCCGACGACGACTTTTGGAAGCGCGACCCAGATCGCAGACCTGGGCGTCGCTAAATCCGTCACGCCCACCGTGCTCGCCAACCCCGGTGAGACCATCACCTACACCATCACCTTCTCCAGCGCGGGCGCCCTCCCCGCCACCGGCGTCGTCATCACCGACGTCGCGCCGGTCAGCGTGACCAACACCCACGTGGTCAGCAGCGTCAGCGCCGGCGTCGTCGTCACGCAGACTTTGCGTTACGTCTGGGAGGTGTCTGACCTGAACCCCGGCCAGGGCGGTATCATCACCATCACCGGGCAACTGTCCAGCACGCTGCCCGGCGGCCACGTCTTTACCAACGTGGTCACCGGTACGACCACGGCGGCCAGCGATTGCCCGTGCAACAACAGCGACGCGGCAGCCACCACCATCAACCACGCGCCCATGGCGACCGCCAGCGCGTTCCCGATAACCATCTCCCTCTGTTACACCGGCACGCTGTCCGGCAGCGGCAGTGACGTCGAAGACGCCTCCCCGGCGCTGAGTTACCGCTGGACGCAGACCGGCACTACTACCGCCGATGTGGCCAACCCCTACACCACGACGACCGTCTTTACCACGTCGTGTGCGACGCCGGGCGACATCACCTTCACCCTCATCGTCACCGACACCAGGGGCCTGACCGGCACCGCCGACGCCCTCGTCTACGCGGCAAACATCCCCGTCACGGGGACCTGGGTCGTCAACGACAGCCCGACCGTGCTGAGTTACACGACCCGCCTCACCGCGGGAGTCGCGGCGGGCAGCAGCGTCACGTACACGTGGGACTTTGGCGATGGCAGCCCCGTCGAGAGTACCGGCTACGATCCACGCGCCCAACACGTCTACAGCCCCACCGTTGGCAAGAGGGTCTTTACGTACACCGCCATCGTCACCGCCAGCAACACGATCACAGCAGGAGGAACAGCGACGCACACCGCGGTCGCTGCTACTACTATCGTCACCATCACCACCGGCTGGACAGTGATGAGACCGGTAACGATCTACAACTCTGGCACATCGGTGTTGACGGACTTTCAGATATCCTTGATCGTGCCCCACGCCTCGGGCATGCAAGACGACTTTAGCGACTTGATGTTCGGGGGGGGCGGCGGAAACTGCCTGAGGCACTGGATTGAAACTTTTACGCCGACTACAGAAGCGACTATCTGGGTGCAAGTTCCTTCAATTCCAACGCCCACGACGACGATCTACATGTACTATGGCGGCCCACCCGCTCCCTCGGCGTCAAATCCAGCAGGTATCTTTGAGTTCTTTGACGACTTTGAGGACTATACAACAACTAGCATCACGGAGACAAACAGATGGGTAAAAATCAAAGACGAGACCGGTACTGAACTCACCATTCAAGACGTGAGTGGTAAAAAGGCTCTTTACATAGAGGAGAATAGCGGTGACAACGATGGTGTATATGTAGATAGCGCAGATTCCTTCGATCCGAACAAGATCGTGATCGGGTATAGTGTGATGGAGGTCGGTTCAAATGATGACCTGGACTTTGGGGTAAGCATAGGTGGTACTCCTTGGTGTAGGATAGGTTCGTATGTGTGTGGGCACGAATGTACACATTCGTTATACAGGGCCGCTGCGGGGAAGAAATACCTGGTAAACAATGAATGGAGGAGACACACTTTTAGGCCCGTTTCTGGAGATTTGTGTTCGGTGTACGATGGAGAAGAGCTGACCTCGGCGTCTACACATGGAACAACCTGGGATAAAATTAGATTTGGCATAGGTAACGGTGGTAACCCCGATATCGCAATAGACTATGTTTTCGTTCGCCAGTACGCCTCCCCGGCGCCGACGACGACTTTTGGGAGCGAAATCACAGTCCCGGATCTAATCGTCACCAAAGCCGCCACGCCAACGCACCCCACTCGCGGCGGGCCTATCACCTACACCATCACCTTCTCCAACGCGGGTAGCGGCGCCATCACCGGCATCGTCATCACCGACGTCGTGCCGGTCAGCGTGACCGTCACCGGCGTGGCCAGTTGCTGCGTCGCCATCACCGACACCACCAGCAGCCCGCCCACCTATGTGTGGCAGGTGCAAGACCTGGCCTACGGCGAGAGCGGCGTGATCACCATCAGCGGGCGACTCTCGAGCACGCTGGCCGAAGGGGACGTCTTTGCCAACCCGGTCGCCGCCTCCACCACAGCGGCCGGCGACTGCCCGTGCAACAACAGCGACGCGGTGGCCGTCTCTGTCAACCGCAGTCCCACCGGGACTCTCGACATGAGGCCAGACAACCAGAACGTCAGCCTGTGCGCCTCCGGCGAACTGACAAAAACGGTCATCTCTGACATCGAGGATCCGGCGTCGCAGTTGGAGCACCGCTGGACGGTCAATACTACTCCGCCAACGATCACTATAGCCCATCCTCTCAGCCTCACGACGCTGTTCACCGTGGGCTGTGGCGCCCTGGAGGGCATCTACACCTTCACTCTCACCATCACCGACACCGGAGGTCTGACCGCCACTCCCTGGATCACCATTCTGGCGAAGAACGTTCCCGTCGAGGGGGCCTGGATCACCGACAGCAGTACCACGACGCTGGGCTGTACGACCTGCTTTACCGCGGGCATCCAACGAGGCAGCAGTGTCACGTACACGTGGGACTTTGGCGATGGCTTTATCGCTACCACTGGCCACGATCCACACGTTCAACACGTCTACACCGTATGCGGCACGATAGGCCACTACACCGCCACCATCATCGCCAGCAACGGGTTCTACACTGGCACGGGTTAACAAACCTACGTCTCCACCGATACCACCATCGTCACCATCACCAACGAACCACCCGTCGCGGACGCCGGGCCGCCCCAGCGGGTCGTCGTTGATGCACTGGCCACGTTGGGCGGCGGCGGCAGTTACGACCCTGACTATCCCTGCCACGACATCGAGTACTACTGGGAGCAGACCGGCGGCATCGTCACCGCCACGTTGAGCGACAGTAGTGCCGTGTCGCCCACCTTTACCGCGCCACAGGCGCTCACCATGCCCACCGTGCTCACCTTTACCCTCGCCGTCACCGACACCGGCTGCCTGACCGCCACCGCCGTCACCTCCGTCACCGTCGTACTACCCGTCGGCGGCTACACAGAGCCGGTGAGCGCACTGCCGCTATCGTGGTCACAGATTGCGTTGGTCGCAGCGATTGGCGCTGCGAGCGTCTTCGTAGCCGCAGTGTTCAGGAAGCGCCGGAAGGGGCAGGTCATCACCTGGAAGTAGTGGCATTGTCCACCACGCGCAAGAACAGCAGGCGCAAACACTTGTAACCGAAACAAGTTTCGGCTTCCATTCTACCCAAAAACAGGCCGAGTGGAAAACTCTGGTTCAGATAAGCAACATCCAAGTGGGTAGGCGGGAGGGGCTACCACCCGCCTACCCACTTTAACTGAACCGTATTGCTCTCAAGAGCCAAGATAGTTTCTCTGGCAGGAAAAACCTGGGTTCTTCGCCCCCAAAGGAGTCATTATGCTTCGAGTAGCACTCATCGGCTGTGGGAATATCGGCGTGCGCGCACACCTTCCCGCCTGCGCCCAGGTCCCGGAGACGAAGGTGGTGGCCGTGTGTGACATTATCGGGGAACGGGCCCAGGCGGCTGCTGACCGTTCATGTGGGTAGTGTTCACGGGGTCGCTTCTGCGCACCTCCCTACCCGCCAACCGATTGGACACTTTTGACCACCGTGAAGCCCTGGGAGGCGGGCGAAAAACCCAGCATCGTGTAAGGGTCATCCGTGCCAAAGAGTTCCTTCACGTCCACATACGCTGCGGCCAAGAGCGAATTACCAGCGCGTTTCCCGGCCCGCAAGATGTGTACGTCGTGATAGAAGGCGAAGAGATCAAAGAAACGTTGGGTGGCGGCCTCCGTGCCGAAGTGGTCCATTTGGCGAGTATAGCGGCGCAAGCAGCGGAAGACATGTTCGGCTGCGTTGCTCGTGATGGGAATTGCCCAGCGTTTGGTCGAGAGCACCCACTTCTGTTGCGAACGCGATAGCCGTTTCAGCACGTGCTGACCACTCTCCAGACAAGAGTAGAAGACTAGCAATCCGGCTTGGTGTTCGGCCAGGAACGCTCCCATCGTCTGGACATAAGGGTTTTCCACCTTGGGCGCCATGCGGATGAGTTGATCCAGACGTGCGGTTGCCACAGCGAGAGTAGGCGACCAGAGTGTGCGCATCAGCAGGCGTTGGAAGCGCTGGGCGC
>Ga0136651_10001878_pt1 | contig 11553 bp, 5 predicted proteins | sample Mar14236cmmetaG_FD_94867 | JGI IMG/M metagenome (GOLD analysis project Ga0136651, IMG submission 94867) | Marine hydrothermal vent microbial communities from Guaymas Basin, Gulf of California to study Microbial Dark Matter (Phase II) - Marker... ...
ATAGTTGGAAACTATTGTAAGATTATTGATATAAGCAAAGCCCGTTAAATTAAAAAACAGGGTTTTTTTATCAGAATCGTAAAACTGTTTTTCTGCCTCTGCAACTAATTTTCTTCTCCCAACATCTTCTGTTCCATTTAGTATATAATTCGTCGTATTTTCACCTATTTTTTTCTTTGAACTCAGATAAATTTGAACTGGCTCGCCAGAATGGAAATTTACACACTCTCCACTTTCATCCGCAAAGCAGAGATAATCAATTAGAGCAAAAACGGCATCTCTCTCCCCCGCACCGGTATTTTTTTCGTTCCAGATAACAACGGATATGTTCCTCGCCGATGCGAAACTGAGATTGGTGCAAACATCGATGGTCCAGTTTTCCGGTTCTGGAACATCTCCGGAGGGATCCGTATTTTTTATAATTTCTTCTGTTAAATTGCAAATAACTTCTCCAACTTTTATATAGAATTCTCCACTTGAACTGCTTTCATTAAATTCTCCCCAAGATTTGTATTTTATTTTTATTGAAGTTGGATAAGTAAAGTTAGGGAGTCTTTGGAATAACTTTGTTTCTCCACCATTGGCAGATAGATTTGCAAAATAGTCGGAACCAATATGAGAAATATTGGTATGGCAGCCCACTGTGCTGCAAATAGAAGAATTCCAATATGAAAGGTCTCCAGAATCAAAACCTGCGTTTAAAATATTATAAGTTATATTATAAGAATTTAAATTTTCTTTCTTTAAATTAATTTCAAAAGTTTTGCTTTCATTTGCCGATAAATTAACCAAAAAAACCAATTCGGTTAGATTAGTCATATATTCTTGACTCTTATTTATTTCTAATTTGTCCGCTGTTTTCCACGAATATAAAGAAAATGGCAGTTCTGTTTCATTGAATAAAATTTTGGTTTTATTCAAATTCCAGTCTTTCAATTCAAAATCATCTGAACTAAAAAAACTTCCGTTCAAGATTATCGGATAGTTGGTTCTATTTTTTCCGGATAAATCTTTAATTGTAAGATTTAATTTATATTTATTTACAAGATACCAATTGATCAATACTTCTGTAGTATCATTACCACAATTATCCTTTGCAGAAGCATTCAGAGTAATATTTTGTCCCTTGTAATAGTTTCTCTCTTTTGGAGAAATTATTGTCAAATTTAATTTATCTCTTAAGATTATTTGTTCATCGGTTTGATTGTCTGAGATATTATAAAAATCATGGGTTCCGTTAATTTCAACAGACAGATTTTTTATTCCGACATTTAAACTGCAATTTGGGGTATAAATTAAAGAACAGATTCCAGAAGAATTGGTTGTATTGGTTCCGATAAAGATTTCATTTAAATAAAAATGACAAGAATAACTAGAAAGATTTGCATAATTTTCATATCTATCAACTAATCTGGCGGAAAATGCCGCCTTTTCATTCTTATAGAAAGAAAAATTAACTGGATTTAAAATTGTTGGTTTTAACCATCCTTTTATGGTCAGATTATATTCTGTCGAATTTTTATCGTTGTAATAATCATCATTTTTTATTCCGATGTGCCAATTTGTTTTTCCTGGCTCAAAAGTTTGGCCCGGGTTAAAACTAAATTTGCAATAGCCGCTGGAATTGCTTTTTGTGGAATTTATCCACTTATTGACCCAAAGAGAACAATTCGCTCCAATAACTGTTTCTTCCGAATTCGTATCATTAATAAAAACAGATAAAGTTGCTGTTTCATTCCTGAAGACAACTGAATTGTTGCCTTCGCAACTATCCGCTAAATAAACAACAGAAACATTGTGTTTCAATACATTAAAATCTACAGAGGTGGTATTTCTCGGGTTATGAAATTTCGATGTGTTGTTTGAATTATAATCAAAATATTCAATTTTAAATTTGCTTATTCCAGTCCAGTTTTTGTCTGAGGTCAGATTAAATTCTACAATAGTTCCATTAGTGACGTTTTTTGAACCTTTATTTACCCACGTCTTTGTTTTATTTTTAAAAATAAAAAGAACAACATTTATTGCATCATTGTCAATATCAGTTACATTGGCGGAAAATGTAAAATTTGCGCCCCAGATATCAGAAGATGGAGAGACCTTTAAATCGGTTAAGTTTGGTGGCAAATTGTAAGAACCTCCAACCAGATAATTTGTGGGATTGTTTGGACTCAAAGTTGGTTGCTTCCATTTGAAATACATATTGTTATTTATTTTTTTCTTGCAAACATAAAAAGTATCCGAACCAACCATTATTTGCGTGTAAGTTGGATTTGAAGTATTGCAATTATCTGTCAAATTTGGTGGGGTGATATCGTAAAAAGTTCCATTGCCATACCAATCAACCAATAAAAATTCTTCTCCCTCTATCTGCGAGTCATTAAGTTGCCACCATGCCGTCGCGTTTTTAAAAGTTCCGTTCGTAGCATTCAAAGTTAAATTTATTCTTCTCTTATAATTATCCATTCCATAAGTGGAGTAATAATCAGAGGTATTATATAAATGAATCGGCGTGCTCGTTTCCTGTGAACTGTCCCAAAAAAGAATGGAAAAGTTTGCATAGTTCCCGGCATTTAAGATGATTGGATTTGAAGAAATATTGCAAACTCTCTTTTCTATTCCAAATTCGGTTATATTTGTCACATTATAAGAAGTTAGATTAAAATCGCATTTTGTTGCACTATTATCAACAACAATATATTTAATTGAAATGTTCTCTGCTGGGATTCCCTTAAAAGTAATGTTATAAACCTTGCTTCCAACCGATTCGTTTATTTTAATATCGCTCGTTCTCGACCAAGCAGCAACATCCTTTTTGTAAGAAATAATGCCAGAAACATTGTAGACATATTCAACACTCAAATTAGATATATTTAATTTTCCCTTGAAATCGGAATGAAAAATCAAAGGAATCTGACAATTATTTGCTGTATCGAGTGTAGTGCAGGTATTTATATAATTATTAATTGCGGAAACTAAATTTTGACCTGTTGCAATTTCTGATGTTCTCAACTTTGTTTTTGAACTCTTCCAGTCTATTGTCGAATCATTGCCAACATCTATGCTTAAATTTGTCGGAAAATAATCAAAGTTGAAGACATAAATTTTTCCGTCTATTGCTCCAGCAACTACTTCACTACCCTCATCTGTTGTCAGGTTACCTATTGCTATTGATTTTATGGTATCTCCAGCTACGAAATTACCTATCAAGTGTCCCGTACTATTTAAGATATATAATTCTTTATTATCACAACCTATAACTATCTCATTTCCTGCATAATCATTTGCAATTTCTCCAATTCTAAGGCTGTTAACAGAACCTCCTGTACTATAGTTTTTAATTTCTCCTCCTGTAGAATTTAAAATATAGACTTTATTGTCTCCAGTTCCAATTACAATTTCATTTCCCGGGTCAGAAGTAATATCTCCAAGGTCTATTGTATTTATTGATGAATCGCCAACAGTGATATTACTAACAATTATTCCTGCAGAATTTAAAATATATATTTTTCCTCCCGCACAACCTGCAACAATCTCATTTCCTTCATCTTCAGTGAGATTTCCTATTACAATCTCATTTATAGTCTCCTCAACAGAACTATTCCATTCCAAATTTCTAGACCGATTTATGACATAAATAATTGTACTGGAACAAGCAACAATCTCGCTATCTTCACTGCCCACTATATTTCCTATTTTTACAGAGTTGATACTACCTCCTGTTGTATAATTCCATATCTCGTTACCAGTGGAGTTCAATAAATAAACCTTGCCATCTCCAGAACCAACAACAATTTCTTCTCCAAGATCAGAAGTTACATTTCCTACATCTGTTGAATAAATCGGATTGGGAGAGATATAATATTCTTTTACTAACGTTCCATTGCTTCCGTACAATATACTTACCTCTCCATCATAACCGGAAGTACCGGTTACAATTTCATTTTCATCTCCATGAAATATATTGCCTATTGAAATTCCTAAAGGTGCTACATTGGAGGATTTCACAGGAGAATTATAAATCGTTGTAAGTTTCCCGGTCAAATTCATGCTGATATTCTGCACTGTCGCATTTTTTGGAATTGATAAATAAAATGTTTTATTTCCGCCATTTTCTGGAAAATCAAATTCTGCGGAAGAAATAAATGAAGCAGAATCATTAAATTTTGTCAGAATGTATCTGAAAGAAAGGTTGCTCAAATCCAGAATATATTCTCCTTTTTGAACTCCCAAAAATCCTCCCGCAATATGAACATTTATAAATAGTGATGATAAAATCAAGGCAAGACATACGGCAAAAATAGAAGTAAGCATCCTCTTTTCCATAATTATCTTGCATTATATAAAATACAAGAGGTCTTCATAAAGGAGTGCTTGAGTTATGTTTTTATTGAGCTTTATTATTATCCGGTCTCTCTATATTTCTTCCAACATTAATTGCATTTCTTAATTCACTAACAGAATCTCTCAATTCTCTTATGCTTTTTGTAAGGATCAGTTCTTCATCATCAAATTTTTTTGTAATTTTCCTAATCTGTCTGAATTCAAATTCCAAGATGGCCAGATAAACAATAATAACAAGAGAGAGCAAAAGCAGCAATTCTGTAATGGGTATGTTTATTCCAAATAAATATACATATCCTGTTATTCCTTCCATCATTTATTTTGTTTTTTAATAATATAAAATCTTTTTACACTCATATAAAGGAGAATTATGGCGAATAATATTGTTAAATAACCCACTAAATTTCCATAATTTGCGGTTGTACCAACAATATAGAAATTTCCTGTTCCCGTCGCCAGAATTGCTAAATCGGATCTCAATCTGCTTTCCGCTAAATACGTTCCGGTCGGGGCTCCAACTGGAACTCTAAATCTTTCGGAGATACTCGTTTTATCTATCGGATCTAATTTCCCCAAATCTTGTATATTTGAATAAACCAGATTCCTTTCTGGAGTGTACACTTCAGTTTCCAGATAAGGATTATTTATTTCTTCTCCGCCATGAATAACTAAAATATCCAGAGTTACTGTCGAATTCAAACTATATCTTTCCTTGTCTGGAGTAATAATTATTTTGGGATAACTTTGCTTATATCTTATATTTATTTCTTTTAAACCTTTCGCTGGAAATTTATTTATTAATATGGTTGTCAGATCTTTTCCACCTGTATAGGATAAACTATTTCCCAAACCATCTTTAACGGAAAGAATATTGTCTCTGGAAATTGGTAAGTTTATGGCAACATTTTCATAGTCTTCCATTGCAAGGCTCCTCAAGAATATTGACATTTTTAATTCAACCATCTTGTTTTCCAACTTCTTTATTACTTCAACGTCTCTATCCGTTTCCAAAACGGGCGGAGTTAAAATTCTGATATCATAGTTTCTCGTTTCCAGAGGTGCCAGTCTCGTTTTCCAAACCATCACGGTGGTTCCATTTTCTTTTTTGAAAACAACTTTTTCATCTATTTTCTCTCCTTTTTTATTCAAATAAGAAACAAATCCGTCGGTAGTATCTTCAAAAACATCTATTTTAAATTCGGATTCTACCCATCTTTGATTTGGATTATAAACATCAAAATCTTTAACCCAAGCAACGGGATTTCCCACAGTTATTGTCCTCGCTGTCAGGAAATCTGTTTGTTTTATTATTGGCTCTACCAGTGGACTTGGAACTATAACTCTAACAACTCCATAAGCTGTAGAAAAGACCTTTTTACCAAGAGCAGGGTCAAAACCTGCCAGTTCCATCGGTATTTCATATAAACCCGATTGGGTTATATTTATCTGATATAATATTTTAACTGCAGCACCACTGCTTAAAGTCCACCCGCTTTTATCGCCATTTGTATATTCACAGGCATGGACTTTAGTTCCATCGGATAAAGTAATGGTTCCTCTATCAGTTACATTATAATCCTCGCTAACACCGCAACTCCAGGTTGAACCGTCTGTTGAATTGCAAAAAGTTACAGAAGATCTGGAACAAGCAAAGTCGGTTCCCAAAGGAACATAATCAACAAATTTAATTCCGGTAATTTCGTCTCCAAAAACCTGAGCAACCAAACTTCCATTCACTAAAGTCGGATTTGCCGGATCCGGAACCCACAAATCTTTATAACCAACCAATTGTTTTCCTGAAGTGGACATTGACTTGGCGGGTAAATTTTCTGTTTCCGGTGTTCCGCTTTGAGTTGTTATAGTTGAATTTCCAGTAAAATTAAAAACATCTCCCAATTGTAAATTTGACGGCGAAGATACTTCATAAAATAATTTTATTTTTTCTCCATTTTCTAAATATTTACCAATATTTGTTGAACTTAAATCAGGTATTGTAACATTAACCAATCCATTATTATCTCCGCTTGGGTCTGTAACTGTAACAGTTACTCCGTTTGTCGTCCCCGTTCCCGTTTTCAAAGTATAATCTGTACCATTATTAAATGAAACAATTATTGAGGTCTCATCTATATCAAAGGGAGATCTCTGAGATCCGCTGGTTGTATTTCTGGGAACAACACTCAAAATAACAATTTTCTTTCCCGGAGCATTGTCATCTCCTTGATAAGTAACTTCATCTGTTATGTTAAAAGTTGTTGCCGACTCAATAGCCAGATAACCGCCAGTAGTTTTTGTTGGAACCATATCAATTTTGTATAAAGTTGGTAAATCTAAAGTTGTATTAATATAAGAAACATAATTATCTGGATTCGTATCGTTCCAGATTATATGCCAGTCAAAAGAAGAAGCTACATAAGGCTTTGTTCCAGTTATATGAACTCTGGAGGTATCATTAGAATAATCCGGGTCTGTTGTATATAATCTTCCATAATCTGCCGTAAAGTTTGATGGGCTAAAGGTTCCCTCCTGCAATTTATTTGTTACAGCCCCCGTTGTTGCACTTACATTGTAAATTGCCCAATTTGAAATATTATAGGTCAAAACATTTCCATTAACTTCTGTAGAGTTCTTTGCCAGAATAGTTATAAATCCTCTGACATCCCAGGCTCCGCCTCCGCTCATTTCGGCCATATCAATTCCCTGCCTGACAGGACCTCTCGCATATTTATACGCTATTGTTAAACCAGTCAAAGTTGAGGTTTGGGAATAAGAACTTTTTACCCCCTTATCAGATGAAGCAGAATCCAAATTTATATTTGTATTGCCATTAGCAAAGTTATCTGTTTCAATAATATTTGCGTAAATAGTAAAGGTTTGTGTTCCTCCCGCATTTATATCGCCGCTCCAGGTTATTCTGTCATAATAACCATCTGCGCCATCGCTTGAAGATCTAGAACCTGAAGAGGTATAGGTAATATTTACGGCATCTGCCCCACCATTAGTATCTGTATCAAACTGGATTACGATCTCTACATTTGCTAAATTTTTGGATGTTGAAGGATTGTGTGCCGTTATTACAAAAGTCATATTATTTGTTGAGCCTCCGGAACCAATATTATCGTGATCGTATAAATCATGACCTCCCTGTTCATTTGAATAAGAAGTAACATTAAATTCTATTGCTGGGGCTTTATTTGCATTTGTAATCTTATAATAATTCTGATCCTCTCCAAAAACGGAGTCGTTGACATAAAGTTTTGTTTTAGCCCAGATGGCAGAAGAAGAAGAAACAGTCGCTTTGTAAGCCTCTTTTGAATTCAAATTTGTATCTGTTGTTCCAGAAAGATTTATCCTGACTGTTTGGAGTGTGTCATTGGTATTTGGCAGGGCAACTTCCAAGAAGCCAAATCTGCACGGATTTGAATTATCGATGCATTCCGGATAGGTTTCTGAAGAAAGAGAACCATCCGTATTATAATCCGCATAAACCTGCTCTGTCTGATAAGCCACCGGACCAACATAGGCAAAAACAGGAGCAACTAAAACTAATCCAAAAATTATTGCCCAGAAAAAAAGCATCCTCATAATATTTTTTTAATTTATATATTAAATATATAAATATATTTAATTAATTTATAACTGTATCTGATATATCTGTTGTATTTTTCACAGCGCATATATAAAAAATTAAATAAAAAATTAAAAAAGATAAATATAAAGGTAATACCAAGTAATATGCATATATTTAAAGATTGCGACTTGTTAAAATATGTGTGGAATATTTGGATATGTTGGAAATAATAACGCTGTTCCGATATTAAAAAAAGGTTTGAAAAAACTGAATTATAGAGGTTATGATTCCTGGGGTCTCGGTTTAAAAATAATGGATAAAATCAAAATTATAAAAGACGTTGGAGATTTTGAAAGACTGGAAGAAACACCCGAAATTGATTCAAATTTGGGCATATCTCACACTCGATGGGCTACAATGGGAGAAATATCAAAAAATAATGCTCATCCGCATACTAACGAAGATAACGGGATTTGTGTCGTGCATAATGGAATCATAGAAAACTTTCGAGAATTGAAAGAAGAATTGCTGAATAAAGGTCATAACTTCAAATCAGAAACAGATACGGAGATAATCTGCCATCTTATCGAAGAATATGATGAATACAAATTTCCCGAAGCGGTAAGAAAAGCCTTCTTAAAATTAAAGGGCAGAAATGCCATTGTTGCTTTGCATAAAGATTTTAATGGACTGGTTGGCGTGAAAAACGGTTCTCCTCTGGTGGTGGGAATAAAAAACAATTCCGGCAAAGAAGAATATTTCATTGCCTCCGACCATAGAGCCTTTATAACGGAAACAAACAAGGTTATTTTTTTAAATGATAATGAGTTAGTGGTTTTGGAACAAAATGAATGAAGAAATCTGTAAGGGAAAATTAAAATGACTATAAAAATTTTCGATGTTGAAACCGGAAAAGAGAAAAACAAAAAAATAGAAGAAATTGAATTTGAAGAAAAAGAGGAAGATTTAAAAGAAGAGCACTACATGCTGAAAGAAATTCTTGAACAGCCAGAAACAATAAAAAAAGCTGCGGAGCAGAATGAACAAAAATTGCTTGAGACGGCAATGGAAATATTAAGGGCAAAAAATGTTATTTTCACTGCCTGCGGAACTGCAAGATACGCGGCAATTGTAGGCCGATATTTATTTTCTAAAATTGCGAAAAAATTTTCTGAAGTTATAATGGCTCATGAATTTCAGTATTTTATTGATTCCGTTGATAAAGATACTCTGATAATTGCGGTTTCGCAGTCCGGTGAAACAGCAGATGTTCTTGAAGGCGTTAAAAAAGCAAAGGAGAACGGAGCAAAAATTGTCGCAATAACCAATGTTGAAAATTCTTCTCTTGCGAGGATGTCGGATTTTGTGTTTTATCTAAATTGCGGACCAGAAATTGCTGTCGCATCGACAAAGGCATTTACCGGACAATTGGTTATTTTATATCTTCTCGCCTTTGCCACAATAAACAAAATTCGGGCATGTAAAATTAAGTTGGAATATCTTGCAAAAAAAGTCGAAGAAACTATAACCAAAAATGATGAAACATTAAAAAAACTTGCAGTTAAATTGAAAGATAAAGGAGATTTCTATTATATTGCGAGAGGAATTGATTTCGCAATTGCCTCTGAAGGGGCTCTAAAATTAAAGGAAACGAGTTATATTCATGCTGAAGGAATGCCAGCTGGAGAATTAAAACACGGAACCTTGTCTCTGATAGAAGACGGAACTCCTGTAGTTGTTATCTGTCCGAAAGATTACACTTATGAAGAAACATTAAATAATGCTCAGGAAACAAAAGTGAGGGGGGCTTTCCTTATTGGAGTATCTGATGAAGAAAACGAACTTTTTGATTCCTGGCTGAGAATTCCCGAGACGGAGGAAATTTTTTATCCTTTGCTGACTGTTATTCCCCTCCAATTGCTTGCCTATTATATAAGTGTTGCAAGAGGAAATAATCCCGATAAGCCAAGAAATCTGGCAAAATCTGTTACTGTGAAATGAATCTTCCAATGAAGAGCAGAGTTTTGAGAGGTCTGGATAAATAAAAAAATAATATTATGGAAACAGACGAGAGCATTTTTCGGGCCTATGATATTAGAGGCATTTATCCGATACAAATAAATGAAGAACTCGCGTACAAACTTGGAAGAAGTTTTGCAACATTCAATAAAGGCAAAATAGTTGTTGGGAGGGATGGCAGGATAGGAGGAGAAGTTTTAAAAGAAAATTTAATCAAGGGCCTAACTGAAAGCGGGGCAGAAGTAATTGATATTGGAATTGTTCCCACTCCCTTGATAATATTCTCAATTAAGTATTATAATTTTGATGGAGGAATTTGCATAACTGCCAGCCACAATCCAAAAGAATATCAAGGTTTCTTGTTCTACAACAGAGAGGGAGAAGGAATTGGTTTGGAAAACGGTTTGGAGGAAATTAAAGAAAATATCCATTCCGAAAAGTTTACAGAAGGCAAAGGAGTTATTATTAGAAAAAACATTCTACAAGATTATATTAACTTCATATCTGACAAGATAACCCTAGAAAATGCAAAAATGAAGGTGGTTATTGACTGCGGAAACGGTGTTGCTTCCGTTGTTTTGCCAAAACTTCTGAACAGATTTGGAATAGAATATTTTCCATTATTTTGTTCTCTGGATGGAAATTTTCCAAACAGGGACCCCGAACCAAGAATGGACAATTTAAAAGCTCTGCAAGAAAAAGTGGTTGAACTAAAAGCCGATTGCGGATTTGCTTATGACGGAGATGCAGACAGGGTTGTCGGGGTGGACGAAAAAGGAAATGTTCTCACTCCGAATCAGTTTTTTTGCGTATTAATCAAAAGTTATTTGGAAAACAAAAAAGAAAAAGTTGTGCACGATTCTTTAAGTTCTCTAACAGTAGATGAACTGGTTAAATATTACAAAGGATTTCCCATCGGGTGCAGAGTGGGGCACGTTTTTATTCAAAAAAAAGTTCTAGAAGAAAATGCAGCAATAGGCGGAGAGATATCCGGACATTATTTTTTCAATGAACTTTTCGGGGCAGATGACGCTTCATTTGCAACTTTAAAAGTTTTGGAATATTTGAATAAGAAAAAAATAAAATTATCGGAAGTTTACAGAGAACTGCCCAGTTATTATTTTGATTCTATAAGAGTCAAGACAAAAGAAGAAGAGAAATTTAAATTCATAGAAAATCTGAAAACAGAGTTCAAAGAAAAAAATTATAAAATTGATTGCTCTGATGGCGTCAAAATAATTTTTGACGATTCCTGGATTTTATTAAGAGCCTCCAATACGGAGCCAAAAATTTCAATAGCATACGAATCAAAAACAGAAGAGGGATTTGAAAAACTAAAAAAGTTTGTCAATGAACTTGTAAAAAAAATTCCAAAATAATATGCAGGCGGTGATACTGGCAGCTGGAAAAGGAACAAGAATGTTGCCTTTAACAGAGACCAAACCAAAACCTTTGTTAAAAGTCGCTAACAGAACAATTTTGGAGCATAACTTGGAACAGTTGAGAGAAATCGCAGAGGAGGTTATTATTGTTACTGGATACAAAAATGAATTAATTGAAAATTTTTTCGGAAATAGATTCAAAGACATTGAAATAAAATATGTCCGGCAAAAAGAGGC
>Ga0136651_10001879_pt1 | contig 11547 bp, 17 predicted proteins | sample Mar14236cmmetaG_FD_94867 | JGI IMG/M metagenome (GOLD analysis project Ga0136651, IMG submission 94867) | Marine hydrothermal vent microbial communities from Guaymas Basin, Gulf of California to study Microbial Dark Matter (Phase II) - Marker... ...
AGATCTTCAAACTTCTTCCCCCTCGTTGGCTTCCAGAAAATCAGCAAAGGCCAGAAGCTCTGCCCGAAGCCGAGTAAACAGAGGTCCGGCTCTCTCCGCCAATTTGTCTATTCTGCCTGAATCAAATTTATAGGTGTATACATTTCGCACAATATGACGAAAGCCCCGATATTCATCGAAGCCCAACCGAACAGAATCAGAGATGACCGCAGGACGGACCTCGGTCACCTCCTCTGCCATTTGCTTTAGTAGGACCTGGTGCCAGTTTTCTTCTTTTGGGACCATATCATCGACATTGGCCGCAATAAGCTCGAAGATTCGTTCAATTCCTGAATAGAAACTATGCAGATTGAGCGCAACACCGTCCAAGTAGTAATCATCCCCAGTATGTTTAGCGCGCTTCATCCCTTCCGTAGCCCGCTTGAGAGTATGTTCAATCTCAGGTAGTTCATTTCGTATACGCATGGCCAGATGTTTTAGGCTCTCGCTCATATTTCTATCCCATGCTTTTGGATGGAGTCCTTCATTGCCTCCCGACAGGTATCCGGCTCCACCAAATCAATCCTAAAATCCGGGCTCAAGCCGGTTACAGCAGCCACGGCCGAGAAAAATTTATCCGGTGCTATGCCCCAAGCAGCAAGATCGATATCCGACCAGGAGCTAAAAGTCTTTGTCCTCGCCAGCGATCCAAATAGCACCACTCTTTTCGCCCCATATCGTTGCCGAAGTAGAAGAGACGCCTTTTTGGCCAACTCAAGCCCTTTTGCTCGACGCTTTTTTAGATATTTACTCTGAGCAGCGCGAGTAGCGACCTTTCTCCCGGGCTTGAATTTTCGCCATTCTTCAGGTTTCATTTCCAAAGCAGTGGGCATTTCCTATTCTCCGAATATGTGGTGTAATGGGGGACGTTGTTACCTTCTGATCTTACGATCTCTTAAACTTGGCGGCCTTGGCGTCTTGGGTGCCACCTTGACGGGACGGGCGGTTTAAAAAGCATTTGAACCGCAAAGGCGCCAAGAGCGCGAAGAGGGTTTTTTGTTGGTTTGTTTTGATCCTGAAAGACGGACCCCAGTTAAATACGCTTCGCTGTCATTAGCATGAATTTCACGGGCAGGCTCAGCCAAACTCCCTGGCACGGAAGTTCTTCCGGTTGGTCAGGGTGGCTCCCCCTTCGCTGCTCTGGGTGAGTACGTAAAGCCCCGCCTTCTCAGCATAACGGCTTACATCATCCTTTACCACCAGCGCCCCAATTCCTCCGAATATCCTCCTGCCGCGATACTCGGGGAAGATCTCTTTAAACTTGGGCAACTTGTTGGTCGCGAATCTGTCCACCATGCGCTTCTGCAGTTTGTTCTTCACTTCGACCACCAGCACGGCCTCCCCATTGACGGCCACGATATCATACTCCCCCACACCCTTCCTTTTCAGATTGCGTTTTACATCCGTGAAGATAAGGTCCCGCTCTTTCTTGAAAAGAGAACGCAGATTCCGATAAAACAGATCCTCGGCCGTCTCCCCCTGCACAAGCCCAAGATCACCTAACTGCCGCCCGATCTCGTCCAGCTTCTTTATGGTCTTTCTGAGCTGCTCATCGGTCATTTTCTGGGCTTCCTTCAGTTCGAGAATCTGAGCGTCAGTCCTGTTAAGCTGCTCATCGGTCCTCTTCTGGGATTCCTTCAGTTCGAGAATCTGAGCGTCAGTCCTGTTAAGCTGCTCATCGGTCCTCTTCTGGGACTCCCTCAATTCGGCCATGCCCTGGAAAAAGGCCTCCAACCCTCTTTCTATGCGATCAAGCCTGTCTTCTTTCTCTGTCTGCTTTTTCATCTTTATTCTCCCTTTATCAAGTTTGCAACGGGCCTTCAGTTGAACCTAAAAGGCGCCAGAACGCTAAGAGAGGTTTTTTTGTTGGTTAGTTCTGATCCTGGAAGACGGACCCCAGTTAAATACGCTTCGCTGTCATTAGCATGAATTTCACGGGCAGGCTCAGGATCAGAACAGAACCAAGCCCTGACGGACAGGAGGATCATATTCTTTTCAAGAGTTCAAAATATTCATCTCTTGTCATTCCAACGGTACGCATATTGTTTTTGATTATATCAATATCGACTTCAGGGTATTCTGGAATAACAATCGCTCGTTTTGCATCCGGATGAGTCAAAATATGGTGCGACCCTCTTTTTCGTTTGTAAGAGCATCCATAGTTTTCAAATATTTTTTTCAGTATTTTCCAATGGATCGGCGTGATTTTGGGCATCTATGCAACCTGAACTGAATATTTTTCAAAGCCGATCATTTCCACTTTTGGAACAATTGCGCCATCATGCTGATCATAACCGCATTCAGCTAAATATTCATTCAGCGTGCCGATCTCATCCATTTCCTCAAATTGAATCTGAATAACCTCTAAAAGGTTTTTTTTTGCTTCGTCTCTTGTTGTACCTTGAGAAATGAAATCCAGTTCAGGGCACTTGGCAATAAACCATTTGCCTTTTTGCCATACTTCAACGGTTATGTTTATATGCATTATAGGAACCTCTTTTTTTCAGCGAGTGCCTCACCTCATAGTGATGCAGGGGGTCACGGGGCAGGCGCAGGATCAAAACAGACCAAGCCCTGTGGGACGGGTAGTGATAGGTAATAGGGGACGTTGGTGCATTTGTTACTTTGCTTAACAAAACCGTAATGGGGGACGTTGCTATCTTCTGATCTTACAATCTCTTAAACTTGGCGGCCTTGGCGTTTTGAGTGCCACCTTGACGGGACGGGCGGTTTAAAAAGCATTTGAACCGCGAGGGCGCTAAGAGCGCGAAGGGTCTTCTTTGTTGATTTTGCCTGATCGGGGTGTAACCGATCGCGGAAAGGCCAAACCGTGACAGGAGGCTACGGAATGGAGAATATCATTCATTTTCATGTCTCCGTCCCCACTATTTCCTTAACCGCATCCATTAGGGGAGAGAGATCATCCTCAATGATGTTCCACACGATTTCTAAATCAACCCCGAAATACTCGTGTGACAGCAAGTTTCTAAAATCTTTTATATCCTGCCACTCTACATCCGGGCGTCTTTCTCTGAACGATTCAGGAAGCTTGCTCACTGCTTCACCGATAATCTCAAATTCTCTGATAACAGCTGAATAAGTCTTTCTGTCATCACAAAAATCCTCAAAAGACAGACCTTCAACAAAATCCAGGATGGCACTGCCTGATTCCAATATATCATCACAATAGAGGCGAGGATCTCTTTCAGACATACAGAATTCTTCCCTTGATGTTTTCTCGTACTACAGGCTTCAGCGATTGCACAAACCCCATGTCAACCTTCCTTCCAAATTCTTTCTCCAAAAACCTCTTCAGCCGCAAGAAGGCATGTATGTTTTTTCTCCCTTTTTCGAACTCCACAACCAAATCAATGTCACTTGAAATGTGTTGTGTATGACGTACGAAACTCCCAAAAATACCCAAACGGGTTACACCAAAGTTATCACGCAGGATCTCCTTGTTCCTTCGCAGATACTCTACAATTTCTTCTGTGTCTTTCATCATTTGTGGGGTAATGGGGGACGTTGGTAGTTTAGGTAGTTCATAAACTTCTTTCTTAGATTCTTATCTTTGTCAAGTATTTCTTTCCCCCTGGTTACACATTGATCAGCACTCACCCGCCTGAGATCCAAAGCATGAGCAACCTCCGAAGCGCTATAACCCATATCGTTAACAGCCAAACATGAGATTATTGCCCGCGCTTCACTAACCTTCCGCTTGCGGCTGGACTTTCACCAGCTGGATTGCAGGCACCGGGTTCACTGCTTTTCTTTCCTTGGTCTTTCCTGATACAGCCCCGCTTTCTCTAATGTAATGCGCAAAGTTGCTATCTTCCTGCCTTACTTGATAGGATTTTAACAATCCTTTGGGCTGTTTTCCCATCCCATATTTCAGGGCATATGCCTTTAGGAGCATTGCCATCGAGGATTCTCAGGGCCTCCCGTACTATCTTTTCAGGATCGTTGTGTACCAGGACGTTCGTACCTTGCGCGATGGTAATCGGACGTTCCGTGGAATCTCTTAAGGTTATACATGGTATCCCAAGGACAGTTGTCTCCTCCTGAATACCGCCTGAATCTGTAAACACCACCTTCGCGTCCACCATGAGGTTAAGAAATTCCAGGTAACCAAGGGGGGGCAGGCAATGGATCTTTCTCTTTAAATCGCCCCTGTCATAATAATCGGCATCAGATAAAGAAAGACCCTGATGGAACTGGAAGGCTTTGTCGAAGCCGAATGCCGCTATCTGCTTTCGAGCCCTGGGATGGCACGGGAAAATAATCGGCACCCTCTCTGCCACCTTGAGAAGCCCTTCCAAGATCCTGGAAAGGGCTTTTCTATCATCCACGTTACTGGGGCGATGAAGGGTGAGGAGTGAATACGGCTTACATTCAGGACCTTCTTCTTCAGATATCAGGGACAATCTACTCTTGACATTGTTCGCCTTTGCCTTTCCCAGATGATAAAAAAGGCTATCGATCATGATGTCCCCTACCAGGAAAATTTTTTCACGTGGGACACCTTCCTTGACAAGATTTTCATCCCCATCCGGTGAAGGAGTGAACAGATAATCCGAAACAGCATCTGTCAGCAGCCGGTTGATCTCTTCCGGCATCTTTCTATCAAAACTTCGTAGTCCCGCTTCAACATGGGCTACAGGGATATGAAGCTTTACAGCGGAAAGGGCGCAGGCCAGGGTTGAATTGACATCGCCCACAACTATCACAAGATCCGGGGTTTCTTGAAAAAGGAGCTTCTCGAACTCGATCATCACTCTTCCGGTCTGCTCCGCATGAGTCCCCGAGCCTACGTTCAAATGAACATCAGGGTCAGGGATATCTAAATCACGGAAAAACGCGTCCGACATGGACGCATCATAGTGCTGGCCCGTGTGTACCAATATGGGTTGCACAAGATGGCCGTTTTCCCTGTTATGCTGCTTAACAGCCCGTAGAAGGGGGGCTATCTTCATAAAATTAGGCCTTGCCGCTGCAACGACTACCCATTTGAGAGGTGTTTTCATCTATTTATCTCTTGCTGTATTGTAGAATGGTCTTCAAAAGCCTACAGCTTATTCGTACTCAACATCCTCCAATTGCCGCCGCAACCCGTTTCTGATCTTGCCTGGAAATATATGGATACATGGGAAGGCTCAGGCATTGTTCCGAGATACTCTCTGCAACAGGAAAATCTCCCGGTTTATGCCCCAAACCTGCAAAGGCCCCCTGCAGGTGAAGCGGGACAGCATAGTAGGCTACAGAGGGGATGCCTTCGGCTTTCAAGGCGTTTGAAACCTTGTCGCGGTTTTCCACCAGGAGCGTATACTGAGCATAAACCGAATCGTTTCCTTCAGCGATAACTGGGGCCTTAATGCCGGATACGTCGGAAAGGAGTTCGTTGTAACGTTGGCCCGCTTCCCAGCGAAGACGGTACTCTTCGGGGAATATCTCCAGCTTTTCAAGCAGGATAGCCGCCTGCAAGGTGTCCAGCCGACCGTTGATGCCCACGAGGGGATGCTGGTGCTTGACCTCGGGTCCCATGATGTATCTGCCGTGGTCCATGACCCGCCTGATGCGGCCTTCGATTTTGTCGCGGATTCGCCTTTGTTGGGCTGACAGGTCGATAAATTGCATTCAAAACTCCTTTGTTTTACAGAAGGTAACGAAGAAAACGAAGACACAACACTCAGGTTATTTTCAAATTTTCTGATAGAATTATTTTTAAAACCCCTTTCTTACCTTTGTTTCCTTCTGTAAGAATCATGTTTTTGTTTCTTTTAACCCTTCTTCCTCTTTTGTGTAGCTCTTTCCGCAGGCCAGGCATTCGAGATTATCTGTCAGACGTTCTCCGCACTGACACATCCAACCAGCTCTTGTGGCGGGGTTGCCTAACATGAGGGCATGATCGGGAACATTGTGGGTGACTACAGCACCTGCGCCTATAAAAGCGTATCGTCCAATAGTGGTCCCACAGACAATCGTGCAGTTTGCACCCAAGGTGGCACCGTGTTTGACCAGGGTGGGGCGTACTTGGTCCATTTTACGGATTTCGGCCCTGGGGTTGTAGACATTGGTGAACACCATGGACGGCCCGCAAAAAACTCCGTCCTCCAATGTCACTCCCTTGTACACGGAGACATTGTTCTGTATTTTGCATTGGTTGCCGATGGTTACTTCCGGGCCTATTACCACGTTTTGACCGATATTGCATCGCTCGCCAATTCTTGAGCCGGAAAGGATGTGTGAGAAATGCCATATCTTGGTATGATCACCAATCTCACACCCTTCATCTATCTCGACTGAATGATGCGCAAAAAATCCCTGATCCTCTGTCGTTTGACTTCCGACTTCTGTCCTCTGACTTCCGCCAGACAGGAGGCTCTCTGTCGCCCTTTCGAGGATTTCAAGCACCTCTACGGCATTTTGGGCATTTGCTATCTCTACAGGCCCGCCATCTGTATGAGAAACGAAATATTTGAGCTCTTCTGTAAGCGGCATTGCCGCATCGAAAGGGATGACTTCAGTAGGCCCATCGCGTTTGATGGGTTCACCCTGTATCCAATCAATCCCTTTTTCGTAAAAGCGCAGACTCTTGTCCTCAGATGAGTCCTCGTAAGAGAGCATGCCCTTTGATCCCACAACCACGAGGCGGTGTTCCTTGAAGGGATGGAGCCAGTTCACAAATATGTGCCCAACTATATTATTGGGATATATAAGCACGGTCATTGAAGAGTCATGGATATGCGGCTGCAGAAAGGCGCCGCCACGGGATACGATCTCTATTGGGAATCTCCCGATGAAATACTGAAAGATCGAAATATCATGTGGTGCAAAACTCCATAGGATATTTTCTTCAGTCCTGACTGTCCCAAGATTCAAACGATTGCTGTAGATATACTCAAACTTGCCTATCTTGCCGCCATCTATCAGTTCTTTGATCTTTCGGATTGCAGGATGAAAGAGCAACAGGTGACCTGTCATGAGGTTCACTCCGTTCTCTTCAGTAAGCCTCTTGAGCTGCTGTGCATCTGCCAGCCTGGTGGTAATTGGCTTTTCAACAAGCAGATGCCTTTTATGCTCTATGATGAATTTTGCTATCTCAAAGTGCGTCTCGGCAGGGGTTGCCACAGTAAAACCGTCAAATTCCTCTTTTATGGCGTCTCTGACACTGGCAAAGATCTGGATATCAGGATACTTCTCCTGAAATTCAGCTCGTGTATCAGGACTTGCCTCCACAATTCCAGCGAGATAGCCAAGCTCATTTAGGGTCCTGATATGGTTTTTGCCCCACCGGCCGGCACCGACGACACAGATTCTCTTGCTCATAAAATACTCCTTAACATGTCGGGGTATGGGATTTTTCTGTGATTTCCTTATTGTTCAAATACGAATGTTTTTCATAGCTGTAGCATAGCAGAAAAGGGGAAGTTGCCACTACTCCACTATTATTGAAAAAATATCAGGCGGTCCCATCATAATGCTTGTTCAAGTATCTTTACGTATTCTTTTTTACTCAATCGGAACCCTTGTGCCAGTAATTCATCGAGGGCGTCTTTAAAATCCGTGGAATGACCGTGATAGTAACGCAGCAGGATACCGATCGTCCCCGTAAACGTAATTCCAACGGACTCGGCGATATTACGGCCGTCGCTATCATCCAACAACACCAGATCGGCACCGATTTCCTTAGCAAGTGCAATTGCCTCGGCTTCACCTACATCAAGCGAGATTCTCAAAAAAGCGATCAGGTCACTGTTACTCACTTGGTGACAATGGATCCAGTCGGCACTTTCTACTTCAATAACGCCGGCGTGGCCTTTGCCCGCATTTACTACTTCATCGTATACTGCGTGAGGTATATTGATCTCACCGAATAGTTCTCGTAGCAATTGAAAGCGCCTGATTCGAGCAAGTGCAATGAGAGGGGTCGAATTGGATACAACTCGTAAGTTCACGGCAATATCCTGTTCAAGGTTTCCAGATCTTCCCTGGCATCTTGAGCGGTATAATTAAGGTCCACACCTCTTTCGTTCAGAAGTTGGATCATCTCCCATTTATTCTCGAGTCCGGCAAGTTCTTTTGCTTTGCCCAAAGAGATCTTGCCTTCTCTATAAAGCGCAACCGCCAAGGTGCGGCGCAAGAATTCCGGCCATTGATCTCTTGGTATTTTAAGCGACCGGAAAGCGGAATCCGGTAATTCTATCTTGAGTACAGTCTGTGCCATGACTTTTTTCCTCCACAGGAAATTGGGGGCGTTGCCACTATTCCACTATTCTCCAGATAGACCCCACAAAAATCATAATAGGGAGGTAATAGGGGACGTTGGTAATAAAAGGGTAAATTGGCAGTTCACGTCTGAGAATGCACGGATCAAACTGAAGCGCCTTTACCCGACACTCGACAGTTGACATGACAGTAGGGGTGATAGCATGTATTATTCCTTCAAGAGTCCAAGTTGGTTTCTGATAAGTGCACATAAAGAATTTTTGATTTCTCGATGTCTTGGAACTGGTGCTTTCCTACCGGTTTGGGAATTCAAATAGATGTCATGCCTGGAGCCTCGACGATATAGAGAACATCCTTCATTCATTTACCAATTGACGGATGAATGCTCTTCGCTTCAAGCCCTTACCTCAAAGGGAATACGGTTACGTGGAGTAGGGAAACGTTCCATAGCTTCGCTTTCCAACATCAATTTATAGGCATCCTGGATGTTTTCCTTAAGGTCTTCCACTGTTTCACCCTGGCTAAAGATTCCAGGGACCTCTACTAGACGACCGACAAGCCATCCATCGTCTTCCCAGTATTCTAGTGTTAATTTTGCCATTACATACAGTCCTCCATCTTTCTAAACCTTTTTGAGATCAGAACAGTTTAGCATTGCTAATTCAAGAGATGTATTGTGGGGGGAGGGGGGTCCTTAAATTATCAAATAACCGCTTCATCTAATCTCCCTCTGTGTCAATGGTAGCGTCCCAGGGGACGTTGGCACGTTTGTTACTTTATGCTTGAACCGCAAAGGCGCCAAGAACGCTAAGAGGGTTTTTTTTGGTTTTGTTCTGATCCTGGAACAAGGACCCCAGTTAAATACGCTTCGCTGTCATTAGCATAAATTTCACGGGCAGGCGGGTTCCTGGTCACATTCGGGTGTGGTATGGGATGTTGGTGCGAAAAATGCACAGCTCCGCCCCTTGGGTTACACGGGGTAATCGGGCACAAGTGATTGAAGTTATTGGTTAAATCTGATAGACTTTCACCAGAGGGGCAGTATTTTATTACCGGGAAGTCGCAGACTTTCTCCGATCTCATTTACCCCCTCCGGTTGGTCATCGAAAATTAAAGCTACATCAAATGATTCTGGGTTGATTTCCTTAAGATCATTCAGGTTTTTGCAATGACCAGCCAGAATAAGCTTTAGACTCCTCTCTTTTACGACCGAATCCATGAGTTCTTTGACATTCCCGGGTCCTACAAAAATGAAGCGAAAATGTCCCTTTTTCTCAATAGCGGCCAGTCTCTCGGCCAAAACCGTTCGTAGGCCTTCATATTCTTCCAGCTTGGCGCGGACAAATTTTACGGCCAGCCTGGATTTTGCCTCCGCGCCCTTTGGGGTCAGGAGATAGAGATAGGCTCTTTTATTGGGGCTGTTTTGAAAATTTTTGATCTTGACGAGGCCTTTTTTAAAAAGTCTCTTGAGGAGGTAGTTGACCTGGGAACGGCTGACACCTGAATGCTCAGCCAATTGGCGTTGGCTGAAGATCTCTTGCCTGTCTAAAGCATCTAATATCTGGAAGCTCTTTTCCGAAAATTCCATTTCCAATCTCTTCCCGTAGATTCCAGCGACTCAGGGGACATAAAAGACTCAGTTGTCCTATATAGGACAATTCTTTTATATTGTCAAGTCAGAATAGATGTTAATAGAAAAATCGGCTCGCTTTACTTTTTTTAGTCGCAGACCCACGCAGACATACACAGATAATAATATCCCGAATCCCGAACATCGCCCAAAGGGCATCACGTTATTCTCCGGCCAAGCCCTGTTAAATGCGAAGCCTGTTTAATCGGGAAGGGATCAAGGATAAGGCCGGGGATCTCCTTCGGTCTTTGAAACCCGGAAGCAAGCGGGCGATCGTCTATCAGCGTCGTCTCGGAAGACCCTGCGATCATCGAGCCCTTCGCTCTGCCGGGTCTTGGTTCTCAGTTGCCTGCGCTGCCGGGCTGGGGCTTCCCGTTGTGGTCTTCCCGGTTGAGGGGCCTCGTGCCCTCCGTTCCCTGGGTGCGGGGCGTTGGGTTCGGCTTCGTTGCTGGGCGGGTGCCTTCCGCTGGGTACCTGCCCGGCAAGATAAAGAGCGTTGTACTCATGGTCTCATCGGCTCCTACTGCTCTCTCTGTCAGAAAGGAGGAACTTATGGAAACTCTGAGATCTTTTTATGACCATTCGGTTTATGCCGAGGCCTATGATGCTATGGGCAGGGAGGTTTACAACAGGAGCCTCAATGGTGGCCAGACCGGGGTCTTCTGGACCGAGTATAATCTCCAAAAGTCAAAGCTCGAAAGAGACATCAAGCTCGGTCCTGTTGCAAGATCCATAATCCAGAGGATTGCAAAGGCGAATGGGAATCTCGCCTGAGTGAGAGCAATGGCGGGCAGGCTCAACAATCCATCAAATCTATCTGTCTATTGTGGAATCTTTACCCTGTTGGATCAGCCCTCCCTTTGAAACACGGTGTCTGGGATGAGATCCACCGTCTTTTGAAAGTCTGAGGACCGAAGGTTCAGCTTTTGCAGCCGCTCCACAGGTGAACCGGTATTGATTCGTTCCAGCTCAAGCCCGGTATGAAATCGCGACATGAGCAGGTCCGCCAGGTAGACGATATGAGTGAGCCCTGAATAATCTCTGACTCCCTCCGGGTACTGGTGGTGCCTTATGACTTCACCTACGCATGTCCCGAGACACGCCCTCAGCACCGCTGCCCGGCTCCTGCCGACGTAGTAGGTTCCGGAGGGTACAAGGTGTTTATGCATGAAGGGTTCCCCAATATAATTAAGGTGGACGATCAGAGTCCAAGGTATGTCTTCCTGATATGGGGGTTTTCCAAAAGTTCTTTGGATACACCGCTTAAGACCACTCTTCCGTTCTCAAGCACGTAACCCCGGTTGGACAGGTTCAGGGCATGATAGACGTTCTGCTCTATGAGGAGTATGGACCTTCCCTGTTCATGTATCTGCCTGATGATCTCAAAGATGGTGCTTACCAGGATAGGCGCCAGGCCCAGGGAAGGTTCGTCAAGCATGAGAAGGGCCGGCCTGGACATCAGTCCCCTGCCCATGGCAAGCATCTGCTGTTCTCCGCCGCTCAAGGTGCCGGCCTTCTGTTTAAGCCGCTCATTGAGAGCAGGGAAGTAGCTGAAAACCAGTTCCAGGGTCTGTTTAAGGGCCTCCCTGCCCCTTGGAAACTGGGCCCCCATCTCAAGGTTTTCCAGGACAGTCATAGTAGGGAAGATCTGC
>Ga0136651_10001880_pt1 | contig 11540 bp, 12 predicted proteins | sample Mar14236cmmetaG_FD_94867 | JGI IMG/M metagenome (GOLD analysis project Ga0136651, IMG submission 94867) | Marine hydrothermal vent microbial communities from Guaymas Basin, Gulf of California to study Microbial Dark Matter (Phase II) - Marker... ...
CCCAAGCACCCTCACTCATCTCCACGCCATTCCGAGGCGGAGGTGGCGCGCTTCCAAGCGCTGCGCGTCTGGCGCAAGCAAGTGGCGGCCGCGCGCGGGGTGGATGCCGATGTCGTCGTCGGCAATGCCGTCCTGTGGGCACTGGCCAAGCAGAATCCCCGCACCCTTGATGACCTGAACCACATCGAGGGACTAGGCCCGTGGAAGCGAAAGGCGTATGGGGAGGCGATTATGAGAGTGCTGGCAGGTTGGTAGATCGGTGAATTGACCAGCCTCCCAGTCTACCAATTTCCTAATTTCCCAACCTACCAACACAGCGAGGTAAACTGACACAATGGAGATACAATTTCTCGGCGCAGCACAAACCGTCACCGGCTCCCAGCACCTCATCTCGGTTTCCAACACCGGCTCTTCAGGCCGGTGCAGCCGCATCCTGCTCGAGTGCGGGCTGTTCCAGGGCAAACGGCGGGAGAGTTTCGAGCGCAACCGTGACCTGCCCTTTGACGCGACGAGCGTGGACGTGATGATTCTCTCCCACGCCCACATTGACCACTCTGGCAACATTCCCAACCTGGTGCGCAACGGGTTCCAGGGATCCATTTACTGCACCTTTGCCACGCGAGACCTGTGTTCAGCCATGCTGCGCGACTCGGCCTACATCCAGGAGCACGACGTCGCCTACGTCAACAAGAAACGCGCCCGCAAGGGATTGCCGCCGGTCGAGCCGATCTACACTCACGCCGACGCCATCGCCAGCCTGGAGCACTTTATCAGCGTGGGCTACGGCCGGCCCGTGATGGTCGCGCCGGGCGTGCGGTGTACGCTCCTCGATGCGGGGCATATCCTCGGCTCGGCCATCGTCCTGCTAGAGATCGAGGAAGGCCAGCGCCAGACGCGCCTGCTCTTTAGCGGCGACTTGGGGCGGCAGGATATGCCAATCTTGCGCGACCCCACCCCCGCGCCGCCCGCCGACGTGCTCATCATCGAATCCACCTACGGCAACCGGCTGCATCCACCCCACGAGGAGGCCGAGCAGCGGTTGCGTGCTCTGATCGACGAGACGTGCGGCCACGGCGGCAAGGTCGTCATTCCCGCCTTTACCGTCGGCCGCACGCAAGAGATCGTCTACAGCCTGCACCGGCTGGCGAGCGCGCACCAACTGCCAGACATGCCCATCTTTGTGGACAGCCCCCTGGCGGTGAATGCGACTGGGGTATTCCGGCTGCACCCCGAATGTTACGACGAGGAACTGCGCGAGTTCATCGCCCAGGACCACCATCCCGACCCCTTTGGCTTTGACCGGCTGCGCTACATCCGCAACGCGGAAGACTCCAAGGCGCTCAACAAACTAGAGGGCCCGGCAGTCATCATCAGTGCCTCGGGAATGTGCGAGGCGGGGCGGATTCAACATCACCTCAAGCACAACATCAGCGACCCGCGCAACACTGTGCTGATCGTCAGTTGGCAGGCCCCGCACACGCTGGGCCGGCGGCTGGTCGAGCGGCAGAAGGTGGTCAAGATATTTGGCCAGGAGTACCCGCTGCGCGCCCGCGTCGAGGCCATCCACGGCTACAGCGCTCACGCCGACCGGAACGGTCTGCTGGACTGGGTAAAGCCCATCGCCCACGACCTGCGGCACGCTTTCGTCGTACACGGTGACCCCGAGCCAGCAAAGGCGCTGGCCGATGGGTTGAAACAACTGGGCGTGCGCGACGTGGCAGTGCCGGAGCAGGGGGATGTGTTTCAAATTCAAGGAGAGTAATCAATGAACCTATGGCACGAACTGCCGCCGGGGCCGGACTGGCCCAGAATCATCTATGTGGTCGTAGAGATCCCCAAGGGGTCGCGCAACAAGTACGAGTACGACGAGGAAGGCGGCTTTGTCAAACTGGACCGGGTGCTCTTTTCGTCGCTGCACTACCCCGGCGACTATGGCTTTATCCCCCAGACGCTGCACGCCGACGGCGACCCGCTTGATGTGCTGGTGATGACCAATGAGCCCACCTTTGCCGGCTGCGTCATCGAGGCACGCCCGTTGGGGGTCTTTCGGCTGATAGACAAGGGGCAACTCGACGACAAAATCCTGGCCGCGCCCCACACCGACCCGCTGTTCAAAGAGTACCACTCTTTGGACGGCGTACCGCCGCACTTTTTGGACGAGATGGCGCATTTTTTCAGTGTGTACAAAGACCTGGAGAGCGGCGAGGTCATGGGCAAGGGATGGGACGGGCTCGAGGAAGCCTACGCAGAGATCAAGGGCGCCGCGCAGCGTTATCAGGAGCACGTGCGCGGGCAATAGTTGGTGGATTGGTGGAGAGGATAAATCACAAAGGTATTATCTTTGACCTGGGGAACACGCTGCTCCACTTTGACGTGGACATGTGGGAGATGTTGCTGCGTGGGGCGCACGACCTGGCCGCATACCTGCACGAGCAGGGTGTGGGACTGGACGCTGCCACTTTTGTCTCCATCTACGTGGACAACCTCGACGCCGCCTACGAGCAAGCGAGGCAGGATTGGATCGAGATCACCGGCCACCAAACGCTGCGGCGCACGCTGGCCGATTTTGGCTACGCCGGCGTACCGGAAGCGGTGATTGACGAGGGGATACGGGTCTCACTGGCCTACGGCGAGACATTGTGGAAGCCGTTCCCTGATACCTTTGAGACGCTGGAACGGCTGCGCGCTGCCGGCTACCGGTTGGGCCTCGTCTCTAACTTTTTCGACGATGGCTGGATCCAGCGCACGATTGACAACTCGAGCCTGCGGCCCTGGTTCTGGCCTACTCTCGTTCAGCGAGGGGTTCGACGGGCTGGGGGTTTGGTCGCCGTAATACGAACACGGGCTATTGACAGAGTCACCTTTTCGTTATATAATGACCGCGAGTCAGTTAATGACCATGGGTTAGCACAAGGAGTGTCTGTGTGACGACCAGGGCGCGTCGCAAGCGAGAAAAGGAGGAACGGCGACAGTCCATTCTCCACGCGGCCCGTGAAGTCTTTTTCGAGCATGGCTTCCACCGCGCTACCGTGGGTGACGTGGCCGACCGGGCAGAGGTCAGCAAGGGCACCGTATACCTGTACTTTGAGAGCAAGGAGATAATCCTTGCTCTTGTGCTTTTAGAGGGGCTGGATGAACTGGTCGGTGAACTGGAGCAGGCTTATGCGGCGGACGAATCACTCCCAGCCGACGAGCGACTGCGGCGACTGAGCCGAGCCTATCTGCATTTCTTTGAGCAGGAGCCCGAGTATTTCCGCCTGTTGATGGCCATGGATCGAGGACACTTTCAGGAGTCAGTGACGCCAGAGAGGTACCAGGAGGTGTTGACTGCCAGCCTGGAAGGGCTAGAGATGGTGATGCGGGCGGTTCAGCAGGGAATTGACGAGGGATTGTTTTACTGCTGCGACGTGCGCCAGGCGGCCAGCATCCTCTGGGCGACGATGAACGGCGTGCTGCAGTTGATGGAGCATCCGCTGCGCCGGGAGATAGTGGGGATGGATCGAGGGTCACTATACCGAACGGCGTTGGATGTAGTAATTGAGGGATTGCAGGCAAAAAACTAGGGGATGTCGGCCAAGATCTTAATCCGCTAATCCTGCAAATCCGTGTTCTACGTTACAGGTAAAAACTAGAGGAGGTCAGCATGAAAAAAGTTGTTATCGTCAGCGGATGTCGTACTGCCATTGGCAGCCACGGCGGTGTCTTTCGCACTATCACGGCGCAAGACCTGGCTGCAGCGGTGTTCAAAGAGGCCATTAACCGGGCTGGGATTGACCCCAACATCATTGACGATGTCCACCTGGGCTGCATCAGCCAGCAGAGCGACGCGGCCAACATTGGCCGTGTGGCAGCGTTGATGGCCGGCGTGCCCGTGCACGTGCCTGGCTGCACCATCCAGCGCAACTGCGTATCGGGCATGATGTCCATCAGCATGGCCTACCAGGCCATCCAGGCCGGCGATGGGGAGGTGTTCCTGTGCGGTGGCACGGAGAGCATGTCCACCGCGCCGTATTGCGTGCGCGGCGCTCGCTGGGGCCTCAAACTGCGCCACGACACTTTTGTGGATACCCTGTGGGAGGGGTTGACCGACCCTGTCTGCGGACAGATTATGGGCTTTACGGCCGAGAACTTGGGCTTGATGTACAACCTCAGCCAGGAAGAACAGAACAAGTTTGCCGTGAAAAGCCACAAGAAGGCTTTCCGCGCCACGCGGATGGGCAAATTCCGGGACGAGATTGTCCCCTTCCGGGTGTCCAAGAAAGTCGCCGGTCAGGAGGTGGCTTACGAGGATATTATGGAGGACCAGTGCATCAACCCGGGCCTGACGGTGCAAAAGGCTGCTCTCTACCCAACAGTGTTCAAGAGAGGCGGCACTGTCACTCCGGCCAACGCCTGCCCCATCTCTGACGGCGCGGCGGCGGTGGTGGTGATGACGGCCGAGAAAGCGCAGGCGCTGGGGCTGGAGCCGATGTGCACCATTCGCAGTTACGCTTACGCTGCCGTACCGCCGGACATTATGGGCATCGGTCCAGCCTACGCTGTGCCTATGGCGCTCAAGCGCGCGGGCCTGAAACTCACCGACATTGAACTGGTCGAACTCAACGAGGCCTTTGCCGCGCAGTCGCTAGCCGTGGGCATCGAACTGGAGGAGCAGGGCTGGGATTGGGATAAGGTCAACGTCAACGGCGGAGCCATCGCGCTGGGCCATCCTGTGGGCTGCACGGGCACGCGCATCGTGGTCACGCTGCTGTACGAGATGATCAAGCGCGACCTGACGCTGGGCATAGCCACGGCCTGCGTGGGCGGCGGGATGGGTGGCGCGATGATTATTGAGCGCAAGTAGGGGCGCGGTTACCGCGCCCGTACACAAATCAAGGAGGAAGGATTATGGCGGACATATCTATTTGGCAGGACAAGAAAGCACGGGCAGCGTTCGTTGCCCAAGGGCAAGCGGTCTTTGAGAGTGTCAAGGACAAGTTGGAAGGCCAAGAGGGGGTAGTGGCCGTCGAACCTGAGAGCGGCGATTACTTTGTGGGCCTGACGCTGGGCCAGGCCGACCGGGCCGCGTTCGAGAAATACCCCGATCAGTGGGTCTATTTCGTGCGCCTCGACAACCCGGAGGCGGCGATACCCCTGCCCACGTGGTAAGGTTGGGAAATTGAGAAACAGGAGGTAACGAAATGTACATCTTCAAAGCAGGAGTCGTCGGCGCCGGAGCGATGGGCGGCGGAATCGCCCAGGTCATCACCTACTCGGGCCTGCCGGTGGTGATGAAAGACATTGATCAGGCTATGCTCGACAAGGGGATGGAGACGATTCGCTCCATCTACCAGCGGCGGGTGGACAAGGGCAAGATGGGCGCGGGCGATATGCAGGCCAAACTCGACCTGGTGACACCGACACTCACCTACGACGAGTTTGAGGACGTGGACATCGTCATCGAAGCCGTGCCCGAAAAGATCGGCATCAAGAAGGCCGTGTTCAAGGAACTGGAGGAGGTCTGCCCAGAGGAGGCGATCTTTGCCAGCAATACCTCGGCGCTCTCCATCTCCGAGATGGGCGCGGCGACGGGCAAGCCCCACAAGATCATCGGCATGCACTTTTTCAACCCCGCCCACGTGATGAAACTGGTCGAGGTCATCCCCGGCCTCGACACCAGCCAGGAGACGGTTGACGACGTGGTGATGTTCACTGAAAGTCTGCGCAAAATCCCCGTCGTGGTGCAAGAGTGCCCCGGCTTCCTGGTCAACCGGCTGCTAATGCCCTATCTCAACGAGGCGGTTCTGGCGCTGGAAGAAGGAGCGGCGACGGCGGAGGAGATTGACCAGGCCATCGTCGAGTGGGGTATGCCGATGGGGCCCTTCACGCTGATGGACATGCTGGGCATTGACGTTTGTAGCCACGTGGGTACCTATCTGTACGGCGAATACGGCGACCGTATGACGCCGGCGCCACTGTTCTCCAAACTGATCGAGGCCGGGCGTTTCGGCGAAAAGACAGGGAACGGCTTTTACGACCATCCCGGCGGCGAGTCGGACGTGGTCAATGGGATGATCAAGGAACTCCAGGCGTCGGGTGCGGTGCCCACCGGTACAAAATTCAGCCCTGAGCGGCTGATGTACCCCGTCATCAACGAGGCCGCGCTGTGTGTGCAGGAGCACATCGCCAGTATCACCGACATTGACATGGCGATGGTCGCCGGTACAGGCATGACCTACGGTGGCGAGCGGGTTGGCCCGCTGGTCATTGCCGACAAGATCGGCCTGGACGTGGTACTGGAGACACTGAAGACATTGGAACAAGAACTAGGGCCCCGCTTCCGTCCTGCCCGCCCGCTCAAGTTGCGCGTCCGCGCCGGGCACCTGGGGGAAAAGACAGGCAAAGGATTCCACGAATACGCATAGGATGGTAGATTGGGAAAAAGGAGAGAACAATGGCCGAATGGCAGTATATCCGAACTGAGATTACAGATAAAATTGCAGTGCTAACAATTGACCACCCGCCGGTCAATTCATTCAACAAGCAGGTGGTGACCGAACTAGACCAGGCGATTGACGAACTATTGGCCGACGACGAGGTCAAGGCCATCGTCATCACCGGTGGCGGCACCAACGCCTTTGTCGCCGGAGCCGACATCCCGGAGATCAAGGCGCTGCTGGACAAGCCCGAGGACGGGTATGCCGCCGCCCGCGAGTTCATCGAGCGCGGACAGGGGCTCAACCTCAAAATTGAGAAAGCCGTCAAACCAATCATCGCTGCCATCAACGGCTTTTGCCTGGGCGGTGGGCTGGAGATGGCCATGTCCTGCCACGTGCGCATCTGCTCCGACCGGGCACGGATGGGGCAACCCGAGATCAACCTGGGGCTAATCCCCGGCTGGGGCGGCACGCAGCGACTGGCCCGCATCGTCGGCAAGGGGAAGGCTATTGAGGCGATCCTCACTGGTGACATGATCACCGCGCAGGAGGCCTACCGGCTGGGACTGGTCAACAAGGTCGTGCCGGCCGGGGCGGTGCTCAAGGAGGCGCGGGGACTGGCGCGAAAAATCGTCTCCAAGTCCAAGTTCCCCGTCGCCGCCGCGATGCGGGCCATCACCGAAGGGCTGGCCGTCACCATCGAGGAAGGGCTAGAGATCGAGAAGGAGCAGTTCGTCGGTTTGGCCGAGACGGAGGACATCCGCGAGGGCGTGAGCGCCTTCCTCGAGAAGCGGCATCCGCAGTTCAAGGACAAGTAACTGGGTAGGGGCGCGGTGACCGCGCCCCTACGACATATACCATACGCCCGTGGACAGGAGGGCTGGCTATGGACTTTACCCTCAGCGAAGAACAAGAAATGTTCCGTGCCATGTTCCGGGACTTTTCCACCAAAGAGGTCGCGCCCGGAGCGGAGGAACTGGACCACGAGGAGAAGCCGCCTCTGGGCGCATTGCGCAAGGCGGCCCAGCAGGGTTTCTTGGGGGCGACGCTGCCGGAGGACTATTTTGGCGCGGAACTGGATTACGTGAGTTATGCCCTGCTCGTCGAGACACTGGCCGGGGACTGCATGTCCACCGCTGTGACGCTGGCGACGCACGTCAGCCTGGTGGCGATGAGCATCCTGGTCCACGGCAGCGACGCGCAGAAGGAGCAATACCTGCCGCTGCTGGCGGCCGGCGAGGCCATCGGTGCCTTTGCGCTCACTGAGCCCGACGCCGGCAGCGACGCGACGGCGCTCCAGACCCGCGCTGCGCCCGACGGTGACGGCTACGTGCTCGATGGCGTCAAGACCTGGGTGGCGAACGGTTCCATTGCCGGGCTGTACCTCGTCTTTGCGTCCGCGCCTGATGGCATCACATCCTTCATCGTCGAGAAAGATACGCCTGGCCTGACGGTGGGCTATCGCGAGCCGACGCTGGGCCTGCGCGGGGTCGCCATCAACACGCTCTACCTGGAGAACTGTCGTGTCTCAGCCGCCAACCGGCTTGGTGAGGAAGGCCAGGGTTGGGATATTGCGCAGCGAGCGCTGGATCGCATGGCGATTGCGCTGGCAGCGGCCGGGCTGGGCGTGTCGGAGGCGGCAGTAGACACGGCCGCCCAGTTCGCCAGCGAGCGCGTCCAGTTCGGCGTCCCCATCGCCAAAAAGCAGGCCATCCAGAACTATTTGGCCGACAGCCTGATCGAGGTCGAGGCGCTGCGCTACCTGGTCTACCACGCCGCCTGGCTGGCCGACCAGGGGGGCGACCTGACCTACGACGCGGCAGTGGTCAAGACCTTTGGCGCGCAGGTGGCCCGCAGCGTCACCAACCGTATGGTGCAGGTGATGGGTGGCTATGGCTATATGGAGGACTATCCGATGGCCCGCAAGTACCGGGACGCCCGCGCGCTGAGCCTGCTCTGTGGGCCATCCGAGTTCCAGCGTTTCATCGTCGCCCGGCATCTGCTGGCCCAGAAGGACATCGAGATCACGCCGTAGGAGGTGAGAGATGGATTTCACGTTTGCACCAGAACACGTCGCCTTGCGGCGGATGATCCGCGAGTTCGCCAAGAACGAGGTGGCCCCCATAGCAGCGGAGATTGACCGCGAGGGGCGGGTGCCCTTCGAGACGCTGAAAAAACTGGCCCAGATTGGCTTGCTGGGCGTATGCTTCCCGCAAAAGTACGGTGGAATGGGGGCCGGCGAGACTGGCTACTGCATCCTGATGGAGGAACTGGGCCGCATCTGCACCTCCACGGCGACCAACGTTGGCGCTCACATCGGCATTGGCGCCATGTCAATTTACCTGGATGGCACCGAGGAGCAGAAACAGAAATACCTGATGCCCCTGGCGCGAGGGGCCAAGATCGGTGCTTTCGTGCTGACCGAGGCTGACGCCGGCTCCGACGCAGCAGCCATCCGCACCCGCGCCGTGCGTGATGGGAATGAATGGATCATCAACGGCACCAAGACTTTTAACACCAATGGCAGTTTCGCCGAAATCGTGACCGTCATGACGGTCACCGACCCGACGCTGGGTGCCCATGGTGGCATGACTGCCTTCATTGTCGAGGCTGGCACCCCCGGTTTCAAAGTGGGCACCCACGAAAACAAGATGGGCATCCGGGGCAGTTCTACGGCGGAACTGGTTTTCGAGGACGTGCGAGTGCCACACGAGAATGTGCTGGGCAAGGTGGGAGAGGGATTCATCAGTTTCATGAAAACGCTCGATATGGGCCGCTTGACACTAGGCGCGGCCTGTCTGGGCGGGGCCGAAGCAGCGTTGGAAGCGTCCATCCACTGGGCCAAGACGCGCAAGCAGTTCGGCGCCCCGCTGGCCCACAAGCAGTCGGTGCAGTGGATGATCGCGGACATGGCCACAGAGATCGAGGCGCTGCGCAGCCTGGTCTACCGGGTGGCCTGGATGGTGGACACCGGTCAGTCCTTCACCCAACTGGCAGCGATGTGCAAGATGTACGGCTCCGAGGTGGCTTCCCGCGCGATTGATACGGCATTGCAGATCCACGGCGGGCTGGGCTACAGCCGGGACTATCCCGTCGAGCGCAATTTCCGCGACGCCCGCATCGCCGAGATATTTGAGGGCACCAACGAGATCCAGCGCATTGTCATTGCGTCCAACATCTTTCGCCAGCACGGCGTGCGGATCAGACCGTAGATGGGAGGGATACTAATGCAAATTGTCGTGATTCTGGGCCAAGTTCTCGACCCCAGCGGCATCGTGGTCAAAGGGAAAGCCGGCCGCATCTTTGTCAATCGTGAGGAATACGTGCTCCAGCCGGCCGACAAGTGCGCGTTGGAGGCGGCGTTGCGCATCAAGGACACCACAAACGCCAAAGTAATGGCTCTTCCCCGTGGCCCGCTGCCCAATGACGACGTGCTCCGCCAGGCGCTGGCGATGGGGGCCGACCGCGCGGTTTACCTGACCACGAGACGAGTTGCCAACCCACCTTACGGCGACGCGGTCATGGCCGATGTGCTGGCAGCAGCGGTGGAGAAACTGGGCGGGGCCGATTTGCTTCTCACCGGCGCGACGACGCTCGACACCGGCCAGGGCCAACTGGGACCCCGGCTGGCCGAGGCGCTAGGCTGGCCCCAGATCGTCGGGGCCTGGCAGGTAGCGAGTCGGCGAGTCAGCGAGTCGGCGGGAGGAAGAGTGGAAGCGGTGCTCCAGCGGGCGGGCAATTATGTGACCGTCGAGGCGGATCTGCCGGCGGTGGTCACAGTGTTGCCGGGGGCGCTCAAGCCGCGCTACCCCGACGGCGTGCGCCTGATCAACGTCTACCGGGCGGAGGACGCGGTGGAGAGATGGGACGTGAGCGATCTGGTGGACGAAGCATCGCTCCAGCCGCTCCTGGAGAAGCGAGGACAGGATTTCCCGCCGGAGCGGGAACTGGGCGTGCGACTGAGTGGCACGCCTGAGGAGATGGCCCAGGCGCTGGCAGACGCGCTCCGGGAACGGGTGAGCAGGTAGAGGGGGAACTCTGATGGACATGTCATATCTCGACTTGTTGATGGCGCAGCAGGAGGAGGTCACCGAGGCGGAGGGTGGCGGTGGGGTCTGGGTCGTGGCCGACCTGGCGAATGGCACGGTGGCGCCGGTGACGTTGGAGGCGCTGGGCGCAGCCCGCACGCTGGCCGACGCCCTAGGGGCCTACGTCTACGGCGTCCTGCTGGGTGACGGCGTGTCGGATGGTTCGACCGCGCTCACCACAAGCCTGGCGCAGACGCTCTACCAGGCCGGGGCCGACGGCGTGCGCGTGGCCGACCATCCGTCGTTGGCCCGCTTTGCGCTAGAACCCTACCTGGCAGTGCTGGCTGGCCTGTTCGAGGCGGAGCAGCCGGAGGTGGTTCTTTTCGGCGCGACCGGCGCGGGACAAGAATTGGCGGCGCGGTTGGCACAGCGTTTGGGCGGCGGGCTGATTGAGCACGTGACGGCGGTGCGCCTGGACGAGGCCACCCGCACGGTGGAAGCCACGTTCCCCATCTACGGCGGCGAATACTCCGAGATTGCCGCCTGCCCGGAGGCCCGGCCGCAATTCCTCACCATTGAGCCAAGGGCCTTCCCTGCTCCTTTCATTGATACCTACCGCCAGGGGGAGCCGACGATGATTGAGGTCGATCCGGTGGAGCCGGCTGTGCGCGTGCTGGGGCCGGCGGATGATTTCGAGCCACCCGCGCTGCCGCTGGCCCAGGCCCCGGTGATCGTGGCCGCTGGGCGGCAGGCGGGGGATTTTGAGTTGGTGCACCAACTGGCAGCGGCGCTGGGCGGCCGGGTGGCCGGAGACCGGGGAGCGCGGGACGCGGGCTGGATCGGCCCGCAGCAGGTGGTGGACGTGCGCGGCGTGACCGTCGCGCCGCAGGTGTACGTGGCCGTCGGCATCCGGGGCGACACCTTCCACGACGCCGCCATCGCCGAGTCCAAGTTCATCGCCGCCATCCACCCCGACCCCGACGCGCCCATCTTTCAGGTAGCCGACCTGTGCCTGGAGGCGGAGCCGGCCGAGGTGTTGCCGGCGCTGCTGGAGGCGTTAGAGAAATAGTCGTTTCCAGTCTGCCAAAATTACTGC
>Ga0136651_10001882_pt1 | contig 11528 bp, 10 predicted proteins | sample Mar14236cmmetaG_FD_94867 | JGI IMG/M metagenome (GOLD analysis project Ga0136651, IMG submission 94867) | Marine hydrothermal vent microbial communities from Guaymas Basin, Gulf of California to study Microbial Dark Matter (Phase II) - Marker... ...
ACCATGACCCCTTTGCCCGGAGACTCAATACTAACGTCAAAGCCATCTTCTTCCAGTATGGCGTATATTTCAGCTTTGGTTGGATATCCAACAAAATCTTTATTCAAGCTTTCAAAAAATTCCAATGCCGGAAGGTTCTCGAAACTATCTCTGAATGGTTCAATTATAATAATTTTGCCGCCTTCTTTTAAAGATTCAGCTGTTCGTCTTATTACTCTCCTTCTGTCACTAATGTACTCCAGAACAAAACTGAGTACGGCTACATCATATCCATGTGAGGGTTTTATCAAGCATGCATCTATTTCCTTTAGAGATACCCAGTCGTAGCCTTCTTCCTCTATCCTGGATTTAGCTATCTCCAAAAGGGCTGAAGAATAATCCACACCAAGGTAGTATCCATTGGGCCCAATTTGTCTGGCAAACTCCACAGGGGAAACTGATCCACACCCAATATCGATTATCTCTGTGTTTGAAGAGACTTCACCGAGATCCATTATTATTTTCCGATATAGAGATGCGAATTTTGACTTCATTCTCATGTCCCAGAAATCAGCGTCTTTATCAAAATCCATGGACACATAAGGATGATCAGGAGTTATGAAGGCATAATCTACCATTTCATATATTTTTTCCAAAAAATTTATCCAGTCGGGAATTATTTGCTTGTAATCTTCTCTAAAGACCTTCACACCATAATGAAAGCTGTTTAATTTGGGGCCTTCTGGAGTTTCATGGGTGATTCCAAGTTCATTTAGTGTTTTAAGAAATTTCCCTAGGAGGATTTTATTTTGGACCTTTACATTTTCAAGGGCTTCTCTTGTGTTTTTCTCTGAAAGGGCTTTAAAGATGTTGTACTTCATGCCAACCTGGATAGCATAGAGGAGAGCCGTGTCTGCCATAACTTGCAGGTTCGTATCGAGCGTTTTAATTAGAGGCATGTTCATCATGTTCACCTCACATAAATTTTCGGTAATAAGTGTAATAAGATTTAAGGTATTCTACGACCTTCTTTCCGTATTCTGTGAGCCTGTAGTATTTAAAGCCGCCGTTAGAAATTTCTTCCACAAGTCCCAGATACACAAGAGAACTTTCACCATTGTACCTATTGCCAAGCCCCACAAGAGCCCCCCTAACATTTGATGGATCAGAACCGACCACCCTCGCTATCTCCGAGAGGTAAGTAGCAGAAGGGTATAGCTGGTACAGATAGAGTAATATTCGACGTCGAAGCTCACTTCTATGGAGAGAGCGTAATATGTGCGGATTTATATGGAGGGTCATATCCCCACCCCCTGTTTGGATTGCATGAAACATAATCACACTCATATATGGTATCGCTTATGTAGATTTTTGTCAGTGCACTACTTTATTGTCAATGAGTCAACAAGCATAATTTAATTACATTTATTTAACTTAAGCCAAAATAACTCGAACACCAAGATAATATAATGAATGTAATATATTTAAGCTTTTCGGAAAATTGTTGTATATTATGCAATAAAACTACAAAACAGCTAAGTGTCATATAATTTTACAATCAAAATATTAAAAAACTAAATATTTAAGGGAGAATTTAACAAAAATAATAACAGCAAAAGGACATTATCAAGTGTCTCGTAGAGGTTTGTCAAAGATATTCTCAAAAATCTACCTAAGGCCCAATAAATCTTGCTGTGCAGGTCCTTATAGATAATTTACAATAAACCTTTTAAAAAACTAAGCTAAAAATAACAATTAGTTTAGTTGTTGGGGGATATAACAATGATCGAGTATCTTTCCATAGTTGCCATCGTACTTGTTTTAGTTTTAGCATACTATGTCAAGGATAGTGTAGATAAAATAACCTCGCATTTTTTTGATGTTAAAAAAGATGTGCAGTCTTCAATGGAAAAGGTCGAGCACATAAAACAAGAACTTGCTCCCCAGATTGCTCTACTACAGCGTGAAGTTGAACATTTAAAAGAGAAGGAAGTTGGAGAGCCGGAGAAATACGAATCATGGAAAATCAAAAATCTTGAACAAAAGATTTCAAAATTGGAAAAACTATTAAAAGAACAAGCAGCCCACGAGAATACCAGAGAAAGAGAGCTCAACTTTATTAAAAATGAAATTAACCGTCTAAAAAGTGAAATACACAAAACCCAAGAATTTCTTCAGAGAGAGTTTAACAAACTGAAAAATGAGGTTAAAAGCACCTTGATAAAAGACATAGAAGAGGAGATTGAACTATTAGAGGAAAGGATTGAACAGAGAAAAGAACAAGAACTCCAAGAATTCATGGATATACTATCATTTTCTGTTAACTTGGAACCTGAGAAGGTTCAAAGAGGTCTGCTTGACCTGAAAAAGGGGCTCCTTTCCCTCAGAGACATAGCCAAGGTATATGTCCTTACTGGGAAAGGGCAGGAAGAATTTTACAAGTTAAGGGATAACATAATAGAGCTCCTCAAGAACCTTAGAAAACTTGCCATTGTTTCTCATCCAGAAGAAAAAATCTACAATCAGTTTAGAGATATCATCTTAGAGCTCAAACACCTTGATCTTCCGATGAAAATAGAAAAAAATGGACGAATAAAGGAGCTTAATCCCGAAAAAAGCTTTATAGAAATACACCGCCGGATATATTCGATGATAGGCAGGGTGGACAGAATAGCCGAGACATTGGACACTCCTCTCCCGGTAACCCCCATAGAAAAAGAATTTTATGAAAAATTGAAGATACAATTTGAAGAGCTAAAACAACTAGAAATGCAATTGGAAAACCTCATGTCCAGGCTTGGCCAAAAAATAGAGCCTGAGGACCCAACAATCAAATCGAAAAAAGAACTAGAAACACTTCTAAAGGAGCTGGAGCTGTAGTTACCACTCTTCTCCAAAAAGTTTATCCAAATCTATCATTATTAACAGCCTTTTGCCATTGTTTATTTTCGCTATTCCCTTTATAAAACGTGTATCCATTCTTGAGATTAGCGTTTTTGGGGGATGCTCAATTTGCTCGTCCGTAAGAGTAACTACATCTGAAACTGCATCAACAATTATTCCCACTATTTCATCCTTTACCTCGGCCAAAATTATCTTTTTGTCATCTAATGGCTCGTCGTCGTAGTAACCGAGTTTCTTTTTCAGGTTTACTACTGTAGTTATCTGTCCTCTAAGGTTCATAACTCCCTCAGTGTATTCTGGGGCATTTGGAACTCTTGTGATCGGCATCATTTCTTTTATTTCTCTAACTTTTGAAATATCTAAACAGAATTCCTCATTCCCAACCCGGAAAGCAACTACTTGAATTTCTCCCATTATCCCCCCTCCCATTTAAGACTTGTTACTTTTGCTAAAATATTGTCAGTGTTAGTTATAACTTTTTTCAAAACCTACACTATCACATACATAAATATATACACGTAAAGGATTTTTTAATATTTACGAAAAATTATATAACCAAACAAAAGCTTCAGAGATACATTAGAAAATTTCCAACATTGGGGGCAAAAACATGGTTTTAAGAGACCGCGGGTATGAGCTCATAAAAGCTGAACTATTTAGACATTTAGGGGTTAGAGGAGATGCTTACAAGGATACATACCTAAAAAGAAGAATCCAAGCCAGAATGAGAAAGCTTGGAATTTCAAATACAATGGAGTACTACCACTTGCTTAAAAAGAATCGCCAGGAGTTAAGTAATTTGATTTTAACAGTTGCAATAAATGTAACTGAATTTTTCAGAGATCCTCAAGTTTGGAAAACATTTCAAAAGAAGATAATCCCCAAGTTAGTTCAATATAAGCGAGAGGTAAACAGCCCCTCTATAAAAATTTGGAGCGCTGCATGTTCTACCGGTCAGGAACCGTATTCCATAGCTATTAGCCTCTACGAAGCCTTGGGAGATGACCTTAAGGGCTTTAAAGTGTCAATACTCGCAACTGACATAGACCGTGAAGCATTACAAATAGCAAACAAAGGTGTTTATCCAAGTGAGATCGTAGAAAAGAACATTCCAAAGCACATCATAAACAAGTACTTCCTAAAGAGCGATGAGTTTTATCGTGTTTCACCGAAGCTTAGAAAATTAGTTAAATTTCAGTATTTTAACCTTTTCAGCAAACTGTACCCAAAGGGCTTTGATGTCATATTCTTGAGAAACGTTCTCATTTACATGGAGAAGGATGCCCAAGAAAAGGTTTTCAGACAGATGTATGATGCTCTTGAAGATCACGGGTATTTAATACTTGGAAAAACAGAAACCATCCTCGGAAATGCCTCTCATCTTTTCAAGCTGTATGATCTGCCTTCAAGAATTTACAAGAAAAATCTGGAGGTGAAACACTATGGCTAAAGTCTTAATAGTGGATGACGCGGCTTTTATGAGAATGTTGGTAAAGAAGATAATTACTCAAGCTGGACATCAGGTAGTCGGGGAAGCAGGGAATGGAAAAGAAGCCGTTGAAAAATACAAAGAACTAAAGCCGGATTTAGTCACTATGGATATCGTCATGCCGGAGATGGATGGGATTAGTGCAGTGAAAGAGATCATGAAAATAGACCCCAACGCAAAGATTATTATGATCACTGCTGTGGGTCAAGAAGCAAAGGTTATGGAAGCCCTAAAAAGCGGGGCAAAGGGGTACATTGTAAAGCCATTCCAAGCTCCAAAGGTTATAGAGGAGATAAACAGAGTACTATCCTCCTAATGGGGGTTTGTAAGTGAGCAGAAAAATCAGGGTCCTGGTAGTAGATGACTCACCCTTTATCAGAAGAGTGCTAAAAGATATAATAAACTCGGATCCCGAGCTTGAAGTATGTTGTGAAGCCCAAAATGGTGTCGAAGCCATAGAAGCCGTTAAAACACTAAAACCCGACGTTATAACATTGGACATCGAGATGCCGCAGCTGAATGGGTTAGATGCTCTAAAATTCATAATGAGCAAATACCCTACCCCCGTGATAATGATAAGCTCTTTGACGCAAGAAGGCGCAGAAGCTACTATTAGAGCTCTAGAATATGGAGCAGTTGACTTTATTCCCAAACCTTCTTCTTATCTTTCCACAGGGATAAAAGAGCTCAGGTTTGAGATAATAGCTAAAATAAAGGAAGCTGCCAAGATACCCCCGAGATTCCTAAAATTCAGAAGAATTAGATTACTGGAATCCCAAAAGAAAATAAGAGAAAAGAAAGAGGTAGCAAAAAGCATCATTGCAATAGCCGCTTCTACCGGGGGCCCCCAATCCCTTTTGCAGGTCATACCAAAACTTCCAGCCGAGATAAAATCCGGCATATTGATAGTCCAACATATGCCCCCAGGTTTTACTAAATCATTTGCCCAGAGGTTGGATAGAGTTTCAAAAATTGACGTAAAGGAAGCAGAAGATGGGGAGGTGGTGGAGGAAGGAAAAGCTTACGTAGCACCGGGAGATTTTCACATGGAAATCACCATAAGAACAGAAAAACCCCGAATTACCTTAAATAAAAAACCCAAGATTCATGGAGTCAGACCGGCTGCAGACCCCATGATGATAAGTGCTGCAAGAGCCTTTGGCAGAAAAACCATTGGAGTTGTTATGACCGGAATGGGAAGGGATGGCGCTCAAGGACTAGCAGAGATAAAGAAGAGAGGAGGGATAACAATAGCCCAGGACAAAGAAACTTCCATCATCTTTGGGATGCCAAAAGCCGCTATAGAATTGGGGGTTGTGGACTACATTGTTCCATTGGATAAAATAGCTGAGACAATTGTAAGAGCTGAAAAGAAGATACTTGTGAGGTGATTCTTATGGAAGACCTCTCCCAATACCTTGATGAATTTTTGGCCGACGCAAGAGACAGAATCGACAGCATAAGCAATGCAGTTATATCCTTGGAGGAGATAGTAAAAAAGGGAGGAGAGGAAAGAGAAAAAAGAAAGCTTATAGATCAGATATTCAGAGATGCACACACATTGAAGGGAACAGCAGCTACGATGGGATTTATGAGGCTTAGCGAAACTGCCCACAAAATGGAAAACCTCCTAGATGCAGTGAGAAATGGCGAGATTGACATAACTCCCGAAGTCGTTGATCTCGTGATAGATTTCCTTGATGCCATTGAAAAGATGATCTATGACATCGAAGCCGGTTCTGGGGATGAGAACGTCGACGTTGACCCGCTATTTGAGAAAGCTGACAAATTGCTAAAAGGTAATTCATCGAGTAAAGAAGGGAGAGAAGAAAAACCACACCAAGATAATAGCGAAAAAGAAACAACAGCCATTCATGAAGAGGTATCGCATATAGAGGGAAACAAATACCATATCAAAGTGCTCTTTCACGATGACGCTCAATTAAAAAATGTGAGGGCTTTTTTAGTTCTTACCGATTTGGAAGAAATTGGCGAGATTATCGACACCATTCCAGAGAGAGAAATAATTGAAGAGGGAAATTTCACAGGATCCTCTCTTGAATTCACAGTTATAACGCCCATTTCTCCGGAAGAGATAGAAAAGAAAATAACAAGACACCCCGAAGTTAAAGAAGTAGTTGTAGAGAACGTGAAAGAGAATGCTCAGGAAGAGAATCTTGAAGAAAAGGTAAACGAATACACAATAAAAATTACAATGGAGAAGGAAGCTCCGCTAAAGGGCGTGAGGAGTTTTCTTATAGTGCAGGACCTAAAGAAGATAGGCAATCTAAAAAAGGTCTTCCCAGAACCCGACAAACTAGAAAAAGAGGAGCTTATTGAAGGAAAAGATTTTGTAGTCCTACTGCACACAAATGAGAATAAAGACAATATAAAACAGTTGATACTAAAGCATCCAGATGTTGAAAAAGTGGAAATTCTTGAAGGAAATAAACTTAGTGAATTCCACCCCACAGATAAAAACAAAGCAGATAAAAGCGAAATAAAAAAGCCAACGCCACAAAGTAGCCCAGAAAGAAAAGTAAAAATTTCTAAAATGATAAAAGTTGACGTTGTTCACTTAGACAAACTGATGAACCTTGTGGGAGAACTTGTTATTAACAGGGGCAGGCTTGAACAAATTGCCGAGAGATTGGGCGATAGGGAACTTCTAGAAACCCTATCCACGACTTCCCATCTCATGACAGAACTTCAAGATGAAATAATGAAAATGCGCCTTACGCCCGTTGCGGAGGTCTTCAATAAATTCCCAAGAATGGTAAGAAAGCTTGCAAAGGAGCTCGGTAAAGAAGTGGAGTTTACTATGGAAGGCAGCGACATAGAAGTTGATAGAACCATCTTGGACAAATTGGGAGATGTTTTGGTACATCTTCTCAGGAACGCTGTAGATCACGGGATTGAACCTCCGGAAGAAAGGATAGCAAAAGGAAAGCCAAGAGCTGGCAAAGTGGAGCTTATAGCAAGAAGAGAAAAAAGCCATATTTTAATCATAGTTAGAGATGATGGTAGAGGAATAGACCCTGAAAAAGTCAAAAAGAAAGCTATTGAGAAAGGTCTTATTTCGCCTGAACAAGCTGCAGAAATGCGCCCTGAAGAAGCAATAAACCTTATCTTCCTGCCGGGATTCAGCACTGCTGAAAAAGTCACCGATGTTTCTGGAAGAGGAGTTGGAATGGACGTTGTTCAAGACGTGATAAAAACCCTCAATGGAAGTATAAGTGTAAAAAGTGAGGTTGGAAAAGGAACAACCTTTATTCTAAAGCTACCAATAAGCATGGCCATAATACAGGCTCTGCTTGTAAGAATAAGTAATGAAACCTATGCAATACCTATAAACAACATCTTAGAAACCATCGACATAAAGCAAAGCAAACTAAAGAGTATAGGAGGAAAGAAAGTAATAGTTCTCAGGGACGAAATCATTCCGGTATTCATGCTCCATGAACTCTTTGGAGTTGATTACCTTGAGAAGGACAAGTTCCCGGCAATAGTTGTAGATCTGGGAGCTCAAAAAGTAGCCATAGGCGTTGATGAGCTTCTCAACAAGAAGGATATTGTCATAAAATCCCTTGGAAAAATGCTATCAAACGTCAAGGGGTTTGCTGGGGCCACAATTCTCGGAGATGGCAGAGTAGTGTTGATAATAGATATAAACAGCCTCTTTGGAGGGATTTCGGGTGGATTATGAGGAATATCTCAAGAATCTGGGAGAATTAGAAAAAAGTGCTCTTTTGGAAACTTTCAATATAGGCGCCTCCCACGCAGCAGATGCCCTCAGCCGGATGATCAACAAACCCGTTAGCATAAACGTCCCAAATATGAAAATAAGTGCAATAAAGCATCTCCCAGCAGAAGTTGGAGAAGATATTAAGGTTATCGTGTATGTGGGGCTTGGAGGAGATTTCAACAGCCATGCATTTTTTGTGACGAACCTTCAGGATGCCATGAAAGTATATGATATAATGTTGGGTCAAGAAATAGGAAGTACAAAAGACATGGATGAGATGGCAAAATCCGCAATAACGGAAATCGGAAACATCCTTATTTCGGCATTTGCCAATGCCCTCTCACAGTTTTTAGGAATAGTAATTGAACAGACCCCTCCGCAGCTTGCTATAGAGTTCCTTCCTGCAGTGCTCGACCTTGCAATAGCAGATGTTGCACAATATTGTGATTACGTGATTTTAATCGGAACCAGCATCTCAGTAGATGAAATAGAATTTCACGAGAATTTCTTCATAGTACCCCATGTTGAAGATATGAAAAAAATCATCAACAAACTAATGGAGGGATTGTAATGAAGCTTTCAGAATGGGGAAAGGACATTTTTAGGGAAGCCTCGAACATTGCAATTTCCCATGGGCTAACGTCTCTCTCTCAAATGCTCGGCGGGCCCATAGAAATAGAAGTGCCAGAGGTGTATATGATAAAAAGGGCAGAATTTCTTAAAACTCTTGCAGAAAACGGAATATCCAAAAGCTTTGTCGTCATGTTTAACATTACGGAAGGATTAAAGGGCCTCGCAATTCTTCAGTTCCCTCAGGCAAGTGCAACAGCTTTAGCAGCAGCACTCATGGGGCTTGACCCATCTCAGATAAAAGAACTCGATGAGATGGGCAAATCAGCAATCATGGAAGTTGGTAATATATTGATTTCAGTGTACACTGACATTCTTTCAACATTAATAGGAGAATCAGTCTCGTTAACTCCCCCTATTCCTGCGTCAACTCTCTACGACGTAGAAAAAGAACTGGCTTCTGGAGAGCTAAAGGACATAGAAGATATTGTCATGTTCAAAAACAAGTTCAAAAAAACTGAATTAGGCATAGAGAGCTACTTTTACCTGGTACCAACCCAAGATTCACTTGAGAAGATAATATCACGCTTAGAAAAAGAAGTCAAAGAGGGATGATCTTGGAGGAAATAAAAGTGGGAATTGGAGACTACGCTGTGAGTAAAGCGAAGGGGGTGATAACTACATACGGGTTAGGGTCATGTGTGGGGATAACACTCTACGATCCGGTTATCAAAGCTGGGGGAATGCTACATGCTTTGCTCCCAGAGGCAAAGTACTATGGAAACAAGGGAAACCCAGCAAAATACGTGGACACGGGGCTGGAGTTGCTCCTTAAAGATTTGGCAAAGCTAGGTGCAATCAAAAGAAGGCTAGAAGCAAAGATCTTTGGAGGAGGCCATATTTTTGAAAATGTCACAAATGAAAATCTCATGATAGGTAAAAGAAACGTTGAAACTGCAAAAAGAGAACTAAAACGACACAAAATCAAGATTGTTGTCGAGGACACCGGAGGAAACGGGGGAAGAACGATCTCCCTGAATCTTGAGACCGGAAAGGTGAAAGTAAGGAAGGTTTCAAACGGGAAAGTATTAGAAAAAATAGTCTAGGAGGGTGAAAAAGATGCAGTTTAAGAAGAAAATAATACTACCAAACGTTGTTGGAATAATCATTTTAGTAGTAGTATTCGGCGGAATGATGTTTTATGCAGAAGATCAAGTGGGTGATAATATTGTAAAGGAGCTTCTAGAACCAACAATTCAGCAGTCAGGTGAACTAAGCAAGGAAATCGCTTACGGGGTGGCCAAGACTTTTGAAGGATTTTTTGACGGAATTGAAGGTTTAGGAAAAGTTGCTTCCGATGCGGTTATTCAAACCAATAAAGAGTATACGAAAAATGACCCAAGGTATAAAGCAGTTCTTTTAAATCGTTTTAAGTCAATAGCAACAGCTGACACAAGAATAAGCAATGTATACTTTGGAGACGTAGAAGGGAATATGTTCATATATCCAGAGCAGGAGCTTCCAGAGGGGTATGACCCAAGAGTCAGGCCCTGGTATCAAGCTGCTGCAAATACCGGAAAAGGGGTATGGACCGACCCATATGAGGATGCCTCGACAGGAAAATGGGTAGTAACTTACGCTGTTCCAGTCTACGAAAACGGCAAATTAATTGGCGTCCTCGGGATTGATGTATATATAGATGCTCTTGTTCAAGAAGCTCTTAAAATAAAGGTTGGAGAAACTGGATATATTGCGGTTATGAATAAAGATGGATTGACTCTTATTCATCCAAAGGAAGAATATATAATGAAGCTGAATGTAATGAACGAACCAGATTTGAAGCCTCTGGCAGACGCCATAAGAAGTGGACAGGAAAGAGGATTTGTAAACTATCAATGGAAAGACCTAAATGGAAACACTATTGAAAAAGTAGCAGGTTTCAGCAGAATCAAGAACACTGGCTGGGTTGTTTTCGCAATAACCAATGTAGATGAAGTGGCAGCTCCTCTGTATAAAGCCATGAACAATGTACAGGAGGCATTAAAAGATACCATATTTCTAACTGTTGTAATGGCTCTCCTAGCCGGGGTAGTAGCAGTAGTAGTGACATACAAAACCATTTCCTCGGCTCTCAAGCCTCTTGAAGTACTTAGGACAGCGGCAAATGCATTAGCAGAGGGAAGACTAAGCGAAGTAAAGGCAAAACTCAGCGGAATACGGTACCTTGAGGAGGACGAAATTGGGGCATTATTAAAAGCATTCGAAGCGGTCTCTCAAGATGTAGTAGGAACTCTGCAGGAAATAACCAAAAAACTAGAACGCTTAGCACAGGGTGATTTGAGCAATGGACTAAGTTTAGAAGCAAGAGGAGAGCTCATGCAGGTTGTGAACTCTGTTAAGAAGATGAACGAGGACATGAAGGAGCTCATAGGCGGCATACTAGAAGTCACCGATGCACTTGAAAAGAAGGCCAATGTTTTGACTCAAATTGCCAGTGACATTACCGAGGCTATCAATCAAGTAAACGAGGCAGTGCAGCAGATAAGCCACGAAGCACAAAGACAACAAGAAAGCATCAATGAGATAACCGAAGGAGTGAGATTAGTTGCAGATGTGAACCAAGAAGCTGTCGAAACTATGGAAGAGTTTGAAAAGGCTATAAATGAAGTCGTTAGTATAGCAGAGGACGGAAAAGCAAAAGGGGAAGCTTCTGCTGAGCAGATAGAGAGCATAGAACAGACAATGAGAACCATTGAAAGTGCTGTAAGCAAAGTAAACGAGATGAGCAAGCGTATTGAAGAAATCACAAACGTTATTACAAGTATCGCTGAACAAACTAAT
>Ga0136651_10001883_pt1 | contig 11518 bp, 10 predicted proteins | sample Mar14236cmmetaG_FD_94867 | JGI IMG/M metagenome (GOLD analysis project Ga0136651, IMG submission 94867) | Marine hydrothermal vent microbial communities from Guaymas Basin, Gulf of California to study Microbial Dark Matter (Phase II) - Marker... ...
CAGTGACCTATTCAGGTCAGGGATTCAGCCATGAGGATCTGAAAAGATGCAGGGAGATGCTCTTAAATGAGCTTGGTAATCTTGACAACCCTGACACAGGCGAAAGAGGGCCTGGAAGGGATACGGGAGGGTTGAGGAAATGAAGATGAGCGCCGGAACAAAGGGAAAGATTGCTGTGTTGTTCGCTCTGGCGGGGTTTATCGCCCTGTACGGCGGTCTCTCATGGGCGGGAGACGCCACCGGGGAGGCAAGGGGCCTCTTCGCCCGGGGCAACGAGGCCTATGCAGAGGGAAAGTACGACGATGCCATCTCCTGCTACAAAAGGGTGATGGAACAGGAGGGCTATTCGGCCTCGCTTCTGTACAACCTGGCAAACGCATATTACATGAAAAAGGACGCGGGGCAGGCTGTTCTGAACTACGAGCGTGCCCTTTACCTGGACCCGGGCGACAAAGAGATCCGGCAAAACCTTGAACTGGCCCAAAGGACTTTCAGGCTGGGGCCGGAATCCACATCGGGATGGCAGGGTCTTTTCAACCTCCTGAACCTTAACCGCTGGGCCGTTCTCGCCAGCCTGGCCTTCGTGGTGTTCTCCCTGCTCTACCTCCTGAGGAACGTCAACCCCGGTGTCTTCACAAGGGCCCCCTTCCGGATTATTAGCGCCTGCTCTATCCTCTGCCTCCTGGCCGGGGGAACCGGCGTGGTAGTACAGTACGAGAATACCACGGATGGGGTGGTCATCAGGAATGACTCACAGCTTCGAATATCCCCTTTTGACTCGGCATCTGCCTGTTCCTCCCTGCCCGATGGAAAGGTTGTCAGCATAGACAGGGCCTACAGGGACTATCTGCTTGTAAACGGGGACGACGGCAAATCTGGGTGGATAAAGAAAAACGCTGTGGCCCCTCTTGTCCCCCCTGAGCAGAGGACTTAAATTTAGTGCGCGCAACATGAGTCTGCCCTCTTATCCGGGCCAATGGGGCCCCGGGGCATGACAGAACCATACAAACCATAGTGCAAGAAAGGAGATAAGATATGGAATCAGGGAAAATATTCAGGAATTCGACAACGGGAAGGATAGCCGCGGGTTTGGTTATCCTTGTGGCAGGCCTTTTTGTAATTTCAACCTTTTATGCGGTTCCCACCAGCCAGGCGACTGCCGGTGTTGTCCGGGCCGCACCGGAGAGCTTTACCCTTCTGGCGGAGAAAAACAGCCCCGCCGTGGTCAACATAAGGGCGGAAAAGAACGGAAAGGGGGGCCTAGGGCTTTATCGCCATTTTGGAAGAGGACCTTTCCAGAAGGATGACCCTTTCCACGACTTCTTTGAGAAGTTCTTCGGAGGTCGTCCTCAGAACAAATTCAAGCAGAGAAGTCTGGGCTCAGGGTTCATCATTGACAGGGATGGCTACATAGTAACCAACAACCACGTTGTCCAGGGCGCGGACAAGATCAAGGTCATGCTCAAGGACGGCCGGGAGTTCGATGCCCGGATCAAGGGGCTCGATCCCAACACCGACCTGGCGCTTGTCAAGATAGATTCAGACACCGATCTACCCACAGTGGAACTGGGAGACTCCGATGCCCTCAAGGTGGGCGAGTGGGTACTGGCCATCGGTAATCCCTTCGGGCTCGAGCACACGGTCACCGCCGGGATCATCAGCGCCAAGGGGCGCGTGATCGGTTCGGGTCCCTACGATGACTTCATACAGACCGACGCCTCCATCAACCCCGGGAACAGCGGGGGGCCCCTCATCAACATGGCGGGAAAGGTGGTCGGCATCAACACCGCTATCATCGCCGGAGGACAGGGGATCGGGTTTGCCATCCCCGTGAACCTGGCCAGGGGAATCATAGAACAGCTCAAGACCAAGGGCGAGGTGACCCGTGGCTGGCTGGGTGTGGGGATCCAGGATCTGACAAAGGAACTCAAGGAGTATTACGGCATGAAGGACGGGAAAGGAGTTCTGATTACCCAGGTTTTCCCCGGTGATCCGGCTGCAAAGGCGGGGCTTGAGCGAGGAGATATCATCCTGGAGGTCAACGGACAAGAGGTCGGGACCACGAGGGAACTGAGCAGGATGATCGCCGAGGCCAGCGTGGGCAAGGAGGTGGACATGGTTGTCCTGCGGAAGGGGACCAGGATGGACTTCCATATCAGGCTTGCCAAGAGAGAGGACAGGGAAATAGCCTCCATGGACAAGGGTATGGCGGAGAAAAACGAGTTCGGAATTTCAGTGTCCAACATAACCCCTGAAATCGCCCAGCAATTCAACCTGAAAGATACCAGAGGGGTGATAGTCGCGGAGATTGAACCAGAAGGCAAAGGCGGGAAGGCGGGCATCCTCCCGGGAGATATTATCATGGAGATCAACCATAAACGGGTTGATAACGTGGATGATTACCTGCGGGAGATCAAAAAGATGAAGTCCGGTGACACCGTGTTTATGTACATCCTGAGACCTAACAGGGGCTTTATGGTCATAAAGTTCATCAAATAGGTCTCCTGCGCAGGACACGGCCATCAGGCAACCCTCCAGCGGCATGCCCCGTGTCCTGCGGCCCTTTCCCCCCGGTCCCCGGATCAGCCCGCCAGGGAAGGCCGGCCGGCCGCTGCCGGGGGGGACATCCGTTGCACGATCCCTCCTTTTCCCTTGACTCATGGGTTAAATCTCACTACGATCTTTCAAATCAAGGATGAATTAAGTCAATTCAATATCAAACAGGCTAAGATAGGCACGCGCCCTGATTATATGAGGCCTTCCCTCGGGTATCCCTGGGCGGGAAAATGAGGCTTCAGGCCAAAATAGGAAGCTGGAGACGTTCTAATGGAGACCGACACCAAACCCGGGCAAAAACTCCGCAGCCTCGAAAAACACCTCCGGAAGGAGAACCCCATGCTGGTGGATGCCATTCAGGATTTCAGGCGCCTGGACAAGATCGCCCGAAGGATGGGATTCCTGAACAGAGACCAGACCTATGCCTCGCAGATCGCATGGTGGCCCCTGATATCGGTGCTCGGGACCTTTTCAGCGGGAAAATCCACTTTTATAAACCACTACCTTGAATACCCCTTACAGCCTACTGGCACCCAGGCCGTGGACGACAGATTTACGGTCATCTGCTATACCGCTGACAGGGATGTGCGGGTCCTGCCCGGAATCGCTCTCAATTCAGACCCCCGTTTTCCCTTTTACCGGATGAGCCGGGAGCTTGAGAAGGTGAGCCCTGGGGAAGGGGGTCGGGTGGACTCATACCTGCAGCTCAAGACCTGCCCCAGTGACCGGCTGAAGGGGCAGATTTTCATCGATTCGCCCGGATTTGACGCGGACGCCCAGCGAACCGCAACCCTCAGGATCACCGACTATATTATCGACCTCTCCGATCTGGTCCTGGTCTTCTTTGACGCGCGCCATCCCGAGCCCGGCGCCATGAGGGATACGCTCAAACACCTGGTGGCAAACACCATCAACCGCCCCGATTCCAGCAAGTTTCTCTACATCCTCAATCAGATCGACACCAGCGCCAGGGAAAACAACCCGGAGGAGGTGGTGGGTGCCTGGCAGAGATCCATTGCCCAGGAGGGGTTGACCGCCACCAGGTTCTACTGCATCTATATCCCTGAGGCCGCCATTCCCATCGAGGACGAGGCCCTGCGGAACCGTTATGAGACCAAGAGAGACCGGGATATGGCCGAGATCCACAACCGTATCAGACAGGTGAGCCTTGAGCGTGCCTATCGGATCGTGGGGACGCTGGAGAGCACGGTAAAGGAAATACGGGATAAAAAGGTCGCCACGCTCAGGGAATCCCTCCATCAATGGAGACGAAAGGTGCTCTGGCGGGATGGGGCCATAATCACAGGCCTTGCGGGGATCTATGTCATGGTGGGACTGTGGGCGGGTTATCTGAACCGGGATCAACTTGTCCCTCCCCGGATAGAGACATATATTGCCGATCCCCTGTGGCGCATCTCCCTGGTCATCACGGGGATCGTCATCTTCCTGGTCATCCACTTCTGGGACCGGAAAGGGGCTGCCCGACAGGTACTCACGGCCCTGAACGACAGGGCTGCTGATGCGGACCGGGATGATATGGCAAGGGCCCTCAGGAAGAACCTCAGGCCCTGGCGAACTATCTTCAACCCGCAGCCCATTGGATGGGGAAGCCGGGCCGACAGGCAGACCAGAGATATACTCGCCAATGTGGACCGCTACGTTCAGACCCTCAACGACAGTTTCGCCACACCATCGGGCAGGCCTGGGGAATGGGAGAGGGACCGGGTAGAGGATGAGTTGGCTGCGGACCCGGGGTGACGTGTGGGTGCTGACAGGACAGGAGACATGGAAACAGGTCTGGTAGTGGCTACCGATGCAGCCGTGATCACCCCGTTTTCAGGGGCCCGTGAGAACGGGGAGGAGTCCCTGTGGCAGGGGCTCATGGCGGGCAGGACCGCCATAGGGCCCATAAGGCGCTTTCCAGTGGACCAGGGGCACTACAGGGCCAGGATCGCGTCCCACATGGACGATCTGAAGGGCTCTGACGGTCGTTCCATGCTGCGGGACCTTCTCCTCCGCCTTGTCCCTGAGATAGGACCCGTCCCCCCCGACTCCCTCATGATTACCGCCACCATAAAGGCCGGTGCCGATAATCTGGAGTCGTTCTGTCACGGCAGGCAGGCCCACCTCCCCGATCTGCTTCTCTCCTCCATAGCCGATATCATGGGCCCCGCGCTGAGCATTGACTCTAACGGCATCTGCATCAGCGCCTCCTGCGCATCCTCCACCATTGCCGTGGCCCACGGGGCCGCATTGATTCAGTCGGGCAGGGCTGAGGTTGTGCTGGTCTCTTGCGGTGACATTATTACCGAGTACGCCTTTTCCGGATTTTCATCGTTGAAGGCCCTGTCCCCTGTTCCATGCCGGCCCTTTGACCGCGACCGGCAGGGACTTTCTCTGGGAGAAGGAGCTGCGGCACTCCTCTTGATGAGCGCCCGTCGGGCACGCAGGGAAAACCGGAACCGGCTGGGCACGGTCCTTGGATGGGGTATCACCAACGACGCCACCCATATTACGGCCCCTGAAAGGAGGGGCAAGGGTCTGGTTCAGGCAGTTCGACAGGCCCTGAATATGGCGGAAACCGACCCCGAAGAGATCACCGCCATCAGTGCCCACGGAACCGGCACAATCTATAACGACCTTATGGAGCTTAATGCCTTCCGGCAGGTGTTCGGCAAGCGAAAAATACCGATCTATTCCGTAAAGGGCGCCATCGGGCACACCCTTGCAGCGGCAGGGGCCATTGAGGTGATCCTGGGCTTCAAAACCCTTTCAGAACAGACGGCCCCCCCTACAGTGGGGTTTGAAAACCCTGAAAAGGGCGCGGATGGCAAGGTGAGCGCTGAACCGCAGCCGGTCTCGGGCCATTACCTGCTGACCACCAACTCCGGGTTCGGAGGGGTCAACGCGGCCCTTGTCCTGGGGAGATGACAATACGTTGAGAGTTCATATTACCGGCATCGGATGGGTGACCGCGGCAGGTGTGGGGGCGGGCAGGGTCAACGATAAGTTCGCCCTGCCCCAGGGACCACTGCCCCGCATCGACCCATCGGACATATTTGAAAAACCCTGGCCCAACTTCAGGCGCATGGATAGATACTCCCGACTTGGACTGACGGCCCTTGCCCTGGCCCTGAAAGACGCGGGCCTGTCCCGGTGGACCCGGAAACGTATCATCGGCATTATCGCGTCCACGGTGTACGGATGCCTGCAGACAGACGTGGACTACTATAAAACCGTGATCCCGGGCAGGGGTGCCAATGCGAGCCCGGCGCTTTTTTCATATACCCTGGCCAACAGCTACCTTGGGGAAGGCGCGATCCGCTTCGGACTCACCGGGACCAACTACGTGCTCACCGAGCAGCACCCTTCCGGACTGGCGGCCCTGCGGACCGCCCTGAATCATATGAGCATGGGGGGGGGATCAAAGTTCCTTGCGGGCGTCTGCGATGTGGAGTGTCCGGATATTTTCGGCGAACCCGGTAAAACGCCGGCCGGCGCTGTTTTTTTCATGCTTGAAAGGTCCTTTACCCGGAAAATCTCGCCCTACGGGCAGGTATCAACCGACAAAGAAGGTGAGATAAACCTCGACGGGAACCAGATAAAGGACCTTCCCGCACTTGTTCAGACATGCCTGGATCGATTTCATCATGCTTGATTCGTGTAGCTCAATTGTCGAACCGTTTGTAAATAACGCCCTTAAAGAACCGGACCGCATTGCCCTGGTCCTCATTTCAGACGACGATACCGAAGAAGGGCTCTCCTGCGGCCGCCTGCACACGGAGGCCCATTGCCTGGCCCGCACACTGCGATCAGAGGGTATCGGGAAACAGGATATCGTCGTTATCTGCCTCAACCACTCATCCGAAATCCTGTCCGCCTTCTGGGGTGTACTGTACGCGGGTGCCATTCCCGTCATCTCCCATTATCCCGAGCAGGTGCCCGACCGGGAGAGGTTCAAAGAGCAGATCCAGGGCCTTGTCAGAAACTCCGGGGCCCGCGGCGTAGTGGCCTTGCCGGACCTGTGTGAGGAACTCAACGCGTCCCTTCGGGACATGGGCTGCAAAACGGTAAACGTGTTTGAAATTCCAACCTCGCCCGGCAGCACGGATCTGTCCGCTCCCGACGGATATGCCAGGGGAGAGGAGATCGCCTATATTCAGTACACCAGCGGTTCCACCGGGCGCCGGAAGGGGGTCAGACTTTCCCACAGGGCCATCCTTAACTTTCTCAGGTCCTATACAAAGGCCCTTGACATAGTTCCCGGGGACGTGATCGTAAACTGGCCCCCCCTGTACCACGATCTGGGCCTCTTCTCGGGTGTTGTCCTATCCCTTACCACCGGTATCCCTCTGGTCCTCATGTCGCCGTTCAAATGGCTCCGAAACCCCATGGCGTTGCTGCAAGCCATTCACAAACATGGTGGCACACACTGCATATTCCCCAACTTCGGCCTGCACCACACCCTGCGCGCCGTGAAAAACCAGGACCTTCGGGGGTTGGATCTAAGCACACTGCGTTTCGTGGGCATGGGGGGCGAATCCATACTCTACGACAGCATCAACGACTTTGTTGATTTCTTTGAGCCATTCGGACTAAGGGCCACGGCCATGAAACCGGGCTACGGCATGGCGGAAAACACCCTGGCGGCCACCGTAACAAGGATGGAGGACCAGGTCAGGGTTGACCGGGTCGATGTGCGCTCCCTTTACGATGATGGACGGGCAATGTCCGCAGCTTCAGACCGGAAGGGGACCATCACGCTTGTAAGCTGCGGGCTCCCCCTTGAGGGGGTGGAGGTCTGTGTTGTCGATTCTGAGAGAAACCCTCTCCCTGAAAGATCGGTGGGGGAGATCGCCATACGCACGGGCTTTCTGTTCAGCGGCTATCACCGGGAGCCTGAACTTACGGCCAGGGCAAGGGAAAACGGCTGGTTTTACACTGGCGACATGGGTTACCTGGCAGACGGACATCTCTACGTATGCGGCCGAAAAAAGGACCTGATTATAAAAGGCGGGCAGAACATCCACCCCGAGGACCTGGAAGCGGTTGCCAATGCGGTTCCCGGTATCAGGCCCGGGAGGGCGGTGGCCTTTGGGGTGAATGATCCGCGCTCCGGGTCTGAGAGGATCGTCATGCTATGCGAACTCAAGCCCGGTGTCCCGGAAGAGAAAAAGGGTGAGATGGCCCGGGAGTTGCGCAGACGCGTGTTTCATGAACTCTACGTCTCCCTCTCCGAGGTTCGGTTTGTGGAGCCCGGATGGATAATCAAGACCTACAACGGCAGGATGATCCGGTCCGCCAACCGGAAGAAATACCTAAAAGAACAGCCGTGACACGGTTTGCACGGAGTCCCCTCCTGCACCACTTATTCAGTCTTGAAGATGTCAGTAAGGGGGATGGAAAAACCCACCTCGGGTTGATAGCGCAGGTAGGTGGGGATGGGGTATCTTACGCCCCTTTCATGGGTTTTTTCCAGACCCTCCACCAGTTCAACCAACCTGTTTCTGTGTACGGCCATGACCATCTCATGGTCCTGACACCCGGCCCAGACCCTGTCCCCGTTTCCCGGGACAATGACCTTGGCGTCCCTGTCCAGATAGGCCCCTATTACCCCTTCGGTGCACGACGCGGCCCTGCCTGAAAAGGAGCCTTCAAGGGGTCTTCCCGTGTGATGAGTGGCCCCGTGTACGAGCCTCATCATCTGGGCAGGGTTCACGTATATGAGGACAACGTGAGGCTCAACCTTTGTCCTTTCAAGGGGGGAGTAGACCACCGTCGGGGGGTACCCCGCATCGAGCAGGCGAAACCCCGCGAGCATGGCAGAGGCAGACCCTTCATCCGAGGCGTAGTTCATGCGGAGGAGGAAGTTAATGGCCCCGGCCTGGTCACTGAGCCTTTCCCAGCCGTAGGTATGGGCGGCAATGGCGCAGCCCACGTCTTCCCCCGCAAAGGCAACGGTCCACCCGTACAGCCTGGCCATTGCCGAGCCCTGGCAGGGCGCCATCTTCACCTTCAGGTCCCTGAGGGGTCTTCTTGCCCGTTCAGGGATTGCGTCTTCTTCCTTGAGCAATCGGACCGCCACCGGCATGGTGGCGAGGTTCAGTAACTCTCTCAGTTTCTTACCCATCTGCATCCATTTTTCCATGGTTCTCTTACCTCCCTTTGGATTCCATTTTTTCGCCAACAGCACAATCCGCTACTTTCGCGCATATTTCAACCGCCAACCCGAAAATCACATCAAGGGCCAGGTGTTCACCAATGGTTCTGTCGAACAGCACCTTTGATTCAGCGGGAAACTCATCATCCCCTTCCCACAGGAGGACCGCCACAGGGATCCGGGGGGCTATTCTGAAGGAGTAGGCCTCGTCCGCCAAATCAAGGGCGGTTCCATGGAGCAGTTCGCACCTTTCACAGAACTCTCCGGGGCTGTCTCCGTACCGTTTGGCTATCAGATGGGTCGGTATGGCGTGGGGCCCCCGGAAAAATGCAGCGCCGTCGGGAAGGTCCTTTTCCGATACCCATTCCCCGATTACGGGTATGTCTCTTGCCGTGAGAAGGTACTGAACAATGAAAAGGGCAAAAAGGATATTCATATCGTCCCTGCCGTCCCAAAGACGCACAATCCTGGACTGAGCGGGATAGATCTTGTACTCTTCACCCCACACGGTCAGTGAATAGCAGCCCCCGTCCCTGTCGTAGCCGCACTGGGCGCGCCTGCACACATCTTCAGGGTCCATTTTCCCCAGATCTTTGAAGTGGCGCTGATCGATTGTGTGTGTCATCTCCAACCCCCCTGTGAGAGACCGGCTATTTCCCGCTCCTTGGAACCACCTCCACCTTGACCATGACCTCCCCGTACCCCATACACTCAACGCCCGTATCCGGGCATCTCACATATCTCATGAAGTGGAAGTCGTTCGGTTCCAAACCCTCGCTAAGCCTCTCGTTTATGAGCGCAACCGGCACAATCAACTGGGAGGCAAGATAGACGCAGATCTTCTTTGGACAGAGCTTTGTGATGAAATTGCCGTCCATGTCCAGGATAAACTTCTGGCCCTTTTCATGACCGGAGTTGCAGTGCCGGGATTCCACCACCTCCACCTGGATGGAATAGAGGGGGGCGGCTTCAGCCATCCGCTCAAGATGTCTGACCCTGTGCCCCCCGATCTGGAACTCTTCCAGTTCAGATTGGGAATAACCCACTCTCTCTCCGTAGCCTTTAGCAATGTCATCCGCCATTGCAACCCTCCATCTATTCTGTTTCTATTGAGTTTCAGATAATGATTTTGGCAAGGCCAGAGGGAGGAATCGGAGTAAGTCGTACCCATAGTACGTCGCCGACGATTCCGACCGATAACGCAGTCCAAAATCTTTATCTGGAAGTCTATATTCGGGATTTTGCACGGGAAGGTCCCCCCTTTTCTCCAGCTTATCCCATTCGCGCAGACAATTTCAACCATAGAATTGCGAGCCTAAGGCCTGCTTACAGGTTATGCTGTACCCTATAGCTGGTGGAGCCAGCGCCATGGGAAGGCGTCCAGGGCTGGTAGGCGGCGGTTTGATCAGGGGCCTTGGGGGATGGGATGAAGCCAAGAAAGACGGGGGATAGAGGCAAGGGAGAAGGATATGGTCTGAATGGTCGAGTTATTTTAGTATTTAAGGACGTTATATATTAAAATAGCGAGGGGTTACACCCCTGAGGGTACAGGGAATAAAAAAGAATGAGTTTGCTCTAAGTCATAGCAGAAAAAGAAACCTCCTGTTAAGCTGGAGTCGCTTTGCAAACAACTTTAACCTAAAAAGGAGGTTTCAAATGAACGGTGTTGATACTACCAGACTGGAGCGTTTTCGTCAATTGCGGAAAGAGATCCGTGGATCCGATGAACATCTGATCGTAGGCATTGATGTGGCCAAGGATAATCATCATGCCTTTTTTGGGACGGCCAGGGGTAAAACCCTTCTGAAGCGGTTGGTCTTTAATAACAATTTGCAGGGTTATGAGAAGTAAAGGGTTGTGGAGGAGCACACTGAGGGAAGGTGACTTAAAGGCCGTGATTTGCGAAGCGCCAATTGACGCACTTTCCTACGCCAAACTGCTTCATGATAAGAACGACCGAACCCGGTATTTTGCAATTGGCGGCCAAGTTAGCCGTTTTCAATGGCTGTTGATTGATGGTTTGATAAATAAATACAGTTCCAAAAAAATGGATATTTGTCTTGCATTTGACAATGACCCGGCAGGAAAGAATTATATCCAACAATTCGAGGAACGTTATTCAGGTGTGTTATTAACGGTAGATTTGCCACCTCAGAAAGGTCAGGACTGGAATGATGTTCTTCAGAAAAAGCAATCAATGGGAATGAAAGTGACAGCGTAAATCCAAACTTCAAAAGTGAGGGAGAATCCTGATTATCTCCCGAGAGGAAATATAGTCGTTTTAACAAATAGGATCATGCAAGTTTATCAGTGAGAGAGCTCGAGTAGCAACGTTGGGACCATTTTGGATCTCGTGGGGGACAATACTGGGCCTCTCACTGAACTTTACAACCTGGATAAGGGATGATAGGTGGTGGCCAGAAAGGTCGCATGCCGGATAAACGTAACGATAAGGTGTAGAGTTCACAAAAGGTGAGAAACTCACTGAAAACTGCAGAAAGTCCGCAATGGGCTTGACGCTGGGTTGTAACAAAAAAATATACACATCGTAACTAGCTGATATTGCAGGTATAGAATTTTTGAAAGTTTTTTCTTGACAGGAGCATTATAGGATGTCCCCAATAGTCTTGGAGATAGTAATGGAACATCTCACGATAGGTGAATTTGAAAAAGAGCTCAGAAATGTATTTGTCCGTGTTTCAGACGATCAGGAGCCGATCTCTGTGGGTATGGATGAAGGCAGGGAGATTATCCTCGTCGATGGGGATGAGTACAGGAGTGTGATGGAAACCTTCTACCTTC
>Ga0136651_10001884_pt1 | contig 11515 bp, 9 predicted proteins | sample Mar14236cmmetaG_FD_94867 | JGI IMG/M metagenome (GOLD analysis project Ga0136651, IMG submission 94867) | Marine hydrothermal vent microbial communities from Guaymas Basin, Gulf of California to study Microbial Dark Matter (Phase II) - Marker... ...
ACCGAAGATGATTCACATTCGACTGAGCGAGGATCTTCACCAGCAACTGCGAATTCAGGTGGCTAAAGAAAATCAGACTATTCAGGATTGGGTAGAAAAGCTTATCGAGGACAATGTGAAGGCTGGCCGGGGGAAGCGTCCTTGAAATCCAACAACATTGAAGAAAAACGATATTACGTCTATGTGCGACATCCAACTGTTGACATACACCTCTTTCTAACATTTTTCTAACAAAACGAGCAAAAACAACAGACAATAAGGGAAAACACCAGGCACTGTGTTTCCCGTAAGTAATTGCTATTACTGCCCGTTAGTGTTTGGTGCTTTCTGTTGTTAGGACGTCAAAGCAAGCTCATAACCCGAAGCTCGCAGGTTCCAATCCCCTCCCCGCTATTATAATCAAAAGATTATCAATGACTTAGAAAGTCATAATGGATAAGGGTGGCGATATTTCTAACGGCTTTCTAACAGATTTGGTTAGAGCAGCTCTAAACTTACTTCAGTAAAGAATCAATACATTGATAATTATCAAATTAGCTATTGGAAAAAATTGAAAACAGAATTTAAGAAATAAAATAATTATCAGAATCCGACTGTTAAACGGCCGAATTCCTTGGCCTCTGTCTGAATGTGATCTATTCATAAGAACAGAATCTTGAGGTCGGCCGGGAATCGATTTTCCAGTCGTCTGCACCATTGGCAGAGCCAGCAACGCATAGGTGGGAATGCCTGCGTCGGTCTTCCACGCAACACAAGAGCAAGGTGGTTCCATCTCGATTCTATTGGCGACCGCATTAAGCAAGCCATACGCTGACTGTGTACTCTGCGATAATGTCTGAAGCATTGCGGTGAGTGGGTTAGTATCTCCCGACATAATTGGAGAATGAGGTATGATTATGCTTGGGGTCTCAAAGGACAAGCGGCCAATAGTTAATTTCCTGAATGAGGGTGAGATTACAACCCAATATCAGTCCGCCAGCGGGTGCATACAATTAATTAAATCGCTTACTCCAACGGTTGCTATGCCAGACATGATATCAGACATGGCATAGGGAATTACCAACTCGTTATTATGGATAATAGCACCGCAGGTATAAACGACATTTGGAACATACCCCTCACGCTCTTCCTCACGCGGTGCAAGTAACGGTTCTTCCAAGCGTGCAATGATTCTTGGGGGTTTTCAAGATCAAGCAGCATTGCCCCGATGCAATACTGACGCATGGGCCCGACACCGTGGGTTAGTACGATCCACCCATCATCGGTTTCCAAGGGTGAGCCGCAGTTGCCAATCTGAATGAATTCCCAGGGGCGTGTTGGTTCCTGTATGATTTTTGACTCCTGCCAGAAATGGATATTGTCTGAAAACATGATGTGATTGTTTTCTCCGTCCTGGCGCGAGAGCATAACGTAGCGATCATCAATCTTACGTGGAAATAGAGCCATGCCCTTGTTCTGTACCGCCTTTCCGTTGAGGGTCAAAATGTTGAATTTGATAAAGTCCTTTGTTTCAATTAGCTGCGGGAGGATATTGAAGCCGTTATAGGCTGTATAGGTTGCATAATAGGTGACCTCGCCGTTGTCGTCAGTGAATCGCACGAATCGAGCGTCTTCAATGCCCCTGCTTTCGTTTTCCGAAACCGGAAAGATAACCCGTTCGGAAATAAGGTAATCGGGTCGGAAACTTATCTCATAATTGGAATTAGTAAGCCAGTACATGACATCGAATGTCTCATTTTGGCGCGCCTCAGGGAAAATGGGTTGTGAGGTGAGGGCCTCAATCTTTTCCCTCAATTCATTGTAGGTGAAGATTTCCGGCAGCTGACCAAGTAAATAAGCTGTTATCTCGTTGCAGGCCTCCATTTCGTCAAGCTTCAGATGGAAAAGATGCCGGTCGTAATCCGAGTCTAAATGGAGATCCGGTGTTTCAACATAATCGCTGATCGGCTCAAAGATAATCGTATTATCCTTGTTAAGAAAGCCGCTACGAAATACAATGGAGGAAACATGACCTTCGCCTGTTGCTCGCAAACTCATGATAAAGCGTATGCTGCCTTTGTCCAGTTGGCTTTGATCCGGGTGGGGAACGATTGAAGGATTAAAAAGGGCGGCCGATTCGATGGAATATTCCATGGTAAAATAGGCACCGATAAGAGCCCCTTTGGCTTCGCTGATCTCGGTATCCAAAGGAACAAACTCTTTTACCTTATTCAGGTGAAGCCCAAAAACGCGTTTGATGTTTTTGTGCCGTTCGGAAAAATCGAGAGTTATTTGTTCAAAAAGATTTTCGGCCGTTGCATCAGGTAAATCTACTATTCGTTGAATGATTTTAGGTATGCGATATACGCCTTCGGGCAAATGAAGCTTGGCAATGACGCGTGAGGAGTCACCCCAAATTTTTTTCTTTTTGCGTTTGATCTTTGGATTCATAGTATTTTATCGGTCATCGGACACGGTTCTTTATTAATATATGGGTTTAAGAATGTCCGATTGCCTTTCTTATAGTGCTGACCTGGTATTTGTAAGACATAACTGGGCAAGGTTATCAATCACTGCCGTACCAGCGCACATGACGGTATCAGCTCCACCCCAGTATATTTTCACCGTACCATCGTCTTCAGGTACAGCTCCACATGTAAAAACAACATTGGGTACGTAGCCACTCACCTCCCAGGGAGCTTCAGGCTGCAGTATCCACTGATCTGAAACGCCGATGATTTTCGCCGGATCGTTAAGGTCGTGTAGAGCAACGCCAAGGCGATAGACCGAACCAGCCATAGTATTAAATACTCCATGGTAAATATGCAGCCAGCCCTTATCACTTTTGAAGGGCGGTGCGCCCGGCCCGATTTTCATTTCATCCCAGTGATAGGGAACCGGTTTCATAATCACCCGTGAGTCGCCCCAGTGAACCAAGTCAGGGGAATAGGAAATCCAGATGGACCAGGGTGAAATTTCTGAATGCGGCCGGTCAAGACGCGTATAGCGGCCACCGAACTTTTCGGGAAAAATAACGACGTTGCGAAGGTCGGCCTGGGTTATAAGCGCGACGCGTTCAACTTGTTCAAAATCCTTGGTACGCGCAAGAGCAATTCGAACGCCGTGACGTGAATACGCGCTGTAGGTAAGCAGATAGTCGTCCTCTACGGGACAGATCCTGAGGTCCTCGATTCCGAATTCTTCATATTCCGCAAATGTGTTGTCCGTTGCGGGTGTGAGAAAAGGTCTGGGATGAACCGTGAAGGAGAAACCATCCTCGCTGTCAGCTCTTCCGATGATGGAGCGCCCGTTATACCTGTGCGATCTGAAAAGCATAATGTAGCGGTTGTTATGTTTGACGATGCCAGCATTGTGAACGGTGGCTACCGGGTAGGGAACATCGTCTTTTGTGAGAATCGGGTTTTTATTATAGCGCTTTACAACGGAATCTTGAATAGTCATAGTCAGTGTCGGTGCTCCTCTTTTATCATCTTTTCGAGAATGGTTTCATAGACCTGAATATACTTTTCAACCATATGGTTGGTTGTGAAATACTTTTCAACGCGGCGACGACAGCATGCCCGGTCAATATCGCTTATATGTGCAACAGCGTCGATTGCCTGCCTGACTGTATTCACTATAAAACCATTCTTACCGTTTTCTATAAGTTCGGGCATGCTTCCCTTGTTAAAAGCGATCACCGGAGTACCGCAAGCCATGGATTCGATAACAGACAGGCCAAAAGGCTCGTTGAAATTGATGGGATGCAGAAGAGCGATTGCCTTGCCAAGAAGCTGGTTGCGCTTGACCGGCCCAACGCTACCGGCATAAACAACATTGTTATTGTTCAGGTGCGGTTCGATGTATTGGTTATAATAGGCATCATCCTGAATGATTCCCGCCAATATCAGCTTTTTATTGCAGATCTTGGCGATTTCAAGTGCCTCTTTGGCGCCCTTGTCATGGTGAATGCGCCCAAAAAAAAGCAGATAATCGTCCGGCTCAGGCTGAAAATCAAACTCGTTTATATCTATACCGTGATGTATAGTCTTAATGTAGTCCAGATCCGGCGACCGATCGGCATCGCTGATGGAAACATAGAAAACTTTGCCGTTGTATTTCCTGTAAACCGGTAGAATCCCGGGCGATGAAAAACCGTGAATGGTGGTAACGACCGGGGTGCTGATAAGGCCGGTATAAGTCAAGGGTAGAAAGTCAAAATTATTATGTATAATGTCAAACTCTTCAGCATGTTCAAAGAGTTCCGAAATGTGCAGGCACTCCCATACTTTTGATATAATGGAATAGTCTTCTTCATAGCCCTGCGCACATACGGCATGCAGTTTGCCGCTTGTTACCGAATCGCCAGTTGCGAAAAGGGTAACATTATGGCCGCGCGATACTAATCCTTCGGTCAAATTGGAGACGGCACTTTCCCATGGACCATAGTGTCGAGGCGGCGTGCGCCAGGCAATAGGTGAGAGCATCGCAATGTGCATAGCCAATCCTTTAAGTTAACCGGCAGATTAGGACGATGGTTGTCTCAAAATCTCGTCGGCATAGAGCTTCTGCAAAGTCATAAGCGAAAGCAACCATGCAAGTGTCGACTCGGCGCCTTCATTCTGGTTGACCCCGTCAGCCATCAGCCCGTCACGGCAGCCGCCAGTCTTCGGATCATAAAGCGGTATATTCAGGTCGTTGTGTCCAAGAAACCAGTTAAAACACATGATCGCATTGTCGCTCCAAGTTTTGTCCCGGGTGATATTAAAGGCTTCGACACAGGCTTCAATCATGGCATTAGCCTCAATGGGCTGCTGATCGAATCGGGCCTTTGTGCCACCTTTCTTATACCATCCGTTATTGCCGATGGGTACGAAGTGGTTCTCTTCGGTCTGAATAGTGAGCAACCATTTGAGCGATTTGAGTCCCATATCGACCATTTCACTACGCTGCATCCATTGGCCGGATAGGAGCAGGGCATGTGGCAGCTTTCCGTTGGCATAGTTTAGAGCGTTTTCTAGCCAGGGCCAGCTTTCTGTTGCATTGTTTTTGAACTGATCGAAAAGCCTGTTTACAATGATTCCTCGAACTCTCCGCACTTCACTGTCGCCTGAAAATTTATGCAGGTAGGCGTGAATGCCCACTAGGGCAAAAGCAATAGCTCTGGGCGACTTAAAGTGCTCCACCGCTTTCATCGCTTTATTGAAGAGCGTCATGCTCATTGCCATCTGTCCGGGATTGGCAAGAAACGCAACACCCTTGCCAATGCCCCAGAGCGCTCTGCCGTGAGCATCCTCGGATCCCACCTCCTCGGTCCACTGCCGCTCATAGGTCATGAAATTACGAAATCTCCCCTTCTCAACATTGAAGGAATGCAGTAGAAAGCTAAGATACTGGCTGCTGAGCGAATCGAAGCATGTGCTGTCTGTATCCAGATATTCCCGACCCATGGCAGTAACCATCAGCGCTCTGGCATTGTCATCCGTGCAGTAGCCATGGCCACGATCCGGAACGGTATGGGTGGCATGCTGCAAGATGCCAGTATCGTCGGTCAGGCTTTTCAGGTGGTCAAGCTTCATCTCCGGGAGTTCGAACTTTGTAATGGATTTGATGTTTTCGATATACAAGTATCGGGGGCGAGGGTGCAGGGAACGGTTGAGCCGAACCTCGCTGAAAACGCCGAGATATCTTCGGGATACTTCCTTCCAGATCGCCTCGCGACAAAACATATAGGCTTTCTTGCGTATCGCATGCAGGTTCACATCGTTGGCAAGGAGGTCGATAATATGTTCCGCTATGGCATCAGGGTTCTTGAATGGAACGATAATTCCCCGTCCTTCGGCAAGCATCTCGGTTGCATACCGGTACGGGGTTGAAATAACTGCTTTGCCGGTTCCCATGGCATAGGCGAGCGTCCCGGATGTAATCTGGCCTTCTTCAAGATAAGGGGTTACATATATATCTGCGGCGCCGAGGAACTCACACAATTCTTTCAGTTCGACAAACCGGTTATGAAAAATGACATGATCGCTGATATTGAGTTTGCGCACAAGCTGTTGCAGGCTGATACGGTATTCCTCCCCATGCGCTTTTATAATATGCGGATGTGTTGCTCCCAGGATAATATAGGTAACATCGGGATGTTCTTTGATGACGAGCGGTAACGCCCGCAACACATTTTCAATACCCTTATTGGGTGAAAGAAGGCCGAATGTGAGAAGCACCTTTTTGCCTTCCACGCCGAACTTATCTTTGTAGAAGTTTGGATCAATGAAAGGCATATCCGGTATACCATGATGGATAAAGGCAATTTTCTCCTCCGGAACGGCATAAATATTTTTCACGAAATCGACAGCCTTCCGACTCATCACGATCAGTTTGTCGGACAGGTCAGACAGCTTATGCATGACTTCCCGATATTCCGGGGTGGGATCTTTCAATACCGTATGTAGCGTTGTCACGATCGGCATGCGAAGCTCTCCAAGAAGTTTCAAGAGATGGCTGCCGGCCGGTCCACCAAAAATACCATATTCATGCTGCACACAGACAATATCAGTCTGGCCGATATTGAGAAACTCCGATGCCACACTGTAATCGGCAAGTCTGTTCTGGTTGACCACAAATCGCACTTTTCCAGGATATGCATATCCCTCGGGTTTATCATTCATGGCAATCGCCCAGCAGTTAATATCGGGCGCTTCTGCCGATAAGGCCTCTACAAGATCAGTAGTGAATGTCGCAATACCGCACACGCGGGGCAAATAGTTGCCGATTACGGCAATCGAGCTGATTCCCTCATAATAACGAATTACAGATGCCATACTGGTTCCTCATTGAAACTGAACAAACCAGTGAGCAGGACAGCAAATGATCTTGTCTGATCATCACCTGATTCGTTTGCCGCCATAGGCAAATTACCTCATTTTCTTTTTCACTGCTTCTCTATCTCATTTAACATTGTAAGATAGAAATTTCAATTCTCAATCGCAAGCTCTAACTACGCGATAATTATTGCCGAAATCTGATTAAGATTGCTGGGAACTTGATTCATTCTCGAAAATAGCGGTGAAAATCCAATCGAAAATTACAAAATGATCGTCATTCGTGGATTGCGCTATCTATGATAACATACACCTCTTTCTAACGTTTTTCTAACAAAACCAGCAAAAACAACAGACACTGTGCTTCCCGTAAGTCTTTGCTAATACTACAGGTTAGTGTCTGGTGCTTTCTGTTGTTAGGACGTCAAAGCAAGCTCATAACCCGAAGATCAGGGGTTCAAATCCGCGCCCCACTACTAAATTTGAAGGCTTTGGAAATGAGGGTTTTTTTGTATCGGAGTAAAAAAACCGTTTACCTGACAGTGCCTTGCATCTGCGATCATGCGAAAAAGGGTGCAGATGCTAATAGATCATCGAGCCAGATGTCCGCCAGGATATGGCATCTGGACTGAAAGCATTTTTGCTTCTCAGCCAATTGTATTTTTTATTGTCTTAAGCAGTTCATCTTTGTCGATCGGTTTATCAAAAACTGCCACAGGTTTTTTTATGGCCAAGTGGCGTCCGGCAATACCGCTGATGACGATAACGGGAATATCCTTAAACCGGCTGTCATGGTGCATCTTACGGTAGAAGCTGGTGCCGGTATCTTTCGGCATCTGCAGGTCGAGAGTGATGAGATCGGGCTTGCTTTCGACAAGCTTTTGCATTCCCTCCAGCCCATCGACGGCGGTTGCGGTTTCGTAACCCTCATCCTGAAAAAGTTGTACAAGAAATTTCAAAACATCGGGCTCATCATCGATTATCAATATTTTTTTAGTCATAATCTATCTCCAATTCTAAACATTTCCGAAAATTGTCAAAATGAATCTATAGTTTATTTTTTTTCATCAACTTCTTGATTTTTTCCAGGGTTTCCGGATCGGCTTCATCGATTATGTTCTTGAGTTCATTTTGCGTAACCACCTGATCCGCCAGAACCTGCTCGTCATCACTGGTGTCCATTTTGAGCAGTTTTTTTATGGCGGCAATATAATTTTGCGGTTTGACCGGTTTCTCCAGATAAATTCCCGGCCCGGAAATGGTCAATTCCCTGAGATCCGCCTTGCCCAGCTCATCGCGGGCATGGCCTGTTACGACCAGGATTGGAATTTTGGCCCATTTCTTGTTTGTTAGCATATCCCGATAGAATTTGACTCCGGATCTTTTCGGCATGACCAGATCCAGGGAAATCAGGTCGGGAGCCTCGGTTTTCACTTTTTGAAGGGCTTCAAATCCATCGACTGCCGTGACAACCCGAAAACCTGCATCAGTCAGGGCCATGCTCAGGTATTGTCTGACATCTTCTTCGTCATCGACAACCATTACTGTTTTTATCACTGGTTCAGACATATCAACTCCTTAAGAGCTATTCTCCTGATTCCTCTCGATTATTTTCATTATATAAAGCATATAGCCTTTTCTTTGGAAATGCCATTTTAAAGCTGGCCCCCTGGCCTTTTTTTGAATGAGCGCTTATTTTGCCGCCGTGCTCTTTAACGATTTTTCTTGTGGTCAGCAGACCCAGACCGGTACCCTGTCCGCCTTTGGTGGTAAAGAACGTCGTAAAAACGCGGCTCTTGATCTCGGAATCCATTCCTGCTCCGGAATCCAAAACGGTGAATGTCAGTATTCCCTTTTTATCCTCGGTCATGATACAGACCCGGTTGGTTTTTTTCCCGCTCATGCGGCAGGCATCGATGGCATTTGATACCAAGTTGGTAAGGCAGGTATGTATTCCTTTTGCATCCAGGGGGACATTTTTGATATTCGGATCAACTTCGGCAATCAGTTCAACCCCTACATCTTCAGCTACATCATGGTACAAATCTACAATTTCCTTAACAAGATCATTGGGGTTAACCATTTTTAAATCCGGCAACCGTCCTTTGGCAAAGCTGAGAAAATCTTTGACCAGTGAGGTGGTTTTATTAAAATTGCGTTCGAGCATCTCCCAGCCCTGGTCCAGAATCTGTTTGTTGTTTTTCTTTAGGCCCTTTCCGACAATATACATGCCGCCTTCGAGTCCCATAAGAATGTTCTTAATACTATGCGCTAATCCTGCCACAGTCTGGCCGACGGCTGCCAGCCGTTCAGCTTCAAGCGCCTCTTTTTCCAGTTTTTTGGAGGCGGTGACATCAGTTGAAATTTCTATAACATGGGCGACATCGTCAACATCACGGCCGAGAGGCGAGGTAGTCAGAACATAATATGCCCTTTCACCGCTTTTTTTTACGCCGACCTGATCGGAGTGATGTATCTTGCCGTCTTTGAACGTGCGCGCGGCCGGACAATTGGGACACTTGGTTTTTCGTCTTTTGTAAACCTCGTAGCACTGGCGACCCATGACATCGCCGAAATTATTTCGGAAGTTTTCATTGGCTCGGATAATTTTGAAGTTGCGATCAATGACCGTTATGTAACAGGGGACCCGCTCGAAGAGAAGCTGATATTCCACCTGCCAGTTTTTGGTTTCGATAACATCGCGGGACATCTCAATAATATATTTCACCGGGCCGCGCCGGTGTTCCCTAAGGGGAGCCGTGTGTAATACATAATGGGCTTCTTTCCCGTGTTGATCGACTCCTGATTCGTCGCTGACCCGGGGACGGCCGTCCTCGAAGGTCAGGCGGGCATTACACCCAAGGCAAGGATAGTCCAGGTTCTTGTAAACCTTATAACATTTTCTGCCTTTCCACCGGCCGAAATAATCGGTGAAATTATCGTTGGCCTCAACAATATTGTAGTTGTGATCAATAACGGCCACGTTGAAAGGCACCTGCTGGAACAATTCCTTATAAAACCAACTGCCCGAGATTTCTCTTGCGATAGGCTTTGAACGATTCATGAGGAATGGCCTTTCTTCTTACGTTTTTCCTTCATCGACAGGAGCCGTTCGACCACGGCAACGAAATCATCGACATTAATCGGCTTTTCAAAATAATATTCAGGAGGAGGTGTCTTTTCATCATCGACAAATTTCCTGAAATCAAATTCCTGTTCCTGCTCGACACCGCTGATAATGATTACCGGAATATCCTTAAGATCGGGTGTTCGTCGAAGTCTGGTATACATCGACAATCCCGATTCTCCGGGCATCATTATATCGAGACATATCAAATCGAGATGTACTTCCCCGGCCAGTTTCCATCCGGCTTCGGCATTGTCAGCCGAATATATGTCGATATTGCTGCTTTCCAGAACCTCGGACAAATACACAACCACGTCCGGTTCATCATCCACTATCAGGATATTTTTCCTTTTCATCAGATGGAGGGCTCCTCTTCCATCATGCCGGCGGTATCGATACTCGGCACGGTGACATGATTGAAAGTCGTGTCCCTGAAATAATTCTCTATTTCTGGAGGCAAATATTCAGGCATGCCGGTTTTATGACAGGTTGCACACTGGGCGAGTTTTTCCTTCCCGACGAGTGTCAGAGCATTTTTCTGATGGCATTTCATACACATCCCGTGCATGGCGTCGGTATATGATCGGGCGTTATAGTGATTTATCTGGACAAGCGTTCCCGATGGAAATAGATCCTTATGGCAATCCTGGCACTGTTTGGCTGTTTGGGCGGTACGCTGTAAATCTTCCCGATGGCAAGCGCCACACTTCAGGTTGGCGCCGTCCGGAGAAGCGTGCCAGTCGTGACGGAATACATCAGCGGGTGTGTACATCCGGCTATGGCAGGTATGGCAACCGCTTTGTTTATCCAACGGGAGATTCATGTGATGACATAGGACACAGGACTCTTTCTCCCCCAGGCGTTTGACATGCTCTTCATGGGCGAATGATACCCCGGAACCATCGCGATTGCCATTCACGAACAAAGTATCACCACCGTGCGCTTTCGTCACCGGAATTTCTTCAGCCCCGGCGCTTCGAATACGTTCAGTGGAAATCACTGCTAATCCAAACGAAAGAGCCACGATAAAAATCAAAGAATAAACCGTGCGGCCGGCCACGCGCGGCGTTCCCAGCCAGACATCGGCCGGACGACTGAATTCGGGTGAGGCTTCAGGCTTCTCGCGGGGATCTTCCCATTTGACTTCCCATATCTTATATCTTTCCAGACAGAAAAGAAAGACCAGAATTGCTGCGGCTAGAATCCCCAGACTGATCATAATTTCATACATGGTCGGCAGATAGATTTCACCTGTCTGCACCAGCATGACACCGGCAATATTGGCGCGATCCAGTCCCATACCCAGCACAGCCGAAGTCGTTGCCAGCCACAGGGCCGGAGTGGAACGGCGCCAGCGCGGGATGACCAGAAGCAAAACCGGCAAGCCGACAAACAAAACAATTTCTATCCAAAAGACTGCTGATTGCCAGCTCCCATCGAAGGCGATGGCAAACTTGCCTTCGATACCGATATCTATCAGTCTTATCAGGCCGTATATAGCCAGGACTATCATTGATGCAAAACCCAGTTTTGACAGTATGTCATTTTCAAGTGGTTTGCGATACAGGTGGGAAATGGTCAGGACAGC
>Ga0136651_10001885_pt1 | contig 11515 bp, 9 predicted proteins | sample Mar14236cmmetaG_FD_94867 | JGI IMG/M metagenome (GOLD analysis project Ga0136651, IMG submission 94867) | Marine hydrothermal vent microbial communities from Guaymas Basin, Gulf of California to study Microbial Dark Matter (Phase II) - Marker... ...
AGGGGAAAAGGTGGAAAAGGGAGAGCCTCTCTTAGAAATAGCAACTGATAAGGCTAATATGGAGGTTGAGTCACCTGAGACAGGTTATCTCAGAAAGATAGTGGCAAAGGAAGGTGAGAAGGTCCCTGTAACAGAGATAATTGCCTATCTTGCAGACTCCATGGAGGAGGAGATACCTTCCGTGGAGGGAAAAGCCGAAGTTATCCAGGGAAAAAGAGAAAGTGAGACTGCTTTTGAAGAAAAAAGGGAGGAAAGGGTTAAAGCCTCTCCTCTTGCCAGAAAACTTGCCCGTGAAAGGGGTATAGATCTTACGAAGGTAAGGGGAACAGGTCCTGGAGGCAGGATAGTAAAGGAGGATGTTTTAAGAGCACTTGAGGAAAAGGAAGCTGCTTCTGCAGTAGAAAAGGTGGCTGCCCGAGAGGAATTTTCTCTTTCCCGGGTGGAAAAGATAATGGCAGAAAGGATGGAGGAAAGTAAAAGAGAAATTCCTCACTTTTATCTTACAGTGGAGGTGGACTTTTCAGAGGTTGTGAAATTAAGGGGGGATCTTTTGGAGGAATTTGAGGAAGAGAAGAAGGTTCATCTGACCTACACCGATTTTATAATAAAAGCCTGTGCCAGAGCTTTAAAGAAGTTTCCAAAAGTTAACTCTCATTATAAAGATGGAAAGATTATAACTTTTTCAAACGTAAATTTAGGTCTTGCTGTTGCAAGGGAGAATGGACTTGTTGTTCCGGTAATAAAAGACGCTGATAAAAAAGATATCTTTGAAATTGCAGGAAAAAGAGAGGAACTTGTGAAAAAGGCAGTTGATGATAAGCTTTCTCTGGAGGATATAGAGGGAGGAACTTTTACTTTATCCAATCTTGGAATGATGGGAATTAAGAATTTTATGGCTATTATAAATCCACCTCAGGTCTGCATACTTGCCACAGGAAAAATAGAGGAAAAAGTTATTGCAAATGAAGAGGAAATTGTGGTTGCTCCTGTAATGGAAATGACCCTTTCCTGTGATCATCGTGTAGTTGATGGATATCTTGGTTCAAAGTTTCTCCAGGAGGTAAAAAAAGGATTGGAAAAGCCAGCTTTACTTTTAATTTAAGAGAAAGTGATGTTTACAGGGATAGTAGAGGAGATAGGAAAGGTATCAAGGATAGTTTTTTCTCCTGTTTTTCAGCTTGAGGTAAGGGCAGAAAAAACCCTGGAAAATCTTAAAATTTCCGATAGTATATGTGTCAATGGGGTTTGCCTTACTGTTACCTCAAAAAGAAAAGAAGACTTTGTAGTTCAGGTTATGACTCAAACCCTGAAAAAGACAAATCTTGGTTTTTTAAAAGTGGGGGATGAGGTCAATCTGGAAAGAGCTCTTACACCTACCTCTTTTATGGGAGGGCATTTTGTGACAGGCGATATTGATGGACTTGCAAAAGTAGAAGAGATTAAAAAGGAGTCATCCCAGTGGGTTTTGAGCTTAAAGGTTCCTTCAGGTTATGAAAAATACATCGTTCCTCAAGGGAGGGTGACTTTACAGGGAGTTAGCTTAACAGTGGCAGATAAGAAGGAGAAGTTTTTTCAGGTTTGCCTCATTCCCTATACTCTTTCTCACACCACTTTAAAAAACTGCAAAAGAGGTGATCTTCTGAACCTGGAGGTTGATATTCTGGCAAAATATATGGATGAGATTCTCAAATCCTATACTGAGGCTGAAAGGAAAGGTGTAACTTTTGATTTTTTAAGGAAAGCAGGCTATTGAAAGATAAAAAATGAGCGAAGAAAAAGATTTGGCTGATATTCAAGAAATTCTGGAAGATCTTAAAAGAGGAAAAGCAGTAATTATTATTGATGAGAAAAACGAGACAAGAGGAGGAGATCTTATAATTCCTGCCTCCTGCATCACTCCCGAAATTATCAATTTTATGATGAAATATGCAAGAGGACTTATTTGTGTGGCTATTACTCCAAAAAGAGCAAGAGAGCTTGATCTTCCTCCTATGGTTACAGGTGGTGCATCTCTTAAAGGGACCGTTTTTGCTGTCTCTGTGGATGCAAGGAAAAATACCACTGGTACATCTGCTCAGGATCGTGCTCAGACTATTAAAACTATAATTGATCCTGAGGCAAAAAGTGAGGATTTTGTAAAGCCCGGACATGTTTTTCCTCTTATTACCTGTGAAGGAGGAGTTCTTGTTAAAGCAGCGGCACCTGAGGCAGCCGTTGACCTTGCAAGAATTGCCGGTTTTTATCCAGCAGGAGTTGTTTGCGAGATAATAAATGAAAGTGGTCAGGTGGCAAACCTTTCTGAAATAAGAGAATTTTCTAGGCAACATGGATTGAAAATTTGTAGCATAGCTGACCTTATAAGTTACAGATGGAAAAAGGAAAAACTTGTAAGAAGAGAAGTTGTAACCAGTATGCCCACCATTTTTGGCGAGTTCACCCTTATAGCCTACAGAACTGTTCTTGAAAACAGAGTTCATCTTGCACTTGTTAAGGGTGAGGTGAGAGGAAAAGAAAATGTTATTGTCAGGGTTCACTCACAGTGTCTGACAGGGGATGTGTTTAAATCCCTTCGCTGCGACTGCGGTCAGCAACTTGAGGTAGCTTTGAAGATAATATCCAGCGAAGATTGCGGAGTTCTTCTATATCTTAACCAGGAGGGAAGAGGAATTGGCCTTTTAAACAAGCTAAAGGCATATGAGCTTCAGGACAGGGGAATGGATACAGTGGAGGCAAATGAGAAACTCGGCTTCCCACCTGATTTGAGGGACTATGGAATTGGGGCTCAAATTCTGGCCGATCTCGGACTTCACAAAATAAGGCTTTTGACTAACAACCCACGTAAAATAATAGGACTTAAAGGATACGGTCTTGAGGTGGTGGAGAGAGTGCCTATTGAGATAAAACCTAATAAAATAAACAGGCGCTATCTTGAGACAAAAAGAGAAAAGTTAGGTCATATATTAAACCTTGTCCATTTAGGAGAAGATACTTCAGAGGAGAAAGGAGAGTAAGGTGAAGATATACAAAGGTAAAATCAGAGGAGAAGGGTTAAAATTTGGAGTGGTTGTTTCTCGACAGAATGAACTTATAACAAAAAGATTGCTTGAAGGTGCACTGGATGCTCTTTTAAGACACGGAACAAAAGAAGAAGATATTGAAGTGGTGTGGGTTCCTGGTGGGTTTGAAATACCTGCTGTAGCCTCTAAGATGATTGAAAAGAAAAAGTTTGATGCCATTATATGTCTTGGAGCAGTTTTAAGAGGTGATACCTCTCATTATGAGTTAATTGCAGGCCAGGTTGCAAGGGGAATAGCTACCTTAGGTATAAAATCAGATGTTCCTGTGATATTTGGTGTGGTTACTACAGAAACTCTTGAGCAGGCAATTGAAAGAGCAGGAACCAAAGCTGGAAATAGAGGATGGGATGCTGCTATTTCAGCTATGGAGATGGCAAATCTTTATTCAGAGTTAAAGCAAAGTTAATTTGAAGAAGGAAAAAAAATCATTAAAAGAACTTATAAGGTGGGCAAGCAGGTACCTTGCCTTGAGAAATGTGGAAAATTCCCAGGTTGTAGCAGAAATTCTGGCTGAAAAGATTACAGGTAAAAAGAGAATAGATTTTTATCTTGAAGATATTAGCATTGACAGAGAAAAAGAAGAGATTTTTAAAAAAGACATAAGAAGTATTGGAAGAAAAGTTCCCCTTGCTTATATTATCTGTGAACAGGAGTTTATGGGGGATATATTTTTTTTAAAGCCGGGGGTTTTTATACCTCGTCCAGAAACAGAGATTCTTGTAGAAAGAGCCCTGGATTTTCTTAAGGAGAAAAACAGGTTTTCCTCTGAAAAGCTCAGGGTGGTGGATGTGGGCACAGGATGTGGCAATATCGCAGTTAGTATAGCAAAAAGGATAGAAAATGTTATTGTTTATGCAACGGACATTTCCTCTCTTTCTCTTGAAGTGGCAAAGAAAAACGCAAGATATCATAAAGTTTCTAATCGGGTGATTTTTCTTCTCGGAAGTCTTTTTTCTTCTCTTGATCTTTCCCTTAAGGGGAAAATTGATCTTATAGTCTCCAATCCTCCTTATATTGAGAGAGAGAAGATAAATTCCCTTCCCGAGGAGGTGAAGAAAGAGCCTCGTTTTACCCTGGATGGAGGAAAAGAGGGTCTTGATTTTTACAAAAAAATTGTGCCTGAATCTGTCAGATGGCTTAAAAGTGACGGGGGATTAATGCTGGAGGTAGGTTATGCTCAAGCTGAAAAAGTTTTAAGCATTATAAGGAAGGAAGATGAGCTGGTAGAGGAAAAAATCTTTCGTGATTTACAGGGAAACAAAAGGGTTGTGTTTGTAAAGAAAAAATAATTTACCACGGAGTTTTTAATAAGAAAGTGCCTTTAAATTACAGGATTATTGAAAGAAGAAATCTAAACTATGAAAGAAGATTGAAATTTATAGGGGGGGTTTTATTTCTTGCCTTTTTGCTTATTTTAATAAAAACAGGTTGGTTGCAAATAATCCAGGGAGAAAGGTTCTTTTATCTATCTCAAGCCTCTCGCCTCCGACTTGTACCCTTACCCAATCCTCGAGGGTTAATTCTTGATAGAAAAGGAGAGGTGCTTGCCGATAATACCGCCTCTTTTTCAGTAGCGGTTGTGCCTGAAAATATATCTGACCCTGATAGATTACTTTCCAGGTTGAAGGAGGTTTTCCCTTCAATGGATGTTGAGGCTTGTAAGAAAAAGATAAAAAGAGCACAAAATCCTTTCCGTCCGGTGATACTTAGAGAAAAAGTTGAGCTTTCCAAGGTGATTTACCTTCTGGAAAGAGAAGAGGATTTTTCTTCTGCAGTGATTCTTACCCAACCTGTGAGGAATTACCCCCAGGGTGATCTTCTGGGTAACCTTCTGGGTTATCTGGGGGAGGTCAATAAAAAAGAACTAAGAGCTCTTTCTGGTCTGGGGGTGGAGGCAGGAGATCTTGTAGGTAAGACAGGTATTGAGAGAATGTATAATTCTTACCTGCAGGGAGAAAAAGGAGGAAGACAGGTTGAGGTTGATGTTTATGGTAGGGCTTTAAAAATTATTTCTCAAAGAGATCCTCAACCTGGGGATACCCTTTATCTTACCATAGATCTTGAGATGCAAAAGATAGCAAGAGAGGAGATGGGAAAAAGAAAGGGTGTGGTTTTAATAGCAAATCCTCAAACAGGACAGATTCTAACTCTTGTAAGCCTTCCCTCTTTTGATCCCAATCTTTTCTCCAGAGGGATTTCTGAAAAGGAATGGAATGAAATTTCTTCCCATCCAGGAAATCCCTTAGAAAATAGAGCCATAAGAGGGGAGTATCCTCCTGGATCAACTTTTAAAATAGTGGTTGCAACAGCAGCTCTGGAGGAAAAAAAGATATTTCCTGAAAGTACCTACTATTGTCCCGGGTACTACAAAGTGGGCAATAGAGTGTTTAAATGCTGGAAAGAAGGAGGACACGGGAAGGTTGATCTTGAAGCAGCACTTGTTCACTCCTGCGATGTTTATTTTTACCAGTTAGGGTTAAAAGTTGGAACAGAAGATATAATTCGGTATGCAAGACTTTTTGGTTTGGGAAAACCCACAGGGGTTGATTTTCCTATGGAAAAAAGGGGCTTTCTCCCAACGCCTTCCTGGAAAAAAAAGACTTATAAGGAATCCTGGTATCCAGGGGATACTGCAAATTTATCTATTGGTCAGGGTTATATTCTTGTAACCCCTGTTCAGATGTTAACCTTGGTAAATGCAGTGGCAAATGGGGGCTATCTTGTGAAGCCCTACCTTGTGGAAAGGATAGTTGATGTAAGGGGTAATCTGGTTTATCAGAAAACTCCGGAAAGAGAGAAAATTCCTGTTTCATCCTCAACTCTTAACTTTTTATGCAGAGCTTTAAAAGGTGTTGTGGAGAAGGGTACAGGATGGCGGGCAAAAAATAAGGTGGTAAATATAGCAGGTAAAACAGGAACCGTAGAGATAGAGGGAAGCGAAAATCCACATAACTGGTTTATTGGATATGCTCCGACGGATAACCCGACATTATCTATAGTTGTTCTTGTTGAAAACAGAGAAGAAGAGATTTCCATTGCTCCTCAAATAGCAGGAAAAATATTTTCCAGAATCTTTTCCAGAGCTTAGAAAATGCGTATTCTAAAAAAAGAATTTGATATATACATTATTGTTCCCACGATTTGTCTTTGTTTGTGGGGACTTTTTCATCTTTATACCATTTCTCTGGAGGATTCTTATTATTATTTTGAAAGACAGGCTATATGGCTTTGTTTTGGGATTTTTTTTCTCTTTTTGTTTTCGTTTTTTCCAAAAGAGGTCTGGTCAAGACTTTCTTACCTTGTTTACACAGCTACAGTTTTCTTTCTCGTGCTTGTGATAGTAAAGGGAAGTGCTATCTATGGAGCAAAGCGGTGGTTAGATATAGGTTTTTTTAATTTTCAACCTTCTGAACTTGCAAAGCTTTCTTTAATCTTAGCCTTGAGCAAAATTCTCTCGGGCAAGGAGAGGATTGGTTGGAAGAATATTCTTCTATCTTTTATTTTGGCCTCTCTTTTCTTTTTTTTAATTGCAGTTCAACCTGACCTTGGCACAGCTTTAATTGTGTTTTCTTTGTGGTTGATTTTACTCTTCCTTTCAGGAATTTCTCTCAAAAGTTTTTTTGTTTTAATAGGAACAATTCTTGCCTCTCTCCCGATTTTTTATCTTTTTCTTCGCCCCTATCAAAAGCTACGTATTCTAACCTACCTTAATCTTCACAAGGACCCCTTAGGTGCAGGGTGGAGTTCTCTTCAATCCAAGATAGCTATTGGTTCGGGAAGAATTTTTGGTAAGGGTATAGGAGGAGCAGCTCACACAAAACTTAAATATTTACCTCAGCCACTTACTGATTTTATCTTTTCCAGTATAGGAGAGGAATGGGGGTTTATAGGAGTTTCGCTGCTCATAGTAGCCTATGTTATGATAATTTTAAGGGGACTTTCTTTTGCCTTGAGGGAAGGGAAGAGTTTTTCAGGTCTTTTTGCTGCAGGGTTTGTCACCTTAATTGCGGTGCAGGCTTTCATAAATATGGGGATGGCCTCTGGAATTATACCTGTTACAGGAGTTCCCCTTCCTTTTGTAAGTTACGGAGGAAGCTCGCTTCTTGTTTTTTTATCTGGCACAGGCATTCTTCTTTCTCTTTCTCGAGAGGAACTATAATCCTTGTTGACATAAATTATTTACTGAATTATATTTTAAGAATCTATTTTTACCAATGAATTGAAAGTCGGGGGGGTAAATAATGTATCTTTCCGAAAGAGTTACTGTCTTAACACCTTCTGTTACCCTGGGTATATCTGCCAAAGCAAAGCAGATGAGAAAAGAAGGCAGAGATATAATTAACTTTTCTGCAGGTGAGCCTGATTTTAATACTCCATTACAGGCCAAAGAAGCTGCAATCAGAGCAATAGACGAAAACTACACAAGATACACTCCTGTGGCAGGTAGTAGAGAACTTATTGAAGCAATAATAAGAAAGTTCAGGCATGATAACAACCTGGATTACTCTCCCTCCCAGATTATTGTTGCAAACGGGGCAAAACAGGTAATATTTAATGCTCTTCAAGCAGTGTGCAACCCTGGAGATGAGGTTATCCTGCCTTCGCCTTACTGGGTTTCGTATCCTGAACAGATAAAGCTTGCAGGTGCAACCCCCGTATACATACATCTTGAGTTTGAAGAAGGCTTAAAGATAAACCAGGAAGAACTTAGAAAAGCCATAAAGCCTGGAAAGACAAAAGCTATTATCTTAAATACCCCCCATAATCCCACAGGAGGAATGTTTGCAAGGGAGGAGCTTGAAAAAATAGCTGAGGTAGTTGAAGACCTACCTTTACTTGTAATATCTGATGAGATATATGAGGAATTTGTATATGAATCCTCTCATGTAAGTTTTGCTTCTTTGGGAGAAAAGCTTTACCAGAAGACTATCACTGTCAATGGAGTATCCAAGACATACGGAATGACGGGGTGGAGAGTAGGTTACGCCGGGGGTCCTGAAAGTATTATTCAGGCAATGATAAAGATTCAAAGTCACTCTACCTCCTGTGCAAGCTCCGTTTCTCAGAGGGCAGCTTTTGGTGCTCTTTCTCTGGAGAAGGAAGAGGTAAGAATCTTGATTGAGGAGTTTTTTTACAGAAAAAAATTGGTTGAACAGGGATTAAAGGGAATTGAAGGAATAAGGGTGAACAGACTTCAGGGAGCATTTTATGCCTTCCCTGATTTTTCTTATTTTTTAGGCACATATTTCGGCAGGAGAAAAATAGAAAGCTCTGTTGACCTTGCAGATTATCTCCTGGAGGAAGCAGGAGTGGCAGTGGTTCCAGGCTCAGCTTTTGGAGCAGAGGGTTATCTGCGAATTTCGTATGCAGTTTCAAAGGAAGAAATTAAAAGAGGCCTTGAGAGAATAAGAGAGGCTCTTAGTAATTTAAAAAGGTAAAAAGGGAGAAAAGAAGATGGGAATGACCATATCTGAAAAGATACTTGCAGCTCATTCAAACAAGGATACAGTAAGACCAGGTGATTTTATTCTGGCGAAGGTGGACCTTGCTTTTGCCAATGATATTACAGCTCCCATTGCCATAGAAAAATTGAGAGAATGGGGTGTAAGAGAGGTTTTTGACAGGGAAAAAGTTATTATTATACCTGATCATTTTACCCCCAACAAGGATATAAGAGCTGCAACTCAATGCTCTCTTGTGAGAAAGTTTGTTAAGGAATACAGGATAAAGAATTATTTTGAGGTGGGAAGGTGTGGGATAGAACATATTTTTCTCCCTGAGCAGGGCTTTATTGCTCCCGGGGACCTTATTGTGGGGGCTGATTCTCATACCTGCACTCATGGTGCACTGGGCGCTTTTTCCTGCGGGGTGGGGAGTACTGATATTGCAGTAGCAATGGCAACAGGGGAGATCTGGCTGAAGGTTCCCCCCACAATAAAGCTTGTATATAAAGGTGAGCTTCCTTTGTGGACTACAGCAAAAGACCTTATTCTCTACACCATAGGTGATATAGGTGTTGATGGTGCAACTTATATGGCTATGGAGTTTACAGGAGACACCATATCAAGGCTTTCTATCTCTGGAAGACTTACAATGTGCAATATGGCCGTTGAGGCCGGGGCGAAAAATGGTATAGTGGCTCCGGATAAAGTTACGCTTGAATATATAAAAGGAAAAATTAGAAAACCATATAAAATTTATGAGAGCGACCCTGATGCTGAGTTTGTAGATATAAGAGAGTACAACGTGGAGAAAATTGAACCTCAGGTAGCCTGCCCCTCTCTTCCTTCTAACGTAAAATCTGTTTCTCAGCTTAAGGATGTGAGAATAGATCAGGTAGTTATAGGTTCCTGTACAAACGGACATCTGGAAGATTTGGAGCTTGCTGCAAAAGTTTTAAAAGGAAAAAAAATTCATCCAGATGTTAGAGCTATAATTATTCCTGCTACTCCAAAAATTTATCTTGAGGCTCTTAGAAAAGGGCTTATTGACATATTTGTTGAAGCAGGAGCCGTGGTAGGTCCATCCACCTGTGGTCCCTGCTTAGGTGGTCACATGGGGATTTTAGCGGAGGGAGAGGTAGCCGTTGCTACTACAAATCGTAATTTTGTTGGAAGGATGGGTCATCCCAAAAGTTATATTTATCTTGCAAATCCAGCTGTTGCTGCAGCTTCTGCTGTTAAGGGAAGGATAGTTCATCCAGAGGAGGTATGTTAGAGAAAGCTTTTTTCTTGACAGTGAGAAAGGGGTATGTTAAAATGTTGAAGTGGTAAAGTGCGATAAGTAAGGAAGTTGAAAGGAGGTGTAAATAAAATTAATCTTAAAAAATAATACAAAGGAGGGGAATGAAAAATGTTTAAGCTGAGAAAAAGAAAGGGCTTGTTGCCAACAGGAATTGCGGTATTTTTAGCTTTTGCAGTTTTATCAACAGGAGTTTTGCCAGCTTTAGCTCGGGAGAATAACCTGGAAAGACAATTGGAGGAGGCAAAAGCCACAATTGCTGATCAGGCTAAGATAATTCAGCAGCTAAGGGATAACTTTTTCAAGACTGTTGAGGAATTGAGCGAGGAGATACAGAGACTTAGAACTGTTATAAAACAGCAAAAGGAAACCATAAGTCAGTTAAAGAAAAAAGCGGTGGTTCCAGAAGACCTTACGGCACAGATTGAAAATCTTAAGCTCCAGCTTCAGGAAAAAAGCGGGCTTGTCGAAAAACTTTCTAAGAAAATAAACACCCTTTCAAAGGAAATTGCCAGCCTTGTTTCAAGAAAAGCTGAACTTGAAGAACTTATTGCTGAGAGGGAAAAATCTATTAAGAGTCTGACCGAAGAGCATCAGGAGAAGGTTGGGAAACTCAATGAGGAGATTAAGAAACTGACCGAGGAGCTCTCAGCCCTGGAAAAGAAAAATACCGAGCAGCAAAGAAAAATACGTGAACTTACCGATGATTACTTTAAAGTTACAGAGAAGCTTAACACACAAATTGGAGAGTTGAGAGGTGAGATTAAACAGCTGGAAAAAGCCAACAAGGATTTGCAGGATAAGCTGGCAAAAGACGCTGAGATAATTCAAAGTTATCGTGAAACGGTGGGAGAATTGGAATCCAAGATAGCAAATCTCCAGGATGCCAACTATAAACAGCAGAAGACTATTGAAGAACTTCGTTCTCAAATAGAACCTCTTAAGGCTGCTAATGAAAAGTTACAGGCTGAAAAGGAGATGTTACAGATTGAAAAAGAAAGTCTGCAAGTAGAGAATAGGCAGGTTAAAAGTTCTAACAGCACCCTGAAGTGGGTTATTGGATTGATTGTTATAGCGGGACTTTTCTTCTCTGGAGGAGGGATGTAAGGTGAATTTCACTGGGAAACTAATAGCAACCTAAGGGGGTGAAATATGTTAAAGAAAGTAGTTAAGAATTTTTTAATTTTCCTGGCGGGGTTTACTGTGATAGCCTCTTTTGCCTGGGCTCAGGAATCATCCCCCTCTACTGAGGTAGAGGAACTTATTGTACAGATACAGGCGTTGAGAGCGGAAATTTCTCAACTTAAGGAAATGGTGGATCAGGCAAGAGAAATTGCTGTTGATAGTCGTCTTGAGGCTGAGAAATTTAAAGAAGAGACTCTTTACAGACTGGGGTTGTGGCGTACAAGATTGGGAGAGGGGATGATGATGAGCTTATCTGCAAAAAAAGCTTCTGAGAGAGCAGAAGAGGCTGCGAAATCAGCCAGTGAGCAGATAGAGCTTGTGTTGAAGAGAATGAAAGGTGTAGAAGAGAGATTTGGTATCCTGTCAAAGAAAGTGGAAGAGGAGATTAGTGCAAGAATAAAACTTGAGGAAAAAAGCACAGAGCTTGAGAGAAAACTTGCGCTTCTTTCTCAAGATGTAGAGTCTCTTAAGACAGATGTAGCCTTAGCAAAGGAAATGGCTGCCACAGCTAA
>Ga0136651_10001887_pt1 | contig 11513 bp, 10 predicted proteins | sample Mar14236cmmetaG_FD_94867 | JGI IMG/M metagenome (GOLD analysis project Ga0136651, IMG submission 94867) | Marine hydrothermal vent microbial communities from Guaymas Basin, Gulf of California to study Microbial Dark Matter (Phase II) - Marker... ...
AGTCCCCAGATCGCTGCCATGGTATTTCCTCGAGGACGTGTCCACGAATTCTGATATCCTATCCAGGCACCCGTTCCATCCGTACCTTTGTGATAATCCATATAATTATAACTCTTGTTCCAGATATCCTTGTCAGTATATTCCATTCCTTCGAGTGCGAGATACGCCCACTGATTGACGGACATGTCACCGCCGTCCTGGCTCGTATATCCGCTATTGTAACGCCAGCTTACCCTATCCCATGTATCTACAACGGGATCTGTGATATACGCAAGAGCTACAGGGAGCGCATTGGTGATCAACGAATCCAGATCAGCAGGCAGGGCTGTCTTGAGCGCTGAAGTAAGTGCAACGATCGCCATACAGTTCTCATACATGAGATGGCTGGCATAGGTATAGAACGGTCCGCTCCACTGGTTTGCAAGGATGAAAGTAATTGCATTCTCGACCACAGTGCCGTGAAGAGGATCATCGACATCATACCCTCTACCAAGGAATGCCTGAAGACTGAGTGCCGTAATACCGAGATTGTGGGATTGTGAATTCCAGTTCCATGATCCATCTGAATTCTGATAATACTTCAGCCAGAGTAATCCATTTTCAACTAACGGACTGTAAGTGTACAATACTCCATACATAAGAGTTGTAGAGACTGACAATTTCAATCCGTCGTCATAAGTAAGGACAATATCATATAATCCTTCAACATCATATTCATAAGGTACAACTTCAAGAGAATAGACATTTGCTGCTTCTACTAAAGTGACATTTTCACAAGCTTCTGAACCGAATGATATGGTAAAATCATCCATGGTCAGTCCGGTAACATATGCACCGGTTTCATCATAAACCTGGAACGAGATTGCCAATGTGTCCAGTATATTCGGTTCGATCACTGATGGAAATCCCTCTGACGGATCAGTAATAGCTAAGCTATCAACTGCAGCGAACAGAGGGCTGCAAAAGAGCAAAATTACTACAAAAAATAATAACTTTTTCATTCTGTACTCCTTTTATTTAATAATTCATCATAAATCCTAACAAAGAAATAAACGTTTTTGATCACCTATTAAGGACATTAAAATTTCATCTACACTTAAAATTTCTATCATTTCGAAAACGGGCACACAGCGATACAGCTTGAACATCCACCACCGTTCTCAACCCAGAACATATAACATTTATCAGCATTGATAGCCCAGCGTTTTATGCCATTATTATTCGACACACTATTCACTTTATAAGAAGGTTCCGCATCAGAAGAAATAGCAGATACCTTGCAAGCATCACTGCACAAAGTACAATTTCTGCAAATATATTGTAAAGAAAAATCTATTGGCTTGTCTGGAATTAGTGGAGCATCTGTAAAAATTTTGCACAATCGCAAGGTTGATCCTATCTTCGGATTTACCAGCATACCGTTCCGACCCATTTCTCCAAGTCCAGCGTCGATAGCCATCGGAATATTTAATGCAGTGTCATTCCCTGCGGAGAGAGCATTATACCCAAGATGGCGCAAAAATTGGGCAACAGATGCAGCAAGCGCAGCCATTTGAGAGTATGATATTCCTCCCGATGTTATTGCAGACCAATCAGGGGAGTTGAAAATGTCATCGTTCATTTGAACAGCCATTACAATCACATGCTTAAAGCTATCAGGAATCTGTACAGGTTTCCCATACATGTCTATCTCATAGAGCCAATTTCTATTCAACTTACATACTCCCACGAGAGAGGCACCGAACTTCCTTGCTGTTTCTTTTACCTGTGAGGTAAACTTATCCATATCATCAATCTCATATCTTGGAAGCTGTGGTTCAGAAAGCTTCGTAATCTCATTATCAAGTTTCTCAGCGGAAAAAGCTCCTGTAAAATGATTGAAAATAGTCCATGAGGCACAAGCCCGAGCGAGTTCTATACGTGAGTATCCTTTAGCATCTTTTCCTTCATGAATTACTTTTGGAGCATTACAATAGTTGCCCTTGTAGAAAAAAGGAGCAGTGCTATCATACATCACTCTTCCAAATGCATTCTTGCGTTCATCAAAACGTTTATAAACCTTGGGATCTATTTCATAGGTAGGATTATCTACTTGTTTCACTTCGATATTTTTCATTATGTATTATCCTTGAGAATCTCCTCAAGACTAATTATACAATATGTTGTTACAAGCACTTTGTTATTCTCCCACCATCTGCCATTTTCATTCTGCCACCAGCCCTCTTCATTCTGAATTTTGATAAGTTGATTTGCTAGTTCCTTTCTCCAGTCATGCCGTACACCATCATCTCCAACAATGATGTCAGCATCATACGCTGTGAGAGCTTTTGCCATCATCAGGTAATAGTAGAACAATCCCTGATTGCCAAGTACCGGATTTGTTTCTACGATAAAGTTATTGCTAATCCAATTATATGCTGCCTGAACACGAGGATCATCCTTCTCCAGTTTAGCATAGATCATGCTTTTCAATCCTGCATAGGTCATATTTCCATAGGAAGTGGAGCCCCCAGCTTTACTTTTACCAGGTTCGTACATGAATCCCCCATCATTTCCCGAATAAGGTTCTGGATTATAGTCTTCAAGATTCTGGCATCTTTGGAGAAAAACGATTGCCTTTTCAAAAAAGGCTTTTTTCTCATCAAGATTTGTGATCTCCTTCTTGTTTATTTTAGGTGCATCAAAAGTAATTGGTTCTCTTTCCAGCATTGCTTCCAGAGCCCATTGCAGATTTGACAGGTCTGGTCGTTGATCTCCTCCGTACCCAACTCCGCCATAGTATAAACTATCTGCTGAATATCCTTCCTCTTCATCAATTTGAAGATTCAAAAGGTATTTCTCTGCCCTATCAATGATATCTGCATATTCGGGATCATTTGCTTCCTTAAAAGCCATAAGACAGATGGAAGTATTATAATTTGGCATGTTATCTGTATAGATTGCACCATTTGGCTTTGCACAACTCGCCAAGAATCCCAATCCTTTATCAACTGGTTCGAATTCATAACTGATATTTGGATTGCTATTCAATATTGAAATCAATGCAAGTGCTGTAATCGCAGGATAATGCTGCCAACTGCCATTTTCTTCCTGTTGTGTTACCAACCACTGTAAACCGATCTTGATCGAATGCTCTATCTCATGAATCAGGGACAGATCAACTTTTGCATAACCCGTCGAGAAAAAAAACACAAAACAAATTAAAAGTAAGATTATTTTTTTCATACTATCCTCTATTTCATAAATGCTTTGATAATTATCTGAGCTTTTGTACCGTTTGGTGGAATCAGCTTCTCATTGGCTTCATAAAAAGTATCATCGGTAATCGTTATAAGAGGGCTATGTATTATCGCAAAAGGATCGTGGTAAGTGCGTATGATGTTCTGATCAAGCTCTGCCATGAATTGGTCACCTATGATCTTTGAACCAAGAAATATCCAGTGTGTTTGTAGCATCTCTCTTCTTTCAGGTACATTCCAAATAAATCTTTCAACCCTTTCGATCATTTCCCGACCTGTACTATCTATCCAGGATGCAAAGACAAGCACTGAATCTCCTCGTGGAAAGATATCATAGTTACCTAATTCCATGTTCTGTCCACACTCCAATCCCATCATCAAAAGAGCAGTCTGGATGTATGAAGGAAGAACCGGTGTCACAAGTACTGTTTCATGAAGTGGACCCTGAGGTCCAACCAGAATTGTCTCAATCAATCCTCTGTTCATGTTGAATTTCGCAGGAAATGAGATCTCTTTATTGAGTAAATCAATAGTTATCTGATCAAGTTTGTACGTGTTTTCATCGAGCTTGATGAGTAAAGAATCAGTAGTTTCAGCATAAATACATACATATGAAAAAATTACAATGGATATTATGCATCCCGTAACAAGTTTTTTATACATTTTTGTACCTCAATTTTTTACTATTGTACAAATTTAAATTGTCAAGAATTATGTAGATTTAAATTTTGGTTTTTGGAAAACGCTTTTTAATATGACATCATCTCAGTACCGCTACTTTGATAATATTCTTCTCGTCTTCTGCATTCTTTATAACAGCGAAGTATACTCCATTTTCGACGATGTTTACTGATTCATTACGACCATTCCAATTCAAATCCGAATATGAAATGTTCTCTCGCTCAAGTACTTTTTCTCCTGACTCATCATATATGATCATTGATTTGATGGGCGCTTGTTCATTTATAAAGTTGGGATAAAAGTTTCCGATCTCATCAAAATCTGGATTATAGGGATTCGGGCTGAAATACCCTTCATTTATGGGATCTTTCAGATCTTTCGAACGAACCAATGTGTATATTTCTTTGAATGACGAAAGTGAACCACTTGAAATGACCGTCTGATCATGAAGTGTGTGAAGATCCTGTACTGCATCATCAACCAACAAAGTGAATAGGAATGCATATCAAACTGAGAACTATCCGCTACGTAAAGAATGCCATATTCATTATCGATGGTTAGAGCTTGACCGGAAAAAACACCGGAAAGCTCTACCTAATACGGCTCTTCATACAACGCAGTTAAAGATTTGTTAATATAATCCCACGTGTACACATAGAGTTTATTGGTAGTACGTTGTAGGGCAAGAAAATATTTCTGATTTTGTGCATACACAATTGCTGTGGGATTTGTGATACCTTCCAGCGTTGTATATCCAGCACTTGTGAGAAGCTTTGCATCTACCAAGTCAACTGTAGTATCATTCCTGAATGTAATGAAAAGGATCTCATTTTCCTCGTCTGCTGCGATATCATATGCCCCAGTTCCATGATTAGGGATCGCCAACTGCTCCTGATACGTAGTCAAAGTAGGTTGGATATCATAGCTTATTAAAATAAAGGGAATAAGGGAACTCCATATCTATTACCTATAATATAAACAGATTTTGCATATAAACCTGCTGCCATTAAACAACTACAAGCTATTAGTAAAACTATCCGAAAGGAATTTTTCATAGATGCTCCTTTCATAATTTAATTCATTTTATCGTATTTTTCTTTGAACTGCTTGAGACTGACATAGATCGCCTTCGCAGCTCTATTCTGAAAATCGTCAGTTCGTAATTTCTTTTCTTCGTTTTTATTTGAAAGATAGGCAACTTCCACAAGAATAGCTGGCATAAATGCTCCACGCAGCACATAGAAATTTGCCTGACGCACACCATTATCCTTTGTCCCAAGATTCCTGGTTAGTTCTTTCTGGCACATATCAGACAGTTCGCTGCTTTCGTTTAGATATTCTGTCTGCCGCATATCATAAAGGATGAAATCCAGATCCTTATATCGCTTGATACTTTCAGGATCTTCAAATTTGATCACTTCGTTCTCCATCGCCTCGACTGCCCTTGCTTCATGAGTCTGAGCAGTTGAAAGATAGTATACTTCAGAACCATTTGCCTTAGTGTTGTACGCAGCATTGCAATGAATACTCACGAAAATATCTGCGTGTTGCTCATTTGCAAATTCTGTTCTATCACCCAAAGACACAAACCGGTCATCACTTCGAGTCAGGAGTACTTTTACATCGAGATTCTGTTCAAGCAACGCTTTAACCTTCTTTGTGATCTTTAGGACGATATCTTTTTCATACGTTCCAAAATGTCTTCCCACTGCACCTGAATCCTTTCCCCCATGTCCGGGATCGAGTACTATCGTTTTGATAAGATACTTTTCCATTGAAGCAAAATGTACAATAATCGAACCATTATCAAGTATCACTGCATCCGGAAAGAACTTATTTGCACACAGATTAATAAAGTATTCGGGAACGTAGAAAAATCCATCAATGATTTCAATATCATTATGGAGATTATAACTTGTCTTGCCAAAGTGCACCCAGTTGTTAAAGAATGAAAATGTCATGAGCTGATCAAATATCTTAAGTTCAACCGTTTGTGTGATCTGATCTACTTCTATTGAACCATCAAAGGTTCGCTCAATATCATAGATATTTACATAATTCTTTCCATCTATCTTGTGTATGGGAAGATGGTCTTTGCGTGTAGAATTAAGATAGGAAACTGCGTACTCCTTTGCATATAATGCAAGAGAGGAAAAAATAATAATCAATAATATTATCAATAATTTATGTTTCATAAAATTTAAGTGTTCTTTTTTATAATTTTTGTCAATTTATTATTGACATTTAAAAAGGAGTAATAACTTTTGCTTATATGAAAGATACTATTTATGTCGTTGATGGATCGACTATAATCTATCGTTCCTATTTTGCTTTTAAGAACAGACCTCTCATCAATTCGCGGGGAGAAAATACTAGTGCGATCTTTGGTTTTTTACGGACTGTTATCGCCCTAATTGAGCAGTTTGACCCGAAATATTTTGCTATTGCGTTTGATGAAAAAGAACCGACATTTCGACATAAGCAGTATCCGGATTACAAAGCCACTCGTGATAAAATGCCCGAGGATCTTATCGAACAACTCGATCCGATACAGGAACTTGTAAAAATTTCGCACATTCCCCATCTTTCCAAATCCGGCTATGAAGCTGATGATGTTATCGCAACTCTCTCCAGGCAGTTTGAAGATACACATGATATTGTGATAATCTCAACTGACAAGGATCTGTATCAGCTTATAAATGATCATGTTCGTTTGTATGATCATTCAAAAAATACATATATCGATGAAAAAGCAGTGAAAGAAAAATTCGGCATCCCTCCAAAAAAAATTCTCGATCTTTTAGCACTCTCTGGAGATTCATCTGATAATGTTCCAGGCATTCCAAAAGTAGGACCGAAGACCGCAGCAAAATTGATCGAAGAATTTGGAGATCTTGAAAGTATTCTTGCCCATGCTGATGAGGTTTCGTCTGATACAATTCGCAATAATCTAAAGCAATATGCAAAGCAGGGACGACTATCGAAAAAGCTAATCAAACTTGATTATGACGTGCCGATTGCTCTTGAACTGAATTCGTTAAATACTCCTGACATTTTTACTGAAAACCTTAAGAAATGCTGTATGCATTACGAAATGTTTTCTTTCATTAAATACTTCGATGGTGAAGTAAATAAACCTAAAAAAGCTGAGTTTAACTATGAAATCATAGATGAAGAAGAATCCTTTGAAAAATTACTCATACAACTTGAGAAAAACGATATTTTTGCATTAGACCTCGAAACCGACCTGCTTGATCCCATAAATGGCAGGATCGTTGGAATCTCTTTTTGCTGGAATAACGAGAAAGCATATTATATTCCTGTCAAGCATATCTTTGGAGCGCAGCTAAATAAAGAATTAGTACTGCAAAAACTCAAACAAATTCTTGAAGATCCAGCAAAAAAACTGATTGGTCACAACATCAAATATGACTACATGATTTTTCAGAATGAAGGCATCGAGTTGAATAATCTCTATTTTGACACTATGATCGCTGCCTACATACTTGCACCGGATGAGCATAGACACAATCTCAAAGACGTCAGCATGAAGTATCTCCAACACCGAATGATCCCTATTGAAGAGATAATTGGAAAGGGAAAAAATCAGATTCAATTCGGTGAAGCAGAAATAGAAAAAGCTGGAAAATACGCAGCAGAAGATGCCTATATTACTTTTCAGTTATGGAAAAAACTACATTCGCAAATAGAAAAACTTGAGATGTCACATCTTTTCTATAAAATCGAAATACCTCTGATAAAGACACTTGCGCAGATGGAAAGGAATGGTATCTATATTGATCTTGACCTTTTCCGAGAAATCTCTAAAAAACTCGAACACAATATCGACAAATTACAGAACCTCATATACAACATCACTGGAGAGCAATTTAATCTGGACTCTCCCTCACAATTATCCGAAGTGCTGTTCGAGAAGATGGAACTCCCTGTTATAAAAAAAACCAAAACCGGTTATTCAACCGATATCGAGGTACTCACAAAACTCAGTAAAGATTTCGAGCTCGCCAAGGATATCATCGATTACCGGCAATTAAAGAAACTGCAAACAACCTATATCGATGCTTTCCCAAAATTGATAAATAAGCGTACTCATCGGATTCATTCTTCATTTAACCAGACTGTTACTGCAACAGGACGGCTATCGAGTTCAAATCCAAACCTGCAAAATATCCCTATTCGCACAGAGATCGGGCGGGAAATGAGAAAGGGTTTTACTATAGATAATGATGACTGGGCAATCCTTGCAGCTGACTATTCGCAAATCGAACTCCGTATTGTTGCACTTCTTTCAAAAGATTCAAAAATGATCGAGAATTTTAACAAAGGAAGAGATATTCATGCACAAACTGCAGCAACAATATTCAAAATCAATGAAGGAAATGTTACATCTGACCAGCGCAGGCAAGCAAAAGTCATAAACTTCGGTATAATTTACGGCATGGGAGCATATTCATTGTCCGATGACCTCGACATCTCCCGATCTGAAGCGCAGGTATTTATCGATAACTATTTTTCATTTTATAGAGGAGTGTACGATTATCTTGAATCCACAAAAGAGTTTGCACGGGATAAAGGATACGTGAAGACGATTTTTAACCGAAGACGCTACTTGCCTGGCATCAACAGCAGGAATAGCAACGTCCGTTCTAATGAAGAACGTATGGCAATCAATATGCCAATTCAGGGAACTGCTGCTGACATGATAAAAATTGCTATGAACAAGATATATCAAAGAATCCATCATAAAACAGATGAGATAAAAATGATCATTCAAGTGCATGATGAGTTGGTGTTCGAAATAAAGAAAAGTGTTCTCGAAGATTACACAAAGCTTATAAGAAATGAAATGGAACATGTTCTTCCGGAAAAATACAAAGGCATCGTTCCTATCAAAGTCGACATTGGCTCAGGAAAAAGCTGGTATGACGCACATTAAGGAGTATGTATGAATATTCGATTAAAATATGGTGAGGTTTACAAGGAATTTGTACTTCCAGATAAAAACATTCTCGGCATCCTCGAAATGCAGCATGTCGATGCAGTATCAGAACCAGAAAACCATATCTCGGAACAGCTACACAATCCAATTTCAACTCCCACGTTGAAAGATTTAATTAATAAAAAAAAACCAAAAAATATTGTTGTAATTGTGAGTGATATTACCCGTCCTGGACCTTTTGCATTATTGCTGAAAATAATGCTCAAGGAACTAATTTCAGATGGAATTACCAAGGAGAACACACATATTGTTATCGCAAATGGTACTCATAGAAAAATGACTGAGAAGGAAATGAGATATCACTATGGAGACTGGGTCATTGATAATTTCTCGATCGAGAATCATGATTGCCGTGCTGACGATCTTGTACATGTTGGCACAATGAGATCGGGCAATGAACTTCATATCAATAAACGGGTATCTGAAGCAGACTTTCTTATTACAATCGGAATAATCAGTCCCCACTATTTTGCCGGTTTTAGTGGTGGACGGAAATCAATTTTACCTGGTATTTGTGGTTATGAGACAATTCGACAGAATCACTCGAACATCGTACATGATTATGCATCTTTGGGCAATGTTGGTGATGATAATAAGATACACCTCGAGATGTCAGAAGCAGCAGAGATGGTGGGCGTCGACTTTACAGTTCAAGCGATCCTTAATGAGAAGAAGGAACTTGTCCGATGCTTTGCTGGAGCACTGGATGAAGCATTTTATGAAGGTGTGAAGTATTTCAAGGACAGGAACTCGATAAAATTCTCGGAAAAATCAGATGCAGTAATAGTGTCAGCAGGAGGATATCCGAAGGATCTGAATTTCTATCAATCCCAGAAAGCTTTGAATGCTACGATCGACCTCGTGAAACCCGGTGGAACTATCGTGCTGATAGCTGAATGTCGGAATAATATAGAACAGGATGAAATGGAAAAGGAGCTACGGAATGCCGATTCAATTGATGAATTACTAGTTGTGGATCAGAAGAAGATACAAATCGGTGGTCATCGTGCATTTGCCACCGGGAGACTCCTGAAGCAAGCTGATATTCTTGTTGTAAGTAAGATGGATCCCGAACTGGTCAAAGCTGTTCATTTCACTCCTGTAGCGTCTGTTGAAGAAGCGTTTGAATTTATCACACGAAAAGAAGGCAAGAATTTCACCTGCTATATCGTTCCAAGCGGAGGTATGTTCTTCCCTCTTGAAATAACTGAATAAGGATTTTTATGGCTATTGTAATCGGGAAAAAATGCCAGTCCTATGATATTACTAATCTTAAAGAAAAAATTTCACAGATTTTCTTTGAGACAGGATTTGATAAAAGGTTACAATCAATTTCTTCTGTATTACTCAAACCAAATTTGCTTGGAGCATATCCGCCTGATCGTGCAATTACCACACATCCGAATATTGCCGCAGCAGTGATTGAAATTCTCAGAGATCATGCCATCACAATAGCATTAATGGACAATCCGGGTGGTACTGTTACACAGAAAAAAGTCTATCAACAAACGGGCATGGCGGATTTAGCAGCACGATATGGCATTGAGATCAAGTACTCTCTGCATGACGGGATATATCATTTTGAAAAAAAGACCAAATATACGATAAACAAATCCTTTATCGATGCAGAAGCCATCATCAATCTCAGTAAGATGAAAACCCACATGTACACACTTTTTACCGGAGCAATAAAGAATTTCTACGGTGTAGTTCCAGGACTTGCAAAATCAAACCTGCACCGGTTTGCACCAAATCCTACAAAGTTTGCAGAATTCGTGGTCGATATTTATGAACTTGTGAAAGAAAAAGTCGTTTTCAACCTTATGGATGGAATACTTGGCATGGATGGGGATGGACCTTCTGCAGGAGAAGTGAAGAAATTCGATCTTCTTCTTGGAGGTGAGAATGCCGTTGCTGTTGATTATTTTGCCAGTAAGATCATGGGATTTGATCCAGAAAAAATTCCCACAACACAAATTGCTGCAGAAAGAGAAGGAATGGTTTTTGAAGCATTTAATTTATCAGGTGATATCGATGAAAATTATCGGCTGCAAGAATGTAATATTCAGAAAAGTAAAAGGAAAAACCGTATACTCAATATGCTCTCGGTACCGCTAAAAGGAGTAATTAAAAGGTTTTTCTGGACGATTCCCTATTTTGATGAAGAAAAATGTGTGAGATGTAAGGCATGTGTTGAGTTTTGCCCTGCAAAAGCGCTTTCACTCGAGAAAAAAGATCCAACTCCGCAACTCGATCCCCAGAAATGTATTCTCTGCATGTGCTGTATTGAGATCTGTCCGGAGCAGGCAGTGTCACTCAAGAAGAGTTTTCTTGGGAAGATGTTGATCAAGGAGCATGATACGACATAATCCATAAACAGGGATACCCCCAAAAATTTGGAGGTGACTTCTGAGGATTACTATAGATAAAGGGTTTGCGATATATTTTGCTTGGAAAATTACTTTCCAGTAAATCTGAAAATTTAACATAAAATACTTTTGTCACCCTGATCCGTCGTCTGGCGGAGAAGGGTCTCCCATACTTTGTGATTCATTGTTATGCTAGTACTTTGC
>Ga0136651_10001889_pt1 | contig 11501 bp, 9 predicted proteins | sample Mar14236cmmetaG_FD_94867 | JGI IMG/M metagenome (GOLD analysis project Ga0136651, IMG submission 94867) | Marine hydrothermal vent microbial communities from Guaymas Basin, Gulf of California to study Microbial Dark Matter (Phase II) - Marker... ...
ATGATGCAGGTTTCACAACCATTGCAGTAATTAATTTTATAATCGTGAAGGTTAATTATTTCATATTCTATTCCTTCACTCTCAAATATTGGCTTCATGCTTTCTAGAGCTCTGTATGTATTGCATTTTCTTTTTGATGAATTCACAGCTACTACTTTTTTCAAGGTAATACCTCCTGGTTCCTTACAGATCTGATGGTGAAGAATAATCACTAATGTTTATCTTCAGGATTTTTTGCACTAAGTACTTGCAAAACTCTTTTAGATTATCCAACCTGTTGAAGGAAACCCATTTCTTCTAAGTAGTTTAACAAATAATTGGGTCATTTTAAAGAAGTCCACCACTATAATACTCAAAAGCGAGTACATTTGAGTAAGTGTTTAAAACGAAGCACCAATAACATCATGCTGGATTTCTATATTGCCAAAAACACGGATTAATCCAACATCGCCATTTAAAAGCTTTATTTTCTTTACACTAGGTGCTGTTTTTTGTATTTACATAAACTAGGTTTTTATATTGCCATATGCTTAATAACTATATAAGTATTCTTTTACATTTTTAACTTCTCAATAATACACCGCATATAAAATAATTCGCTAGAAGGGGCTAAGTTGCCAAAACTTTTTGGCGAAATTTTGTTTGGGGAAAAGGAGGAGTAAAGATGAGAGTGAAAACACACAAAGTACTTTTGGCAGTGCTGCTTTTCTTAACATTTATGACATCTATTCCACTTGCTAATGGAACAACCTCAAATCTTCAAGTCTCTCTTCCACCGGGTGGATTTTATGCTCTCCATTACAATGAATCATCTGGGTTAATTCCTTTAGCCTCATCAGATGCAACTCTATTACCTCCCTGTGCAGTAGATGCAATAGAAATTGCTCCACCTGCTTGGAAAGATAAACTTGCAGAAACATTTTATGTTTTGATGACAAAAGACATAAACGCTGAAGAAAACAGTTCCCCTGCATTTGCTGATTTGAACGGGGATGGCTTGACCGATATGATTGTCGGAAGTCATTCGAACGGAATAGAAATTTTCTATAATGCAGGAACAATGAGTCCTATTTGGCTTAAGCAAAACACCTTTGATCTTTTTGACATAACTCCTTCTGGTACTGATTTGGCAGTTGAACTTGGAGACATTAATAAAGATGGATTGATAGATTTAGTCACTCTGGACAGTTCAGGAAAGATCTCATTCTTCGCCAATAAAGGAACAAAAGATCAACCATATTGGGTCCTTTTAGACTATACGATCAAAAAACTGTCTAAGAACGCTGTCCCAAGATTAATCGATTTAAACAACGATGAACGCGAAGATCTCGTTGTTGGCGGTGGCAACGATCAAATCTATTTCTACACGAATGAAGCAACCTCAAATGCAGAGGGATTCATATTCGTGGCTGAAAATCACGGGAAAGCAGGATACAAAGGATTGTTTAGCAAATGGCCACGACCAGATAGCACAACTGGAATAATGATTGGAAATAGGCTAGCACCAGCTTTTGGGGATTTAAATGGTGATGGATTACCAGATATGATCGTTGGCAACGGAGATGGCAATCTCTTCTACTTTGAAAATACAGGAACCGATAGCAAGCCAGCATGGAAACAAGTCAATATTCAAACTATTAATGATATAAAAGTCTCTGGAAGAGCTGTTCCCTATATTGCCAATTTAAACGGGGATTTGAGACCAGATCTTGTAATTGGTTCTTCTGATGGTAAGGTTTACTATGCATTTAACGTTGGTTCTGCTTCTTCACCAGCTTTCAGGGTTTGGAAATCTGACGCAGAAAATTCCTGGCTAGAAGGATATCTGTGGGGAAGTGCATATTGGAAGGATCTAAGCAGCTTTACTTACTTAGATCAAAATAATAAATACGTTATAGATTATGCTAAACTGATACTTTCTACTAAACCTGAATATGTAGATGAAGTCTCATATATTATCGCAAATGCTTTCCCGAAAGATCTAAAATCAATGTATGATAAGGGTTTTATCGACTTCTATAAGAGGATACCAGCTGCAATTTACAAAATTGCTCCTGAACTCAAATACGTGAAACTTGTTGAAAAAGAACCCTATACAACTCTCCAGTATAAAACGAAAGATGGAAACTGGACAACTCTTCCCAGAGATTTTTATTACCGATACGTGGTTATGCCAAACCGCTACACAATGAGACCATCTTATTATCCTAAAGAAAACAAGGGCTACCTTTTCAATGAGTATTTGCCATATGATAAGACCTATGACAAAAGCTTGTTGGATGTTGTGAAAAACTCAACAACTGTGAATGAAGCCGCCTATGCAATCGCAAAGTGGATAGCTGTGGATATAGGAGCGGTTTGGCATACAGGGCCCAAACCAAAAGGCTGGTACAACATATATCATAATCTTCTAAATAAAAAAGCAGGTATATGGTGTGGAGAATTCTCGATAATAATTGAAGCTATGGCAAGATCGGTACTAATCCCCACAACCATAATACTTAGTCTTGGTGAAGATCACCAATTTAACCAGTTCTATGATAACGGTTGGAATCATTGGGACCAATCCAGTATGGGAAAAAAGAATTGGGAGACTTACATTGGCAACGAAAACCTTCCTAAGACATGGTACGGTGGAGTTGGAGATAAAAGGGCATTTTCATGGCCCATGTCATGGGAGCAAAATGGCAGATACGATTATGTTCACCATACATCTCTTCTTTATAAGCCAGAAGATTTAACAGCATTCCTGAATATCAAGGTCACTGATGCAAATGGATTACCAATAGACGGAGCACAAATTTCTTTGTGGAGTCACTGGGCTCTCAAATCTAATTACGACAACATGCCTTACCCTGCTGCTATTACTTACACTGACCAAAACGGTGAGGCAAAAATAAGTCATTTAGCTTTTAGAACTTACTCAATTAGTATAGTAACTCCCATAGGAGTGAAATACATAACAACAACACTAGACAAACACGCGGTATATAATTTCAATGTCAAAATGGATGATGTTTTACCAATTTGTGAGCCCAATTGCGAAGCCATGGTTTCACCGATTGCTAGAACTAAGCTTAACGTTAATGTTCCTTATGCATTGCAAAAAACAGTAAATTGGCTATATAGTGGAGGAACAATCTATAGAGAATTTTCGGGAAAGGTCAAAGTATACATTATGGACAAGGCTAATTATGAAAAGTTCTTAAAGGGAGAAAAATTTGAAGCTTATAGTGTATCTAATTTGCAGTCAGGAACTTTAGATCTTCCAGAGAATGTTTACGTAGTTTTATCCAATCTCGAATCAGCTTATACGTACGTAAAAGTTGATGTGACTTTGGAACATTAAGTTAAAACTAAATGATACAACAATCATTAAGGGAGGCTTGCGCCTCCCATTTTAGCAATATTTCGAGTTAGAACCATGATTAATTTAAGGAAAAAACCTTGGTAAACTAATGGAAAGAATGAAGGAAGTGATAGAGCATATTTAGATGTTTACATAACTCTCTTTATACTGAGAATTCCCAATTCCAGCTAGATTAGCAGTAGACAAGCCTCTTCAGAAGCTCCTTTTCTCGCATGGAGTTCTATTTTTCATCATTCATAAAACTTCTGCTAAACAAAACTTGGATCCAGGGTTTTTAATGGCTCCTCCATTAATATCTATCCAACTATATTTTTCCCTTTCTTCAGTTCTACGATTCCTCGATGGTTGAATCAACAAATCCACGGATGAACAATAAGCTATTGACTTTATATACCCTGAACCTATTAAAGTCTCCAAAAGATGCATTTCGGTGCAGGATACAAAGTAATGAAAGGATAATCATGAATATACCAGAATCATTGTCTCCCATTGCTCTTATTGAAATTCGGAATTGACAAATAAATAAGTGTATACTCAACACGTACTCAAATTTGCGCAAAAATACGCAAATGTTACTCAAAAAAGGAGATTGGAAAATGGGAAATACAACCCTAAAAGACATAGCAAAAATTGTTGGAACGTCAATTTCAACCGTATCAAGAGCGTTGAACTATAAAGATGGTGTGAGCCCCGAACTTGCAGAAAAAATCTTCAAAGTTGCGCAACAAATGAATTATCCTTTCGAGAATTATAATAAGAAAACTTCGTCAACTCATACTATTGGAGTAATCGTTCCGGATATATCTAACCCATTTTTCCCAAAAGTTATATATGGAATGGAAAGTGTATTAAAGGCTAATGGGTACACTGTCATTGTTCTTAATATTGATGAAAATCCTAAGACAGAAAGAAAGTGTCTTGAATCTTTTCTGAGTAATAAAGTGTCTGGAGTACTCTCAGCAAGTACGTGCAATGTTGATCCTAAATATTATAGAAATTTGTTAAAAGAAAATATACCAGTAGTGTTCTATGACCGTGTATTTGAAGAAGTCAAAGCCTTATCAGTAAGTATTGATAACAAGATGGCAATTTTTAATGCTGTGAATCACTTGTATTCACATGGCCATAGAAGAATAGCTTTTGTTAGTGGAATACACACTATTTACACAGGTAAGGAAAGAGAGGAAGGATTTAAAAGTGCAATAAAAACGCTTGGTCTAGATCAGGATAATTGTCCAATAATACCTGGCGAATTTAGGATTGCTGAAACGGCTATTCAGGTTAAAGACTATATAAAAAAGATAAATGTTACTGCTATAGTTACCTCCAATAATATGACTACTATAGGTGTTCTCAAAGCTTTAAAAACGCTTAATTTGAAATTTCCAGAAGATGTCTCTTTGATAGGATTTGATCTCGAAGATTGGTCTGACATCCTGGACCTGACGGTTGTTGTCCAGCCTAAGTACTCTATAGGAGTTATATCAGCTACAATGCTCCTCAAACAAATGAGTGCGAAAAAATTCTCGTCTGAAAGTGTTGTGTTAATGCCAGAATTGATAGTAAAGAACTCTGTTAAACAGTTGTAAGCTCACACTTTTTCATTTATCACTTGGGAGGTGTTGTTGTGAAGAAACTTGCTTTAACGTTAGTTTTGGTTGTACTTGCTGCATCCTTGATTCTTGCAGTTGATCCCGCAGTAGCTTTATGGGCCAAATGGGTGAAAGAAAACTATGGAGGTACTACAATCACCATAGCAGCTGCTAATCATCCGTCAATAGAAGCAATGAAGAAGATGACCTCCGACTTCGAGGCTCTAACAGGGATCAAAGTTAAATGGGAATGTATGGAAGAAATTCATCTCCATGACAAGATCCTGCTTGAATTCTCTTCCAATACTAAGCGCTATGATATTATTATGCTTGATGTTACCTGGCTCGGTGAATTTGTTTCAAAGAATGTAGTTGTTCCACTCGATGATTATATCAATTCCGATAAAACACCTGCATTCTTTGATTACGAGGACATAATTCCCGCTTACAGAGAAGGGTTGGGTAAATTCCAGGGCACCATTTACGGAATACCTTCTGCAGGTGAAAGTGCATTCATAGCTTACAACAAAGAAATTCTGGACAAGTATGATATATCTCCTTCTGAGCTCAATAGCTATGATAGTCTTCTTAATGTTGCCCAGGAACTCGCCAGCAAGAAAAGACTCTATGGAATCGCAATGAGGGGTAGAAGAGGACATCATATTGTTTATTCCTGGCTCCAATTTTTCTATCCCTTTGGTGCCAGAATATTCGATGAAAACTGGAACTGCCTTTTGGACTCCCCTGAATCTATAGCTTCTCTCGAATATTATGTTGAGCTCATGAAAACCGCCCCGAAGGGAATAAGTAGTTTCTCTCATGAAGAAGCAACATCAGCGATAATGCAGGGCCTTGTAGGACTGTGGTTTGACGCAACCGCTCTTGCTCCCTGGATCGAGGATAGTTCAAGATCTATAGTTGCAGGAAAAGTGGGTTATTTGGCACCACCCGCAGGGCCTAAAGGTGACTATGCTTGCGTTGCAGGTTGGAATCTTGCACTGTCAGAACAGAGTACTAAGAAAGATGTAGCATGGCAGTTCATAGTATATATGCTTTCAAGAAAGATGGCTCCAACATACATTGCGAATGGTGGAGTTGTAACCAGAACTTCCATACTTGATGATCCTTTCTACCAGAATGAATTTTCATACTTTCCTGCTGTAAAAGAATCGCTTGATAAGGCTTACAATCTTATTAGAGAAGGTGTGGATTGGCGACCCAGGATTCCTGAATGGCCACAGATAGGTGAAATAATGGGACTTGAAGCTTCTTTGGCTCTTTCTGGTAAAAAGACACCTGAAGAAGCATGTAAGGATGCAAAAGCAGAAGTAGAAAAGCTAATGAAAGAATCGGGTTATTAAAAAGTATCAAAGGCGGCACTAGTGTGCTAGTGTCGCCTTTTTCATGAATTAATGGAGGGAAAGCCGTGAAAGATATTAAATATAATAAATATAAACCGTGGATTTACCCAACTTCTATTATTCTTTTGATAATTACAATAATACCTACAATTTTCCTATTTGCCATAAGTTTATTCGATTACAAACTTGGAACCCCTTTAAAAAGCGCCAAGTTTATTGGTATTAGCAATTATATAACCACATTCGCCAGCTCAAGCTTCTGGCATTCTATATTGATTACAGCCAAATATATGCTTTTGAGCGTTGGCATAGAAATGATTCTTGGCTTTATGCTTGCTTTTTTCTTGTACAACAGAAAAAAATGGCTTCGAAATTTATTGATAATTTTTATGGTAATCCCAATGAGTGTAGCTCCTAGTATAGCCGGCTTAATGTGGAGGTTGAATTTTCACCCTATATATGGAATCGTTAACCAACTTCTTTATTACTTTAATCTTGGCCCAGATTGGTATTCATATGACATGGCACTTTTTTCAGTGATCATTATTGATATTTGGCAATGGACACCTTTTGTTACATTAATTTCGTTAGCAGGACTTTTGTCAATAGACACTTCTGTTCTGGAAAGTGCTCGAATTGATGGTGCGGACGGATTCAAAATGATAAAGAATATAATTATTCCAATAATAAAACCTGTTTTGCTTGTTGCATTGATAATGAGGTCTATGGATAGTTTGAAAATGTTTGATGTTCCCTTCTCTCTTACTGAAGGAGGTCCCGGTGATGCAACAGAATTACTTTCGATGTATATATACAGAAAAGGATTCTTTCATACCGGTTCTGTTGGTGCTGCTTCAGCTGTAGCTGTAATTATGTTAGTAATTATCATCTTTATGACTAAGTTATTTGCAATAAATCTTCAGAAGCAGTAGCGGGGGTGATCTGATCTATGCCAAAAAACAAAAAAGTTGTTAAAACAATATTTGTGATAATAATATCTCTTTTAATAACAGGATTCTTCTTTTTTCCATATCTCTGGATAGTACTCATGTCATTTAAAAGTCGAATTGATATATTGTCTTTAGAACCGAAATTATTTTTTAAACCGGTTATAGATAACTATAGCTCTCTTTTTGCGGATACTGATTTCTTCCATCTTCTGAAAAATAGTACTATAATAGTTTCTCTAACGCTTTTAATTTCTTTTGCTCTTGGACTTCCTGTCGCATATGCATTGGCAAGATTCAAGTTTAAACGAAAAGAAGACACCGCATTCTGGGTTCTTTCCCTTAGAATGGCACCTCCCATGGCAGTTGTTATACCCTACTTTGTTATAGGAAGTCTTTTGAGGGTGCTTGACACAATACCGGCATTGGTAGTAGTTTACCTCACTTTTAATGTTCCATTTGTGATTTGGTCAATGAGGAGTTTTTACGAAGAAATACCCAAAGAAATTGAAGAGGCAGCTAAATTAGATGGTTTGAATAATTTTCAGGTATTCTTTAGAATTTCAACACCTCTCGTGCTAAATGGTATGGCAGCCACGGCTATACTTTGTACTATACTTTCTTGGAATGAATTTGCCTTTGCTCTTTTTCTCACTGGAACTAAGGCAAGACCGGTCTCAACAATGGTAACAATGTTCATGACGTTTCAAGGAGTAATGTGGGGAAAAATGGCTGCTGCTACTGTAATAGCCACGATACCAATAATTATTTTCACAATAGCTGCTAGAAATTGGTTAGTAAGAGGTCTAACTTTTGGTGCCGTTAAATAATAATTCCAGAAAGGGGTAAGAAAGAATGTACAAACGCATAGTAATTGAAAGGCCTGAAAAACTTACGCTTAAGAAATATAGTATAAATAACGAAATCTCACATGGTGAAGCCATTGTTAGAATTGATTACATGGGGATTTGTGGTTCGGATCTACACGTACTTGCAGGTAAACACCCTTTTGTTGAATACCCAGTATCAATTGGTCATGAAGTGGTAGGAACAATATTAAAGTCTAAAAAATTTGAACCGGGAACTAATGTAGTGATCAAACCTTCTATCACCTGCGGAAAGTGTTTCTATTGCACTCACAATATGTCTCACTTATGTAAGAATTTGAAAGTAAGAGGATTTCAGCATGAAGGTCTAGCTGGAAGAATCGCAAAATTACCTGAAAGCGCTCTATTCCAAATAAATACACAAAGAAAGCCTCTTATAAATTTTGCGCTGACCGAACCACTTTCAACAGCAACGCATGCCGGTAAACTTGTTCCAGTGGCTGGCAAGAATGTACTCGTTATAGGTCTTGGTACAATAGGTATCCTAACGGCTGCTGCAGTCAAACATTATGGAGCAAAAAATGTTATAGGTATCGATATTAACCCATGGAAATTAGAAAAGGCGAAAGAATTTGGATTTGTTTCGCAAGCAGTCCTTTATGAACCAGGAATGGATATAAGAAAGTTGCTTCACGGAGAACTTATTGATGTGGTATTTGAAGCAGTTGGCACAAAATCTACTATAAATGCAGCTTTTGATTTTATAAGGAAATCCGGCACCATTATAGTAATTGGGGTATTTTCTGGTCCAACTGAAATACCTATTCAGCTTGTTCAAGATAGAGAAATAGAAGTCAAAGGAGCACTTATGTATACCGATGACGATTTCAGTGAATCTATACACCTGATAGAAAACGATATAGTGGATACTTCAAAGCTTATTAGTAAGATCTACAAGGGTCTTGAAAGCGCTGAAGAGGCTTTTGAGTATGCTAGGAAGGAAAAGAATTCTTTTAAAACTATAATCGAACTGGAGGGTTAAGATGAGAGGAATATATATACAAGAACCATACAAAATGGAAGTAAAAGAAATCGATATCCCTTTACGAAATCCAGGAGAAACTTTAATTGAAGTTTTAGCCTGTGGTATTTGTGGTACTGATCTAAAAATTTTCAAAGGTCAAACGTTGGCTACTTATCCACTTATACCAGGTCATGAAGTTGTGGGTAAAGTAGTTGAATCAAACGAATTAGAAAAAGGAATGCTGGTAACAATTGATCCTAATAAACCCTGTGGTAGATGCGATAATTGCCGTAGAGGAAAAATAAATTTGTGTGAAAATCTTTCAGCTGTGGGTGTAACTAGGAACGGAGGATTTAGTGAATTCTTAAGTGTTGATGACAGCTTGATTTATTCTTTAGCACCAGGTACTTCGATAAAAACCGCTGTATTTGCTGAACCTCTTTCTTGTATTGTTAATGGTTTTAATGTTTCAAATTTTGGTTATGTTTCAGATGTAGCTATTATCGGAGGTGGTCCTATAGGTGCCATTATCGCGACATTAGCTGAAAGATTTTCAATAGGTAAAACTGTAATAGCAGAATTAAACAGTGAAAGACGTAAGTTCCTAGAGAGTGAACTTGGTTTAAAAGCCGTTGATTTTCTTGATCCCAAAAAACATCTATTTGATGTAGTTTTTGATTGTACAGGGAATCCCAAAGGATTTGAAGTGGCAACTTCCTTAACTAGGATGGGAGGGAATACTGTAATCTTCGGAGTTACAGCGAAAGGGGCTAAGTCTTCTGTAGAACCTTTTGAGATTTACAGAAAAGAAGTCAAAATCACCGGCTCCTTTATAAATCCCTTTACCATGTCAACAGCCGTAAAAATCCTTAATTCTAAAGAATTTAATTTTGACTCTCTAGTAACAGATGAGCTATCTTTAAAGGAAGTTGCAGCATATATAAGTGGGGAAAAAGTACCCAACATGAAAGCCGTCTGGATTAATCATTGACCATTAATATTGGAGGGACTGTTCTCAATGAAAGAAATATTATGTTTTGGAGATGTGATTATAGATTTCATATCAAAAGATAAAGGAAAAGATGTGGCTTCTTCAACGCTATTTGAAAAACGTCCTGGTGGCTCAATTTTTAACGTTTCAATTGGGCTTGCCAGACTTGGACTTCCTGTGAATTTTTTATCCAAGGTAGGAAATGACGAGTTTGGCCGCTATATATTGGAGCTCTTGAAAAAGGAAAAAGTGAATCCTAGGTGGTTGTTACAAGAAAAAGCTATGAAAACAAGCCTTGCTTTCGCTGCTGTAGATTCGGAAGGTAAAACATCTTTTGTCTTTTACAAGGATACCCAGTCTTTTGCTGAGATATCCCAAGAGGATGTAGCGGACTTAAATCCTGATCAATTTTGTTTATACCACTTTGGTTCTACTTCATTGCTTGAACAAGAGACTTCAGATACTATGATAAATGTTTTATATAAGATGAAAGAAAATGGGGTTCTCACTTCATTTGACCCCAATGTGAGACCAACTCTGGTAAAAAACAAAGAGAATTATCTCTCCATGATAAAAAGACTCTCGGGTGTTTCAGATATAGTGAAACTGAGTGACGATGATTTGAATTATCTCTTCTCCACCAAAAATCCTGATAAAGCACGAATTTACCTTGGAATAGGAGAAAATACCCTTCTGGTAGTGACCCTTGGAGAAAAAGGAGCTGCAGCGTATTATCGTGGAGACAAGATCACTGTACCAGGTTTTAATGTAAATGTGGCAGAAACTACAGGTTGTGGAGACGCTTTTATGGCGTCTCTTATAGCAGGATTACTAGATAAAGGTTATCCAAATATAAACGAGGAAAGTTTGAGAAATATTCTTCTCAGAGCAAATGCGGCAGCAGCAATAGTTGCGACTAGGATCGGAGCAGCAAATTCTATGCCCATATGGAAAGAGATAAATGAATTCATTACCAATAACAATTCTAGTGTATAAAGTCAATAGGTTTTTGTTATATATCAAACATGAGGACTTTCTTCAACCTCAGCAGTTCATAGGGGCACCTTCAATACAGCGACTCTCTTTGTGTAAACGGCAATCAAAGAATGGTTCTTCCGCATGATTATTGAATTAAGAAGCCAATGCTTTGATTCGAAGAAGTCAAAGAAACATTTGCCATAATTTGTTCCTCCGGGGAAAAAGGCAAGTGGAGGAAGATTGTGATAATTGTGATTTTCCTACAATTTTTCTATAATTTCCTTCGCGAATTCTTTTGCCTTCTCAAGATCTTCGGAATTCGGCCTATTGGCGTTTAGCTTTTTGCCAAAAAGTATCAAAGGATAATACGCGCCCGGACAGTTGAACTCTCCAACAAGTTTGAAATTCTTC
>Ga0136651_10001891_pt1 | contig 11495 bp, 18 predicted proteins | sample Mar14236cmmetaG_FD_94867 | JGI IMG/M metagenome (GOLD analysis project Ga0136651, IMG submission 94867) | Marine hydrothermal vent microbial communities from Guaymas Basin, Gulf of California to study Microbial Dark Matter (Phase II) - Marker... ...
ATCGAAATAGGTTCCATCCTTTCCTGGCACTGCCGTAATGTCCAACTGTGCTGTTTCGTCTGGATTATCGCAGCGTATGTGCATTGTACCTGTGTCTGTGGACTCTATCTTGCAGTATGCTGGTCGTGAGATGAATGCACGGTGCTGCACATCTAACACATCTTTTATCGAATCCTCTTTCTTTGAATTCACATAGGATGCAATTAGCTCAAACTCTCCATCATCTATATCAACTGGGCGTAGCTTTACTTCTCCGATTACCCTGCCCTCGTCGTCTGCGTATATACACGTATATTCGGGTCTAAGTCCTCCAGTATTTTCGGTGAATACTCCATGGGATCTGTTGCATGCGTCCCTAAATGCACCAAGAAACTCATAATATGATTGAGACCCACCCACTGTAATTCTCTTTTCAAATGGCGGCATACTATTATCTCGAACCCTTGCTATAAAAAGGTGGTAGTAGAGTTGTGCTACCGCTCAGCACCAATATTGCTCTGTCAGCTATGCATCCTGATATATTCATATTCGCTATCTGGAATTAGCCACATATAATATACCCTTGATTGAACCGCATCGTCATGAATGTGCCACCTTACTATTGTACGATTGCCACTTCCCACTACGTTATCCACATCATTAGATATTTCTAGGCAACGTGGGCCACACTCCGCGGCATCATCTATAGACACTTGGAAATAGTTATTAAGGTCATCTAGATAGAAGTTTAGCCAAAGGTCTGGCACGAGTTCACCATCGTCTACGTCGTACACGTAATAGCATAAATAGTTACGTTTGGATGTGTCTATCGCTACAGAGGTATTAACGTCCAGTGCGCCGTCTACACGATAATAATGTCCGATTCCGAAGGTTGAGGAGAACTCAATGACTGCTGACCCATCAGACATAATAATGGGGGGTTGGCCGACAAGGCTTTCATACCCATCGTAAACATAGGGGTATTTCAAATATGCATATATGTAATGACTATGCATCGCATAGTTGTCCCCGCCATCGAGAACACCATTTGGCAGCTTTACTGTAAACCGGGTCGGGAGCTCTACTGTTCCACAAGATCCCACGGTAAACGTTTGGAAGTTTGCAAATGACACGACCTCTACCATTCGCTCGGTAGTATCTGCGGTAGACGCATATGCGAATGTTGGGTAAAACCAGGGATATACTCCTTGAGGGTCACAATACGCAGACCAGCGGTCTATAAAGTCCTGCAAAAACGTTTCATTCACATCTAACGTAACATAAATGTTTGCGGTATTTGATGCGACTCCGGATGTATCAATCTGGTATACTAATCTTTTGTCGGCGTAGTTTAGCCAAGTAGCGTTATACGGGAAGGCTGCATAAGCGGTGTGTATGAGCATGAGGGCAAAAATCGCAGCAAGGGTCGTGGTCGTTCTGTACTGCATAGAATTATGTTGATTGTGCTGAAATAAAAAGATGGTGGTAGAGTCGTGCTACTCAACTTTGCGCATATCTATTTTGTCGTCTTTTGATGTGTTTGGAATTTCCTCGCCTAAGAAATCTAAGATTTCCTCCAGTGCTGCAAGGTATCCTGTTATTGCAACCCTGCGCTTTTCTGCACCGTACTGTCCAGCAAACTCGTACTCCTTCGAGTAGATCTTATACCTGTTCTCAATAAACTGGGTTAGTGTGCTATCAACCTGTGCGAACCTAGCAGCTGCTTCGAACATCTGCCTCAGCCCAGACCTAGAGAAATAGCCTATGTCGTAAAGATTACCATCTACGTAGGCGAAAACGTATGCCGCTTCCAGTTTGTTGTATCTGTAGAACACTATCGCGTTTTTGTAAGCCCGTCTCCTATGTGCTATGTTTTCTACCTGCTTTTTTATGTCTTCCAATTTAGCGAATCTGCCTACTACACGTCTAATCTCTACTTTGCCCTGCGATACAGGAAATATGACTAGAAGTCCTGGTTCGTTCATGTATCTAATTGAGTAAACAGGTTTATATGTGGTAGTGCTACTCTACCTTTTGGTTTAAATATCTGGAACAATACTGGAATATGTGGCCAAAGAACACCAGCGGCTCTACGTCAGAGGAAAAGATGTCGGTGCTGTTGTAAACATAGTGAAGGGCGAGCAGTTCGTAGTGAGTCTGGGGCCGATGTTTGATGAAGCCAAAAAAGTCTATATCGATGTCCCCGTTGGAGACCGGGTGGACCTTGCCGGTGTTGATGAAAAGGAAGATGCTGTATTTTTGAAAATAAGCAGCGTTGATAAGCCGCCTGCAGTTTGTATAGTCGAAGATGGTAGAAAGTGGTGCAACTACGATGTATTTAGGTCTGGAAAAGATGCCCAGAAAATACGCAGGTGGTTTGAGAAAATATCCGATGCTGTAAGGCTGCTCGAAGACGTCTCTCCTGCTGCACGGGAAACTCTTAACCATCTTGTTGTGTCGTTGAACGTTAGAGAAGGGATTCCATCGGAGAAATGGGGGTATAGCGTTTCTGCGTATACGGACTATAGTGGTGAGGCTCCTGTCTGTGAGGTTACGCTTGATGCAAAGTGGCTAGATGAAGGCAGTCCGCTACTCGTTGCTAGAATGCTATCTCACGAACTCGGTCATTGCCAGGAAGCATACCACCGAAGAATCAGATATATGGGGCCAAGATATGGGGAATGGAAGAAACGTGAAGGAGATGTCGTCCCTGTCGGAGAGGAAAGAGCTGCCGAGAACTTCTCATTAAGGGTCACTAAAAGGGCGATGGCTAAACATCGGAAGTAGTTACTGTGTGAGACCTTGCTATCTTTGAGTAGTTATCTATTGCAAGAAGTGCTTGGTCTGGGGAGATCTTCGCCACAATTCTGCCATCACGGTTCTCCAAATCAACATCGAGATAGTTCAGCTGATATGACGCTGTGAAGGATATTGGACCGGATATCTTCTCAAGGTATGGCAAGTTGAGGAAGTATACGATGGTGGCATAATCATCGTATAGGTCGATCGTTACTGCTCTGATAACGGGATCTATTAACTCGAAGTGGTGAGACTCGCACATCATCGGTATAATATAGTTAATGATACAATAAAAAGGTATGCTATTCCTTACGCAGGGCTTCAACCTCGCCCTTTGCTCTGTTTTCTGCAGTTTTCTGGAATTTGTCTATTTCTTTGAGGATCTCTAAGAGCTCGTACTGGTGAACCTTCTCCTCGTTCGCGATATCAAGGAGCACTTTCCTTGCAAATGGGTGTATAATATCGTCTGCTCTGGATTCATAGTCGGACTGTGCTTGAAGCTCTTCCTGTACAGACATTCGTATTAGTTCTGCATCGTGGTGCCAAACTAAGATACACATCTTTACTGCTTCTGGGTTTTCAGCAAGGTACTTTTCGTCATAGCATAATTTGAATAGGTCGCGATTTACCTTTGGTAGCTCCGTCACATCAATCACCGTATAACCTGCTATATAGCTTGTTCTTTCTGCAGTTGCCGTGCTCATCAACTACGCAACGCGGTATTGTCCCGATAACCCATGTGTATTTGTCAGGGCGGTTTCCAATAGAGTTAGCTGATGTCGGGCCGATACCTATCTCATAAACGAACTCGCTAACTTCTTCTGGTTCGTCCCCTTGCTCGCTATTTCCATCAACTCCAACGGGGAATCTTCGGGTGCGAATACTGAATTTGTTATTGGCTGACCAGCAAGATACGTCAACATTCGTGCCACGTTTGTTGACGTTGCACGTATATACAAGACGGTTTTCGGCAACGCCAACGTCGTAGTTGCCAAAAAAGACGGTTGTACCCTGATTGGCATCCTCGTACCAGACACGCAAGTTTCTCTTATCTGTCTGTGTAATCCCTATTTCCATGTAGAGTGTGCCGACACGTGGGGGGCCTGTAAGAACATCGGAAGGATCAAACACTTGAGAGTGGAGCGGTATCTCACACCTTAGTAGTTTGCCATCTTCCTCGAAGTCACCACCGAGCAGTTTGCACATTGCGGCAAAGCCAACCTCGTGGGGCCTGTTATAGAGATAATTATCCTCGGTCATTTCAGATCCACCCCCCCTGTCGCGTTGGCTGTTGCGCTGTAGTCTATTACCCCGTCGTGGATATGAATCTCGATGTTCCCTCTGGCTATTGTCTCATCATTCCCGTAGTCAAGGGTCCTGCATACAATCCTTGCCTCTTTATCGCTGAAAGTGGTTACATAGCATTCTTTGAAATAGCCGTGTATTGAGTGGCCAAAGTCATTCTTGCGTGAATTGTGCTCAAACTCGAAGTAAACGTTACCCTCGTAGTCTCGCCTATCCACAAACTTCAGGTAGATGTTCCCATGTGCTGCAGGAGCAACACAAATGTTGTCTGTCCTGTGGATATACCTGCCGCCAAGTATCTCACAGACCTTTTCGAAGGTCTCGTCCGTTAAACGATCTGGCGTCCTCATAATCACACCCCGTAAGGCCCCAACTTCGATCTTGCTACAGACACAAAGTACTTAATATCGCGGGTGAGTGAATCCAGTAGGAATCGGTCATATTCTTCTCTACCTGTTAGCTTTATTCTCTCATCACAGATAAGCCCTGCTTTGTTGTCGCGGTAGTCGATCTTGCAGATACCATTTGTGCTAAATATGACTTCCTGTATGTCGTAGTATGATGGGAGTGTTGGAAGTTCCTCAGAGTAGAACGCGCGTACAAATCCGTCATCTTCGAAGGTAACTGTTGTGTTCTCAATCACACAGTACGGGTGTACTTCTGGCCCAAATTTTTCAGAGATGTCATAGAACTTCCCACCAGAGTGTTCGCACAGCTTACGGAAATATTCCTTATCCATATTAGGATTAATCATTTCGCTGAATAAAAAGGTGGGGGTAGAGTTTTGCTACTCTGCTACGGATATGCGTTGGGCTTGAAGGGTATTAACTGGAAGGATAATAGATCCCTAACATATGTATTGCCAGAGTACTCATAATATGAGTGTGCGTGCACCGAAAGTATCGCGTCTAAGTCTGACAAAGGTCTATTTGCATCGCCGAGCGCGGAGTACAGCGAACAGAACCACAAGTTATTGGGTCCACTGATACACTTGGGATTATAGAAATCTGCCTCGCTGCCATATTTCAACCTAACATGTATCGTCACGCTCACTTGCTCGCGCTCCCCTACCACGCGGAGCACAACGTCACGGAAATCGCTAATTGGTAGGTATACTGGGACTGTGGGTTGTCCAACAGTCCTGTAGGTTCCATCGATGTAGATGCCTGCTGGTTCGTATACTGCAAAATAGTGCTGGTAATCGGAATACGTTGTACCCCCATCTATCTCAGAACCCGAAAGCGTAATGCGCACTTCTTTTGGATAGTGAATCACGTTGCCGTCACATCCTGTGTAGTCATATGTGTCTATGACTGTAATCTTTTTCTCTCGCTGATTCGTGTTCTGCGTTGAGAAGTAAAAGACGCGAGGGTAGTACCAGTATTCGCCGTTGGATTGCAACGCAGCGCTACAGAAATATCCCGTAGCTATGTATTTGTTGTAGAAGTCGTCGGCAAACTCTTGGGGGATATTGAACTCAACGATAACAAAGGTCTCTTGGTCTGTGTTAATATCCGCTGGAAGATTTAGCTCATAAATGGCTCTCTTCGTTGAAATGATCTGCCATTGTACGTTTGGGTATGCGTTTGCGAAAGTTAGTACCACAAAGAGAATCGCCACGATGCTGAATATTCTTTTGTCCATAGGGATATTATCTCGCTGGCACAATAAAAACGTGTGGGTAGAGTTTTGCTACACGTCTGGCGCGGTCAATATCTTTCCCTTACACCGTATTTATTAATGTAGTACAGGTTGAGGAATAGCCATACTGCTGCTGCCTCTCGATATCCGATAAGTATTGCTGTAAGTATGACAATTATGCCTATTTTATCTGTATACTCTGGCTTCACCTTGTCGAAAGTGTATACTGCCAAAACAAATGCTACGACATGCCATCCGATCTTAAGGAGATTTAGTGCAGTTCGCTGGAACACCTAATCACCGTCGTATATACAGGTCTAGTAGCTGGAGAATCTGCGCCAGTAGTTCTTCGCTGACCGTGAATTTCCTATTCGTTGCCACGTCGATCATCTTGCAAAACATTGTCCCATCCTCCTTTGTACAAAGGAACGTGATATGTCGAGCACTACGTTCTCCAACGCCGCCACCTCAGTACTTCATCCTTTTTCCACCGAATAGACACAGGAGGAACCCTATTCCGGAGAGCGCCAGCAAGCCTGTTGCCCCTCCTAGCAACCCGGCAATAGGCGCAAGTACTGCGACAAACGGCTTTGCCCTGCAGTCATCTGGCATTGATTTGTATAGATAGTATGATACTCCAATGGCAGCGAGGCTACCCAATAGGGCCTGCCAGAACGTTGCTGACTTCAAAGCTTGAGCTAGGGATCCTTTAGCAATCGCCATATCAAGAACCCCTACAATAGTTGTGCCAAGACCTCCCACCCCAAACAACAGCATTTCTGCCTTTGGGTCTTGCTTCCTAAAGTTCTTAGCATATATTTCGTCAATTACGCCCTCCGGCCCGTATGGTTTATTTACGCGGCAGTCTGCATACGTCGACGTGTTCTCATAACACTTTTTACCAACTGCCGAACAGTCTACGACTTGATAAACAACACCGTCCTTTACCTTTGCGAGCCGGTTCTCATCTAGACAGAAGGAATCCACTAGCCCATAGTATGCATCGAGAGGTACGTTTAACTCCCTCTCAAAGCGGTATGACATAGTATTCAAGCCGATTGCAACCACGTGTATCCTGACCAACGGATCCTTGGCTGTAGCATACTCGATGAAGAAGGGCCATGAGAAACTCCTACGGGGTGGTACTACTCTATTATACTCTGCATCCCCATATACTCCAGCACCAACACCCTCAGCGCGCAGGTATACCAACATTGTCTCGTGTTCATCAGTGTTTAGGAAATCAACACGTACTACTGCATTCTGTTCTGGTCCCACTGTTTTCCTGACTACCTTCACACTTACCCGCGGGTCTTGAATGTGCTGCTCCTCTACATTTTCCTCTTGTGGGGCGGACTTTCGCGCATACAGCACGTACGCAACATCCCAATCATAATTTACATCATGAGATACAGTGAGGTAGGGGTCCGCGCCTAGGCAGTACTTTGCCAATATATCTCTCTTGCACAGACTATCGTGCCATACCATCGCGAAGTAGTTAACTGTAAATCCTACGTGGTAATCAAGCACGCCGCGGTCTACAATTCTGACGCTGTTCACGTCGGGGACTATTGTATAGTAAGGCATGTCTATCGGGCGCATAAAGAAGTCGCTCATAAGGGATTTGTATTCGATAAGGTAGGGCCCAATCATGGCTAGGCTTATAAACGGATCTGTGCCCTCCATGTATGCCCTGTACAAGTCCGGGTATTGATCCTTGTTTATATAGATTATCTGTGTGAGCAGGTATCTGCTGATCGGTGCCGTATTCCCCGTGTTTCCACTACACTGTATAACGTCTGTGGTGTTGTTCCAAAGGCAATATTCCCTGAGGTTTTCCGGATGTACCTCTGAGAAGCTTGGGAAGATGGATATGACATACATGCCGTTCTCCGGGACAAAGAAAATATTACTTGGGGACGTCGGATCATCAACAAACATGTTTTTCCCTAAAACATATCTTCCGCTAAAATCACCATATGGTGTGATTACCTGTATATCTGCATAACCTGTAGATTCAACGTATGTTACCACGTCTGATAGCCTGGTATATGTGCTAACACGTGGGACGATCAAGACGACTTCATTATAGTCGCCGGCCGTGCCTGTGATGGGGATCTTACCGAGGTAGACTGTGTCTGGATAGCCAGCGATTTCGCCGTTGCTCCGCAAAGTATCAAGAATATCGCGAGCGATATCACGTAGCATGTTCATGTCATTAAATGGCTTGCGCGTATCGGGGCCAAGACGAAATACAATAAGATCGTCAACAGCGTACGCCCTCTCTGCCCCGATAAGACGAGTTGGATCAATGGTATATCGAACGTCGTAGTGTACACTACCGCGAAGTCCTTCAGACACTCCAAGTGACTCATATGCAGCACTCAGCTCTTCGAGTGAGAATGCATATGTCGTGTGGGAAATCGCAATAAGAACTACGGCCATTAGCACAAGATGTGCTGCCCTTGTCAGTTGCATATCCAAACTGTATAGTTCGTTAGTTAAAAATGTGTGGGTAGAGTTCTGCTACCGCCATGTTTATATGCTCCCCCATTGGAATAGTAATATGCGCGGTGTGTTTGTTGTGGTTCTGCTATTGCTTATGCTAGGAGCGGTATTTGCAGACACTTACGTAGGTGCAACGCTCGTTGGCGTCCAGGACAAGCCGTATGACCTGCAAGAAGTGATTGGGTCGTCTGCAATTGGATCAGAGGATACTGTTTATGATAACGAACAAATTGCATCCGCAGTTGTAGTATTTGACCAGAATGCGATGATCCCACTTGTCGAGGCAAACGCGACGTATGACTCTGATAACAACATTACAACTGTAATGGTCAACGTCATATCTGACCCTGTCCCGACATACTATGTATTTGTATATGACATCTATGGCAATCTCCTCAAATCATACTCCACAGCAAGCTCAAGTAGCTCGACAACAATAAACGGAGAGTACGATGAGGTCGTGGTCGTAGTTATTACGAATAATATTGGGGTGGCTGGCTCGTTCGCCGTACCTGTTTCACTACCAGAGGCAATACTCGGAACCAATGTAATCCCAGTATACGTGGCATCTAGCGGGAAATACAACGTAAAGGTATATGGAGGGTATGCTCTAACGCCCATTGAGGTGCAAGACGGTACGCCGTTTTACGTGGTGGCGGCAAAGAATGTCGTGAGGGTTGTTGTTACCACTACTTAGAACTCCTATACTTATTCAATAGCCAAAACAGTAGCAGTAATGCAATTATTAGTAATACTGCACACTCTTTGCCGCCCAGATGCATAAACGACGTTCCGATCGGTGCGGATTGCAACGCAGTCATCGCGTAGGTATAGAATTCGAACTTAATAAACGTTTGGTAAAAATACGCTACAATAATCAGCATTTATATAGAAAACCCGACCATATTGTATTATGCTTGACATAATCGCAGGGGTTATCCTTGCAGGGACAATCGTATACCTGTATATTTTGGTTCTTCAGTTGCAGCAAGGGTTCACCACATTCATAGACACATATATCAAAAACGTGGAAGAATTACAAGTAAAGCTACACGATATTGAGAGGCGCATCGAAGAGCTCGAAGCAAAAAAGAGCAAATCACGGGTCAAAAGAAAAGTCGACAGTTCTCCCGTCGATGACGCAGCTACCTCTAACGATTCTGGGAAGTCTGGTAAAGCTGCAAGTGTTCCCAGAGGAAAGAGAAACAAAAACTAACTTCTTATCGCTTCTTATTTTGATATCTCTTATGTTTTCTCCGGGGAAGGGGTATCTGATCTCTGTGCTGGCAAGTTCGTTTTCTGCAAAAATCTCTTTGAGACTGCCATTCTCAAGAGTTATCGTAACTCTCCCTTTGTTGTGTGGCTCGATTACGCACTTCGTTTCAACAGAAGTCTTCTCAATTCTGCCACCGAGTGTCTCGCATGCCTTTCTGAACTGGTCGTGAATGTAATCTGCCACGTAGTAATCAGGTTGCGTAGAATATAAACAAAATGGTAGAGTTTTGCTACCAAAACAGCAACGCTTAAATTGCATTAATGATATATTTTATTGTGCAGCGCGCATCGCTTCTCCGCGACTACATGACCCGCTTGGAGTATCTGAAAAGAAAGCACGAGGAACAGCTTGTAGAAACAAGAACATATACGTCAGGTAACCGCATATCATTTGCTCTGATTGTTCCGCAAAATGTGGCGGATGATGTTGAAAGAAGTGTTCGCGGGGTATTTATGGGTTCTATCGTTAAGCGCCAAGATGGTTTGCCTGGAAATGTTTCAAGGATTCTAATAGTAATAGAGCTTAATCGATTCTTGAACAGAGTTTCTTGAACACGCAATTCTTGCACAGGTATGTGTCCTTCGTTTTTGGTGGTACAACATCTGAGGTTAGGTATTTATGGAGCTGTAGCAAGCGTTGCAGAGTTGTTTCAATCATCTTGCTGCTATAGTGTATCTCGAAAATTTTGAAAATTGCTGGATTATCCGATTTCACATATAACAGATACCCAATCTTCTTGCCTGTAATCCACAGATAGGTATTTATCTGTGCGATGTCTGCGGGGAAAGGTATCTCATTTATCGCGGTGGGTGTGACGGTTTTGACATCTATTATATCATCTTGGCCCATTGCATCAACTTCACCGCTTACAACAATTCCCTGGTATGCCTTCGACACTTTTACCTTCGTTTGATATCCCATTTCCTCGAGCAACTGGAGATGCATGTTCTCAACAACATAGCTCATGAGAATCCTGCCCTTCGCTGCGAGCTTAATATCTGAGTTCATGCCGAGTTTGTACTTGAAGAACGTGCGCCGAATGCATTTCCCGGCATCTGAAGGATAATACTTCCCAATAACATGCGTATGCTCGGTATCGGAAGATGCATGCCATAGTTCTGATATCTTCTTTTTTACCTTAGAGTACAACTCGTTTTCGTTTAGCACGCTATTATTCTGTATAACTAACTATATAAAGGTTAGAGGACGTAGTCGCCATCTATTGTTTTCACCGCTATGGTCTTGTGGAGCGGTGCCACATCTATCACAGCATCAAAGGATATCTCCTTGCCGTTGGGGTATTTTAAATCCACGAAATAGTCCCCGGTAATGGTAATTTTAGACCCAGAAGGTAGCTTACACGTTACAGATTTGCTATCATAATCGATCTCTACGGTCCCGCCAACATTGATGCAGGCTTTTTTCAATTTGTGGGAGGGGGACAACTCCTTTCGGATCCTATTGCTTAGGCGCACCTACAATCACCCCTGCGATTATCTTCTGTTGTTCATCAATAGATGCAGACACGATCAGGGCATCTCTCGCAAGATCAACTTCAGATGATAGTTCGGATAGAACTTCAAGCGCTCTTTTATAATCCCTTGAATCAAAAGCGTGCATCAATTCTGTGATATATCTTTCTTTGAAAGCTTCCAACCAGTCTGCGAAGGCGCTGTATATCTTTACTCGCGCATCAACAAACTTTAGATCCGAATTGAAGTAGTATGCATGCCACTCTGGTATCTGTTCAGACTGGTATAATAGTAGTGTTTTCGCAAGTTCTGTTGGCTTGCCTTCGTAAACAGTCATCGATAATATCTTGGTAGAACTTGTTTAAATTAGTTGACAGATATTTTTAGCAATATGATGAAGCTAACCCATGTCGCGATGGGGGCATTCCTCGCTGCATACTTTGGACTTGATCCGATAATGGTAATAAGTGGATCGATCTTCCCAGACATAGATACGATATTCAAGCATAGAAAAC
>Ga0136651_10001892_pt1 | contig 11492 bp, 8 predicted proteins | sample Mar14236cmmetaG_FD_94867 | JGI IMG/M metagenome (GOLD analysis project Ga0136651, IMG submission 94867) | Marine hydrothermal vent microbial communities from Guaymas Basin, Gulf of California to study Microbial Dark Matter (Phase II) - Marker... ...
GAAAAAATGGAATAAAAACTATACAACCGATTTAGGCTATCAGGATGATGAAATTTTAAATATGCAACCTCATCAATTCTTTAGCAAAGAAGAATATAAAAAGGCTGAAAAAGCGATCAGTCAAATTTTCTCTACAGGCTCAACACAAGTCGAAATCTATACAACCCATAAAAACGGTAAGCAGATTCCCTATTCCTACCAAGGCTATTTATTTGAAGACAAAGGCAGGGAATATTTTATGGGAGTAGGAATAGACATTTCATACAGGTATGCACTTGAGGAAGAGCAAAAACAGCAACAAATTGAGAAGCATAAGTTAAAAGAAAAATCAAATGAAAATAAAAGGGAATTGATCGCAACAGCTCTTCAAATTAGTAAAACTGCTAAAATAATTAAACACACTCTGAAACACATTGATGAACTTCTTAAAAAACAAGAGGAAATAGATCCAAAAACAGAAATTTGCAATAATCTTGTTCATATCAAAAAAGATTTAGAATTACAAATTTCACAGCAAAACAATTGGGAGGTTTTTAAATCTCGATTCAAAAAAGTGCACAAAGGTTTTTTTAATAATCTAAAAAAAGAACATCCCTCACTTTCACGATCGGAATTAAAATTTTGCGCCTATCTGAGAATCCACCTATCCTCCTCTGAAATTGCATCTGCCCTTAACGTTACTTATGAAGCCATTAAAAAAACCAGGTACAGAATACGAAAAAAACTAGAAATATCACCAAAGGATTCTCTTGAGGATTATATTGTAAAGTTTTAAATAATTGGGTTAATACCAATTATAAGTAATTTTCTGTCCGCTTTTTGTCCACTATAAAAGTTAATTTAAACTCTATATTAGTTTTATGTTTGCATTTTAGAGCCTTTTAAATTAATGAAATATGAAAATAAATATTTTAGACTCCAAAAATTCAGCCAATTACGATAACTTTTCATTGGTAAGTGGAGGTTTAATATATTCACTAACTGCTGTATTTCGAAAAAAAGGTAACTCAAAGCGGAATCTACTTAATACGGCAATTGCTCTCGCTATGATCACCTGGCTTCCTTTGGGGTTGCTAGCAATATATTATGACACATTTACTGATGATAATACTTCCATCAGTTTTTTTGAAGATTTTCTTGTACATGTACGTTTTCTTTTTATAGTACCATTTTTAATTCTGATCGAAAAGATGGTTGACAGAACTTTTATTGAATATGTCAAGAATTCTGACGATATCATCCCTAATTCACAACAAACAAAATACAATAATTTGGTAAAACGCCTTGACAAATTAACCAACTCTTTCCTTCCTGAAATAATTGTATTGGTAGTTTATTATATAGCAATATTTACAGACCCACAGTTAATATCTGCCGAAGATGCAGGAAGGAATTACTTAACCTACACAGGCACTAATACCTTAAATATAGCTGGTTGGTATAATTATTTATTCTGTGTACCTATCTTTTTATTATTAACCTTCAGGTGGACTTGGAGATGGATTATTTGGGCTTATTCACTCATCAAAATTTCTCATTTTAAATTATTCATTGATCCTTTGCATGCAGATAAAATGGTGGGCTTAGGATACCTGAACCTCGTACCCTTAACATTTAGTTTTATTCTTATCGCGCCATCGACAATGATGTCTGCAGTGATTGGTATTGACATTATTTACAACGGCGTCTCTTTAATGTCATATTATCAATTAATATTATTCTTCGTTATTCTCTCACCAATTATAATGTACTCCCCGTTATTTGTATTTATGCCCAAATTGATCAATGCCAGAAGAGATGGCATACTTTTATTTGGCGATTTAGTAAGAAAACACAATCAAGACTATGTTAATAAATGGATAGATGGAGAACCTGGCCAAGATGAATCAATTTTAGGGACAATGGATAATTCCTCTTTGGCAGATATAAATGGAAGTTATGCCCCTATAGAGGGAAGCAAACTGTTCCCTATAGACTTAAAGATGATTGTTATAAGCTTTATTATTAACGTAATTCCATACATTCCTCTTGTATTTACTTATTATTCGTTCACAGAATTATTTGAGTTGTTTACAAAGTCATTGATGAGTGGATAAGTAAAATCTAAATTATTCTTTTAACATAAACATTAATTAAACAAACATTTATTATGGAAAATCAAATTAAATCAAACTGGTACATGGTTCTTATTAAAGGAATTATAATGATTCTATTAGCATTTCTCGTCTTTTCAAGTCCGGGCGGTGCCTTACTGGCTTATGCCGTTTATATTGGTATAGGACTACTTATAACAGGTTTTATTATCCTATACCGTGGAATTTCATCAAGAAAGGATAATACCAACTGGGGTTGGTTAGTTTTTGAAGGACTTCTAGATATATTTCTTGGATATGTCTTATTAGCAAATCCACTCGTGACTGCTGCAATTTTACCATTTGTTTTTGGTTTCTGGGCTGTCTTTTATGGAATATTATTAATAATTAATTCTTTTTCTGAAATCGAAAACAAGACAATGAAAATAATATCCGGGATCCTTATGGTTCTAATTGGAGCAATGATCATGCGCAATCCTATTTTTACAGGTATGTCTATTGCTATTTGGATTGCTGTATTACTGCTTATAGCGGGTATTTACAACGTGGTTATTTCATTCAGTTTAAATAAAAAAATAGCAATAAATTGATAAAAATAGTTTAAGATCTCCCCGGCAATATGCTGGGGTTTGAAGCCAGTGGAATAGTTACTGAAAAGATTACGAAACAGTTTTGATACGGGTAGTTGAAGCAAAATTGAAGAAATTTTCTAAAATACGTTTGCTAATTCACTTTGGTTCAGAATTTACAGTTTACGATCTAGAAGCAATATTAGCAAAAGACTTGGCAGGTGGAAGGATATAATTTTAGTCTTTCATTAAAAAAACAGTATTTTTATTTTTACATAACATCAACAAATCAATGAAAAAAGAAGCAAGAAAACAGTTGGCAAATGAAATTATGAACAGATGTCGGGTTGATAAAAAGAATACCTTTATTTTATCTGAACATGATACATCTTGGGCAGGAACCAAAGATATTAAGAAGCTAGGTGAAAATAAACTCAAGAAAAAGGCAAAGAAAATTCTCAAAGAAAATTTGAAAGAGTTGAGCGAAGCTCAGGAACTACTTTATGCCACTGGTAAAAAATCATTGCTACTCATATTTCAGGCCATGGATGCTGCTGGTAAAGATGGTACAATTAAACATGTCATGTCAGGTATCAATCCACAAGGTTGTCAGGTGTTTAGTTTTAAGAAACCATCAACTGAGGAGCTCGCCCATAATTATCTTTGGCGATATACCAAAAGAATGCCCGAGCTAGGCCGCATTGGGATTTTTAATCGCTCATACTATGAAGAAGTCTTGGTGTTAAAAGTCAATCCTGAATTGCTTAAAAACAGTAATCCTAATAAAACCTTTTGGAATGAAAGATACATGGATCTTAACAACCTAGAAAAACACCTTACACAAAATGGAACGGTTGTGTTAAAGTTTTTTCTGAATGTATCAAAGGATGAACAAAAAAACAGATTTCTTGAACGCTTGAACGATTCTGAAAAACACTGGAAATTTTCTGACTCAGACCTCGTAGAACGTGCCAAATGGGATCGCTATCAAAATGCATTTGAAGATGCTATTAATGCTACTGCAACAAATTGGGCACCCTGGTATGTCATTCCAGCAGATAATAAGTGGATTATGCGAACAATTGTATCAACAATTGTCACCGAAACAATATCATCACTAAAACTTGAACTTCCCCAGGTTTCTGACAAAAAGAAACAATTGTTGGATTATGCTAGAAAGGAATTAGAAAACGAATAGAAAATATACTCTTTTTAGGACTTCTAAACTTTGAAATATTATTTAACTTTGTAAATAGTAACTTAATCATGGTTATAGAATAAAGTGAATTCAGGATTCGGATAACAAAAGAAGATTTTATTTTAATACTTTAATAATAAATCAATGAAAAACAATGATCTACTTACCAAACAATACCCTGCATCACTAAATATTGCTGCTTTTATAATCATAATAGCAGGTGTAATATATGCACAATCCTTGATCACTCAGATGTTGATGGCTCTTTTTATCAGCATCATTTGTGCACAACCCATTGTTTGGCTCCAATCAAAGAAAGTGCCACAGGTTCTTGCTATTACAATTGTATTCACCGGAATAATTGTAGTTTTTATAGGATTTGGTGAACTCATTGGCTCATCGTTATCGTCATTCTCGGAAGAAGCACCAAAATATGAACAAAATCTTCAAGAAATGGGGAATATAGTTATCCAGTTTGCCAACGATAAAGGAATCGATATTTCAACAAATAAAATGACGAAATTATTTGACGCATCAAAGATTATGAGTGTTACTGCGGGGTTTTTAGGACAATTGGGAAGTTTCATGGGTAATGCATTAACCATTTTCTTCCTGATGCTTTTCTTGTTATTGGAGTTGGATAGCTTTCCAATTAAAGCTAGGGCAATTGAAAAAGGATCTAATGGCACAAGCTCTTTATCCTTTTTAAAAACCATTGGTCAAAGTATTAGGCATTATCTTTCCATTAAAACAATGACTAGTCTCTTGACGGGGCTATTAATATGGATAAGTCTTGCTATTATTGGTGTTGATTATGCAATTATTTGGGCTTTGATCGCATTTCTCTTAAATTATATTCCCAATTTCGGATCAATTATTGCTGCTGTTCCTGCTGTATTATTTACCTTGATTCAACTTGGTTTTAGCGGAGTATTTTGGACTATCGGTGTTTTTATATTTGTTAATTTGGTGATTGGAAATATTGTCGAACCAAAAATGATGGGTAAAGGCTTGGGCTTGTCAACTTTTGTAGTATTTGTTTCACTTATCTTTTGGGGTTTTTTGCTTGGTACAGTAGGGATGTTCCTATCTGTTCCGCTTACCATGTCGATAAAAATCATGATGGAACAAAATCCGGCAACCGAATGGATTGCTGTGATATTAGGAACTCAGGATGAGGCCCAGATAATTCTTAACAAGAAAAATAATTGATAGGCACTTCATTATACTTTTTTCATTCAATAATTGAAAATAGTAATTGATTTGTGATAATAATATTTGCATTCAACTTATGCCATTGCAAGACTAATTTCCAACTTTTTATAATTCATTTTATTACAGTATTTCAAACACAATTGAAAATATTTGTAATAAAATTGTCCGCTTTTTGTCCACCTCTTAATATTGCTTTTTGTAATATTTAATTATAATTTTGCAATCTTATATAATTAATAATTTCAATTCAATTTTTTAATATAAATCCTATGAACAGAACAAAATTTAAGTTTGTAATGTTATTCATCACTACTTCTCTACTCTTTTCGTGTTACCCCGATGACAACACCGATATTGACGACTTAGATACGGTAACTACAGTTTCCAAAGATGCAGATTTTAATACAGCTCCAACATCAGCAATGATCTTATGGAAAGTTGCTGAATTAGAAGGAGAAGATGGTAATAATATCCCATATCATGGAGAAATTGATAAAGAAATATTAAATACAACGCTTGATAATCTGGTAGATCTGTATGGTGTTGATAATGTGTATATTTTTAGTGAAACAGAATCACCTTCGCCTACCCCTAGTAATTCTCAAGTTTCAATTTATGCATTAAACGGTAATAATTCAGAACCGGATTTTGATGCAGGTATTATTGCTGCCATTGTGTTGAGAGAACACACGGAAGTTGGTTGGGTTTGGCCCGGTTACCCTTGGTGGGGTTGCTGGTATTGCTGGTATACACCAATTCCTGTTGTTGTTGATTATGAAGTGGGCACCGTTATAGTTAGTATGATGGATCATCGTCAAAATGGCAATGATCTTGAACCTTCCTGGATGGCTTTAATACGTGGATTACCATCATCCAATGGATCGTTTAACGGGGATAGAACCGTTTCCGGAATCGATCAGGCATATGAGCAATCACCATATTTAAAGTAAATATCTCTAAAAAATAAATCAATGAAAAAAATATATTTAACAGCCCTATTGTTAATTGGATTAATTATTAGCACTAATGCACAACAAGCCTATTTTACGATAAACTGGGACATTACAAAAGGAACAGGAGATACCGGTAATTATATTGAGGATATAAGTTATAGAGGCTTTTCCTTTGAAGGAAGATATTTTGTAAATAATAATGTATCTGTTGGAGGTTTTTTCTCCTGGTATGCCTTAAACGATAAAATAAAAGACCAGCCACCATATGAATTTCATCAGGATGGAACTACAGGGCACATTTCAGGGACACAGGTAAGATATTTAAATGTTTTGCCTGTTCTTATAAATGCACATTATTATGTTGAAACCGGAGGCATAAAACCATATGCCGGGATAGGTATTGGTACAATTTATTCTGAGCAACGTACAGATTTTGGCTTAAACTCGTTTTATGCGGATTCATGGGCCTTTGGAGTACAACCTGAAATAGGAGTTTTTGTTCCTTTCGGATATTCGGACACCGGACTTAACCTGGCCTTAAGATATTTATATGGTTCTTCTGCGGGAGATCTGGACTCTTTATCCATGTTAACTTTCGCTATAGGTTTTGGTTTTATGCGCTAAGGCTATATATAAGATATTTATATAAACCCAGATATCATCTCTCTGGGATTTTTGTATAAATTTAAATACTTTTTAAGTCATTGAATTTTTATGAAATATACACATTAATTTAATTTGAAATTCTAGAAGATGAAAAAATATGGATGCCATATGTGACACCAGATAGATATCGGGATAAAAAACAATAAATATTAAAACATGAAAAAATATACTCCTTTAATACTACTGATCTTATTTACAATGACCTACACCTTTGGTCAACAAGATCAATTGATCTTTAAATACCGTCAAATGGCTGTTGATTACCAACAACAAATTAAAATGGCACAAAGTGATTTAGCCGGAGCCGAATCAATGGTGGAAGCCGCTAAATCAGACTTTTTACCAAAATTAGATCTTTATGGTAATTACTCTTATTTAGGTGTCCCACTTCAATTAGCACCTAACTCTTCTGGTGATCCTGGTGTTGAATTACATAACATGTATTCATTAGATCTGGGTGTTTTTCAACCCATTCTTACAGGTGGTTATCTAAAAAATACTAAAAATGCAGCCCTGTCTCAGGCAGAGGTCATGAGAAGTTATGTCAATTTGAATGAACAGGAAGTTATGGCTAATTCCGATGCTTTCTACTGGAATGCGGTTACTAAAAAAGAGATCAATAAGGTATACATGTTATACAGAGATGCCATTGGAGGATTTCTTAAAGTAATCCAAGACAGGGTTGATGAGGAAGTTGTTGGAATGAACGAATTGTATCAAACCAAGGTCAGGTATAATGATGCAGAATACAATGTGATCAAATCCAGTAAGGAATTTAAGATAAGTGTAATGAAATTAAATCGACTGGTGGGTCTTCCGATTGACACAGAAGCAGATGTTGCAGATTCATTACTAGCGATAAACTGGGTAAAAACAGATATAAATCTTACGGATAAGGCTATACAACAAAGGCCGGAAATTAATGTGCTGGAAAATAAGATCTCTTTGAATGAATTCAATGAAAAGATCACTGCATCACAATACAATCCACAATTTGGTGTAGGTGTTGGTGGTAACTGGGGAGCACCGAGTCCGGGGCTTTCTACTGATCCTGCTTTTAACTATAACCTGCAGGCTACATTGGCCATACCTGTTTTTTACTGGGGGAAGAAAAAAGAAGAAGTGTTTGCAAGCCGCCAGATAACTGAAGTGACAAAACTTGAAATGGAACAAACAAGAGACATGATTACTTTGGAAGTTGAATCCAGTTATTTTAATTTACAGCAAACACAACAACAATTAGATTTTGCAATTAATGCATTAGAAAATGCACAAAATAATGTAGATGTAATGCTCGATCGTTATTTTGAAGGATTGTCATCAGTTCTCGAAGTACTGGATGCACAATTGGATTGGCAGAAAACTTATTTCAATTATACACGAGCAAAACATGAACTTAATTTTGCCTACACATCGTATCAACGCGCTATGGGTGAATTAAGTATCACACAATAATCAAATGATTCCTAATAAAAATTTAAATAAAATGATAAGAAATACTACTTTCATCGTAACAATTGCCACCTTATTACTTTTTTCAAGTTGTGGAACAGAAGAGAAAGACATCAAAAAACAAGCACGACCTGTGAAATCAATGACCATAGGAGATGTTGGAGACGATTCAGGGAAAGGTTTCCCGGGAGTTACAAAAGAATATAAAGACTCTGAAATATCTTTCCGTGTTGGAGGACCAATCACTAAATACAAGGTAATTGAAGGTGAAAAAATAAAAAAAGGAGCTTTAATAGCCGAGATCGATCCTCGTGATTACAAGGTTACATTACAATCTACACAAGCCAGATATGATCAAACCAAGTCAGAATCAGAACGATTTCACAGATTATGGAAAAAAGGATCGGTGTCAAAAAATGCTTATGAACGCCGTTATGCCAATTATTTGGAAGCCGAAGCCGCCTTACAAGATGCAAAAAACGGATTGAAAGACACAAAACTATATGCTCCTTTTACTGGATTTTTTGGACCAAAACTCGTTGATCTTGGCCAAGAAGTTCGACGAAAACAAGCAATTGCAACGATTGTTGATCTATCGGTAGTTGAAGTAATTACAACTATTCCTGAACAATTAGCCGTTCAATTATTGAATTTTGACAAATATGAGGTGCGACTTGAAACTTATCCGAATGTTGTTTTTAATGCAACCTTAAAACAACTAGAGAAAAAACCAACGGCAGAAGGTTTCCCATTACATTTATATCTTGATCATACAAATAAACAGACTGACCAAACTCAAGTGAAAGTAGCTGCTGGAATGAGTTGTAGGGTAAATATAATTTTAAAGCGGACCTCGAGTGAAAATAATAAAATAATTATTCCTTTGTCATCTCTTATTGAAGGACAGGATGATAAAAGTGCAATGGTATGGATCATAAACCCGGAAAACAGTACTGTAAAAAAACAGAATGTTACCATTGGTGCTCTTGTTGGACATGATGCCATTGAGATCACTAAAGGACTTTCCGTTGGAGAACAGATCGTTATTGCTGGTGTGCATAGATTAGCAGAAGGTGATATGATTAATAATGTTGATATTCTTAGCTCAAATTAATTTAAGCCTGTCTATTAACTTAAATATAACCATGATCTGACTTTACAGACATTCATTAAGATTAAAAAACCAATACCATGAACATAGCTGGATACGCTCTCAATAATAAACAAGTTATATACTTCTTTTTAGCCATTACCATATTGGGTGGTATTAAAGCATATGATATGCTTGGTAAAAGGGAGGATGCTCCTTTCGTTGTTAAAGAAATGATCATAACAACCTATTATCCCGGAGCAAGTCAATACGAGGTACAGGAGCAAATAACAGAGATCATTGAACGTGAGGTTCAGGCACATCCATTAGTGGATTGGATCAAATCTGAATCCAGACCTGGTTTTAGTTATGTACATGTTAGTATGTATCAATCCATAGCCGGTGAGGAATTTCAGCAAGTCTGGGATGAAATGAGAAGAAAGGTGCTCAATGTTCAGCCCCGCTTACCAAAAGAAGCAAGTACCATATTAGTAAATGATGACTTTGGCGATGTGTTTGGAATATACTATGCGCTCACCGCCGATGATGGATATTCTGATGAAGAACTGGAAGACTATGCCCAGTATCTAAAGAAGCATTTGGTAACCACAGAAGATGTTGCTAAGGTTAGTTTGCTTGGAGCCCAGGACAGGATCGTTAATGTTTATATTTCTGAACAAAAATTAAGTAATGCCGGTATTACGCCAGCTGATATTCAGGAAGCGATAACAACACAAAATAAACTGGTAAATTCAGGGCGATTACAGACAGGTAATTTTGAAGTAAGAGTTGATGCCGTTGGTACGTTCCAGTCACTTGGAGAAATTGAAAATCTGGTTATCACTGGAAAACAAGGAAATCAAATTCGCCTTCAGGATCTTGCAACGGTTGAAAAAGCCTATGTAGATCCACCTAGTAAAAAGATGCGAATGAATGGTAATCGTGCCATTGGCATTGGAATTGCCACAAGAGTTGGAGGTAATTCTGTTAAAATGGGTGCAAAAATTTCGAAAAAACTTGAGGAATTGAAGGCCTTACTACCGGTTGGTATTGAAATAAACGGAGTTTACCATGAAGATCAGGTAGCCGTTGAGGCGAATAATAATTTTCTTGTAAATCTGGCAATTTCGGTTGCTATTGTGGTTGTTCTGATTTTATTTGGTATGGGTGTACGTGCCGGGATACTGATCGGTACAAGTCTGGTCTTTACAATTGCAGGAACATTGTTATTTATGATGCCTGCTGACATTGAGTTGCATCGTACCTCACTTGCAGCAATAATCATTGCAATGGGTATGTTGGTAGATAATGCCATAGTTGTAACAAGCAATGCCCAAACATCAATTTTGCGTGGCGTAAAAAGGAAAAAGGCACTTGAAGATGGTGCAACCATTCCGCAATGGGGCTTATTGGGAGCAACAATTATCGCTACCTTGTCCTTTCTTCCACTTTATCTGGCCCCCAATAATACGGCTGAAATTATCAAACCGCTATTCGTGGTACTTGCCATAGCATTATCTCTTTCATGGGTATTTGCTCTCACTCAGACTACTGTATTTGGTGATTTTCTTTTAAAAGAGGGAACCGGTAAGGCAGGAGGTGATCCTTATGATACACCATTTTATAAAAAATTGACTAAATTCATCGAAGCTGTTGTTGAAAAGCGATGGTTAACGGTAGGTATTGTAATTGGATTGTTTGCATTGAGCATGTATCTTTTTAAATATGTAAAACAGGATTTCTTTCCGGCAATCAACAAAAAACAGTTTAAAGTAGATTATTTCTTACCACAGGGTACTGATATCAATACACTGGAAAAGGATATCATAAAGATGGAGAAATATCTGCTTGCCAGAGAAGATGTTAAAAATGTTTCGGTAAGTTTGGGAGCACCTCCATTGCGCTACTATCTTGCCACTATATCCTGGAGTCCACGCCCGCATTATGCAAACCTCGTAATCGAAACGTCCGATTATAAGGCTGCTGACTCCGTTATATCGATTTTTAAAAAACATTTGAACACTAATTATCCGGATGGAATGGCTATTATGCATAAATACAAGGTTTCTCCATATCCTGATGCCGTAATAGAGGCAACTTTCGATGGCCCTGATGAGAAAGTGCTACGCGACCTAGCCGAACAAGCCAAAGCAATCATGCGTGCTGAACCACTTGCTGAAAGTGTCAGGGATAGCTGGGGTGAAAGAACCTTTAAAATTAAACCGGAATACTCTCAAAATAAAGGCCGGATTGCAA
>Ga0136651_10001893_pt1 | contig 11490 bp, 7 predicted proteins | sample Mar14236cmmetaG_FD_94867 | JGI IMG/M metagenome (GOLD analysis project Ga0136651, IMG submission 94867) | Marine hydrothermal vent microbial communities from Guaymas Basin, Gulf of California to study Microbial Dark Matter (Phase II) - Marker... ...
CGGGTCCCTGCCTGCTCCGAAGCTGTAATCCAACTAAGGGGACGTTCCATGTCGTGATGGAATATTTTGTTGCGTCCTTTGGAAAAGAGACCCCCACGGACTACCGGTAACCGCACAGGTCGATATTTTTCTAAAACAGTATAGGCGGCCATAGGGGATGGGCGGGCCGTGACTTGAACCCTGAAACGGGGCTTAAACGTGGAGGAGAAAGGAAAATGATAGATCGGTACACACGCCCGGAAATAGGTGGTATCTGGGAAGATGAAAACAGGTACGCCAAATGGCTTCAGGTGGAAATAGCCGCCTGTGAGGCCATGTGTGAAGAGGGGATCGTCCCCGAAGAGGCCCTCAGGGTGATAAAGGAGAGGGCCGGGTTCTCCGTTGAGCGCATAATGGAGATAGAAGAAGAAACCAGGCATGATGTCATAGCCTTTCTCACCTGTGTGGCCGAATTTGTGGGGCCTGAGTCGCGCTATATCCACCTTGGTCTTACCTCCTCGGACATCCTGGATACGAGCTTCGCCCTTCTCCTTAAAGAGGCCATGAATCTGATTATCAAGGGGGTTGACGGGTTCATGGAAACCCTGAAGGAGAGGGCCCTTGAACACAAGAACACGGTCATGATAGGCCGGTCACACGGTATTCACGCCGAGCCCATAACCTTTGGCCTCAAGCTGGCGGTCTGGTATTCGGAGATGAAACGGAATCGCTCTCGGCTGGAGAACGCCCTGGATCAGATCAGCTACGGAAAGCTTTCAGGGGCCGTTGGAACCTTTGCCAATACTTCCCCCCGGGTGGAAGAGCTTGCCTGCAGGAAACTCGGCCTGACCCCCGCGGCAATATCCACCCAGATCATTCAGAGGGACCGCCACGCCCAGTACTTCACGGCCCTTGCCGTCCTGGCTGGCACCCTGGAGAAGATTGCGGTTGAGATAAGGCATCTCCAGAGGACAGAGGTCCTTGAGGCGGAAGAACCCTTTAAGAAGGGTCAGAAAGGCTCATCAGCAATGCCCCATAAGAAAAACCCCATAGGCTCGGAGAATATCTCGGGGCTTGCGCGGCTGGTACGTTCCAACTCCCTGGCGGCCATGGAAAATATGGCCCTGTGGCACGAGAGGGATATAAGCCATTCCTCGGTTGAACGGGTGATCGCCCCTGACAGCACCGTTCTTGTGGATTTCATGCTTCATCGCCTTGACCGGATAGTGGACGGTCTGGTGGTGCATTCGGACAACATGATGGAGAACCTTGAAAAGACCAGGGGTCTCATCTTCTCTCAGCAGATACTCATTAAACTGGCGGAAAAGGGCCTTGAAAGGCAGGATGCCTATGTCATGGTACAGCGGAACGCCATGAAGGTATGGGCAGAGGGGCAGGAGTTCAAGGACCTTATCATGGCGGACGGGGATATACGCAAGGTCCTGAACGCGGAGGAAATAGAGGAGGTATTTAACCTCAGCTACCACCTGAAATATGTGGATGAGATCTTCGATAGGGTCTTTGTCTGACACCGATACACGGAGGATTCGGGAATTGAGAAAAACCTCCAGTTCACAGTTCAACCCTACAGGTACCAAAACAGGATGTTTTCCCTGAAGAGAAAACCTGAGAGAACAGAAAAGGGATCGTCCCACTCCTTTTTCAGCGTTATGGTGCTCAGGGGCCTTGGCAGGGTCCGGACCTTCAACATCTCTTCCCGTCTCCTCATTGGGGCGGGCGTGGCCGTGGGGCTCTATACGGTGCTTTCTCTGGTGGCGATCTTCCACTATTTCGGGGATCTCGGTACCAGGGGTGACCGGTTGGATCTCCTGGCGCAGTTGGAGCATGAGATTGAGGTCACCAAAAAGAAACTTTACGGAGCAAGACAACGCCTGAAGTTCCTGGAGGACTACGTTGGCGGTGCAGAGGGAAAGGATGGAAAACAGACCGAACGTCCAGGGCCTGAGATGACGGAGCCTGCCCCCGTAGAGGGGAAGAGCCGGGAGAAAAACCTGAAACCTGCTGAAAGGGGCGGTCCTTCAGGACCGGTAGTTGGCGTCAGGAACCTAACCACCAGGAAGACAGGGAACAGGCTATCGGTCAAATTCAGGCTGGTCAAGGTCAAACCCGATGGAAATCAGACCAGCGGGTATATCTTCATGATCGCCTCTGACACCGCCTCCGATCCACCGCGGTTGTGGTCCCATCCCAGGACCACCCTGAAAAACGGCGAGCCCGTGGACTATAAACAGGGGCAGGTTTTCAAGGTGAGGAACTACAGGACCATCCGGGGTAAGTACTCCTTTGACTCGGAGACCGAGACCCCTTCACTGCTGACCATCCTGGTGTACGACGAATCGGGCAGACTGACCCTCAGGAAGCGATTCCCCATCGAAGATTCTGAATAGGCCTTTCAGTCCTCCCCCGCATATTCAAGGTGCAAAATATCGTCCCACGGATCGGCCTTCTTGACCTGGACCGTGATTTCCTGGCCCCGGGATAGTATGATTCCGTCCCTGCGTTTAATGTCGGCCGTCATCAGGAAGTCTGTAAGGACGATACGGTACTTGCTTTTGAACTCATCGAGAACCAGGGCCTTCAGCTTCCTGTCTCCATGCTGGGACAGGTATTTGAGGGTCCAGTAGCGCAGGCGGGCCCGTCTTATTACTCCCAGGGTCTTAATAACAGGTTCGGTGGAGATCCTAATCTCCTCCAGTTTTTTCTCGTCGTAGATCAACCCCCTTTTGAAAAGATAGCCATACATCTGGCGTTGATTCACAAGATCGAGGTACCTTCTTATGGGGGATGTGGCGTGTATATACAGATCCACGCCAAGTCCGCTGTGGGGACCCGGTCTGGTACGGATCTGAAGAGGGCTCAGTTTGCGCCGCTGTTGGAACACGTAGTACAGGTACCCCTTTTCATCCAGGGGCATCTTTTCACTTGGGGGGGCCTGGGTCCTGAACAGGATGGGTATCTGGTTTTCTTTGCAGAATTCCGCGGCGAGCCAGTTGTAGAGGATCATGAATTCCGCTACTATGAGCCGTGAAGGCGTGTCCTGCTCCACCAGTTCCAGGGAGAGGGCCCCGTTGAACCTTATTTCCAGGTCGGGCAGGGAGAGATTCAGGGCGCCTTTCGCCATTCTCCTCTGGCGCAGCCGCTCACTGAAGTGATAGATCTCCTCCATCAGGGGATCCTGCCTTAGCCTCTCATTGACATTTTCATAGACAAGCTGCTGTTTCACCCGGATTATCGTTGGGGCGAACCGGTAGTCAAGGAGTGCCCCCGCCCTGTCAAAACGGGCCAGCAGGGAAATGGCGTTGGAGTCCCGACCCTGTCTCAGGCTGAGAAAGTCCCTGGACAACTCCGGCGGGAGCATGGGTATCTGCCTTCGCGGCAGGTATTGAGATGAGGCCCTGTGGGCCGCGGTGAGATCAATGGGGCTCTCAGCCGGGATGACCCCTGCCACATCGGCGATGTGCACACCCACGTGCACCTCATCGCCTAATATCCTGAAGCTCAGAGCATCGTCAAAGTCCTGGGTAAATGGTCCGTCGATGGTCATGCATGGGAGGTCCCGCATGTCTTCCCTGTCCAAGGGCTCGGGCCCTGTGCTGATAAGGCGTGCGGATTCCTCCAACTGGGCCGGGGTGAATGAGATGTCCACCCCCGACCTCAACAGGTCCAGGTTCTCATCTTCCCCCCACTCGCCCAGCCTGATGAGCAGGACCCTTGCCTGACGGATATCCGATATGCCGGCGTTCAACAGAAGTTCCTTGCCGTATTTGTAATCGGGCGCATCGTTTCCGTACAGGGCCAGTTGAATGAGCAAACGCACGATCTCGGCCCGACACGGCGGGCCTTTCGCCCTAACGCCCTCCTGGATCTGCTTCAACCAGCGGCTTCCCTGCCTGAGTTTTTCAGCCTTTGCCTCTTCCTCCTCCCTCTGCCTGATTATCTGCTCGACCTTTTCCTTGGAGTAGGGGAAAAACTGGCCGTTTTTCATCTTGAAATAGAGGCGATTTTCAAAGAGGGCGCGCATGACTGCCGAAAAATGGTCTTCCGTAACCGCTTCTCCAAAGACCAGGTGGGCCAGATATTCAATATCAAAGCTCTCCTCTTCATCCCTGACCAGTTCCCAGAGCTCCTTTACCTCCACCTGATCCTTGAGCCTGATCCTTTTTTCTTCCTTTTCCCTCAACTTTTCGAGCAGGTCTTCCCTTGTCTGTGAAGTATCAAGGGTCGATTCAGAGGTGAGGGCTATTCTCTTTTGGGACAGGTTCACTTCCCGGTTGGAAGGGGTTAACAGATGGAGCCTGTTTCCCTTGTCCTGGAGACATATGGTGCAGACAAACTTCCCCTGATCAATATACTCGACTATTTTCCCCTGGCTCATGTGAAAACCTTACTGCCCCTTTCCTGATCTGAGAATGTAGTAACAGGTGATTCAGATTCTGTCAACAGGACACTGACCTGGGGCAGAGGCAATTGCAATCCCGGGATGATTCTGTTAGAGTGAAATCAACAGGGAGAAAAGGGGCCGCACCGGCAGTTGTGAAGCAGGGTCCAGCGCCCCCCCCTTATGAAAGGGATTCATGGAAAAATCGATATATTCCAGACGGCTGGATCTGCTGAGGGACAGGCTTCAGGAGACTGACGGCGAACCTTGTGACACGGTATGGGTTATCAGACCGGAAAACCGGCGGTACCTGTCGGGTTTCAGGGCCCAGGACCTTCAGTTCACCGAGCTTTCAGGCTCCCTCCTCATAAACAAGACCCGCTCCCTTCTGGTTACCGACTCCAGATACCTGGTTCAGGCGGAAGAAGAGGCCGTTGATTTTCAGGTTCAGGTGCTGAAGAAGGACCTGGCCGAGGAACTGGCCCAACTCATTGATGGCCTGGGGACGAAAAGGCTGGGTTTTGAAGCGGGTTATCTGACCTGGGGGTTGCACGCGAAACTCAAGGAACAGCTCAGTGCCCTTTCTCCGGCAGTTGACCTTGTTCCATTGAACGGTCTCATTGAAGAGATGCGGGAGATAAAGGACGGGGAAGAACTCAGCTCAATAAGGGGTGCCGCAGACCTGATTTCGGGGATCTTCAGAGAACTCATTCCCAGCCTAAGACCGGGCATGAGAGAAAAGGAGGTGGCCTGGGAGATTGAGGCCCTTGCCAGGGACGGCGGGGCGGAGGCCCTCTCCTTTCCCTCCATTGTGGCCTCCGGCCCAAACAGTGCCATGCCCCACGCCGTGCCTACGGACCGGAGGATAGGCCCCAGAGAACCGGTCATAATAGACGCCGGGGTCAGGCTTGAGGGATACTGTTCGGACATGACCAGGACGGTCTTTCTGGAGGGACCCGACGAGGAGTTCAGGAAGATCTACAAAACAGTCCGCCACGCCCAGGTCTCGGCCCTCAAAGAGGTCAGGCCCATGGTGGAGAGCACTCGTCTGGACTCGGCGGCACGCCTGGTCATAGAGGAGGCCGGGTTTGGAGAGCGTTTCGGACACGGCCTCGGTCACGGCGTGGGCCTTGCCGTGCATGAGGGCCCGAAGGTGGGCCCAAGGAACCCGGTGAATCTCAGGGAGGGAATGGTATTTACAGTGGAACCTGGTATATACATCCCAGGCAGGGGGGGGGTCCGCCTTGAGGAAATGGTCCTGGTCACGGACAGGGGCCCTGAGGTCCTTACCGGGAACAGATATCTGCATGAATTTTGAAGAATTCCGGGATAAACTTATAGCCTTTAAGATAATGTTTTTGCGGTACACCAATTCCATCGCCATAAAGAGAAAACCGAGGTTCATTGAACCGAGATGCTGGATGCTGGGTACTGGTTTCTGGTCCCGCCATGGGCGGGACTGGATATCTGTGAGGAATCACCCTTTTTTCATCAAGCATCCAGTCCCGCCTGTGGCGGGACCAGGATCAATCAGATAACACCTCCGCGGACGATTTAGCGCCGCCGAATAGATGCCCAAAATATTTTTCTAAAATAGTATACACATGCCGAGGCCGGGATGTACGACCTTACGGATCAATTCATAGATCATCTTAGACTGGAACGGGGGCTTTCAAAGAACACCATTGAGGCCTACAGCAGGGACCTCTCCAGGCTTAACCGGTTTCTTGAAGAATCGGACCTCAGCCCGCTCCAGGTTTCCAGGAAGGAGATCCGGCAGTACGCAGGGACCCTGAAAAGGGGCCTTTCTGCCAGGTCGGTGGCAAGGAATATCTCGGCCACAAAGATGTTTTTCCGTTTCCTCACCCGGGAGGGTATTATAGGGGAAAATCCAGCCAGACTGTTAGAATCCCCGCGCCTTTCCAGGAAACTGCCGGAGGTCCTGATCATGGCCGAGGTTGAACGCCTCCTGGCCCAGCCTGATCCATCCACCCCCGCGGGCCAGAGGGATCAGGCCATGCTGGAACTCCTCTACGCAACCGGATTGAGGGTCTCCGAACTTGTGGGTCTTAAGGTCCTGAACGTTAATCTTGAATCAGGGTATGTCAGGACCCTGGGAAAGGGCTCCAAGGAACGGCTCGTTCCCATGGGAACAAAGGCCCTTCAGGCTGTAAGGGATTATCTCTCAGGGGGACGCCCCCAGCTCCTCAGGGGCGCTAATCTGCCCCATCTGTTCCTGAATTTCAGGGGCCGTCCCCTTACCAGGCAGGGGTTCTGGAAGATTATCAGGAAGTACGGGAAACAGGCGGGTATCAAGAAGGGTATCACTCCCCACAGCCTCAGGCACTCCTTTGCCAGTCATCTCCTGGAATCCGGCGCCGATCTCAGGTCTGTACAGGTTATGCTGGGGCATGAAGATATCTCCACCACCCAGATATATACGCACGTTACAAGGAAAAGATTGAGGGAACTCCACTCAAAATGCCATCCGAGACCATGAGAAGAAGGGGGCGGTAAGGGGCTTCAGATATGGGAAAGATCATAGATCTGCCGGTTGAGCCTAAGAGGGGTGACCACACCCTTATCTCTTCCAAACCGTGGGAGTTCCGCAGGGCACCCTGGAGAACGCCCCATTTTATTCAGATGTTGCGCCCGTTGGCTGATAAACTGAGGTCCTCATCCCATGGGAGCCCGGTTACCCCCCCTCATTTTTCCCTGAAGGGAGGGATGGCCTGCACCATACAGGCCATGTACGCCAATCGCGGAGAAGAGGAGAAGATGAGAGAGACCTACTACCTGGTAGGTCTCACGGACTGTATGATCAACCAGGTCAACCCGATCTTGAGGACAGATATTCTTAGGGCCATGTACAAGAAGGTCTTTGCCCTGAAGGAGACCCTCAACATGCACTGGCGGGGCACCCTGGATCAGGTCCTCCTCCCCATTGACAGGAGGTTTTATGATGATTCAGCCTATCGAGCGGAGATCAGGATGGCCGGGACCATGGAGGACCTCTACCGGGTCATCAGGAGGGGAACGGATGAGATGTTCGATATCCTTGCCCTCGAGTATCTGTTTTTTTGTCCATGGACTGGAGCGTGACCATGCGGAAAAAGGAGCAGGGTAGAGAACCTGAGACCCTTAACCTCCTGTTAAGGGCCCTCTTTGATGGCGTCAGCGAAGAGATCATGTTGGTGGATCAGGAGGGGGTTGTACAGGATGTAAACAGGGTCTTCCTGGATGAGTGCGGCATGAACAGGAAAGATGTCGTTGGTCAGAAATGCTCTGATATCAGAAAGAAGCACGGCGTACTATGTGAACTGGGCTCAGAGTACTGTCCCCTGGAAAGGGCGAAAAAAACGGGAGAGAGGGTCGAAATGACCCGGAGTCATGGTCCGGAAGGGATTGAATCCAGACGGCTCAGGCGGATCATGTACCCTCTCACCTCAGAAGGTCCCTCCCGGCTTTTCGTGGAGATCTCCAGGGATGTGACGGAGTATCGTAATCTCATCAGGGAGCTCAGGGCCTCTGAAAAGAAGTTCAGGGCCATACTGGACACGGCTACAGACGCCATCATAAGTATTGACAGCGCCCACAGGATCGTGGTCTTCAACAACGCTGCCCAGGAGATCTTCGGATATTCCAGGGACGAGGTCCTGGGAGAGGACCTAAACATGCTTATCCCCCCCCGCTACGGGGACCATTCCCGTTTTGTGAAACGGTTCCTTGAGACAAGGACCCCAAGGGTCATGGGAAAGACCCTCTCCCTCAGGGCCGCGAGAAGGGGCGGGGAGGAATTTCCCATTGAACTGGGACTCTCCTACTATGAAATGGGAACGGATATTACCTTTACGGCCATCATCAGGGACGTATCTGTGCAGAGGCAGCTTGAGAAGAAGCTCCTTCAGTCCGAGCGCCTGGCAGCCGTGGGCCAGACGGTGGCCCACGTGGCCCACGAGATCAAGAATCCGCTGATGATCATAGGAGGGTTTTCACACCAGATAAAAGACGGCCTCCGAGATCCCAAGGCCGTGCAGAAACTGGGCATGATCCTTGACGAGGTGCGCCGTCTGGAGAGACTAGTTGCGGACCTGGGGGATTTCACAAAGGTGTACAGCCTGGTCAAGAGACAGGCCAACGTCAATTCGGTCATACAGGATGTGCTGAAGATTATGACCGGGATCTATTCTCCCGGCCCCCATGGTTTCAAGGCAGATCTGGCATCGGATCTCAAAGAGATTACATGCGACCCGGACAAGCTGAAACAGGTGTTCATGAACATTATCACCAACGGGATCCAGGCCATGGATGCAGGGGGAACCATTACCATAACCACAAGAAATACGCCGGATAACGTGGAGATCCGGATAAGGGATGAAGGTGTCGGTATCAGGGAAGAGGACCTCCTTCACATCTTCGAACCTTTTTTCACCACCAGGGATCGCGGGTCAGGCCTGGGTCTGGCCATAGCCTATAAGGTGGTAGAGGCCCACATGGGAGAAATATGGGCGGACAGTGAGCCTGGAGAGGGGACTACCTTTGTGGTCAGACTGCCCATTCTCTGTCCTGAAACCAATACTTCACAAACATCAGATATGGAGACGTGAAATCATGAAAATAAAGCTGTTCATCGGAGGCGGGCTTTTACTTGTTCTCCTGGCCTTTTCCATTATTTCCATCTATCCCGACTGGCTCTGGTTCAGGAATTTAGGCTTTTCTCCTGTCTTCTGGACCATGCTTTCGGCCAGGTTCGGGTTTGGTTTTGTGGTGTGGTCCTTTCTGATCCTCATCATTACCGTTAACCTCTACATAGCGAGACGGTTAAGTCCAGGGACTTCCATGGGGACCCATGGCAACCTGGCCTCCCAGGTGGGCCTTTCCGCAAACACCCTTAACCTCCTCTTTCTGGCGTTTATCCTGATCGCGAGTTTTGTAATCGCCTCCAAGGCCTCTGACCGGTGGAACATGGTCCTCCGGTATCTCTACCTGCAGCCCTTCGGGAGCACCGATCCGATCTTTCATAAGGACATAGGCTTTTACGTATTTGCCCTCCCCTTTTACGCCTTTATCCGGAGTGGGCTCCTCACCCTTTTTGGCCTGGCTGCCGGCCTCACCGTTGTCTGGTATCTGAAAAACGGGTCACTCCAGATAACAGGAGAAATGGTTCAGGAGGAGGGGCAGCCCCCCTCTCTCCCGAAAATCACGGTTGCGCCAGAGGTAAAACAGCACCTTATATTCCTGGGCGGGATCATTGTCCTGCTCATGTCATGGGGCTATCTGCTGAAGACCTACGCCCTTATCTATTCCACCCTGGGACCGGCCTTCGGCGCAAGCTACACGGACGTGCATATCAAGATCTGGGTGTTCAGGCTCCTGATCTTTCTGTCCCTGGGCTTTTCAATCCTCCTCTTTGTCAACGCCTTCAAACCGCGAACAAAACTTATCCTGGGGGGCGGAGCAGTCTGGGTGGGCTCCATCCTGATATTCTCCATGATACTCCCCCTGGCCATAGAGAAGATCGTTGTGAAACCCAACCAACTGGCCAAGGAGACCGAGTATATCGGCTACAACATCGACTTCACCCGCAGGGCCTATAATCTTAACAAGATAACGGCGGTGAGCTTTGATGTCAGCGATGAGCTGAGTCTGGAGGAGGCCAAAAAGGAGAGGGCGACCATCCAGAATATCAGGATCTGGGATGAACGCCCCCTTTTGCAGACCTACAGGCAGATCCAGGCCATACGGCTCTACTACGATTTCAATAACGTGGACGTGGACCGGTACCATATCCAGGGCCAGTACCGCCAGCTCATGCTTGCCGCCAGGGAGATGGTGGTGGACCAACTTCCCCGCCAGGCCAACACCTGGGTGAACAGGCATCTCACCTATACCCACGGTTATGGCCTGGCCGCCAGCCCGGTCAATGAGGTCACCAGTGAAGGACTTCCCCACCTGGTGATAAAAGACGTACCCCCTGTTTCTGAAATCGGCCTTAAGATAGACCGGCCCGAGATCTACTACGGAGAAAAGACGAGTCAGTACGTGCTGGTGAAGACCAAGACTAAAGAGTTTGATTATCCCCGTGGAGACAGTAACGTCTATACGGTCTACGAGGGGAAGGGGGGCGTGCCCATCGACTCGTTCCTGAGAAGGGTCCTTTACGCCGTTGAGTTCATGGACTCACAGATCCTCTTTACCGAGTATCTTACGCCCCATACCAGGATCATGTACAACCGCACGATCCGGAAGAGGGCCAGATCCCTGGCCCCTTTTCTGGAGTACGATCGGGATCCATACCTGGTCCTCTCCGGAGGCAGGCTCTTCTGGATCCTTGACGCCTACACCACCAGCGACATGTACCCGTACTCCACCAGGTCCAGGAGTCCCTTCAGGGAGGCACCGCTCAACTACGTGCGCAATTCAGTAAAGGTCACCGTGGATGCCTATAACGGGGATGTGTGCTTTTACCTGATAGACGAAGAAGACCCCATTGCCCGGGCCTACACCGGCATATTTCCCGACCTGTTCAAGCCCTTCAGGGAGATGCCCGAAGACCTTAAGAAACATATCCGCTATCCCAAGGATCTCTTCAACATTCAGGCTGCCACCTATGCCAAGTATCATATGCAGGATCCCCAGGTCTTCTACAACCAGGAAGACCTCTGGGAGCTTCCTGACGAGTTGTACGGCGACACCAGGCAGAAGATGGAGCCCTACTATATCATCATCAAGCTGCCCCGGGGAGACAAGGAGGAGTTTCTGCTCATGCTTCCCTACACACCATCTGAGAAGGACAATATGATCGGGTGGCTGGCGGCGAGAAGCGACCTGCCTAACTACGGGAGTCTGATCGTATATAACCTGCCCAAGGAGAAACTTGTCTATGGGCCCATGCAGATCGAGGCCAGGGTGGACCAGCAGACCGAGATCTCCCGCAAGCTGAGCCTGTGGGACCAGAGGGGCTCCAGGGTTATCAGGGGAAACCTCCTTGCCATCCCCCTGCGTGACTCGTTCATATACGTGGAGCCCATCTATCTACAGGCTAAGCAGGAAGAGGCGTCGGCGTCTCAAGGCGGGGCCCGTCAGGGAGGGGGGGCAGGACAGGAAAGGAC
>Ga0136651_10001894_pt1 | contig 11481 bp, 8 predicted proteins | sample Mar14236cmmetaG_FD_94867 | JGI IMG/M metagenome (GOLD analysis project Ga0136651, IMG submission 94867) | Marine hydrothermal vent microbial communities from Guaymas Basin, Gulf of California to study Microbial Dark Matter (Phase II) - Marker... ...
CAGAACAAAAAACGATGCCAATTAAAAATTTATTCAGATACTGGACCTTTCAGGTATTTTCCCCGGGAACGGTTTTAAGAGAAAAATACGAATCATTTAAAACGTTGCTGGAACATGACAAAGCAGCCCATGAATTTATGGCAACACTGGAGGATATCTATTATACCCGAAAAAAATGTGACTTTCAGGCCGTTGTAAAGACCTATGATCAATTTTCTTTTGCGGTTTTACAAATGGTTGAAGCACTTTTAAAAATGTGCCCGTCAAACTATTGGAGCCTGAAAGCCTATTTTAAGAAATTTGATTTTTACATCCAGTTCATGCTTGCTCCCCCGGAGTTTGATTTTTCACCACCTTTTACCATCGAGTTTAATAAAATCCCATCATTTAACGAAGCGATTGTCGGCAAAAAAGCATTTGCTTTATCCGTCCTGAACAAGGAACTATACTTACCTGCCCCCAATGGTTTCGTGATAACTACCAATGCCCTTCATTTTTTTCTTGAAGCCAATGACCTGCGAAGAGCTATCAATGAAAATCTGGCTCATCTTGATATCAGCGATATCTCATCCCTGGAGCAAACAGCCCGAAGGATTCAACAATTAATATTAAATGCCATTATACCCAAAGATATTGAAACCACTGTAGCAGATGCTGTAAACCGTCTTGAGAAAAACTGTGAGGGCCAGTTAAGGGTGGCACTTCGCAGCAGCGCGGCTAAAGAGGATGGAAAAGCTTCTTTTGCCGGTCAATATCAGACTTTATTAAATGTAAATAAAAAAAATGTTTTAAAGGGATATAAACAAATCATAGCCAGTAAATATTCTGCCCAGGCACTCTTTTACCGAATCAGCTGCGGCATACTGGACAGCGAAACTCCCATGGCCGTCCTGGTCCTTGAAATGGTTGATTCAAAAACATCCGGTGTGATGTATACCCGGGATATTGAAGACCTGCATTCCCAGAACGTATTGATCCATTCTGTCTGGGGTCAGGGCGGGCTGCTCGTGGAAGGGGAAGTATCACCGGATGTTATAAGGGTATCAAAAAAAGATCCTGATACCATCATCAGCATCAAAACCGCTGCCAAATTAAAACAGATGGTTTTAGAGCCGGACCTTCAAACCCGGACCATTGAAACAAACGACCACAAAAAGAACAGTCTTTCACTTGATGAAACATCTGCTTTAACCCTTGCCAAATGGGGAATTTCTCTGGAGAATCATTTTAAACAGCCACAGGATATTGAATGGTGTCAGGATCAATCCGGCAGGCTTTTTATTCTTCAGTCCAGGCCAATGAATATCCATATGGAAAAAACTCCGGAAAAAGCGACACAGAGCCCTGCTCCTGGAGACAAAACCACCAATAAAATTATCTGTTCCAGGGCAGAGACAGTCTGCACTGGAATCGGATCAGGTCCTGTTTACAGGCTTGAAGAATTATCACAAATCGCCAGTATCCCTGTAGGATCCGTTCTAGTGGTCAGACATGCACTGCCTCAATTTGTTACGGCGATAAACAAAATAAATGCCATTATTATTGCTACAGGGAGCCGTGCCAGCCATTTTTCATCTATTGCACGGGAATTTGGGGTTCCTGCTGTTACAAATATTGACAAAGGCTTTGATGATCTAACCCAAGGAAGCCGGGTCACGGTGGATGCCGGCAGGGGCATTGTATATGAGGGGAAAACAAATCATTTGATAAAAAATGCTGCGCCAAAAGAGAATTTTTTCACTGACAGCTCTTTTATGGCCAAACTTCAGTATGTGATGAATTTTTGTACCAAATTAAAACTGACCGATCCTGCATCCGACACTTTTGTCCCCGAATCCTGTAGATCCCTCCATGATATCATACGTTTCACCCATGAAACCGCTTTAAGAGAAATGTTTTTAATTGGGAATCGAAAAGGCAGCCGGAAAAAAGGAGCAAAAAAACTCATCTCCAGTATCCCCATGCTCTTTTATGTCCTTGACGTGGGTGAGGGAATCAAGACTGACCAAAAGAAAAACAATCGGACGAAAAATGACCGGATGAATGAAAAAGTGTTAAGACCTGAAAATATTGCCAGCATTCCCATGAAAGCCTTATTAAAAGGACTTTCACACCCAGGGATCTGCTGGACTGAAACCACCCATTTTGACTGGGAGGAATATGACAGAATTGTCATGGCCGGCGGTATCATCAGTGCGGACTCCCCTCAATTCGGCAGTTATGCTGTCCTGTCAAAAGAGTATGTAAATGTAAACTTCAGGTTTGGATACCATTTTGTCATCATTGATACCATCTGCTCGTCTTCCAAAGAAGACAATTATATCCTTTTCAGATTTTCCGGCGGCGGCGGTACGTCTGATGGAAGAACTCTTCGTGCCGAATTTATCAAAGAGATTTTGACACGGCTTGGATTTATGGTTGAAATAAAATCAGACCTTATTGATGCTGAATTCAAGCACGGTTCATTAAAAGCCATGGAAAAAACGCTGGATATGGTTGGACGGCTTTTAGGTGCGACAAAACTAATGGATATGTACCTTAAAGAAAACATGGAAGTAGACATTTTAATTGACGATTTTATGAATGGCCGGTATGATTTCCGGTCGGCTGTTGACGAGGAGTCATAAACGAAAAAGGAACTTAAGATGTCCGAATACCACATTACATGGATCACAGAAGATATTGCTGTCGGATATGCCCCCATGTCATATGCTGAGCTTGAGACCATCAAGGCAAAAGGGATTAACGCCATTGTAAATCTTTGTGCTGAATTCAGTGATCTTCATGAGATTGAAGCGTCTTCAGGGTTTGAAGTTTGTTATCTTCCCATATGGGATGAGGATATCCCCAAAATAGACGCCATGGAAGAAGCATTGGCATGGCTTGATGAAGCTATTTATCTTGGGAAAAAAGTGCTGGTCCACTGCCGGCACGGAATTGGAAGGACGGGTACCTTTGTCACCTCCTATATGATTAGAAGAGGGCATACACTCAAAGCTGCTTCAAAAAAATTGAAATCTTCAAGTGCAAATCCTTCCAATTACGGTCAGTGGAAACTATTAAAAAAGTATGGGGAAAAATCCGGGGTATTGAAAATCAGAGAACCCTCTTTGGAAATTAAAAACAGGGTAGACTTAAGCCTTTTTTTCTCGGACTATGAATCCTTAATCAAAAAAATTGATCAGGAAGTAAAAAATCACCCCGGAGAAGATCGCACCGAATGTGGAAGAAATGATACCACATGTTGCCTTGAACCATTTGACCTTCATTTAATAGAAGTCATTTATCTGCACTCCAAAATGAACAGACAGTTTACATCTGCTCAACGAGAAGACCTGATAAAAAGAGCGGTTAAAACTTATAAAAAGGAAAACACCTTATGCCCCTTCAATAAAGATTCAGGCTGTGAAGCATACGAGATAAGACCGGCTAGATGCAGAATTTATGGGGCACTTAAATTTTCAGAAGACAAACATGAAATTCAAAATATGTTATTTGAACTCTCCCAAACCGTCTTCTTAGCCTTTTCAGGAAAATTCCAGCCGGATATGGATTTTACATTTTCCGTAGCAGATACAATTTCAGGAAAATTTGTTCAAAAGTGCTTTCATTATATGTCTGATATTGAAAAGAAAGCCGGGAATAACTAGACAAACGGCCATACAGGAAATGATAAAAATGCCGGATAAAACAATAGATTTTCTTCACCTCTTTCAGAAGGTGACCCGTATGATCACTTCCACGCTTGACGTAGAAAAAGTATTGGATGTGATTGTGGAAAAGGTACCCGAAATTCTTGGTGTTGATGCTGCAACTATAAGACTTCTGGACGAAACCGGGGAAAAACTTTTTCTCGTCGCTTCCCATGGCCTTAGCCGGGAATATTTAAGCCGTGGTCCCATAGATGCCGAACTAAGTGTCATAAAGGCTCTGGCCGGTGAACCCGTGGCCATCCAGGATGCGCTCTCTTATCCCCATATTCAGCACCCTGAAGCGATTCGAAAAGAAGGAATAAAAAGTCTTCTGGTTGCACCGATTATTATGAAAGGAGAGATTTCCGGGATATTAAGACTGCTCACAAAAAGACCGCGGCTATTTCAAAAAAATGAAATTGAATTTATTGCAGCCCTGGCTGAACAATGTGGTATTGCCATTGAAAATGCCAAAATTTATGAGGAACAAAACCACCAGATACAATATCTCAAAAGCCTGGAAGAAATTGGAAAAGCCCTCAATTCCACCTTTCAACTACAGGAAGTCCTTGATTTTATTGTTGCCAAAGTCCCTGAGGTCATGAAGCTGAAAGGCTGCACCATACGACTCTTTGATCCGGAAAAAGGACATTTAAATCTGATGGCGGCCTCGGGCCTGAGTGAAGAATATTTAGGCCGGGGTTCCATTGATGACGAACTGTCCACCCTCCATGCAATGAAGGGCAAACCCGTGATCATTCATGATGCAACCATTGATCCAAGGATAACCTATCAGGATAATTCAAAAAAAGAAGGCGTGGCCAGCATCCTGGCTGTAGCCATTGTTGTAAAAAAAAGAATCATTGGCGTGCTCAGACTTCTGACGTCTGAAAGGCGGAATTTTTCAGATGCCCAAATCAATTTTGCTACGGCAGTGGCAGAGCAGGGCGGCATTGCCATCCAAAATGCAAAAAACTACGGCAAAATCACAAAACTTATAACCGAACTAGAGCAGCATGAAGACTTTCTACAGATGGTGATTGACAGCCTTCAGGCCGAACTGCTTGTAATCGATCCTGATCATCGTATCACCATGGTCAACCAGGTCTTTCTTAAAAACCATGACGTAAAGGAAAATGACATTATCGGCAGACCCTGCCACGATATTATCACTGCCTGCGATCCAGAGGACTGTCCGCTAACGCATATTGAAAAAGGAGAGAAAGCATCTATCTGCCTCAGACGAATCAATGAGGGTGGCCAGGAAAAATATCTGGAAGAGATGGCCACACCTGTTTCAGCCTTTGATAAAAAAGGAGGAACAGACTTCATTATTGTCACCATCCGGGATGTCACTACCCATATTCAACTTCGAGAAGAACACAAAAAAAAAGAAAAACTGAAGGGGGTTTTAGAAATGGCGGGCGCAGCTGCCCATGAACTGAACACACCGATATTTTCAGCACTTGGAACCGCACAGCTGGTGCTGGATGATCTGGACGATTCCCTGCTGCAGGACGACCTTAAGACGATCATTCGAAACCTTGGTGAGGTGTCGGAGCTCACAAAAAAAATGGCCCGGATTACCAAATACGAGGCCAAGGAATATGTGGGTGATACAAAAATCGTGGATATTCAAAAATCAGCTGGAGACACAACCCCGTCATGAGAATTAAATACAACTCACCGACAATCCTGACATACTCAATAGCAACGATATGCATTTTAGCATTTTGCAGCAATGAATTAACAGCAAAGTATTTTTCATCCCCAGCACATTTATCATTTTCAGACCCTTATTTTTATCTAAGCTTAATTTCATACATTGCCGGGCATGGAGGCTGGTCTCACCTTATCGGCAACCTGATGATCATCCTTCTTGTCGGACCGCTGCTTGAAGAAAAATATGGATCAGGCAAGCTTTTAGAAATGATTTTAATAACGGCAATTGCTACGGGCTTATTAAATGCATTTTTCTTTTCAACTTCCATCATGGGGGGCAGCGGTATCGCATTCATGCTGATTTTGCTCAGTTCTTTTTCAAATATCAAATCAAAAGAACTGCCCCTGACATTTATAATTATTGCCGTGCTTTTTATCGGGAGTGAAGTGGTTTCAACTCTGAAAATAGACAGAATTTCACAATTTTCTCACCTTGCCGGTGGTTTTATTGGAGCCGGCTATGGATTTTTCCGAAACAAAGGAAGATAGAAACCTTTGTAGTTACCTTGACTTGAAATGTTGACCTGGAAAAACCCTGATGGAATCTCTTTATTTGAATTGAGACTTTATGTACTCAAGGCTCTCTTTCATTCCCATGGGCTGCGATGAACATGAGGTCCGGATAAAAAATTCTTCTTTACCATTTTTACCCACAAAAACGGGGACATCACTTTTCGTAATAGAAACAACGCAGACATCTCTTTGATCTATATTCATAATGGTGATATTTATGGATTGATGGCAGTTCTTACCCAGATGATTATTAATCAGGTTGGTAAGTGTCAGCATAAACCCGTCGCTGTTTTTTTTGCTCATGGTTGAATAATCATTTTCCAAACCAAGAACCGTACTGCTGTCATCAACCCCGATAAAAAGGAATCCCCCTTCTGTATTCAAAAAAGCCGATATTGATTTTGCAATGACATGCTCCAGCATTTTATTTATCTTTTTTTGTTTCAACTCCCATCGCAACGTTGACTTGAATTCAACAAAATTAGTTTCCCCCTTTTTTATCAGTTCCTCAAGCTCTTTGCCCTGCATACCAAAGGGGCTGATTTTCTCTTTTTCTTTCTGGCGTCTGATGTAAAAAATTAGAAAAAGAATACTGATGAAAAAGAAAATGGTTGAAACAATTGACCACCAGAAAAATGAGTTGTCTTCTTTAAACAATTGCCATTTTTTTGCAATTTCAATAACCTCTTCAGGGTATATATTACTGGAGCCTGATATCAGGATGTTCAACATTTTTATATTATTTTTTTTTACTGCAGGCCTGATCTTTCTGGAATAAAGGGTTTGATACTTATTATACCCGGCCGGGACCGGGAAACTTTTGTATTTTGCAAAAGGCCTTGTAAAATCGTAGACAAACCCTTTTATATTTTTATTTATGATATCCATTTTTAAAGATGAGAATGACTCATAGAGTTTCAGGTTCAATCCAGGGTATTTATTTTTTAGAAGGACATGGGAAAAACTGCCCTGAATGGTTCCGATTAAAACATCTATCTTTTCTATTGAATCAAAGTTCTTTCCTTTTTCTAGGAAAAGGTTGGTGTCAACGGGTAAAATTGCATCGGCAAACTCCAGATATTTTTCAAGTTTTTCATGATAAAAAAGCCCACAGACAATATCGGCCTTAAGGTTTATTATTTTTTCAATGCCATGGGATAAATCCGATGGAACCAGAACAATATCCTTATTTGCTTTTTTTCCCCATAATGTCCAGTAGTCGATTAAAAACCCTTTTGATTCACCATTTTTATCGACAAATGCAAAGGGATAGTAATCCTTGTGGTGGGCTATTGTAATAGTTTCCGCGTTGAGCAGGCCTGTATTCAACAGCAGTAAAATAATCATTAAAAAACATTTCAAATTTTTATTTTCCATGGATTAACTATTTCTATCCTTATTTTATTTCTTCACGGTATGTAAAAAATGCCCGGTTTGCAGAAAAAGGATGACCTGATCTATCACCTCCGGAGAATTCATGATAAACGTATGAGAATGGGGCATAACAATAAAATCTTTCATGCCTTTTACCCTGGCATTTTCAACAGAGACCTTGCCATCATCCGGACCAGGGATCAGCAGGGAGGTAAAAGGATTAAATGATACATCACCCGTAATAACGCCTAGTTCAAACGCAACCGGACCCAGTTTATTGGGGATACTTCCGGGGCCGGTCCCGATTTCCTGACCGCTTGGACCCATTAACAATTTAAACAGACTCCAGTCTCTCAAAAAATCAGCAACCTGACTTCCCTTGTTCGGTGGAGAAAGCATAACCACCCGCCCCATATTGGGATATTTTTTTATTTTTAGATGGAATCTTAGAATAATACCTCCCAGAGAATGGGTTACAAAATGTATTTTCTCCGATTTTCGAGAGCAGTCATTAATGAGTTTATCCAGCCAGTCAGCGTGTTCTTTTATCGATCCATCGGTAGATGCATAGCCCTCAGACACCACTGTATATCCTATATTTTCCAATTGTATTTTAAGGAGATACATGGAAAGTGACGTTCTGCCAAGGCCATGTAAAAGGACAATGGTTTCCGGCTTTTTTGCATAAACCGTCGGTGTTGTCCAAAACAAAGAAGACAACAGATAAATAATACATCTTTTATAAAATTTTTGCAGCCTTATCTCCCGGGTATCCATAGATCTTGAAAGCAGCCGGTTACCCCGATCCTATAAAATTTTTATGGTAACTTTTTAAGGACCTCGGCCACCTTATCTTCCAGTTCATCCTTATCAATGGGTTTCACACAGTATTCACTGGCGCCCAGCTTTAAACACTCCCTGGCGGTCTCAATGGTGGGATAGCCTGTCAGCATGATAACCCGAATGGACGGAGACCTTTTTTTCAATTCTTCCAGAACTTCAACCCCGCTCATCTTTTTTAATTTGATATCCAGGATAGCCAGATCAACCTCATTGGATTCCACAAACCCTATGGCATCTTCTTCCTCTGAAAATGGAATAACCGTATGCCCTTTTCTCTCAAGAATCCGTTTAACCAGGTTGGCCGCATCCAGTACATCATCCAGTGCAAGAATAGTAGCCATTTATTTCTCCCTTTTTCGTTCAAACACTATTTAATCCAGAAGGCAGCACAACAACAAATTGTGTTCCCTGTTCGTCTTTTTTTCCTGATAACGGAGGGGAAAAGACTTTAATGGTTCCGTTATGCTCTTTTATAATTCCAAATGTGACGGACAACCCGAGTCCGGTGCCCTTATCAGGGGCTTTTGTGGTGTAAAATGGTTCAAAGATCTTACTTATATTTTCTTTTGAAATGCCATGACCCGTATCTGATATAGATATTTTTATCTCGCCTTGATTTTCTCCAGGTTCGGTGTTGACACAGATGCTGCCATTTTCTTTAACGGCATCAAATGCATTGTTCAGAAGATTGATAAACACCTGTTTGATTTTCTCCTTATCCCCTTTCATTAACAAAGAACTTCTATGATACTTATGTTTAACCAGAACATGACTCAAACCAAATGTATGCTCTACTACTCCTAAGACTTCTTTAATGGCCTCATTAACATCAAATTCACTGATAATACTTTGACTGGAACGGGAAAAATTTAATAGGTCCTTAACAATCTTGGAACAGTTTTTGGTTTGTTTAACAATGGTTATCACATCTTCATAAACCTGACCATTTTTTTCAACATCTTCCAGCAAAAGCTGGGCATATCCAAGGATAATACCCAGGGGCGTATTGATCTCATGAGCAACACCTGCAGCCAGACGTCCGATAGATTCCATTTTCTGGGCATGGGTCAGCTGTTCCTGGACAACTTTAAGCTGAGTAATATCCCTGCCGCTGCATACAAGACCCTTAACCTGATCTTTTGTTTCCAAAACAGGAATTTTTACCACATGAAGCCACCTGGGTCTTTTTGACCCTCCCACTCTATTTTCCTTAACAAGGGGAACACTTGTTTCAAGCACGTCTTTGTCTTCCCGGTTATACTTTTCTGCCTGGGTCAGGGGAAATAAATCATCATTTACCCTTCCCACGATCTCTTCACTGTGCTTATTCAGCATTTCACAAAATGCCCTGTTAACAGACACATACCTTCCCTCATGGTCCTGTAGGGTTATAAAATCCGGTATGGCATCCAATATCATCTGGAGCAGGGCTTTTTGTTCATTTAAAACACTTTCAGCATTTCTCAAATCGTAGAAATTGTCTTTCAAAGACAGGGTCATGGCATCAAAACTTTCTGCCAGGCTCTGAATTTCATCTCCTGAACATCGCTTGTAAACCTGGCATTGCTGACAGGAATTTATCTTTTTAGCATATTCGCCTTCAACACAGGTTTGACAAAGGGTACCCGCCAGATACCAGCACCGGTGATGATAGTTTTTATATGCCGGACATTCTTCTCTGTGACACTGCATAATATCCCAGCAGTTTCTTTTTAACATAGGGGCGGTTCTGACATCAAGGTTACCCCGCAACGCCTGTTCTGATGAGTCATGAAGCTTTTTAATACTTTTAGTTACCGGATTGAGCAGCAGGCTTCCAACGACACCTGCCATAAGTATCACCAGAATAATCGTTACAACTGCAGAAATCATGATTTTGTTCACTGCTTTTGCCGCCCGTATTCTTAAAAGGCCCAGCCTCAGGGTTCCCAATCGATTGTCATTAATGATAACCGGCACAGCATAATCATAAATCAAGTGATCCCCTGTATCCAGAAGCTTCATTGATCCTTTTTGATTGTCTGAAACAGTGTTGACCGTTTTAAGTGCTACCGGAAAACCGGCTTTAAACGTGTGGATAAGAGGATTGCCGGTTTTATCCAAAACAAAGGTATAAAAAATATCATCGCCTATCTGTACCGTTTCATCCACTAGAACTTTCATCCTCAAAAAATCCATGGCCAGCATGGGCTCCACCATTCGGGCGGAAAGGCTTGTCCCTATGGAAATCCCCTGATTTTTTATTTCCTCCAGCATGGCACCTTTCATGCCATTGCTGACCCAGAAGAAAATCACAAGGCCCTGGACCAGTAGCAAAGAAAAAAAGCCTAAATATATTTTACCCCGAAACCCCAATTTCATTTATTTATGCCATCCCTTTATTCCTCAAGACTTATACCCACTCTGGCAGCCAATTGGCGTACGGAGTTGAAATCCGAATCAGAAGCGTCTATCACCTTGATAAAATTGGCAGCCTCCAATATCTCACGATGCTTTTCATCATTAAAATCAAGTTTTTCAAAGGCCTGTTTTAATTTTTCCACCTTTCTTTTATCCAGATTTTTCCTGGCAGCATAGACCCATCCCGGATAGGGATCAGTTGTTGAAACAATCTTAATTTTAGTGGTATCAATTTTACCTGATACCACATCCAGGGTGCCTTCCCTGATCGTTCCAATATCATATTCCCCAGCATAGACGGAAAGAACAACTTTTTCCTGTTTTCCTCCGGGGCCCGGTGCAAAAGAAATTTCCTTGAAATCCATTTTTGAAATACCATGACTGATGAAATGGCCCAATGGATAAAGATATCCACCGGCAGATGCCGAGTCCACGGCAATCCATCTTTTTCCCCGGCAATCTGACAGGATTTTGATAGCTGGGTTATCTGCCCTGCAGATAATCTGACCCCGGAACTGATTTCTGCCGGTCATTTCCACTATTCTGGCAAAGGCCTTTGCCCCATATCGATGGGCAATTTTTACATAAATAAAAGGATTGGAATAGGATATATCAATTTTTTTTTGGCCCACCATTTTCATGTGCTGATCAAACGTATTCGGAAATATCTGTTTGATATTTAATCCTGTCTCTTTACGCAGATACTGGATAAGAGAATGATGGCGGGTGTGAGATACGGTGTGGGAATATTGGGGAAGATAGGCATAGTTAATAACTCCCGCTTCCTCTTTAAATGTAACCTGTTCTCTTTTATTTAAATCCACCTTAATGACAGATTCATCTTCTCCACAACCCGGAAATAATAAAAAGAGAAGTAAAATCATCCATCCATATTTCACTTTTTTCTCCTATATATTTTATCACCCTGTCTACAGCG
>Ga0136651_10001896_pt1 | contig 11479 bp, 6 predicted proteins | sample Mar14236cmmetaG_FD_94867 | JGI IMG/M metagenome (GOLD analysis project Ga0136651, IMG submission 94867) | Marine hydrothermal vent microbial communities from Guaymas Basin, Gulf of California to study Microbial Dark Matter (Phase II) - Marker... ...
AGATAAGCTTTCGTTTTCCCATCTTAACCTAGCTCCGTATCTGATTCTCATGTCCATGGACCGAAGTCCGTCGTCCATGTCTTGCAGTGCGGCGATACTCTCGCGCAGCGTACCTGTTTCAAACGGTATATCAATCTTAATCTGATATGAAAATTCGTTTCCAGGTATCAGCACACCACTGCTGTCTATCTCGCCGGTTCCATCAGGCACCATCACTGGATGTTCCCTGGTACCGGTAAGTGCATCCGGGTTTGCAACGTAGGTAGGATCCGTTATGCCCATCTGATACCAGATGCTTCCATCGAATGATATGTTTATCCATGAAAGTATTGATGCAAACTCTCGTATCGGTGAGGTAGTCCCATAATATTCGTCCCGTCCTGTATGAACAAAGTAGATCCTCAGACGGCTCATCGCGTAGGTGCTGCTGTTTACACACCTCACAGTATGAGCAACCGGCGCGTATGTTGTATCACTACCAGACGTATACTTACCAAGTATGTCCGGAACTACTTTACCGAACGTATAGTTTCCCTCGCACTTGACGCTGTCGATGTATATGTCGAGCTGTGGTATCACATTCTACTCCACATAGTCGTACTGCATACCTATCAGAAACAGCTTTGTACTGGCCACTTGAACGCCACTCGGTACCCTGACACGAAACTGCAATTCAGCTTGGCCGGACGGGTCTATCTGGTTTGCTGTCGAAGACCCGCCGTTGTCATCACCAATACCGAAGTAAGTGCTTTCCTGTCCGTATACACCAACCGTTCTGCTGAATACATTCCATGTGCATCCCCTGTCAACAGAGAACTCCACACCTCCGTGCGGTGACATCTCTGGCCATGACATCTGGATCTCGTTTATGTCGTCCGTTGCATGTTCGGCGGATCCCCAGTACCCACCATCTTCGCCACCTGAAAAGGTTTTCCTTGTTGATCCCGTACCACAGAACCGCCAAGTGTCCGAGTAACGTATTGGCACGCTTGGTATTTCTATCGTTTGAGTTGATCCCCTCGGGTAGTAAGGTACGAGGAACAGTTTACATCCGGTGATCGGTTGCGTTGGTATAGACGCTGCATCAAACTTCCGGAACGAAACGAGAAACGTAACAATGTCGCTCACGCTTCCAGGTCGTATGTTGCCAAAGTTCATGTAAGTGTCAACAAAGTCAATTTGCTTCGAGTCAATCCCCGAACATGTTGACGTAGTCCAGCCGTTTACTACCGAACCGTTGCTACCATTTTTCCACACAAGATAAATCATCATTCCTCCTAACGGATGTATTCGTATTCAACCGTCATTTTATACTTCAGTAACCCAACCGCATCCTTCGACTCCGGCACTGCAAGGTAAACATCAAAGTCAACATATGACTCACTCCCAAGATTCCCGAGTGATATCGGGTTTCCACTCGTACCTACACCAGCTCTTACCTGTGTTGCCACGTCGTTACATACGACCCACAGGCCGCCGATATTGTCGACACCAGCTACCTGTAGGAGTGGCCATGTATGTATTACGTTCTCGAACACCCTTACAGAGTCCTCAAGTCCATTGCCCTCGACAGGTTCAAACATAACACCGAGTCCGGTGAATGAGTCGGTGCTCGTATTCGAAACACGATAGGTTATTCTATCACTTGCATCTCCGATGCCGATCATTCCTATATGCATGTTGTCAGACAGTGGCACTGCACTTCCTGATCGAACTTCGTTTAGAACAACCATCCTACCATCCATCTCCTGAAACCTGGACGATTACCTTGACACCAGGCTCGGTGTAGTTCCTAACTATACTCTTTATGTCATCGAGTGTAAAGCCCGAGTCGATGACGGACTGTTTTACCTTCACAACGATAGCATTCCTCCCACCATCCATTATACCAGACGCACCACCTATGTCGTTCATGAACAGGGTATTATTGGTTACTTCGATAGCATCCATAATGTGGTCAGGATGAACCCCACCGCCGGGCGAGCGAGCATCTACGACCTCAACCGATGAGATACTCACGCCGCCTGACACACGCACCACTGCGAGCGGTAGTATCGTCGGATCCTCTGCAAGAAACGCCTCAAGTGCGTTGCTATACAACGATGTGTCATAGTTGGATATGTCCGACGATATGCTATGGTTTATCCGTGGTATTGCCGTGTAGTTTACGTACTCATGTGCGAGTGGATCGTTCGAAACGTAGCTCGGGTCGCTAGAACTCCATACGTTCAGGTCCCTATCAAACACGAAATGGAAGATCGTGCGGTCCGAGGTTTGCGTTGTCGGCCTCATGTATATAAGTGTCGCCTGCTTCAGGACGTCTCGGTCTGTATATGGATTGAAATTCTTGTGAGTGTATGTAACGTTGGCTTTTCTGTAGAAGTAAAAGCACTGAACAACATATTCATCATCCCATTCGTCCGGTATCCGGAATATACCGTTCTTCTGGTCTATGTCAATGTTTCCAATGTCCCACCTGACACCTTTATACTCGTTTTCTATTGTACTGTGAGATGAGTAAGCGGCGACAACAGTGCCGCGACGCGACACAACACACTTGAACGGCGTGTTTTCACTAACGACAAGGTCACCAGGTAACACGGTATAGATTCCATACCCGACCTTGGTTGCAGTGACAAGTGGCGATAGCATTATTGGGTACCATGGATAGTAGTTCTGGTACAGCCGTTCCTTTACTGTATACATAAGGTAACCGGCAAGCGTAGAGTCACTTCCTGGTGTGAACGACTTGAACGTTGATGTACCGAACACATTACAGTACCATGGTAAGCGTAGGTCCGTAGCGTCCGGTTTCGTAACATAGATCCTGTTTTGTGATGTATACTCGATGTAATGTTTTCTTGTAGACGGGACACTGACAATTATCGATGACCCTATGGACCGGTCCGTGTTTATTGTTATCTCGTAAGAGTGTGTCCCAAAACCGACTTGGTTTATACAGTTAGTATCCAGAGGGGTTATCTCGTGGCACACGTAGTCGGCGTCAAGCATTTCGGAATGCGACTGATCCACGACGGTGTTCGATGAGTCGGATCGTATGTAGTTCACGTAGTATACGTGAGGTCCGTCAGGTGCGTAGGGCTCGTTTCTGAACGTAAGGTACAGAGCATTCCGGTCCGCATCATAGTTCCATCGCGAACGTGGGACCGCAATACCGTTCCTATCGGTAAGAGAAACGTTACGACGGCCGAGTGCATCATGCCACACGTCGTACTTCAGTTTGTGCATCCAGAATGCAGGTTTTCCACCAATCGTATAGTCCGTAAGTATGAAATGCGGGGACTCAATAGGATACCGTAACGCACCCTCAAGCTCGTCGTGGATAACCCTCGCTACACCAACGTTGCCATTAATTCCACCAACATCTTCTATGTCCATTGCGACGTCAGGACTACACGGATCACACGTAATCCTTGCAATTAGTGGCGCACATGCTGGAGGGTTCTCGATGAACATCAGTTCACCAACATTGAACGCTCGTTCTATCTGGATGTCTGCAGAATTGTTTCGTCTTATGCTTGGCATTATGACACCGATATGAACCTTACTGGTAGTGTTGACACCGGAAAGTTGTTATCGGAGAACCCGGAGCCGAATACCTTCAGCTGGAAGTTGAAGGTGTACGAGTCATTATAGATGTGTGTCTGCACAATCTCAACACCAACTGCTGCACCAGTTACAACGGTAGGTGGTGTATCGTCACCCCAAACAAATACAAGGGTCACCTCACCTGAACGACACCCAACAGGGATCGCACGGAACGTTACAGTACTCCCGGACGACACAGAAATCGACTGAGCTGACGATCCATTTATGGTAAGTGTTGCACCAGTAACGTATATCGGTGCGTCGTCCATCGCAATAGGTGACGTTGGCGTGCCGCAACCATACTTATCTGTTTTTATTTCGATAAGTGGTGTGAATATGCCACACTTGTTATACTGGTGGTACAACTTATAATTGCCAGGTTTCGCGTCAAGCGTCTCGGTCTCACCATCACCCCACGTTACCACGTAGTCAAACGTATCAAGTTCAGGGTGAACTGCGTTTACATCGAGAGCTACTATGGTCCTCATTGTTATGTCACGCCATTCACGTTCTATGGCCATTTGGTCCTCCTAGTCTACAGTGTATCCGATGTGTAACCGAGGCGCCTGAGCTGCTGTCGCACCTCCGCCGTTCTGTCCACGAGTGTAAAGCGATATGTAACGACCGTAACGCTCCCATGGATTAGATAATCCAAGAGATGACTGCCATATTCCTGATGAGTCTATGTAGGTGCTCTGTGACATACTTGTTACAGGGTGCCGCCATGCTGGTGATATCCAGAACCCTATTTTCATACGGTAGGTTCCAGGTGTTGATGAATGAGCAAGAACATCGCTATGGTTTATCTCTGCTGCGTACCGCCGTAGCAGGATTTCAAGTTCGTTTGTCACATCGATAACACAGTCGGTGTCCGGCGCGAGTGTTCTACTACCACCCGTAGTTGTAAACTGTATTGTTGTAAGCAATCTTGATGCATTGTACCCGCCCCAGCAGTCAAACCCGTGTGATCCGTAGCTCGTTGCTACGACATCGGGAGAATACCTCCATGTTTTCCTCGAATACATATCGTACGCAATGCTTCCAAGATCGAAGTCGTTGCAGCTGGACCCACACTCCTGGCCAGGACACGAATCAGGTGACGTACAGCATATATCAGGTGTCTTACACGGCGGTTGCGTATGGCACCCAGCGTTAAGATCGAAGTGAATGGGATTGTTTGAAGGCCATGCTATACTGCCTGACGTTTGCCATCCACGTCGGTGTCCCCACGAGTGCTTGTTTGCGTACCCGGACCACAGTGTGTAGTTCCATTTATCGCTACCAGGTATTTTCGACCTGTAAGGTTCGCACACATCCTCGTCAAACACGTAACCAAGGAATATACCGACGTGCATACCACAGAAACCGTCCCCTGTCGTTTCAACGTAAGCGCTGTCATCCGGGTCAGACCATGAGTATCCACTTACTCCCCAGTTAGACACGTATGACGGTCGCACAACAAGCCTTGCTACAGACAAGCCGAAGTAGTTGCCCTGCGATATTGCACCAAGAAGACCGCTTGAATCGGTAGAGTCAAGTGGGAATTCTATCAACGCACGATTCCATAGTGACCACAGATGCTGGTTCTCCTTTATGCTCATGTAACCTATTACCGATTGGTATTCCGAGTTTACGACTGCTTGCAGTGTGTCCCAACTGTCTGTGCTCTGGAAGAACGAGCTGTCCTCACGGTCCGGCCAGTGGGACGACCATATTGTGGACGGCGTGCCAGACGTTGGAACTACGACAGCTTTCGACGATGTGATTATGTTGCCACCTGGATCCTGTGTGCTGGTAATAGTCGAAACGGTCCCGATTACAATGTCGTGCACTATGTATTTTGCTTCGCTAGTTGTAGCACTCTCCCACGCAACCGCTACACCCCAGTGGTAGCTCTCAGCATCGCTCGGAAGGTCCAGTGTTGTTGTATGCTCAGAGAGTGTCGAGTACTGCGAACTTTCGTACGTAATCGCACCACCTGGGTAGTTCTGCCACTCCCATTCATGTGTAGTGTCATTCTGCTGCCACACAACAAGTGCTGCATACACCGTGACGTTAGCTACGCTGGACTGTGACCCGTCGAGCATGGAGCGCGACGCGATCGTCACGGTTGCGCCCTCAGCAAACGCATCAAACTCTGATGGCGTTGTCATCTCGATGTACCAGTCGCCGCCGGTATACGATGAGACCCACACTGGAAGCACATCATGTGTTGTAATGATGTCACCGTTCTGATCGGTTGCTGATGTACTTTTTACTACACACAACAACGATGAGGGTCCAGCATTCCACCATGACAATGATATTTCATCACCACTTCCTACCTCTTCGAGAGACCACTGCGTAGCAGACGGATTCCATGTCGCCTTATACCAGTAACACTCAGCGTCAACAGAATCCCACCCTCGTCGTACCGCACGGTAAGTGTAGGTCCTACGTGCCTCGACTATACTCCCCGCACCGGACACCCCTATGATATTCACAGAGTATGGGTTACCACTTGCTCGCTTGAATGTTGCATCGACGTCAGATGCACAACAAACGCTCGGGTCATATAGCGCATGACATATCTGAGATGGTGACACGTGCATATTCGTATCTGATGCATGTCGTATGAGTTCCGATAGTATAGCGCCCGCCGCCTCAGCAACAGAGCATCCCGCTGATATGGTATAGTACCTGTTGTTTGCGAGCTGAAGTTCCCTGTCTTGATATAGATAGATGTCCATGTTATCAAGATGCACATTCTTCTTTGTTCCGCTATCGTACAACCGCTGGAACACCGCACTGTAAGGTACGGCATCCTGCACGACATGGTCAACCGACAAATCAGTGTCATACAGGTAAATTGAGTTTGCAGGAAACGGCTCACCCTCAGTGACACCTGCAAGCGAGTGCGGGAGTTCAAGCTGCATACCATAGTTTCTATGACGTTGTTTTAGTTCCACCACCACAACCCATATCCTTGATACACGCACTTCCTGCCACGCTGTTGGTATAATTCCACTGTCCGTGTAGAACTCCACCTTTATCTGTGCAGATCCATCCGTAACATACGAGTTGGACAACTGGACTTCTTTTCTTGTTTGCGTTGCACCGTTGCCTGTAAACCGACACAGCCTGATCCACTCGGCACCGTCGGTCGAACGTATGCTTACGACATACTCGCGTGTAACTGAAACTGATCCGTCGAGATCAGTGTAGGCCGGTATCTCAACAACAAGGTATGTATCACCATCCTTCTGCCGGAAGAGCTGTGAAGAACTTCCAGCACTTCCGCCGATCGTATATGTAACAGCATTGCCGGACGTTTGTTTTCCGTATGTATCTTCAGGACTGACAGAACCACTCTCGACAACACCTGTACCACCGGTGTCGCTGCTGTGTCTGCGTGTTTCACCGAGAACCGTACCACAATCTATGTAATCCCTTATAACCGGCTTGTTCACAAGACGGCTTTCCTTCGGAAAAACGATCTTGTATCTACGGAGTATATCACTTGTCGTCCCGGTTTCAGAGTCACTATCGGGGTAGGTTACTTCCATCGGTTTTCCAGACCAATCCGGACACTGGGTGTTTTGGCACACACCCTTCAGCCCTTCAACCATCGTGATACTGCCGCACTCGTGCTTGTAGTTGCTTCCGCCTTCGTCTACTGATAGGTATCCTTTCCTACAGCGCCTCGGCCATTCGCTATCACCCATGGTATCGTGAATACATCCAACCTCACACAGAAGATGCACACCAACAGAGTTCGAGTCGTCCAATGCTGGATCGTACTCTGTTTTCTGTGACGGGTTTGGAATTGTATTATACGTTGCGTCCCGCAGTGCATATGCCAGTTGAGGGTTGTCAGGAGATCCCTCAAATCCACCGAGAGGGGGTTCAACCTTTGACATATCACCGATTGATCTGGCAACACTTACCATGTTAACAGCTGGCAGTGTACCGACAGACCGATGCATCGCACCAATCGCCCGTTCAAGGAGATAGAGAGCGTTTGTACGCTCGACCTCAGAAGCTGTAAGCTTCAGCGCCGTAGGAAACTCACCTTCTTCATACGTTGTGTGGGTTCTGTGTGGGTTTAGGAATGCATCTTTATCGCTCATATCTATCCCTCGACTACTGTAACCGCCGTTGTTCCCGTAAAACTCAAATTCTGATTAACAGTCGGGTAGACGGTCACTGTTATATTATACACCCCTGCGGTGTCGTATTCAATTGTTTCGGTAGTGCTTCCCGGTGCAACGACTGTTGTGCTTGTTGCTTCACCATTCCCCCAGTCTATGCTGATTACAAATGACTTTCCGGGAAGTGTGTTCGTCAACGAAACCGTAAACTGCTCATCAGTTCCGCTTACCATGAGTGACGGACCTGTAACAATAGCGTTCGGCAACAGCCCGCATGCGCTCTGCACGTTGTTCATCGCAGCGCATACATCCTTCAGCGAACTATGGAACTGCTCAGTCGGGTGTGCATGGATTCCATCCATGCACCCCTCTACCGAGCGTGCAAGTGGTGATGTTGGTATTGATAGGTAGTGTGTATCCTGTGTTACATCCAGCTCGACATCGCTTACTTCCCAGTCAAGCGCGAGTTCACGCGCCGTACTGTATACCGCACCGGTTCTGCACATGTATATACTTGTCGACGTGAGGAAATCCAACGTTACAAACACGACAAACCCGTACTCCATGAGACCGGTATAATTATCGCCCGTTATTGCAAGCGGGTAGGCATAAATATTACCGGTTGGGAGTGATATGTCTGTTGTAATCTCACTTGGCAGAACAAACGAGTCGGGATTGCCAAACGTGTACTGTTGAACCCTTGCGCATCCCGTCGGGTCTATGAACAGTGCAAACAGATTGTCCTGTGCGTCGAGCGACAGACACATGCTTCTGTATGTAATAGAACCTATGTTGAGTGATGTCCACGTATCGGTCGCCGGGTCGTGCTTCTCTATGTAGTAACCGGATGTTCCCGGTACAGATCCCTCCAGATAGTAACAGTAAACAAGCTCATTCCTCCGCCAAGCTACCATATCAGAAATCGTGTACATGTCGGTCGCTCCGCTGTGCAGCGTTTCAATGGAGACGCTGTCTTCCAAATTGTAACGGCGTGCGATCTTCACATCCGTACCGAACCCGAGGGTGTACACGATAGCAAACCCGTCGTTTGACTCAAACGAACACAATGCCATTGACGTTCTCGTGCAGTCCGCGACTGCAAGCGATGCTTCCTCTACCGTCACCATTGGTAACCACGAACCATATCTGCGCTCAATATATGAAACGCACGAAATCCCGTCGTCCCGGTAGTATGCAACAGCAAGGATTATGCTGTGAGCTACGTTCGTTTCGATTATGTCTATTGACGTAATGGTATCGGTGGCATGTAACTGTATGCCTGGTATCTCCGTTGGTGTAACCCAATCAGATGAGTTCCACAGACCGCTCCAGTACCAAAACGTTAGGTACTCCGTGCTTTCCACTGCCATTACCAGTGTATCTGGTTATTGTAACCAGGCGCCATACACACAGAGTTTATATCCGGCGTCTCGTCCGGTGTGAAGTTCATGTCGTCTACTATGGTTGCAAGGTTTCCGTCAACCACAAGGTGAGCTTTGTATATGCTCCATCTGTACCACCAATCGCTTCCTATTAGTTCCCTGTAAGGATCGAATTGATAGGCTAGTGTGAGTGCTGGCGTTTCCGAACTGTAAGCATCCATGGTTGGCATTGCGTAGAACCGCTGGTCACTATCTCCGTCTACTACCTTTGTTGGTGCGACGTAGGAACCAAGCCCGCTGTTGTAGTGTGCAAACCATATGTCCCACTGGTCTGCATCGTCCGATGGCCAGTGTACACTAAATATGAGATCGCTGTCCGGTGTTGATGTTACCCACGACGTCGTACATCCATAGCCCGACCTATCCGGAAATATAGTTCCGTGATAGGGGGCAGTGACACTTAGGACTCCCGTACCAATCCATGGATATATCATCACGTACAGGTCAAGCTGACACAGCGGGTTTTCCTGGTAAGTGTTACACTCGCCGCTTGCAGCAGGAGGTCCGCCCTCAATTCGGCTTTCAAAACAAGACGAATGAAACGCAAACCCAGAACCGTCGGCAACACCTCGTGCTTGTATGTTCCTCGGGTTTGCATTCGTAGCACTTGGCTCGTGGTTCGCACAGTTGGTCAACTGCAGCGGTGCGCCACCGTGATCGCACCATATCTCCCAGCCACCACTGACGCCTGTCGACTCAGACCACATCTTTATAGTTTCAGTTCCACCCACCCCATCATCGACAACAATCCAGTCGCATGCGTTCCGCTGTACCGGTTGGTAGTCAAATCCGTAGTTGTCCTCGCCGTAGAGTAATGTAGGTACCGCACCAGGCGAATTGTTCATTACATACAAGTTGTATTGCACGACCGTTTGCGCGGGATCATCTACAGAAGTAAACCGCGTCGTGCCTGTGAACATTATTTGTGTCCCATCGGGAGAAAATCGCGGGTCGGATACATCGGTTACTTGGTGAGTTCCTCCTGCAGCAGAGAACGGTACCGTTGTCATCTGAAGGACTGACGAGCCGTCCCGGCTTGCAATGAAAAGATCCGATCCCCTCGTGTTCTCGTAACCGGGACCATGAACCGACGCGGGGTTGTTCCTGTTATCGCACCACGCAAGCCACAGACCATCCTTCGACCAGTCCATTGTTCCAACAGGCTCTGCTGGCCACGGAACCGACATTTTGGACCTGTCGAATGTGTCGTAGTACCACACACCTTCATGTTTCCACGAACGTATGTAGTCCGAGTTACGTTCGTACACCACGATAGGATCGGTGCTGTGTACCATTGCTGCAAGCGGACCGTATGGACGGGTGTTTCTCACGGGCGTTGGTAGTTCAGCGTTCGTACGTACGAATTCATTATCAGGTATGAAATCAGCGATGGTCCATTCCCCGCCGGTCCACAGATTGTCAAATCTTGGTTTACTCTCAACCCCGACATAGTTGTAAGGAATCTCGTCTCCTATCTCATCTGGTATTGTATGAGACTCACCATAGCCTATGCTTCTTTCCTGCGTCTGGGCGATAAGGTAGATCTCGCAGCATCTCGATTCGGGGCCGCCCACGCGCGAGAAATTTACAGATATTGCACCGGTAGCTGTAACAGGCGTATACCATGGGCATGATCGGTTCTTGCACCCACCTGACGACCAGTTGTACACTGGACGAGTACCTTTACTCTGGGCCTCCTGGTCAGTCACAACCTTCGAGCAGTCCCTATCGGTACTGTAAACACACACAGAAAGGTCATAGCTCCGTCTTATAGGCGATGACTTCGGAAGAAGTAAGTTCGGTTCTATTACAAGCGACTTCTTTGACACTGTCATTGCTGTATCATCAATGTCCAACGTACCGATCGGCGTAACCGTTATCTTCTCTCGTATGTCACCGGTGCGGGGTGTGTAGCTCCATGATGATACAGTGGAGCTGTCACTCTTGGCTGTCTCACCACTGCTTGAACTCTCGCTACGGCCCTCGCATCCGCTTTCGACGTAAGCTTGTATGTCTGTGTTGGCTCGATTAAACACACAGGACAGCGGTGCAATGATTGCATATCTCCCGCCGCTCATGCCGATATTTAGTGCCGTGCCGATGCCGGCCGTTCCGCGAGACAACAGCGGCGAGGTTGTGTTCGGCTCAAAGCTGTACGAGTAGCTTGGTCCTCCAATGTAATCCGGGTCATCATAGGATATTCCAACTGTGTCAACACAGTAAAAGTCCTTTTCACAACCGTGCACATGACTGTTGACACACGCTACATCGCTTGATGTGTCACCCGCCATTGCAAGG
>Ga0136651_10001898_pt1 | contig 11474 bp, 16 predicted proteins | sample Mar14236cmmetaG_FD_94867 | JGI IMG/M metagenome (GOLD analysis project Ga0136651, IMG submission 94867) | Marine hydrothermal vent microbial communities from Guaymas Basin, Gulf of California to study Microbial Dark Matter (Phase II) - Marker... ...
CACGATCACGGCGTATACTGCGATAAGCGCCAGAGTGCCCGTGATTGCGATCCACCATGTTTTGTTCATTGGTTCATGCCTCCTTTCTTATATGTTCAGGAACTTTTAAGATATTTCTTCGCCCTCTCAATTAAGGATGCTGCCTCTCTTATATGGGCGCCCCTTCCTTTCGGACGTTCATGAGTAACGGGCTTTTCAAAGTAAGATAATCTATTTCAGATACGGGGTAGACTGATATTAAAATATTATGTTTTAGATTCATCTCTGTGATGATATCTATCATCCGGTCTATCTCTCTTCCTGGTGAGATGTCCCCTTCGAGAACTACAGCCACATCAATATCAGAATCATCCGTAGCTGCACCCCTTGCATAAGAGCCGTAGAGGATGACATTCTTTAACCTCTTGCCATAGAGTTCCCTAACTTCCAGTTTAAACTCCTTGATGATGTCACTAATCTCCTTCATCACAGTTTTCCGTATGTCTCTCTTCAAGTTTAACCGTTACGATGGAATTTATGTTGTCTAACATCCGTCAGGCTGGATCTGGGTAGAGTGCTGGAGGGACAGAGCCGGATACATTTCAGTTATTCTGGTACCAGTGAGCCTCCACCGACCTATTACCGAGGATCATTTGTTCGATGCCTATCGTTGCTTGGTGGGCCTAACTGAGGTCTTGCATTATTTCCTTTTGGAGAAGTAACGGCAGTAGCAGTATCTTTAGCGATCGTATTTCCTGGCTGTTTATGTTGTTTTGCATAATTTGTCGACTCAGCAAGTTCACCAATCCAGACATGCAATTCCACACTTCCCCATCCTCCAGTACACTCACACCTCTGGCAGCGAACGGCAGATCTCCATGTACCTGCCAGAAACTCTTGATATGATCAAAGGTTTGCCGTGATATTCCTTTAATGTGTTTATTGCCTCTTTTTCTGTAACATATCTGGCTTTTCCGGATTTGACCATTCCTTCATCCAGTTCGTTCGAGAACACCGACTCTGTGGATTCCGAATTTCTGTGTAGTTCCCTGTATACACGCCTGCCTACCGCACATTTTTCCGACCTCCGGATCGACTCCGATGCCTAAGCTATATCTATCAGTCTCGGATCGAAACTTTTTACCCTCTTGAGTGGTTTTTTTCTGATCAAATATCCAGCAATTGGGATATTTACAAATTTAAGAGACTGTAAAGCCAGTCTTGTGATAGTGAGTATCTTTCCCGTGGCATACATCTACATTCGCCATAAGGTCCTGCCCTCCTAATCTCACACATCCCAATGCACCACAAGATCACATCCCCCGCACGGCAGGCACATCGTCTCTGCTACATCAGCCCGCAACCCGTGCGCATCCAGTACCTCGCGCTCGAACTGGGCAAGTCTGAGCAGTCGATCGGCATCCGGACGTGCCGCATCCGGGCAAACGTCCATAAGATCAGGGCGGAGCGGATGCGGGTTTAACGCGCGCAGAATCGGAATTACACCAAGCCCCGCAAGCGCCTCCACACCATCCCTCACAGTTCCGTCCGACTCCCCCAGACCGATAATGAAGTTTGAGAAGACCCGATTCTTGCCAAAGATGTCCACAGCATCCTTTAGCGAGGCAAGCACAAAATCGAGATCCATATCAGCGCAAGCACGTCCAAAGATCTCCCGGTCCATAGTCTCCACATTGTACTTGATCTCAACAGCGCCTGCCTCCTTCAGGCGGATGGATGAATCCCCGGTCGGATATACCGATACTCCTATTGGCAGATTGTACTTTGTGAGGGTTTTTACGAGATCGACAGCCCGGGTAACCTCTTCTCCGGGCGAGCACTCGATTCCTGATGTGATAGAGATTGCACGAAGGTTGCCGGTCCGGGATGCATCAGCTACCATTCGCAAGACCTCGTCTGCGGTTTTGGTCCTACCTCTAAGTTTCGGGACCGGGCAGAACGTACAGTTAAAGATGCAGGATTCGCTTAAGGTGATGTATGCCTGCTCCGGGCAGTGCAGCAGCGCAGGCTCGATTCTGCCGCGCACAAGTTCCCTGCCTTTGTAAAAGATGATTACATCATCATCGCCGCTGCCATTGCCAGCAGCAACGCGGGTATCGCCAACATTATCAATCCGCCGCAATAAGAGAGTTGCATCGGGATCGTTCTTGTACTCCAGTCGAACACGACTCCTACCCGATCTGAAGAAGAACGACCCGATCCCTGCGCCCGGCCCAGCGGTTGACAGCCCTGACGCGAGAGTCCTGGAGGTGCCGAGCAGTTCGGACTCGATGCCCACCGAACCCTCCGCTATAAGGATAGCTTTGATTCTTGCATCCATCCTATCCGGATATTGGTTTGGTTTGCACATAAGATTATACACCCGACAGGACTGTTATCTGCGCTCCAAACCATGCGGCGCAACAGCCCTGCCAGAGGTTGCGAATGCCTGCGAACGGTCAAATCGAATGTTCAGGATATCTGTCTGCATTCGCGGGGGGTTGTCCGCGGCAATGCTAACACGTATGTGAAATACTATCCTGCAGGGAGCTGTGTGGTATATACAAAATTATGTGTTCAAGATCGAGCATCAGGAAGACCTGACACTCCTATCAAACTCAGCTGATAGTAATCTTCTCCCTAAAGATACCATCCACATCTGCAACCACGACTTCTATATCAACTTCTTTTCCGGTAAGTTCCTTTAATGCTCCTTTGAGATAGCCGCGCGTGATGCCGCAGATCGAAGAACGTACCGGGAGTTTACGATCCCTGAGAATATCCCGTATAAAGGATTCAAGTATATTAATATATATCGCACTATCCTCTATGCGATCGATCTCTATCTCATAGCCATACCACATATTTGTACGATGTATAAACGTGTCCAGAGCTTCCTCGACATTTTCGATTATGCCGAACTGGTCTCGTGTCTTCCTGCCAAGCCTTCTCCCAGCGTCCTCACCCATACTCACGAAGACCTCCTCACGGTCCTCTGCTTTCACCATCTTATCCATCATATCCGATATCTCTCCAGCGAGTATCTTCAATGACTTGTTAAGCGCCTTGCAATCTTTCAATTCGTCCTGCAATGACTGTACATGTATCGGTTCCTTGTCGGACATGATAATGCCTCCACTATAAGAGAGGAGTTGCTTTCATATAAATCTTATTTACCACCCATCCGTGATCGGTCCGATCTCGCTGATCACGGTGTCCGTATCTTGGCTGGGTAAGACATCTGTTCACCGTCGAGATGAGATTGCAGAGAGCGCTGGGATGGCGAAACTGGATCGGCTCTCCACAATGCTACGACAACATCTCAACATAGCTTTGGAGGTGGCATCTCTTTACTGCGAGACCTAAATGCTGGCGATTCTTCAGTTAACAACAATCTTTTCTTTGCAGACGCCTTCTACATTCCCGTATACGATTTGCACATCCACATCCTTACCAGTAAGTTCCTTCAGTGCTCCTATGAGGTAGCCGCGCGTGATGCCACATAGCGGAGAGTCTGTCGTGAGTCCTCGATCCTGAAGGATATCGCGTACGAAACACTTGAAGACATTAATGTAGATCGTACCATCTTCAATGTGATCGATCTCGAGATCGTATCCATACCACGAGTCTGTATGATATATACAGATATCCAAGGCTTCTTCTACCTTCTCGATCTTGCCGAACTTCTCTCTCGCCTTTTTACCAAGCCGCCTGCCAGCATCCTCACCCATACTCACACATATATCCTTAGACCCGCCTTTTTCGGCTATTTCGTTAAGCACACACGAAACTTCTCCGGCGAGTATTTTCAATGCCTTGGTAAGCGCCTTATAATCTTTTAATTCATCCTGCAGTGACTGTATCTGTAGTGATTTCTTGTTGGGCATTACAACGCCTCCATCCCATGACTATAATCGCCGCGTATATAAGTGTTATCATTTGTCTCTGGCATCTCGCGTTGCAGTGATCAACACTTATAAAGAGGCGCGCTATGAGTCCCACTCGACATTTATTCTGCCTTAACATTCGTGAATGCGAGAGCATCGGCGCAGCCATCTCTAAGCACCTAATGTCATACCGGCAAGGGTCGTCTACAAGATACTTTTAACTCGAGTTACCAGAGAGTCCTTATCAATTGGATGTTTGGTAGGATACGACAGGCGACATTGTATATATGTTCAGGTGTTTTCTATAGGTTTACTCAAAAATGATGATGAATAACGCAAATTGCACGAACGTATCAAGACCGACCATCTCCAAGCACTAACAACTTTGCAACTCTTGCACGTCACAAATATTAAAGTACCCAGCGATCACTATGTATGAGAATACAAGAGTGATACCATGTCGATTAGATACCCATTCATCACAGAAAAAGCAACCATACAACTGGAAGAGCAGAACAAACTCCAGTTGATTGTGGACATAAACGCAACCAAGAACCACATCAAGAGAGATATCAAGGATATCTATGGGTTTGACGTTGCTGCAATCAGGACACTTATCACGCCGAAGGGCAAAAAGAAGGCAATCGTAACGTTTACGGATGACGATGCAGCAACTGAGATTGCCACTCGAATAGGATTATTCTAGGTGAGTGAAGATGGGAAAACGAATCATATCGCAGAACAGAGGGCGAGGAGGTCCGACATATACGGCACCTTCCCATAAATACAAAGCAAAACTGGCACACCCAAACATTAGTGACACAACCATCCGAGCAGAGATTATTGAAATCCTGCACGATCCTGCCAGATCTGCACCGATCGCACGAATCTCCTTTGGGAATGGTGAAGAGCGACTGATCCTTGTGTGCGAGGGGATGTTTGTTGGCCAAGAGGTTGATTGTGGCATAGGGGCTGAGATCAAAGTCGGAAACACTCTACCACTATCTGACATCCCGGAGGGCACCCCGATCTGCAACATCGAATCTCACCCAGGCGATGGGGGGCATTTTGCAAGGGCGTCTGGGGTGTATGGACTTCTGGTCACTCACGATGTCGGCAAGACACTGGTGCAGATGCCTTCTGGTACGATGAAATGGATATCTCCAAGATGCAGGGCAACAATTGGTCTGGTCGCTGGCGGCGGGCGCACAGATAGACCGTTTATGAAGGCAGGAAAGAAATATCATAAATTAAAGACTCGCGCGGCGAAATACCCGCGTGTGAGCGGGGTTGCAATGAACGTGATCGACCACCCGTTCGGTGGCGGCAACCGGAAGCATCCGGGACGGCCAAAGAGCGTGAGTAGAAACACGCCACCTGGTCGGAAGGTCGGAAGCATTGCATCGAGACGGACCGGAAAACGATAATCATGACACGCTTAATATCGCGCGTAACAATTCACAGGTGAAACAATGGCAAAGAAGACAAAGAAGAAACTACCACGAAGGAAGGGAGAGATTACATACCGGGGATACACCATCCCGGATCTGAAGAAGATGTCCCTTCAGGAGTTTACAGAACTGCTTCCCGCATCCCAGCGCAGGAAGATCAATAGGGGTTTTACTGAAGATCACAAGAAACTGATCCAGCGTGTCAAGGACGGGCGCACCATGATCAGGACACATCTTCGGGATATGATCATTCTACCGGAGATGATCGGGATCGATCTTGAGATTCACGATGGCAAGAAATTTAACAGGGTGACGGTGCAACCGGAGATGCTTGGTCATTATATTGGCGAGTATTCGCTTACCCGGAATGTAGTACGGCACGGCAGTGCAGGCGTCGGTGCAACCAGGTCCAGTAAATTCGTGCCGCTTAAGTGATGCAAAATAGTACGAATAGTATATCATACTAATATATCAGCAAGGAGACACCAATGGCAAGGGTAAATTATTCACGCGAATCAAATCCGGACACGTCATCAAAAGCGATGGGGTATGAACTACACGTCTCACCAAAACACACACGTGAGATATGCATTGCAATCAAAAATATGCATATATCGGCTGCAAAGCAGTACCTTACAGATGTGATAGCGCTTAAGCGCGCAATCCCGTTCAACCGCTACACCGACGGCGTCGGGCATCGGCGTGGCAAGATGGCTGCAGGCAGGTATCCGGTGCGGGCGTCCACAGAGGTTCTCAAGGTACTTGTCAATGCCGAGAACAGCGCTATGGATAAAGGTCTGGAACCTAACCGCATGAGAATATCACATGCTGCAACCAAACAGGGCAGAACCATCCGCGGAATCATACCGCGTGCCATGGGCCGCGCAACTGCGAAGAATACCGAGACCGTAACGGTCGAGATTATTTTGGAGGAGTTATAGATGACAGTCGAGAGAAAATTTGTACAGCAAGGGCTCAACAGGGCAAGAATGGATGAGTATTTTGCTGGAGAACTCGAACGCGCTGGTTACGCTGGTATGGAGATGAACAGAACCCCAATGGGAACCCAGATCACTATTTTTGCAGAGAAACCTGGAATGGTAATTGGAAAGGGCGGAAAAGTGGTTCGCAAGCTGACAAAGGATATGGATCAGTATTACGATCTCGACAATCCTCAGATCGATGTGCAGAGCGTGGGCATCCCTGAATTGAATGCGCAGTTGATGGCATCACGAATCGCAAGCGCACTCGAGCGCGGCTGGTATTTCCGAAAGGCAGCGCACTCAACACTCCGAAGAATTATTGGCGCAGGTGCAATCGGATGCAGGATCGTACTCTCCGGAAAACTCACAGGTCCCAGATCACGGATCGAGAAGGTCGTGGAGGGCTATATAGTACATGCTGGTAAGCCGGCAGAGGAGATCGTACACCATGGGTTTGCGACTGCGGTTCGGAAACTGGGCACGATCGGTTGCAGCGTCCAGATCGTACTGCCTGGCACCGTGCTGCCGGACGTGTTCAGTCTGGTAGAGGTCGAGCCGCCTGAACCTGTGATTGTGGAAGAGACCGGAATCGCGACTGCTGAAGAGATAGTCGGAGCGGAAGTAGAGATTACAGAAGTTGAGGTGGCGACCGAAGCGGAAATGGCCATCATAGAGGCTGAAATTGTTGACAAGTCCACCATCGAAGTGGTGGGAGCGGGTTTGCCTACTTCGGACATCACCCAAACTCCATCTCCAGTTGAAACAGAGGGCATCCCCCCTGAGGCTCCGGACACCGGGGCACTGGCTACGGCAGAATCTCCAGTTGAAACAGAGGGCATCCCCGCCAAACCCGAAACCCGTAATGCGGATGGTATCTGGGAACACAGGCATGACAATCTTGACTGGCATGCGATGGCGATCGCGCACAAACAGGCAAAGCCGGGTAAGCCGGAAGAAGCAATCGTGGTAGAGGAGGAGACCCGGATGAAAGACGGGGTCACCGAGCACAAGCACACCGGTTTTGATTACTGGCATCCGGCATCAAGGATACACAAGGGGGCTTAGAGTAGATGACGAAACTTAAATCAGAAGAGATCAGGAATATGAGCCCACCTGAGCTGCTTGATGAACTCGAATCGCTGCGACTGGATCTAATCAGGGAGCGTGCACTTTCATCTGCAGGAGGCGCGCCAGAGAACCCCGGATTGATCGGAGAACTAAGGCATACCATTGCGCGGATCAAGACGATCCAGAAAGAGAGAGGGTTATGACCTACGAGATCACCCCCGGAAATCTGGTGTACCATACCCTGATCGGTCTTGAAACCGTGGTTTCCGGGAGTACAAATCCTGATATAGTCGGCATCAGCGGCGTGGTGGTTGACGAAACAAGAAACACGCTACTCATTACCACAGGCTACTCCGATTTTTCCGCCATGAACGAAGCAACGGCTGCTGTTTCATTGGAAACCGGAAATACAGCTCCACAGAGTGGTGAACCGGATGAGGCGGGTGACTACTATCTCGATAAAACCATCCCAAAAGCGCATTCCACATTTATCTTCAGTCTGCCGGATGACCGGAAGGTCCGGGTCGATGGGGACTTGCTTGTTGCACGTCCGGAAGACAGAATCTCAAAGAAGCACAAGAACTAAAGAAGAATCAGAAGGAACTAAAAAGGAAGAGGAATAACCGATGGCAAGAAATATTGGATTGAATGTACCTATCCCGCTAACAGAATGCGAGGATCCAAACTGCCCATTTCATGGTACGCTCTCTGTCAGGGGGCAGGTGCTTGATGGAGTTGTTGTCAGTTCCAAGATGGACAAAACCGTAGTGGTCGAGCGCACTTACGAGAAGAGAATATTCAAATACGAGCGGTATGAAAAGCGCAGATCACGGATCCATGCCCACAACCCGCCATGCATCAATGCAAAGGAGGGTGATGCTGTCAAGATCGCGGAGTGCCGTCCTCTTGGCAAAACCAAGTCATTTGTGGTGGTGGCGCTGACATGAGAGGTATTCGTTCAGCGATGACGCGCCCGTTAAACGCGGGAGCGAAATTAAATTGCGTGGATAACACCGGCGCACGGGTTGTCGGGGTAATCTCTGTGGTGGGCTACCGCGGCGTAAAGAACCGGTACCCGAAAGCAGGGATCGGCGATATGCTGGTCGTGTCTGTAAAGAAAGGAACTCCTGAGATGCGAAAGCAGATCATGCGTGCTGTGGTGATCAGGCAGAAGAAGGAATACAGACGCCCTGATGGGATGCGCGTATCCTTTGAGGATAATGCAGTGGTGATCACCGATGAAGAAGGCATCCCAAAGGGCACCGAGATCAAGGGACCGATTGCGCGAGAAGTAGCGGAACGGTATCCCAAGATCGCATCGGCAGCGACGATTGTTGTGTGAGGAATCACACAATCTTCGCTAAGCCCTCTACTTTTTTATTTTTAAGTAAAGCTCTCATTCCCTAACGACAGTCATGGCGGCAGCGGTGCAATCAACTAACTCTTCTTCATCTTTTTGGTACGTTGCTTTGCTGTGAATCCGGTTGCAGATTCGAGAAATCTCCGAAAACATCTGTTTGCATCGGATACGTCTCCGAGATCTGCATCCATGTTCGATTCCGTATGCACGCAGAGTTGTTTCCCGTCTATCCACGCCTCCATCCGCTTTAATGATTTATAACCGATAACGAACTTACCGTCTTCCATCTCAGCATCGCATCCGAAGCATTCCATCATCATCTCCCGAATCAAGTCATCATTGAGTTTGTGCCCGCGTTTAATAGGATATTCTGTGATATTACCGCCTCAACCAAGTATTCTTTCAAATAATCCACCGTACCCATCCGGTCTTATGAGATACTCCAGCATATCGAGTTGTTTCACAAGCCCGTACATTTCCTTGTTTTTCCAAAGTCCAACCTCGCTGTAATTTGTCGGCTTTAAAAAACGTATCTCCGGGAGATTCTCATATTTTGGATTCGGAATGAAACCTTCTTCCAACATGAAGTACGAAGCCCCGCCTTTCTCCCTGAAGAAGTCGTAAATAGAGGAGAAATCCCTGCAAACCCAGTTAGCCATCTTAAGCGTCTTATTAGACGAGTTTATCGTCACATGCCCATATCCCGGCGGTATGATCACCTTATCGCCGGCACCGGCATGTACCACGATCACGTCAGATACAGTATCTCCTGCTCTCTTCTGCAGCAGATACTCTGCCTCGCCCTCAAGCACCTCGTATATCTCCCCGTAGTCACCAGGGTGGTCGTGTCCTGCCGTCTTCACGTACTCCGTTCCAAGCATCCCCGGTGGGATCACGGTGATGTCATACCGCAGATGATGCTCGAGAATCCTCTGGTGATCCGCCTTGCTCAGTGAGAGATCACGGTACATGTAATACAACTCGGCGTTGGAAGCGTTTAGCTGTGAACTATCGTACAGCACATCATCCATGTCGTGAAGCATCCTGATGTCCGGTTTTACCCCGCTTAATACATCTGAAACCATCGGTTAATATGAGGACATGTTCGTATAAAAATGCATCGCACCGAGGGAACACCATAAAACCGAGACTTTCATTTTCTTTGACGTATCTTACTCCCTCGGGTTCTTCATATTTTGTTTTGATAACAATGGTTGGAAATCCTGTTAAAGAGACGCAAGTAGTCACTGAACCCGATGTCCAGGTGCTTTGAGGAATTGTGGTATGCATTTCTTACAAATACTCTTTGCACGACGCGATGCATCGCTTCAGGCAACAAAAAAACTAGCCCAAAAAAAAGAAGTAAATTATTAGTGCGGAGAGAATAAGTTAAACCCACTCAAACCGAACATAAAACACAGGAGATATGATGATGAAACATGTAAGACTAATCGCAGTCGTGCTCGCTCTTGCACTCGCAATGGCATGGAGCGGCTGTGTGGACTCAGATTCTGGCAAACAGAAGGAATCGCAAGGAGATGGTGCACCATCTGGCACCACACATTATCTCGACCTGATCGATGTGACTTCCATGCACTACAAAGCGACCGTATCCGCGGATGACGGGGATGCTACCGTATTTGAGGAATGGCGCAAGAAATCCGGAGATGTGTGGTTCTTCAAATTGGTACTCACCAGTAACCAGGGCACGGATTCGATGACCATCTTGCAGAACGCGGATGGGGTGTATATGCTAGATGAAGAGGGCGGTACAGCGATCAAAACCGGAGAATGTTCCAATGATAACATCGGATATATGAACCCATTCTGGGCGGCGTATGGTTGCTATAGTGATGATTCCGCATGGGATGATAGCTGGATCACAGACCGCGACACAACGTACCTGGGTCGCAAAGCCGTCAAACTGGACTACGGCAAGATATGGCAGCTTGCCGGAGCAATTAGCGGCGAAGATATTGACATGAAAAGATCTGATCTGATCGTGGACAAGCAGACCGGGTTCACGCTACTGCTCGACTGGGCATACACACACGAGGGCAAATCCGAGGGCTTGCACTATGAGGTTACCGAGTTTGATGTGGATACGAATATCCCGGATGACACGTTTAACATCCCTTCCGGTGCGGAGATAGTTGATCCCGCTGCGCTTGGCGGAATGGGCGGTGAGATTCCTGACGGGATGCCTGATGAGATGCCGGACATGGCGTCTGGCGGACCCGGATTACCTCCGCTTCCTGAGTGATGGGTGTAAAAACCCATCATTTTTTGTTTTCAGTCGTGCGAGTCAGTTACTGGTTGAAACGACCCGGAGTTTCTGCCCAACAACTTTACAACCGCCCGATCCTGATATCTGAATCATGAACCGGATACGTGCATGTCTCTATCTCTCGGTCTTTGTGATCATGGGACTCTCGGATGCGGTCGTGCCGATTCTCCCGGAGCTCTCTGATGAGATATTTGTGCGGAGTATGATCTTCTCCGCGTACTTTGCAGGCGCGCTCGTCTCGATGATCCCGTTCGGAATGCTTGCGGACCGGTACGGCAATGCGCGGTTTATCCTGCTCAGTATCGTTCTGACAATCACATCCGGATTATTGATCTTCGTATCCACTTCACCTCATGTCCTCGTGTCTGCGCGTTTTGTCGAGGGGTGCGCCTGTGGGGCTTTCTTTCCGGCAGCGTTCTCGATGCTCGCGAAATTTGAGAATCGAAGGCAGTGCCTCGG
>Ga0136651_10001901_pt1 | contig 11448 bp, 7 predicted proteins | sample Mar14236cmmetaG_FD_94867 | JGI IMG/M metagenome (GOLD analysis project Ga0136651, IMG submission 94867) | Marine hydrothermal vent microbial communities from Guaymas Basin, Gulf of California to study Microbial Dark Matter (Phase II) - Marker... ...
TACCATTCCCCCTTATTAAGAAATTTAGTTTTACAAACTGTCCGGGCAGAGCATTGTTTGTGCAACAGACAATATTTGAAGTGTCAATCCAACTACTATCATAAAAATTCCCCTTTGCATAACGCGGTTTTGATATGGTAAGAATCGTGGACGAATCGAATGATGTGTTACCAATATTCTTAAATATCATATTTACTTCAGCACTATCCCCTACAAACATTACTGATGGGTAATCCATAGAATCAAGGTATGCCCCATAAGGCATTTTCGGTCCGCCGCTTATAAAATTCAGGTAACTGTTACCGTTATTCGATGCCCACCCCTCCGTTTCGCCGTTTATCGTCGGGATGTATATATGATACCAATATCCGGAAGAATCGATAAATGCAAAATATTGCCCGTTGGTCATGTACGTAATTACATCATAACTTGTACCGGGCCCCTTTCTTATGTTCAGCCCTCCTGTTTTACACATTACATAATTGGTACTTTGCGAACCGCTAAGATGAGAATCGGCAATACCGTCTCCACCGTAAATCCACCCGTATCCGTCGGTGAATGTCCCTCCCGGTAAAAAGACTCTATACCAGTTATCCGAAGTATATGAATTACACATCAGCTTCGTTCCGGCAATCGCAGAATCAATTACTGTTCCTCCGGGATTATCATAAATTCTAACCGTCGAATCGTTTACATTTACAACAAAAAGTGTATCAAAACTCGTAATGGAATCCGAAGAAATTATTGAAACATCATCCCAACGGTCCCAGGAAGTATCCCCCTTGATTACAAGTTTGAATCTTGCAAACTTGCTTTCTCCGTCAGCTAAAAAGCTTAAAGAGAGCGGTAAAAACGCATTACTGTCACTCACAAGCGAATCCGATATATATGTGCTGATAGATTGATGTAGAGAATCAAATGTTTCCGCTTCGATATACATAATGTTACCGCTTCCATCATATTTTCTACCGTAAGCAGTAAATATGTATTCAACTCCCGGATTAATATTTATATCCTCATACAAAAAACTCTTTTTAACTCCCGCCTCTCCCCAATTGTTTATCACCTGTTTTAATGAATAATTCCCCGAATGAACAAAATCAGAAGCAACATGATTATCCGCATAATCTCCCTCAAGCCAACCACTTACATGCGTAACTGTGTCCGAAGGGCACTGCATTGTATCCTTGCCTATAAGCTCCATATCACCATTCACAAGTTGAGAATATGGAATTCCAAAACTCTCTCGCAATTCCGTCCATAATTCTTTTTTATCACCATCATAACCAAGAGCCCACATACCCGTACCGAGCAAATTATTGGCGTTTATATCATTATATTTATAATGTAAGCTCTGCTTATCGTCATACCAGCATTGATGATATGAGCCGTATGTGTACCAGGGGTTGGAAACACTTGCTTCCCATAATCTCCCATAATTCAATGCGTTATCATGAGCCGAAGTATAAATTACTGCACTTCCGCTCCCCGTTGTGGATGAATGGGCCGCCGCACTTGACGCGGGCCAATCGTAACCGTAATAGGGCAAACCTATAATTATTTTATCATTTTGTCCACCCGAATAATTCAAATAATCGTTTATTGTCCATTCGACCGAATAGGTACCGAAAATCGTTCCCGATTTCAGAAGAGAAACGGGACCCGTATACGATGAACCACCGTAATAATAGTCATAAGCCATTACAAAAATACCATCGGTATTGCTACACAAAACGTCATAATCAAACGCACCGGACCAATCTACGGCAGGACCGCATATTGTTACTTCGGAACCGGGAATATTGGAATGAAATGTATTTGTCAGCCTTGTCATAAATGAGGATAAACTATCTTTCGATCCGGACGGGACACCTTCGAAATCTATATTTACACCGTCAATCCCGGCAGATTGCACGAGATTCAGTAGTCCGTTTATGCAATTATTTTGATAAGTCGAATTGCCGACAACGGAAGAAATGCTCGACGAACTGAAATTCGTAGCAGTTAAAACCACTTTAACTCCATTCTCATGAGCCTTCTGAATCACATAAGACCAATGATCAGGAAAATTATGTGAATTGTTAATCGTTCCGTCGCTATTTACGTCAACACTGAAAAGAGCAATAGTTGTCAACAAATCATAGTGTAAATAGGTATTATCCACCCAATAGGGTGAAAATCCAACTATATTTTTTTCAACCTTCGGAGTTCTGTTTCTGTTTAAACTTGTAATCTTGTAGGGATAATACGGTGTGGGAAAAGGTTTGTTTTCATATATGGAATCCTGAATCTGGTGAATCGATTTAAAACCGTACATACTGGAAAACATAAGAAAAAACAAAATAAAATAAGAAATTACTCTTTTCATAACGCCTTCTATTTTATAATTATGTTCTTTGTGTCAATTTCATACCTTTTCAACTCTCCGCAAGCGGCATTTATGTCTCTTCCTTTGCTCTTTCTCACAGTTACCGTTCTTTTCCCCCGCATCATCCATTTCTCGAACTGTTTCACTCTACCATCCTCAATGCTGTCAAAAGGAGAATCCTTATCATCAACAGCAACATTAAGAGGGATAAGATTTATTTTGCATTCGATATCATTAGTAAGGGCAATCAGTTTATCTGCATCTTCTTTTGAATCGTTCACTCCTTTTATTAAAACATATTCAAAAGTCACTCTCTTTTTTTTAACATCGATATAGTGCCTAACTGCCGATAAAAGATCTTCTATTTTGTAACGCTTGTTTACAGGCATTATTTCATCTCTTATTTCATTATTTGGAGCATTGAGACTCACAGCTAACTTTATCTGTTTAGGATAATCGATTAATTTATCAAAACCGGGTAACCAACCGGCGGTTGAAACTGTTATCTTCCTCGCTGCGATACCAAAACCGATTTCATCATTCAATATATCAATCGCTTTTAATACATTATCTATATTTTGAAGCGGCTCTCCCATTCCCATCATCACTATATTTGTGGGACTTATACCTAAATCACGTTTAATAACCGATACCTGATCGGCAATCTCATAAAATTTCAAATCCCTTTTAAGCCCCTGTCTCCCCGTATAGCAAAATTTACATCCCATTGCACACCCGACCTGCGTGGAAACACATATCGTTTTTCGTTTCCCGTCGGGAATCCACACTGTTTCAACAGTACTACCATCTTCAAGTTTCAGTAAATACTTTATCGTTCCGTCTTTTGAGACCTGCTTTTGCACGATATCAGGATATTTGATATAAAACGTAACTTTTAACTCTTCCCTCAATCGTTTGCTAAAATCGCTCATCTCATCGAAGGTTCCGACTAATTTCTGCCATAACCATTTATACAATTGCTTCGAACGAAAGGATTTTTCCTCAATACTTTCAAAGTAAGATTTTATTTCATCTTTTTCAAGGGATCGTATGTTCTTCATATATGTAATAATCGTTTGGCAACTTCAAAATAAATAACAAGTCCGGTAATATCAACAATAGTTGTAATAAAAGGACCTGCTGCTATTGCCGGGTCTACTTTTAAAGCCTTAAAGAGAAATGGCAAAAAGGCTCCTGTAAGGTTGGAAACAAATATCGTTATTAAAAGTGCGATCGCAACTGTAATTGCTATCATTGAACTTACATGGAAAAAGTATGCTCTGAAAAGAGCTACAATACCTATGGCTACAGCGATTAAAAATCCTATTAATAATTCTCTGAGAATTAATCTGAAAACATCCTTTAATTCGATATCACCGGTTGCAAGCCCTCTGATAACTATAGTGCTGGACTGTGTACCTGCATTTCCGCCGGTATCCGTAATCATTGGAATAAATATGGATAGAGCTACAACAACTTTTAAAATATCCTGATACCTCTGAATAATATTACCGGAAATACTTTCCAAAATAACAAGAACAAAAATCCATACAAATCTGTTCCATGCTAACTTTACAGCATTTATACTAAAATAAGGGGTCTCCATCGGAGACATAGCCGCCATCCTCTGAAAATCTTCCGTATTTTCATCTTCAATAACATCCATAATATCATCAAATGTAACAATACCGACTAATCTCCCTTCGGAATCAACAACAGGTATTGCCAGAAAATCATATTTCTTCATTAAATTGGCAACGATTTCCTGATCATCCATCGTTCTGACATAAATCGGATTAACATCCATTATCTCTTTAACGAGATTATCCGGTTTTGCAAGTATCAAATCTTTCAATGATACTACTCCTACAAGTTCCCTATGATGCCCGATTACATAGTTTATATAAATGGTTTCCGATTCTTTCGCATTTTTCCTTATGTAGTTGATTGCTTCATCGGCAGTCATATCCTCATAAAGTTCAATGAAATCGGTTGTCATTATATGACCGGCAGAATGTTCAGGATAATTCAGTAACAGAGCGGCAATTTCTCTTTCATCGGGAGTCAATAACTCAAGATATTTCTTTACCAAACCGGCAGGGAGCTCGTCAAAAAGATCATTTCTATCATCGGGATCCATACCGTTTATAATATCTTTAATTTCGCTTTTATTAAAATAGTGTAGCATTTCTTCCTGTTCGTCACTTTCCATATGGGAAAAAGTTTCATTGGCCTGTTCTTTTGAAAGCAATCTAAAGATAATAACCTTTTCGGGATACGGGATATCCTCTAACATTTCCGCTATATCTACAGGCTCAAGCTCCGACAGGATACCTTTTAAAGTTTTCCAATCCTTTTGTCTTATGACTTCTTCGATTTCCGGCATTAAAAGTCTTCTCATTTCCATTGTTGTATTATTACATATTTTCACAATTTTGGCAATTAAAATATAGGTAGATAGGTATGAACATCGTATATTAAAATAGAAGTTGCGAGGAGACATATCTTTGATTATATTTGGTATGTATGGTTAAAGATATGGGGGAAAGCGAACAAGTTTTATATAAACATTGGTTCATAGAAACCGTTTAATATGTTAAACCCGCTTTCCCTGTTCCCTTGAACCTGTACAAGTACATTAGGCGAAAGAGCCTGTATCACGATGATAGGTGCAGGGAATAATCCATATCATAATAAATTATAGGAGGTAGTCCGAATGCTGTCAATAGGAATTGATATCTCAAAGAAGAAGGTGGATGTTGCAATCTATGACGGGATGAAGTATGTATTTGAAACATATGAGAACAGTGTAAGAGGCGTGAAAGGAATGTTAAGGAAAATTAAGAAGAGGGAACCGATCGACTCGGAGTTAGTCTTTGTCATGGAAGCAACGGGGGTATATCACTTAAGGTATGCTGATAGTCTGTATGAGTCGGGTTACAAAGTATGTATTGTAAATCCTCTTATAATAAAACGATACGGAGAGGAGAAATTAAGGAGAGCAAAAACGGATAAAGCCGATGCAAAACTTATATCGGAGTTTGGGTATTATAATATCATAAGGTTTGATTCCGATGCTGAAGATAAGCTGCCGTATCAATACAGCCCGAACAGTGAAGTATCATCAAAGGTGAAACTTATGCTTAAAGCTATAGAACAATTACAGAGACAAAAGAACAAAAACATAAATTATGTGGAAGCATTAAAGCAGCATAAGAAAGAATATAGCAAGGATTTAATCAAAATGTTCAATGATATAAACAGGGAAACGGATAAGAAGATAAAGAAACTTGAGAAAAAAACAGAAAAGTTGATAGTGGAATCGGAAGAACATAAAGAAACATACGATAAACTACTGAAAATCCCCGGAATAGGAAAAAGAACGGCAGGAGCAGTGATAGGATATTTTGATAAGTTCGATAACTTCGAGAATGCAAAACAGGTAGCGGCATATATAGGATTAAATCCGAGGATAAGAGAATCGGGTACCAGCATAAAGGGAAAGGGAAAAATCTCGAGGATAGGAAATGCTTATTTAAGAAAACTGTTTTATATGGACGCATTATCGGCATCACAATACAATGTACAGTGTAAATCGCTATATGAAAGGTTGTTGATGAAAGGGAAAGATAAGCCAAAAATATTTATGGCTGTAGGACACAAACTGTTAAGACAGATGTTTGCGGTAGCTAAGTATGATAGGGACTATGACCCGAATTATTAGAGTGTTGAAAAACTACTTGACAAAACACAGTACATATTAATCGGTAATAAGTGAGATGCTGAAACAATTTCCAAAATGAAAAATGGTTGCTGTGATGCTGAATCAAATTCAACATCACAGACCTGTCTCTCCCTTTAGAAATAATAACTTATTCCCAATTGTACTCCGTTTTGTGATTTCATCTTGCCGAACGATGTTTTATCCGAGCCGAATGCATATAGCGAAGATAGTTTTATATTTAAATTGTCGTAAGGTTTGAATGTAACGGAGGGTAGATAAATCACTCCGTAATTGTCTTTTATATCCTCAAAATCGCCAATCTCGATTCCCGCATCAAAGGGTGCAATCTCAATTTTACCATTTGCAAACGGAAATCTGCTACCTAAAAAAAGATAATTGTTAAGATTATCCTCCCCCTTTTCATTCTCAAAACCGCGCAAATACTGTACACTCACATAGAAATCATTTGTAAACGTATAATCCGCCCCAATCAAATATTTCAAATAATAATTCCCACTTATATTAGTTGAGTCCATGATTCCCATTCCAATGGCATTGAGATCTATGACAAACGAATCTTCCATCGGAATAAATGCCGTAATATCACCCCACACACCTACATCACCAAGAACTCCGTAGAAGGAGAAGCCTGTCATATGAATACGAGGATAAAAAAGAGTGCTATTAACATTGAAAACTGCGGGAAGCGTATCAGCGGTTACCGTTATTTTTTTAATCCAGGGCAATCGCGCCCTCGAATACAAATAATATAAAGAAAAATCAAAATCAAATAGCGAATATGATACCTTTCCGCCACCTAAAAGATTTTCTTTGAATGATTCGGGCATAATAATCGTATCCTTCATCTCTCCGATTGTTATTCCCGGAGCTAAAAACAGCGACTGGCTAAACATCGCGGAATTCGATGAATCGGGTAAAAGATCCGGTATAAAATAGGGTAAAAAAACACCTGTAGCGGTTAATCCTTTGTAATACAAATCCGTTTTCAGAGAGTATACACCTAACCTTTTCTTAAAACTCCAACTGTCTTGAAAATCATAGGGATTTATAAAATCGTTAGGACTTATCTCATCCCCCGCTCCCCATGTTATACGCTGCTTCCCGACTCTTACATCCATAAAATCAAAGGGGAATTTCATAATATTCACATACATCTCTTTTACGCGGAATTCGTACTTGAAGTAACGATCGTATTCCGATAAGTCAATAGTGCCGGTTATATCGGGAAGAGAGAGCAATCTGACATTCATATTGGTAAAGAAAGATGTGTTATTGTAAAGCGATGACTTTATTTTTATCCCCAAGAGATCTTCGATACGAAGATATTGAGGCTCCGATGAGAACGAGATTCTATTTGTACTTTCAAAATAACCGTTCAACTCTGCGGCATTCACGCTAACAGCCCCCGCTATGAGGATTATAAATCCGATTAGTATTAATCTTATTCTCATACTCACCTCACTGCCTGAGATATCTTTTCGTAAAGATATTATTCTTTAATCCTGTATTTAATTTTATATCTTCGAGTTTCATAATCGATGTGTGCTTCGCTTTTATATCCCTCATTGTAGAAACAGCTGCTATCCAATAGCCTTTTAAATTCACGATACTATCTGCTGTCATCTCTTTTACAAGTATGCTATTTCCTTTGAAGTACTCGGTTTTGACGGGGAAATAATTTTTCCTGTTTATGGTCAAAATTTCATATTTATAACTGGTTTTACACCCTTTTTTAGGCGTAATTTTAATTCTGTACGTAGAACTGTCACTTTCAAGAATAGTGCCATCCCAATTATCGGCATAGCTTTTTGGCTCCATATCCTCGTACGTGAAATCGGTGCCGGCAAATTTCGAACTTTTCACATTGGATGATATTCTCTTTATCTTCCCGAATGCAGGTAAGTAGATATAAAATACACCATTGGGGAGAGATAAGAATCCAATTCCCTTATATTCTGCGGGAGCGATAAATTTTCCCAGTCGTTTATCCTTTCCTTTCTGGAAAATCTCAATCTTTCTCACTGATCTGTTCCCGTTTTTATCCATTAATGTCATATTGATTTTCATATATTGATCCTTTGGTGCACTCATGATATTGTCCACTCTTTTCAAAATAACTTCAGGTTGCAATTCATTCGCACCAAATACAACATTGAAGCTCAAGAGAAAGATTGAAATCGTTATAATTGTCCTTCTATTCATCTGCTACCTCCTTTTTAAATATATTTTTCTTTATACTCACGAGAATCGATGATAATATAACTGTTGCCCCAAAAGCCGATCCAATCATTGTTATCGAAATCAGTATACCGAAACGTCTTAGTGGAACCAGGTTAGCAAACACAAGAACACAGAAACCGGAAATCACTACAAGCATATTTATGAAAATTGCCTTCCCCGTTGTATTCAGTGTCGCTTTCAAAGCGGTTTTCTTATCGGTTTTAGCAATCTCTTTTCTGAATCGCTCGATAAAGTGGATAGAATAATCGATACCGATTCCCATGGATATACTTCCTACAAGTGCCGTTGCAATATCGAGAGGAATATTTATTAGCCCCATAACACCAAAGATGAGAATTAGGGTAAAAGCAACCGGAACTATGCCTATTAAACCTCCCACAAAGGAACGTGTTAGCAATATCATGATAATAAGAATGCTGACAAACGCTATAATAAGGCTAAATATCTGACTCTTAACGATGCTTGCATCCAACTTGATATTAATTAGCGGCATACCCGTTAAATGAAATTTAACGGATTCATTCGAATGCTTTTTTATATATTCTTCGATTTTCGCGACAATCACTTTCGTTTTCTTTAATGAAAGATCACTGTCCAAACTCGCCTGTATGAGTGCTTCATTGTTATTCAAATCAACCATGTTATTAATCATCTCTTCCCCTTCAAGAAGGAACCATAGATTATTTATCTTCATTGTCGATGAAGGAATAACCTCATTTCCACTTACAATTTTATTCATCCTAACGATTATGTCCGCTATGGAATTGGTATTGTTGACATTATTTATCTCTTTCAAATAATTTTCAAAATCATAGATTTCTTTCAAAACCTTCGGATCTTTCGGATTTCCCTCTACAAGAATTTGTAGCATAGAACTTCCCCCAAATTCTTTCGATATAAGGATTTCACTTCTCTTTATCTCGCTATTTTTACCAAAATAATCGGTATAACTAACCTTTCTTTGGATAAAAAACGTTCCGATAATCGCAATAACAATAACAACTGAAGTAAATATAAGCCCCACTTTTCCGTGTCTAAGAATAGTTTCGTTTGCACTCATAAGATAATGAGAAAGCCGAGAATCCGATTCCGAGTTTGAATGTTTTGTCTTGTCGGGTAAATAAGAAAGACAAATAGGAACTATAAGAACTGAAACTACAAATGCAAACAGAACACCAAGCGATGAAAAAATTCCAAATTCCCTAATCATGGTAAAAAAAGAACCGAACAGGAAAGAAATGAATCCAATCATTGTTGTTACAGCTGCGAGAAAAACAGGCAACAGAACATTCGAAAGTGCTTTTTCCGCTTTTTCTCGGTTGGAAATGTCACTCGTTTTTAATTCCTCGAATTTACTCAATATGTGGATACTGTAAGCACTTCCCACGGCAAGGAGTAAGACCGGTATAATATCAGATAGTATGGTAAATTCTTTACCGGCAAGAACCATAATACCAATTGTCCATATGATGCTGATAGTCACTGAAGCAAGTGGTAGCACTACTCCTCTCAACGATCTGTAACTCAATAATAGAATTAGAATCATGACGAGGGCAAGAATCGGGACAAGCAATTTAATATCATGCAAAATCGATTTGCTTATGGCAAACAAAAGAAATGGAATACCACCTGTATAGATTTTTGCTTCGGAAAAATTTCGTTTCAAAAGCAATTTTATACTATTTACAACTTCCATTTCATCCGAATTATTTGATATCTTACAAAGAATCATCGCTGTTCCAAGGTCTTTGGAAATCACTGTTCCAATGTACATTTTGTTGGTTCTAAGTCTGTTTTTTAGACTATCAATAGCAGCCCTTGTTATGGGGATATTATCTTCATCAATCAATTTCTTAATGGTGATATCTCCGTTTTCCGATGTTATATCAATAGTGTTCACCATATCAATCACACTGCTTATGCCTTCCATATTGCTTAGAGAGTCGGTGATTGCCACCATTTTCTTTATTATTCGCGGTGTAAACAGATTCGGTGAATTTATTGCTATCATTGCTATCTGATTACCTCCGAAATGGCTACCGACTGTATTAAATGTCTTGACAACCGGATCGGATTTGGGGAAGTAACTTACAATATCAGGATTAATTTTTATTTTTGTTGCTTCGAAACCGAGAAATAGTGTAATTATTAGAATCAATACACCGATTATCAACCGATATCTTATGATAAACTTTGCAATCCTATTCATATTAACCTCTCGACCTATAAACCAATTTAGTATATTGGTCTACAATTACATAAAAAATTTTATCTTTTTTCTATCCCTTTAAAAAACACATCCATCAAACTGTTAACATGCCTGAAAATATCCCTCTGCTTTATGTCCGTAGCCCATTTATACTCGAATCCTTTAAGTGCAATCACAAATGCATTCGCTACATCTTCAGGGTTTTCCATTGTAAAAGCCCCTTTATCAATTCCGGCTTTCAATATTCCCGTAATTATTCTCTTTTCTTCATCATCATATCTCTTTCTGATTTTTTCCACAAACCCGAATTCCCTAAAATAATCTTCTCGGAACGATTCATAAAAATCGGCAACTTCCTTTAATAATTTAACCCTTGTCAAAACATAAACCCTCAATTGCTCTTTTGGATCATCCGTTGAAGCTATAGCACTCCGCATTTTCGAAAACAGTTTGACAACTTCTCTATTAATCACTTCAAGAGCAATTTCCTCTTTACTGCCATAATAGTGATAAAGTGTACTTTTCCCCTTTCCGCAAGCTCGTGCAATATCATTCATTGTTGTTTTGGAAATGCCGTATTTTGATATTAATTTCCCGGCTGCCTCAAGTATTCTCTCTTTTAGTTCATCATTTCCATTATTCATAATACCAACCTATCGACCATTTTAGTTTCTTGGTCTATTCTAATATAACTCATTTCTATTTCTTTGTCAATTTAATTTTTCGATTTGTGGTAAATAGGCCCGCCTGCTCTGAAGTTTCGGCGGGCATGTATAAACATCGTATATTAAAATAGAAGTTGCGAGGAGACATATTAAGCGATAATAATTGAGACGCTGAAACAATTTCGGAACGAGATTTTTTTGAAATCATTTTGTAGTTTCA
>Ga0136651_10001904_pt1 | contig 11441 bp, 12 predicted proteins | sample Mar14236cmmetaG_FD_94867 | JGI IMG/M metagenome (GOLD analysis project Ga0136651, IMG submission 94867) | Marine hydrothermal vent microbial communities from Guaymas Basin, Gulf of California to study Microbial Dark Matter (Phase II) - Marker... ...
ATGGATTTCAACAAAGCCTTCCTTGCAGAAGAACTCCCTCACTGCCCTAAAGACATTCGAGCGTATTTTGAATATCGCCATAACCTCGGGCTTTCTTAAGTCTATAAACCTGTTGTCGAGCCTCGTGTCGAGCTCGGCTTTAACTTTACCCCAAAGGCCAAGCTTGGGTTTGAAATTATCCCGGAAAAAATCGAAATCTTGGCAAAAGCTGAGTCTCCTCTTCCTTTAGACCCTACCGGGAAGGTTAAGGCCGAGCTTGACACAAGGCTCGACAATAGGTTTATAGACCTAAGAAAGCCCGAGGTTATGGCGATATTCAAAATACGCTCAAATGTTTTTAAGGCAATAAGAGAATTCTTTTACCAAGAGGGATTTGTTGAAATCCACACACCCAAAATAATAGTCACTGCCACTGAGGGAGGCACGGAGCTTTTCCCCATGAAGTATTTTGAAAGGGACGCCTTTTTAGCTCAATCTCCACAACTTTACAAGCAGATCATGATGGCCTCTGGATTGGACAGGGTGTTTGAAATAGCTCCTATCTTTAGAGCAGAGGAGCATAACACAACCAGACACTTAAATGAAGCTTGGAGCATTGATGCTGAAATGGCCTTTATAGAGAACGAGGATGAGGTTATGCAGATCCTTGAGAGGCTCATTGCTTATACGATTAACTATGTTAGAGAGCACAACGAAAAGGAGCTCAAGATTTTAGACTTTGAGCTTGAGGAACCAAAGCTGCCTTTTAGAAGGATTACATATACTCAAGCTCTTGAGATACTCAAAGATCTTGGAAAAGAAATCCCCTGGGGAGAGGACATCGATACTGAAGGAGAAAAGCTCCTTGGTCGGTACATAAAGGAGACTTACGATGAAGATCTATACTTTATCTACCAGTATCCAAGTGAGGCAAAACCCTTCTATATAATGAAATACGATGAAAGGCCTGAAATATCGAGGGCATTTGACTTGGAGTATAGAGGAGTAGAGATAACATCTGGAGGACAGAGAGAGCACCGTTATGAAAAATTAAAGGAACAAATTGCAGAAAAGGGCTTGAATGTGGAAAGCTTTGAGTTCTATCTTAAGGCATTCCGCTATGGCATGCCACCCCATGGAGGCTTTGGTCTTGGGGCAGAGAGACTGCTCAAGCAGATGCTCAACTTGAAGAATATCCGGGAAGTTATACTATTCCCAAGGGATAGGAGAAGGTTAGAACCATAAGAGCTTTATATCATTTTATCTTTTTATGATCTTAGGAAACAAATTTACTGGAGGAGGAAACGATGAAAAAATTAACTTTGATTTTAGTTGCAATGTTGATCAGCTCGATAGTTCAGATTCCTTTGTCTTCAGCTGCAACGGATAATGCCAGAATCACTGGCATTGAGATTTCCGGAAAGCAAGGGACTATAATCTGGGGAACTTATGAAATCAAGATAGAGTATGGAGATGGTTTCGTAACTTATCAGGTAAGCGGCGTAATAAACCCAAAAACAGCCCCCAGTGGCACAAAAGTTTGTAAAATTAAAAATGATAACGAAAGACTCAAATCAGGTGATGATTGTGATAGCTCAGACGTTGAATTCTGGGTTCAGGCTTATTATGCTTCATCGTCTAAAAAAATGTATGTGAACTTGGGAAGTCCATTAACTGAGGAAGAGTCTTTGACAATGGATGAAGGAGATTCAGAGAATTTCCCGCAATATTCCACTAAGATTAAAGTGGTTAGTGTTGATGATGAAGACAATGAAGTAAAAGTGGAAGTGACTTTACCGGATGGAAGCAAAAAGAGCGAAACAATAGAAGAAGGAGATTATGAAACTTTTGATGCAAAGGCAGGGGACTACACTTACAAATATTTTGTTAAAGTCGAGGTAACCAACATTAAAGATTCAAATACAGCTAAGTTAAAAATTTATTTCCCCAAATACCCAGCACTTAAACTAGAGGTTAAATCTTCAGGAGCTGAAACAGAACAGCCAGAGGAAGTCCAGGGAACGTTAGAGTTGATTTACAATGATATTTTGTACTCCGGGGAAATCCTCACAATAAAAACCAATGGGACTGTTGCATATAAGCTTAAACTTAACTCCGTTGGGTATTATTCAAGCTTTAGTGTCTTTGATAAGAACAACAAACCAATAAAGACGTTCACTGTAAAGGAGGGTTCGGGGTATCAGTTATCTCAGGTGCCTATTAGAGTAGAAATTCCCCCGAACAGCGTGGACTTAACCTATAATCGCATAAAGGTTAGATTGTATGGCCCTCAAGGTTCTGAAGTTCAACCGATTATTAGAGAAGCAAACATAAAAGTTGAACTAAGCATCAGCACGACCAAGATTCTCCTCGACAGAGATGAGCTTATCGTCTTTGTCAATGTTGAAAACCAAGGAAGGGGCAAGGCGTTTGATGTTAATGTTGCTGCTCCTATACCCAATGGCTTTGAGCTGAGAAGTGGTATTGGAACTTGGAACCTAAAAATGCTCGATGCTTTTACAAAAATGCCTGTTTTAGTGTACACGCTAAAGCCCACCCAAGTAGGGAGCTATAAGCTCGGTCCAGTAAACGTCCAGTATTACAATGAAGCCGGAGAAAAGAAAGTTATAAAATCAAATACAATCAACCAGATCATTGTTTATGGTTTACCAAAGCTTTCTTTAGTTGGAGAGGCTTTCAATGGAACCTGGAGTACATACGTTCACACTCAGGAGAAGACAGTTAAGCTTAAATTTACGGTCTCTGCTGAGGGCAAAGATGCAAAATACGAATTCATAAAAAATGCTACAATTAAATTGCTTCTCCCAGATAGCCTTGATGGTGAGACAGAGCTCTTTGTGGGAGATGTTAAAGCTGGAGAAACCAAAACATTGGAGAGCGAGTATGCAATTCTAAAGCCAGATAATGCCATAATAAGTGCAATGTTAGTTTACCAAGACCCACTTGGTAATTGGCATGAGGAGAACTTTGGAAACCTTGTAATCGTTAATTCCCTCCCACCAGCAGTGGAGATTAAAGAAGTCAAGGTTTACCCATCTCCAGAAGAGCTCCCACAATATGTAAATTCAACGTTAGCAGAATTGGACAACAAAACAAGGGGACTGCTTGCAGAGAAGCTCAAGAACATAAGCGTCTCTTACCTACCTCCCGAAAAAGGTATCAACTGGTGGCCAATTCTAACTATCCTATTCCTCATAGCTTCAGCAGTCCTGGCTTACAGCTATATGGATCTCAAATCAAAGTACGAGAAAGCCCTTAAGGAGCTTGGAAGGAGAAAGAGGAAACCAGGAGGACTCCCGAAGAAAGAAGAAGCATTAAAGCCTGAGGAAAAAGCTACTGAAGAAGCACAATCCTAGACCTCTTTTTCTTAAACCTTTATATACTCCTTTTTGTTTGTTATTCTTGGGATGAAGGATGTTCAAGTATAAGCAAGTTATGGTAATCAGGGCTGATTTAAAGCTCAGTAAGGGGAAATTAGCAGTTCAAGTAGCTCATGGAGCAGTTACAGCGGCTTTCAAGGCTTACAAAGAGAAGCCAGAATGGTTCAAGGCGTGGTTCAATGAAGGACAGAAGAAAGTTGTCGTAAAAGTGGAGAGCGAAAGAGAACTTTTTGAGTTAAAAGCTCAGACAGAGAAGCTTGGTCTTCCAGCGGCATTGATAAGGGACGCGGGCTTGACGGAAATTCCACCTGGAACAATAACGTGTCTTGCAATTGGTCCCGCACCGGAAGAGATCGTGGATAAAGTTACTGGAAATTTAAAGCTCTTATGAGTGATAAAAATGGACTATAAAGAATTCTTTGCTCAGTTCAATTATTTGAGCTCACTCCCTGGAATAGGAGGGAAAATTAAAACTTATCCAGAGGATTTTATAGTGAGGGAGAAACTTCCAAAGAGCATCTTTAAAGGGAACAAGTGCTTGATATACCTCCTCAAAAAACGAAACTGGGAGACAATGGCGGCTGTAAAAGAAATAGCGAAGAGAGCTGCTATAGATTACAAATTCATTGGATTTGCAGGTACTAAAGATAGGCATGCGGTTACTTACCAGTATATTAGCATTTGCTTGGAAAACTTGGAAGAAATAAAAAGACGTCTCGACTCATTGAACATCCAAGATATCTCATTGAAGTTTGTGGGATATGGAAAAAGACTAAAACTTGGCATGCTTCTTGGGAACTACTTCCAGATAATTGTGAGAGATACTGATCCTGAGACTGCTCTGGAGCGCACTAAAGAAATCTTGGCTGAATTGAAACTCAAAGGCGGCTTTCCAAATTATTTTGGTTACCAGCGTTTTGGAGAGAGGAGGGTTATTAACCATGAAGTGGGAAAGCTTCTGTTGAAGGGAAAGTTCGAAGAAGCGGCGTTTAAGTTTTTGGGAGAATATACGGGTGACATGATGGGAGACGAAGCAAGGAAAAACTTTTTGGAAAGTGGTGATGTTGAAAAAGCCTTGGAGGAGTTTCCCAACTTTTTAAGATATGAGAGAGCCATGCTTTACAGATATAAGGAGACAAGAAGCTGGAAAAAAGCCTTTGCAGTTCTCCCACGACCGATAGTGAGGATATTCATCCACTCCTATCAGTCTTATCTCTTTAACAAAGTGCTCTCAAGGAGAATTGAAGAAGGCCTACCTCTCAATGAAGCCCTTCCGGGAGATATTGTATGCCAAGTAAAAAAGGGCCTTCCTATAAGAAGCAAAACATTCAAAGTTACCGAAAGAAGTCTCGAATTTGTGAATGAAAAGATTAAAGCTGGTGAAGCTATGGTTACAGGCCCAATTTTTGGATTTGCCTCACGACTCGCCGACGGAGAGATGGGCAGGATTGAGAGGGAAGTGCTGGAAGAAGAGGGAATAACGCTTGAAGATTTTAAAATGAAGCACCTGAAAATTCTAGCGGAGCCCGGTGGAAGGAGAGAACTGCTAATAAAACCCAAGAAGTTCAGATACAGGGCGTTTGATGAAGGGCTTATCTTCCGATTTTTCCTGCCCAAGGGTGTTTATGCCACAAGTCTTTTGAGGGAAATTATGAAGGATCATTAAGGTGAGAAAAATGAAAATTAGGGCAATATCCATAGATATCGATGGTACAATCACGTATCCCGATAGGAGACTCCATGAAAAAGCGCTTGAAGCAATTAGAAAAGCAGAAGAAGTCGGACTTCCCGTAATGTTAGTTACCGGAAACAGCGCATGCTTTGCTTATGCTGCGAGCATTTTAATAGGAACGAGCGGTCCGTTCATAGCTGAAGATGGGGGTGTTGTGGGGGATAAGCGGAACAACAGGATTTTCCTTGGAGATATGGGGGATTCTATGATCTTGTGGAGTGAACTCAAAAAACGTTACCCCCAGGCAGAGATGAGCGACACGATGAAATTCGGCGAGAGAAGAGCAGGGCTTGTGCTAAAAAGAACGGTCCCAGTTGAGGCCGTTAGAGAGATTATAAGAGAACTTGGCTTAAACCTTGTGGCAGTTGACAGCGGATATGCGATACATGTAAAGCAGCCTCATGTAAACAAGGGTGAAGGACTAAAAAAGGCGTGTGAAATTTTGGGCATAAGCCCGAAGGAAGTCGCTCACATTGGAGATGGTGAAAACGATCTTGATGCTTTTGAGGTCGTTGGATATAGGATCGCAGTGGCTCAAGCTCCAGAGGTTGTTAAAAGGAAGCCGATTACGTGACGAGCAAGCCCTACGGCGAAGGGGCCGCAGAGGGAATTATGCATCTTTTGAAAAAATTTGGATACCTCTAATCGAAATACTGCCTTGCCAGCAGCTCTCTAAATTCCTCCGCCTTCCTTCCAACGTTGTCTGCAAATATGATGGCCCTTGAGACATTAACAACGACATCTTTTCCTTTCAATTCACTGAGAATTTCTGGACTTCCTCCTTGGGCTCCAATGCCGGGAATTAGCCATGAAAGATTTCCGCTCTTTTTAGAAATTTCGCTTACGTAGTCTTCTTTTGTTGCCCCCACCACTATGCCTACCTTACTTGGGTATCTCTTTTCCAGCTCTCTTGCAAGCTCAAGAACCTTTGGATAGACGTGAAGCTCAACGTCTCCAATCGACTCGTTGCTCGTTAAAAGCAGAATAAACGCATGTCCTTTCTCCAAGAACGGGATTATTGAGTCTTTCCCCATATAGGGATTAACGGTTACTGAGTCTACTCCAAGCTTATCGAAGTATGCCTCAGCATAAGCCCTTGCGGTGTTCCCTATGTCACCTCTTTTGACATCGAGTATTATTGGCAGATCTGTTTCGTTTTTTATGAGTTCTATCGTCTCTTCGAGCTCCTTGTATCCTTTCCAGCCGAGCTTCTCGTAGAATGCGACGTTTATTTTATACCCACATACTAGGTCAGCCGTTTCTTTTATAATGTGCTCATTAAACTCCAGCACGCTGTTAAATCCCTTTATTCTTTCAATATCACTGTCAAGACCGACTATCAAAATTGAGGCATTTTTATCCCTCGCTTTCCTGTATTTCTTAATAAACATCAGAATCCACCCCTATGAACTATTCCAATTATCTCCTCAAATCTCTCAATTCTTTTTTGCCTGAGAAAGCTTTCGATGCCCTCTAAAATCTCAAGCGGAGACTGAGGATTTATCATGAGAGCAGTGCCTATTCCAACAAGCGATGCACCAGCCATTGCATATTCTAAAGCATCTTTCCAGGTCATAATCCCGCCAATGCCTATAACCGGGACATCTAAAGCTCCGGTCACCTTAAAGACCCTTGCGAGGGTAATGGGCTTTATTGCTGGACCACTCAGGCCGCCAGTTTTGAGCTTGAGAACGGGTAATCCGGTTTCGATGTTTATTCTCATGGCCTCTATTGTGTTCCCAATGCTCAAACCATCAGCTCCTGCCTCTACCGCCTTCTTTGCTATTTCCACTATATCGGTAACATCGGGAGCGAGTTTGGCAATTATTGGCTTATTCGTCGATTTTCTTACAGCCTTTATCGCTTCTTGGGTAAGTTTTTCATCTTTAGCCCACATTTTCTTTCCTTTTACGTTGGGGCATGAAAGATCGAGCTCAATTGCCTTTATTTCTCTTATTTTGTCCATTTCTTCCCCCAGAATGTTCCATTCCTCTATGCTAAATCCTGCAATGCTTCCAATTTTGATTGTCTTAATCTCTTTAAGCCTTGGAGCAATAGTGTCAAGGAATTCCCTAATCCCTGGATTTTGGAGCCCTATGGAATTTATTATCCCTCCATGAGTATCAACGAGCCTCGGAGGAGCATTTCCCTCTCTGGGATTTAACGTAACGGTTTTCAGGGTTATTGCACCCACCTTTGAGATGTCCAGATACTGCTGGAGCTCAAAACCAAATCCCGCTGGTCCGGAAGCAAGTATTAGTGGATTTTTAAACTTTATTCCCAATCTCCTGACGCTTAAATCCACTCCCATTGTACCTCCTCCTTCTTGAAGAGTGGGCCGTCTTTACAAACCATTTTAATGCCCTCTTTTGTCTTTATGGCACAACTTTTGCATGTCCCTACCCCACATCCCATTACAGCCTCAAGAGAGACATATGAACCTGAAGGGAGGTTTTTTAACATTGGAGTTGGACCGCATGCTAAAATTCCAAACTCTTCTGAATAAACTTCCATCAGCAGGTCTACAACGGTCTTTCCACTTTCCTCTTCTATTACAAGGTTTGACTGCTCTTCCTTTTCAAAGAGCTCCCTTATGTATTTCTCCCTGAACCCATAGAGTTTTTTGTAAACGAGCTCTGGATAAAGTTCTGAAAAGAAATTCAAAGGGGCTATTCCACTCCCTCCTCCGATCAGGATGTACTTTTTCTCTTTGTTGAGTTTTTCAATGTAGGGCACTCCATAAGGTCCTCTTATATAGAACACCTCTCCTATGGGGCTGGAAAATACCTTTCCCGTTAATCTCCCGACGCGTTTTATAAACAGGGTGAGCTTCTTGTTTTTGTAGGAATAGATAGAGAACGGTTTTGCGAGAATTGGCTCGTCAAGGGCTTTTAGCATTACAAACTGTCCTGCATCAGGTTTTTCTAATTCCTCGTGGAGTTTAAATCTAAAGAAACCATAATCTCTTACTATCCTCTTTTCTACAAGCTCTGCTTCAATCAAGTTGATCCCTCCGGTATATAATTTTGCCTCCTTTGATGGTTATCTCAATTACTCCTGGAAGTTTTTTCCCGAGGAAGGGAGTGTTCTTACCTTTTGAGAATAAACTTTTCTTTGTGACCCTCCATTCTTTGTCCGGGTCTAAGATAACTATATTGGCTTCGTATCCTGGTCTTATGTCCCCTTTTAGAGGAAGGTTAAACAGCTTTGCCGGATTGTAGGTGACTTTTTCCAGAAGGATCTCGAGAGGAACCTCATATGTTTTTGCTATTAAAAACAAAGAAGAAAGCAGGGTCTCAATACCGCTTATCCCAAAGGGGGCTTTTTCAATGTCCACGTTCTTTTCCTCAAGGGAGTATGGGGCATGGTCACTGGCTATTATGTCTATTGTACCATCAAGGAGCCCTTTTATGAGTTCTTTCTGATCTTCTTCTCTTGGCAGAGGGGGGTTAACTTTTTTAAATGGAGAGCGGTCTTTTAGGTCTTCATCCTTAAAAAGGAGATGATGATGGGTAACTTCAGCCGATACTGGGCTTCCTCTTTTCTTTCCTTCTCTGACAATTTCCACAGAGGCTTTTGTTGAGAGGTGCTGTATGTGAATATGAGCTCCGGTGTATCTTGCCACCTCCACATCCCTTGCAACGGCTATTGACTCAGCTATATCAGGAGTCCCGCTTATGCCGTAAAGCCTTGAGAAATTCCCTTCTCTCATGCTACCCCCGGATAACTCTTCTATCTCTGCGTGATCTAAAATTGGCTTATTTACATTTTTTGCACGTCTAGCGGCTTCTAAAAATACCCTGAAGTTTTGAGGTGTTGTTCCATCGTCACTAAATCCCACAACGTGTTCTGCCAGCTTTTCGAAATTTGTGAGCTCTTTTCCCTTCCTGCCCTTTGTAATGGCCCCAACGGCCAGAACATCTACAAGCCCTATTTCTCTTGCCTTTTCTTTTACGTATTTTATTATCTCAATGTTATCCATGGCAGGATTTGTGTTTGGCATAAGGGCGACGGTTGTGACACCTCCATGAGCGGCAGCCTTTGATCCGCTTTCTATTGTCTCCCTATGCTCATATCCGGGTTCTCGGAAATGAGCATGCATATCTATTAAACCGGGAATAATAAGCCTATCCTCTGCATCGATATCGATGCTCCCCCTTGGTTTTTCTCGCTGGACGCTCTTGATTAATCCATCCTTGATTAATATGTATCCCCTTCCCTTAAAGCTCTTTGAGAGTATCTCTCCTTTAATAATCATTTTGACCATCACGGCAGGTGTTTTAGCACGATATCTTCTTCCATTGTCCTCTCACAGTAGTGACACTTTAGCTTGAGCGGCTTCTTTGAAATCACCTTAAACTTTGGCTTCACTTTTTCATAGTGGGTTATACAATTAGGATTTGCACATTCTATGATTCCAATTATTTCATCCGGTATTTCGACCTTTCTTTTCTCCATGACCTCCCAGTTTTCTATTATATTCACTGTGGCGGTTGGAGCTATAAGGGCTATCTTGTTGACTTCTTCTTCGTTCAGTATCTTCCCTTCGACTTTTATGATGTCCTTTCTTCCAAGCTTTCCGCTTCTTACGTTTATGGCTACAAGTATTGTACTGTCTTCGGACAAATTGAGGATCTCAAGGACTTTCAAGCCTCTGCCAGCTGGTATATGGTCTATTACAGTTCCTTTGTTAATTGCTGAGACCTTTAGTTCCTTCATTCTATCACCCCCAGGACAATGCTAAGAAGTGCCATTCTGACTGGAATTCCGCTCCATACTTGCTTAAAGTATGCGGAATACTTTGTGTTATCCACTTCATACGCTATTTCATCAACTCTCGGCAGGGGATGCATGATCTTTAACGTATCTTTGGCATTCTCTAGAGTCTTTAAATCTACTTTGTACGATCCCTTGATTTTGTTGTATTCTGCAGGGTCTGGGAACCTCTCTTTTTGGATTCTCGTTACGTAAAGCACGTCTATCTCGGGGATTACCTCTTCTAGATTGTTGGTTTCTACGATTTCGACTTTGTTTGACACTTCCTCAACTATATGCCTTGGCATCTCTAAACCTTTGGGAGCCACAAAATAAAGCCTGACATTGTAATAAGAGAGAGCTTTTGCTAGGCTATGCACGGTTCTTCCGTATTTAAGATCTCCAAGAAGGGCAATGTTGAGGCCATCTATTTCCCCAAATTCTTTTTTGATCGTATAAAGGTCAAGCAAGGTTTGTGTGGGGTGCTGGTTTGCTCCATCTCCAGCGTTTATTACCGGAACTCTGGCAATTTCAGCAGCCAATCTTGCCGCACCTTCCCTTGGATGCCTTATAACTATCACATCGGCGTAGTTTTCCACAGTTCTTACCGTATCCATGAGGCTTTCTCCCTTTTTGACGCTTGTGCTCGATGCTTCAGCAAACCCTATAACTGCTCCACCAAGTCTATGCATTGCGCTTTCAAAGCTCAATCTTGTTCTTGTTGATGGCTCGAAGAAGAGAGTCGCCAGAACTTTTCCTCTTGCGTATTCAAGGGTTCCCTCTTTTTTAAGTTCCGCTTCAAGTTTTTCTGCAACCCTCAAAACGTAGTCGATGTCCTCTTTCCTAAAATCGTTTATACTAATAACATCTTGGAATCTCATAAAGCCCGACCGAATTAACTCGGCAAAGATTTATAAATTTTTTGTTAACATATTCAAGTAAAAAAGGAGGTATTTACATGGAAATGTCAAAGAAAAAAGATCAGCTTATCGAGATGATATTCAAAGAAAAGGTCATAGAGTTTGGTCATTTCGTTCTAAGCTCTGGGAAAGAGAGCGACTACTACATAAACATTAAAAAGCTGATAACCAAGCCCGAAGCTTTGAGGCTCATTGCTTCCCTTATGAGCTCAAAGGCGGAGGAGCTGGGTCTTGAGTACGACAAAATAGCAGGGCCGGAGTTGGGTGCAGTGCCTATAGCCGTTTCTTTGGCCTTGGAGACAGGCAAGCCTATTCTAATCGTGCGTAAGAAGAAAAAAAGCTATGGCACAGGAAGACAGATTGAAGGGGTTGTGGAAGAGGGGGACAGGGTTCTTTTAGTGGAAGACGTCACAACAACGGGAAATAGCGTCGTAAGGGCCGCAAAAGCCTTGGAGGAAGAGGGCGCAAAGGTCGTTGCTATTATGGTGGTAGTTGATAGAGAAGAAGGTGCAAAAGAGGCACTCTCAAGAGAGGGCTATACATTAATTCCCCTTGTGACTGTTGGAGAACTATTTGAATATAGGGAAGAAAATCAGAAGTAATCCTCAATAGTTTTTGCTTTTACCATTATTGCGGCCTTTTTCTCCCCAAAAG
>Ga0136651_10001905_pt1 | contig 11439 bp, 9 predicted proteins | sample Mar14236cmmetaG_FD_94867 | JGI IMG/M metagenome (GOLD analysis project Ga0136651, IMG submission 94867) | Marine hydrothermal vent microbial communities from Guaymas Basin, Gulf of California to study Microbial Dark Matter (Phase II) - Marker... ...
GACTTCATCTGAGTGGTCAGGGTTGAATCGGCCTTGGGAAACTTCTCGAAGGTAAATCTAGGAATCTTGGTGACCACATAGTCGATCGCCGGCTCAAACGATGCGGGGGTAGCGCCACCGGTAATATCATTAGTCAGCTCATCGAGGGTATAACCGACCGCCAGCTTGGCCGCCACTTTAGCGATGGGGAAACCGGTCGCCTTGGAGGCTAGCGCCGAAGAGCGCGAAACCCGCGGATTCATCTCGATGATAGTCATCCGGCCATCTTCGGGATTGATGGCGAACTGAACATTGGAACCCCCAGTTTCAACACCGATCTCACGCAGTACCGCCAGCGAGGCGTTACGCATGATCTGATACTCCTTGTCGGTGAGGGTCTGTGCCGGTGCGACGGTGATCGAGTCGCCAGTGTGGACGCCCATCGGGTCAAGGTTCTCAATCGAGCAGATGATGATGCAGTTGTCCTTGGTGTCGCGCACCACCTCCATCTCATACTCTTTCCAGCCGAGGATAGACTCCTCGACCAGCAGCTCACTGGTGGGAGAGAGATCCAGTCCGCGTTCGCAGATCTCGACAAACTCCTCTTTGTTGTAGGCGATACCGCCACCGGAACCACCCATGGTGAATGAGGGGCGAATGATGGTGGGGAAGCCGACCTGTGCCTGTACCTGCCATGCCTCCTCCATCGAGTGGGCGACAGCAGCCTTAGGCATATCCAGGCCGATCTTGGTCATCGCCTTGTGGAATTTATCACGATCTTCTGCTTTGTCGATCGCCTCTTTGTCTGCACCGATCATCTCGACGCCGTATTGCTCCAGTACCCCCTCACGTGCAAGATCGAGGGCGCAGTTGAGTGCGGTCTGTCCACCCATGGTGGGTAACAGTGCGTCGGGCTTCTCCTTCTCGATAATGCGGGCGACACTCTCCCAGGTTATTGGCTCAAGATAGGTGGCATCGGCCATCTCCGGATCGGTCATGATAGTCGCCGGATTGGAGTTGACCAGAATGACCCGATAACCCTCTTCACGCAGCGCCTTACAGGCCTGCGCACCAGAATAGTCAAACTCACACGCCTGCCCGATGACGATGGGACCCGCGCCAATAATGAGGATCGAATTTATATCACTACGTTTTGGCATGGCTTAGGCTTCGCTTTGTTTAATAAGGTCGATAAAGTGGTCAAACAGCGGTGCCACATCGTGCGGGCCGGGGCTCGCCTCGGGATGCCCCTGAAAACTGAATGCGGGACAGTCAGTACGATGAATCCCCTGCAAGGAACCATCAAATAACGACCGATGGGTGGCACGCATGTTCTCCGGCAGAGACGCCTCATCAACGGCAAAACCGTGATTTTGCGAGGTAATCATCACCTCACTACTATCAATATCCTGCACCGGATGGTTGGCACCGTGATGACCAAATTTCATCTTCATCGTCCTGGCACCGCTGGCAAGTGCCAACAATTGATGTCCCAGGCAGATGCCGAAGGTGGGAATTCCCGCCTCAGTGATCTTCTGAATCGATTCAATGGCGTAACTACATGGCTCGGGGTCACCAGGGCCATTGGAGAGGAAGACGCCATCGGGATTCATCGCCAGCACATCTTCAGCAGGAGTCTGCGCCGGAACCACGGTGAGGTCACAACCTCTATCGGCAAGCATGCGCAAAATATTGCGTTTTACGCCGAAGTCATAGGCCACCACCTTGTGGGGGAGAGCTGCTTTATCGATTGTTTGATGGCCCTCTGTAACAGACCAGCTCCCCTCGTTCCAGCTATAACTCTCTTTGGTAGTCACCTCTTTGGCCAGATCCATTCCCTTGAGACCGGCAAAACCTTTAGCGCTGGCAATCGCCGCATCACTATCAATGCTCTCACGATTGACACCGGTGACGATGCAGCCACTTTGTGCCCCTTTTTCTCTGAGGATGCGAGTAAGACGGCGGGTATCAATATCGGCTATCGCCACGATGCCACTATCGGCAAGATATTGGTCGAGCGGTTTCTGGTCGCGCCAGCTACTTGAGAGCAGCGGCAAGTCACGAATAATCAGGCCTGCGCTGTAGATCTCGCCAGACTCTTCATCTTCGCTATTGGTACCGGTATTACCGATGTGGGGATAGGTGAGGGTGACAATCTGACGTGCGTAGGAGGGATCGGTGAGAATCTCCTGATAGCCGGTCATCGCAGTGTTGAAAACCACCTCGCCGACGGTCTCCCCGTCACTGCCTATTGATTCACCCCAAAATAGGGAACCATCTTCAAGAGCTAAAAGAGCAGACGGGCGCAAGTTTACTACCTCCAAGAGTCAGATACAGAAAACGGGAAGCCCTGTGATGGTCACCTCCCGCTTAAGATTATTGGCTCTGAAGGAGCTAGCCCTCAAAGCATGCGGATTCTACTGGAAATGGCCCCCTTTTGTCCATTTGAAACTTGCGATAGAGCCACTTTTTTTCGATCTTTTTTGTAGCCATTGGCAAATAATCCAAATAATCGATTACTATTGCCTACAGCCACCAACCAACCACTCTGGAGTCGACTCGATGGGTAAAGTTGTAAAAGGATTTCTCTATATACTGAGCGCCCTGCTCACTCTCATCATCGTGCTGGCGATTGCCATTCCTCTGTTTGTGGATCCCAACGACTATCGCGATGAAATAGGCGCTATTGTCAAAAAGGAGACGGGACGCAACCTTGATATTGAAGGGGAGATCCAACTCTCGCTATTTCCATGGATTGGCATCGAATTGGGAGAAATGAGTTTAAGTAATGCAGCAGGATTTGGTGACAGTCCCTTTGCCCAGCTCAAAAAGGTAGACATCAAGATCAAGCTACTGCCTCTGCTACGTAAACAGGTAGAGATGGATACCATCATCCTTCACGGCATGACCCTCAATCTGGCCAAAAATTCTAAAGGCATCTCAAACTGGGACGATCTTGCCAAACCTGCACCGGTATCACAGAGCCCCTCGCCCTCCTCAAAAAGCGCCTCTAAAACCGAAGAAAAAGCCTCCCTTTCCGATACTTTAGCCGCCCTCGCCATCGGTGGACTGGAGATTCGTGATGCCAATATCCGCTGGAACGATCTAAGCCAGCAACAGAAAATTGAGATAACCGATCTCAATCTCATCAGTGGGGCCATCAGCCTCGATAGTGAATTTCCACTAGAGGTCAATTTCAGCACTGCCATCACCTCAGGAGGCGCCACGCCCCCAATGGCGGGAAATATTGCCCTGAAATCGATGATTGGAATCAATCTTAAGCAGCAGCAATACCACCTCAGCAAGCTTCTGTTAACCACCAATCTGAAAAGTTCTCAGCTCCCCAATGGTCAACTAAAAAGTACCTTTGCCGGCAACTTCTCAGCTGATCTGACTCGACAGACAGCCCGTGCCGAAGGGCTGACTATCGAAGTTCTGGGTACCGTGCTGACACTCAATAGTGACATTAGCCAGCTCGATACAAATCCATTGGTGGTAGGTGAGCTTCATCTCAATGTGGCACAAGCGGCCCCCCTCATCGCTCTACTGGGTGATGCGCTACCCCCCACCATCACCAATAAGATGATGGAGAGCACCTCTTTAAGCACTCATATTGATCTGAATACCCAGTCACAAACGGCGACATTGGATAAGTTTCAGCTCACTTTTGACCAAAGTACCATCAATGGCTCCGCCTCAGTCACCAATTTTGATAAACCGGCCATTCATTACCAGTTTGATATTGATCAGATCAATATCGACCGCTACTTTCCGCCCAGCACAACGACAGCAGAATCCACGACTACGTCCACCAAAGCGCCCTCCACTACAGCAGCACAACAAGAGGTGCCGTTACCGATACCCGTTGAACTGCTGCGCACGCTCGACATTGATGGCACCCTGCGCCTTGGCGCACTACAGGTGATGAATCTTCACACCAGTAAGATGGTAGCCACAATCAAGGCCAAGAGCGGTGAGCTGACCCTAGCCCCACTTTCAGCCGAACTCTACCAGGGCAAATTCGAGGGGGCGATAAAACTCGATGTACGCCAAAAGAGGCCTGTCATTAGCGTAGACGAGAAGCTCACTGGTGTTCAGTCTGGTCCGCTACTCAAAGATCTACTCGGTAAAGATTACGTGACGGGCAGTGCGCTACTCACAGCCAACATCACCACTAAAGGTGATCGCATTAGTCAGTTTAAAAAGTATTTAAACGGCCATGTAGAGCTCCGCTTTGAAGATGGGGCCGTGAACGGTGTCGACATCGCTCAACTAATTCGAGAGGCCAACGCCAAATATAAAGGGCAACCCATTGAGAAATCTTCTGAAAAGCCGAAAACTGATTTCGCCCTGCTTAGTGCAACACTGAATATAAAGGATGGCCTGGTCTCCAACAAAGACCTAAAGGCCCTATCACCTCTGCTACGCATTGGTGGAAATGGTCAGGCCAATTTGGTCACAGAGCAGGTGAATTACCATGTAAAGGCATCTATTGTGAGTACCCTTGAGGGTCAGGGGGGAAAAACACTCTCTGACCTCAAAGGCCTGACCATTCCAATATCAATAAAGGGGAGTTTTAGCGATCCAAAGTTTGGAGTTGAACTAGATAAGCTGCTTGATGCAAAGGCCAAGGCCAAAGTAGGGGCCGCTAAGACTAAAGCCAAAGCTGAGCTGCAACAGAAGCTGGATAACAAGAAAAAGAGTCTGAAAAACAGACTTAAAGATAAATTTAAGTTCAAATTCTAAGTCACTAGAATTGAGTATCAAGAAACCGACCCAATCTCACCTAGATTAGATCACATCAATTTATCAGGAAATTAAGCTATGCACCCACAGTGGAAACAGTTTCTCTCTGACAATAGCGTTACAACAAACAGCCCTTTAGCAACCAATGAAAATATTCTGGTCGACCTCTCCCATCTCAGCATCATTGAGGCAAAGGGAGAAGATTGTGATGACTTCCTACAGGGACAGCTCACCAATGATATCCGCCTGCTAACGCCAGCGATGGGGCAGCTATCGAGTTACTGTTCACCTAAAGGACGCATGCTCGCCCTGATGCGCATGTTCAAAAGTGGCGATAGCACCTTTATGCTGTTGCCCAGCGAGATTCTCGAAGCTACGCTCAAACGCCTCACCATGTTTGTGATGCGCTCAAAAGTCAGCATGACAGATGTATCCGATCAGTGGGTCTGTTTCGGCATCTCAGGAGCCAATGCAAAATCTGCACTCCAGCAACACATTTCCCCGCTTCCTGAGGCGGGCTCAGATGTGACCAGCCAGAATGGTACCACTGTGCTCTCTCTCTCCTCACACCAGCCGAGATATATTGTCATCACCTCAGCAGATCGTGCCCAGGAGATATGGCGTTCGCTCAGCACCCAATTTACTATCTCATCAAAGTCACAGTGGGATCTGCTCGATATTGAGGTGGGACTTCCCAATATAGTTGCTGCTACCATTGAGGCGTTTGTGCCACAGATGGTCAATCTGCACACTCTCAATGGTGTCAATTTCAAAAAAGGCTGCTATACCGGGCAAGAGGTCATCGCCCGTATGCAGTATCTTGGCAAACTCAAACGCCGCATGTATCACGCTCACGTAGAGACCGATGGTGCCCCTATGGCTGGCGATGAGATAGAGTCTCCACAATCGAGTAGTGGACAGGGTGCAGGCAGGATTGTGACCGCAGCTCCCGGAGCTGATGGTGGTTATGAGCTGCTGATTGTTGCCGAAATCAAATCTGCCGAAAGTGGAACACTCCATCTCAAAGGGGATGAGAATGCGATCCTCACTATTATTGATCTCCCCTATTCGGTTGAAGCGACGGAACAATCCGAATCCATGGATTCATGAGCGCACATAGCGTAAGCTTTCGATCCGACCGTAAAATTTGCATCTTCCCTGAACCCAGAGATGCAGATACCAATCAAACCAATTAAGCCGGGATTATCGATAAAACTATGGCCAGTACTACAGCAGAAACTTTTGTAAAAGAGGTCATTGCCGATCTAAAAAAAGGGACACTCAAACTGCCCACACTTCCTGATGTTGCCATGCGGGCACGTCAGGCAATCGACGATGAAAATTCTACCAGTAGTGATATCGCGGCGGTGATCTCATCAGATCCAGCCCTTAGTGCGCGTCTGATTCTTATGGCCAATAGCGCAATGATGCGCGGTCAAACAGAAATTGAGGATCTTAAACAGGTTGTAAATCGCCTGGGCCTGAAAATGATCCGGGATCTGGTTACATCAATTGTGGTCAAGCAGATGTTTGTATCCAAATCACCCGCTACCGAGAAAAGGCTGCGTAAAGCGTGGGAGCACAGCACCTCTGTAGCCGCAATCTCTCATGTGCTCGCCGCACAATACACCAAACTGCCACCAGAACAGGCAATGCTCGCCGGGCTGGTCCATGACATAGGTGCCCTGCCGATCATCACCAAAGCAGAGAAATTTCCCGAACTTCTCGAAAATGAGGCGCTGCTCGACAAGATCATCACCAAACTCCATACCACTATTGGACGAATCATTTTGACCGCCTGGGGCTTCCCGGATGAACTGATCCAGGTCGCATCAGAACACGAAGATCTAAAGCGCGACTCCAAAGAGACCGATTTGGTAGATCTGGTGACCGTTGCCAATTTACAAAGCTATATCGGCACCGACCACCCGCTAACCCAAAAAGACTGGTCGACTATTCCCGCATTTGGCAAGCTTGGCCTCAGCCCTGAGGTCAATGTTGTCGATATCGACGAGACCTCGGAAGATATCGAAAAAGCTCGACGTGCGTTAAGTGATTAAGTTGAAATTCTGATCAACTTCAAACTCCCATGCTCCTGCATGGGAATCTTTATGCTCATTTCCATTTTTATTCCCCGCAGGAATAGCGAGAACAAAAATTAACCACTATCCCGCTTAAGACTATCTGCTGACCGGGCGCATATGAGGGAATAACAGCACATCGCGAATCGATGGCGCATCTGCAAACAGCATAACCAATCGGTCGATTCCTATTCCCTCTCCCGCTGTAGGTGGCATTCCATGCTCAAGTGCGGTGATGTAGTCTGAATCAAAGTGCATCGCCTCATCGTCCCCCGCCTCTTTCTCAGCCACCTGTGCGTGGAAGCGCTCAGCCTGATCTTCGGGATCATTAAGCTCAGAGAAGCCGTTGGCGATCTCACGCCCTCCTACAAAGAACTCAAAACGATCCGTCACAAAATGGTCTTTATCACTGCGACGTGCCAGTGGTGAAACTTCGGTTGGATAGGCGGTAATGAAAGTAGGATTCTTAAGACGGTGCTCAACGGTCTTCTCAAAGATCTCGATCTGCACCTTGCCGAGGCCGTACGACTCTTTTAGCGGTATATCAAGTCGCTCTGCCAGCTTACGCGCCGATTCGATATCAGCAAGCTCATCCTCTTTAATATCAGGATTATAGTGGTGGATCGACTCAACAACAGTCATACGGGCAAACGGTTTGCCGAAATCATACTCTTCACCCTGATAGGTGATCAGAGTCTTACCGACCACATTTTGAGCAATATCCTTGAGCATCTCCTCGGTAAGATCCATCAGATCATTGTAGTCAGCATAGGCCTGATAAAACTCAATCATCGTAAACTCAGGATTGTGACGTGTTGAGAGTCCCTCATTTCTAAAGTTACGATTGATCTCAAAAACACGCTCGAAACCACCCACAACCAGGCGCTTTAAATACAATTCAGGTGCAATCCGCAGATAAAGCTCCATATCAAGTGCATTATGATAGGTAGTAAATGGCCTTGCAGTCGCGCCACCAGGAATAGCCTGCATCATCGGAGTCTCTACCTCAAGAAAGTCACGATGAAGCATAAACTCACGAATCTGTTGAATGATCTGCGAACGCAACTTAAATGTAGCACGGCTCTCATCATTGATGATCAGGTCAAGATAACGCTGGCGATAGCGGGTCTCCTGATCGCTAAGGCCATGGAACTTCTCGGGCAGTGGTCGTAGTGACTTGGTCAGCAGGCGAATCGAATCAACTCTAACCGAAAGCTCGCCTTTACCGGTGCGGAACATCGTTCCCTCCACACCAACAATGTCACCAATATCCCACTTTTTGAATTTGCTATTGTATTCACCCTCGGGCAATGCATCACGCTGAACGTAGATCTGCATAGTACCGCTGGTATCTTTAATTTGCGCAAAACTTGCCTTACCCATAATACGCTGAGCCATCATTCGACCGGCGATGACCACCTTAATGTCCGCCTCAGCCAGTTTGTCCTTCTCCCAGCTGCCGAATTTCTCATGAAGTGCCATGGCGTGATCTTCACGACGGAAGTCATTGGGGAAAGCGACAGGGTGCTCTTCACGCAGTTGTGCCAGTTTGCTACGGCGCTCGGCGATCAGTTTGTTCTCGTCAACAGGTACAGGAGTATTGGTATCTTCAGTGGTCATAATTCGATTAATAAGTCAGGTAAAAATTACATTGTTAGAGGCCACTTTTTAAGCTGGCTTCGATAAATTGGTCAAGATCTCCATCAAGCACCGCCTGAGTATTACCGGTCTCGACACCGGTTCGTAGATCTTTTATGCGTGATTGGTCAAGTACATAGGAGCGGATTTGCGAGCCCCAACCGATGTCGGACTTGGTCTCTTCAAGTGCCTGTGACTCTGCATTACGTTTCTGAATCTCCAGCTCATAGAGTTTAGCCTTAAGCTGCTTCATAGCCGCATCTTTGTTCTTATGTTGGGAACGGTCATTTTGACACTGCACCACCGCACCGGTCGGATTGTGGGTAATTCGTACCGCAGACTCCGTTTTATTCACATGCTGACCACCCGCCCCCGACGCACGATAAACATCAATACGTAGATCAGCTGGATTGATATCGATCTCAATGGAGTCATCAATTTCGGGAGAGACAAATACCGCAGCAAACGAAGTGTGTCGACGATTACCTGAATCAAACGGTGATTTCCTTACCAGACGGTGAACCCCAATTTCGGTTCTTAACCAGCCGAAGGCATACTCCCCTTGATAGTGGATAGTGGCCGACTTTATTCCCGCAACCTCACCAGCGGAGACCTCCATCAATTCAACCGCAAAACCATGGCGCTCGCCCCAACGTAGATACATCCGCAACAGTATATTGGCCCAGTCCTGTGCCTCTGTACCACCTGAACCAGACTGAATATCAAGATAGGCACTGTTGGCATCCATCTCGCCGGAAAACATACGCCGGAATTCAAGCTGAGCCAGCTGCTTATCCAGGTCGGCAATATCGGATTCGATAGCTTCTACGCTATCGACATCATCCTCAGCAGCGGCCATCTCCACCAACTCTGCCGAGTCGGCAAGAGTCTCATCCAGTTTAGCAATGGTCTCTACAACTCTCTCTAGTTGAGAACGCTGACGCCCCAGTTGTTGAGCACGCTCAGGATCATCCCATACCCCCGGTTGTTCTAACTCACGATTAACTTCGGTTAACTGCTCACATTTGTTGTCGTAGTCAAAGATACCCCCTCAGAGCGTCGGTACGACTCTGCATCTCTTTGATTTGACTAAGAATTGGATTAATTTCCACGTTACTTCTCTAAACTGAATATTTTACAACACTAGTGATGGTCATGGTTCATAGCGCCACCCATCCCCTTGAGGACTCTGTAGACAACGGGCTTCTCTTCACCATTTCTAAATTTAAGGATCATATCGATATGATCACCGGCTACAAATCGTCTCTCAGGACGCATAAGCATGAGGTGATAGTCACCGGGCTTGAATTCAATGCGTCCACCCGCAGGAACAGTGACCTCATGCTGATGAACCATTTTGGCAATGCCACCTTCAACAACCGTGCGATGAAGTAACACTTCATCAAAACTAGCGGCGCTTACAGCCACCAGATGACGCTCACTTTTTCCAAGATTTTTCAAAATCATATAGCCTCCCAAAGTCTTCGCCATGGGAGGTGCCTCGCTGACCCACGCGCCCTTTATGACGATATCACTTGCAAAAAGTGATGTCGAAAGCAGCAATGAAGTGGTTAATAACAATAAGCGACGCATAAAAAACACCACAAGAGACATATAGAAGAAGGGATAATCCGACATTCTAACACGACCTAACCGTTTGACTCATCAACAATTGTTGCCATTGGCATGAGGCATTGCCTCCATTAGACTCAACTCACACCGAAGCGACTTGAAAAATGCTGTAATCACCATCTTCAATAATGCCTGGGTATATAACAGTGGAGTAAAAAAGTGGTTAATAACAACCAGTTCCTCGAACTACTGCTACAAAAAAGGGAGAAACTCAGCACCATTCTCCAAACTACAGCTGAAGCAGCCGCGACTGTGGAACTTGATCAGAGTCGGGTAGGACGACTCTCAAGAATGGATGCATTACAGGCACAGTCAATGTCACAAGAGAGCCAGCGCAGAAATGAACAGCAACTTCTGGATATTGAGAAGGCGCTTAAGCGCATCGATAACGATGAGTTTGGTGACTGCTTTGAGTGTGGGGAGATGATCAGTCCACAGCGATTGGAGCTAAATCCTACCGCTACACTTTGCATAGAATGTGCTACAAAAAAAGAAAGGGATGATTAGAGAATCATTCACCCAAGCCCCCTCTTATCGAATAGATGAATGCTCACACGCCTCTAATAGCAACATCTCTAGCACATCAATGTCCACCGGTTTAGTCAGCGTCGAAATCACGTTTAACTGGTTCTTGGTAGCAAAATCCCTGGCTAATTTGAGAGCGCCCTCATCATAACCACTCAGCAGAATAATGGGATATTTAAACTCTGATTTGGCTAACCGATGCAATACCTGAATGCCATCCATTTGCGGCATCATCAGATCCAGAAGAACTATTTGCATTCTATCCAGAGCACTATGAACAAAATCGTTGCCATTGCTGTATCGAGTGATCTTCATTCCAACACTCTCAGCCACATCGCTATAGAGCTCAGCCAGAGCTGCATCATCATCAACGATAGTTAAATGACACTTCATTATTACCTCATCTTCAACAATCAGAACCTTGTCCAATAGTGACATCGATATATCTCCTCACAGTTTGAAGTGTATAGCGAGAATCTAGACCCGGAAGTGGCCCACCAGTGACTTAAGGCTGGATGCCAGCCCACTCAACTCTTCACTAGCGCTATTCAACTGGGCACTATTCTGGGATGTATGCTCAACACTGGTAGTGATTGAGGCAAGGCTGGAATTGATCTCATTGGCGACATCACCCTGCTGATTGGCCGCATTGGCAATATGAACATTCATCTCAGATATGCTGGTGACCGCCGCAGTAATCGCTGCCAAAGATGAACCGGCCTTTGACGCCTGATCAACACTTGCCTGTGCCCGTTCTCTACCCTGAGCCATCACCTCAACCGCATTACGAGCACCACTTTGGAGCTGCTCGATCATCACCTGAATCTCTTGTGTCGAC
>Ga0136651_10001906_pt1 | contig 11437 bp, 10 predicted proteins | sample Mar14236cmmetaG_FD_94867 | JGI IMG/M metagenome (GOLD analysis project Ga0136651, IMG submission 94867) | Marine hydrothermal vent microbial communities from Guaymas Basin, Gulf of California to study Microbial Dark Matter (Phase II) - Marker... ...
AACAGTCTATTCTTGACGGGTATTATGTCCAGGCGACCGAGCTGTTAATGAGCAAAGAATACCTGTCGGCCCAGAATGTGGTCGATCTGGCTCTTGAGCTCGATGAAACCGACATCAGGTTCACCGATCTGAAAAGCGAGATCAAATCAGGAATCGACAGTTCTATAGTCCGGCTTCTCGATGAGGCCGAGGCGGCCGAAAAGGACGGGAGGCTGTCGGAGGCGGTGTCGCTTTACGAGAAAATTCTCTTGCTGTCTCCCGAGGATGTTGCGGTGAAGAAGCTGATGGGCCGGGTCGGAGAGGCCATCAATCTGGCGCAGTTGATCAGTGACGGAGTCGAAGCCTTTTATCTGGGACGTCTGACAGTCTCGGAAGGAAAATTCAACGATGCTTTGAAGCTATCGCCGCGTAACATTGTCGCCAATGAATATTTGAACAGGATAAAGGCCCTTCGTCAACATCCGACCGATCAGGCTGATCTGGAGAAAGATGAAAAGGTCTGGAAGATATACCTCAACGCGCTCGAGCATTATCGTATCGGGGAATATGAACAGGCGATAGAACTATGGCAGGAGGTTCTTAAGTATTATCCGGGTAATGAACAGACCCTGAATAATATAACGCAGGCCAGGCTCCGATTACAATCCAAAGAATAATTACTTCATTTCATTGCCGGGGGCAATTTTAGTTGTAATTACATTCAATTGAGATTAGTATTATACAATGTTCAGAAAACCTGTCCGAGAGATAAACGGCGAATATCAGGCCGAAGAGAAATCACTTCCGGCCATACAGGATATGGTCCGGGAGACCTGTATCAACGCCGGGATGTCGCGCAGGGATGTCAGCTCGGTTATTCTCGCTATCGAGGAAGGTGTCACCAATATAATCCGTCATGCCTATCTCTACGAGAGAGGTATGGTCAGGATCCGCATTGTCATTTTCAAAAAACGCGTCGTTTTTTCACTGATTGATAACGGTCGTTCTTTTCAGCCCGACAGCGACGGCAGGCTGGACCTGAACAAACTGGTTGAATCGGGCCGTAAGGGCGGGCTGGGCTTTTACATGATTAACAAGATCATGGATTCGGTCGAGTATCTCTCGACACCGGGTTTCAACGAGATGCGCATGACCAAGCTGGTCTCGCATCAGCCGGAGAAGGCCCGGTTATTCATGGGCCGGATGTTTACGATCCGGGTCAAGTTTTCTCTGTACACTTTTTTAATCATGCTAATAATTATCGCCGGCGCCTATCTGTTTATCGATAGCAGAACCAATAAGAATTTCCATCAGCACCTTCACGACAAGGTGGCCTCACTTTCGAAAACGATCGCCGACCAGGCGGGCGGATATATTTTAAACCGCCGGTCCGATGTCGAGTTCGATGAGCTTGTCAGCAGTTATCTGCGGGCCAACCCGGAGTTGGTCATGGTCATTCTAACCGATCCGGCCGATATTATTCTGGCCGATTCGCGCGATATTCGAAACTTGTACCAGGAGTACAGGGCACCGGGGGACGTGAATATGACGGAATTCGGTGTTCCCCAGATTTATGAAACAGAAGAGGGTAAATTTCTGCATATAACCAACCCCATCACCAGCGGCGACCGGATCGATGGCATGGTCCATATTTCGTATACTGATCGGCGTCTGGACGAGCAGATCAATGTTGAGCGCCGCAAGATAATTGTTCTGACCCTGATCGGTCTGGCCTTCGGAATCGGTGGAATATATCTGCTTTCCAATTATTTTGTCAGTCCGATTGTCCGGATTGTGGAGCGGGTGCGTAAATTCAGTTCCGGGGATATCGAGACGGAGATTCCGCTCGAGGGGGTTGAGGAATATTTCGAGATATCCAAGGCGCTAAATGAAATGATAAACCGGCTCAGGAGGGATCGCAAAAATATCATTGAGCGTGAGCGAGTGGCCAAGGAGATCGAAGTCGCGGGGCAGATCCAGAAGACGCTATTGCCGGAAAAACTGCCCGATATACCGGGATTGAGTCTGGACGCATTTTATCGTGCGGCGTCGCGTATCGGCGGCGACCTTTATGATGTATTTCGTATCGACGACAATAATTATTGTTTGCTGGTGGCCGATGTGGCGGGCAAGGGTATCCCTGCCTCGCTGATCATGTCCGTTCTCCGGACGGTGATTCGGATTCTGGCAAAGGGCAAAAAATCATCTCATGATATTTTGACCTCGGTCAACAATTATATCAAGGATGATATTCCGCCCGGCATTTTTATAACGATTTTCCTGGCCGTTTATGATGTCAAGTCAAGGAAACTTAATTTTGTCTCGGCGGGCCATAATCCTCTGATATATTTAAGCAAGGATGCTGGCGAGGTGATGCTTCTGAATCCTCCCGGTGTACCTCTCGGTCTGCCCCTTTCGGGAGAGATGGAATTTTCTGACAAACTGGAAGAACACAGTATAAAGCTGGTGGCGGGCGACAAATTATTTGTTTATTCCGACGGTATTACCGAGGCCATGGACAGGAGTTCGGAAAAATACGGACTGGAACGGCTTATCGGCATTTTCAATGATCAGATTCAGAACGGTAAACTGTATGATCCCAAAGAGATTTCTCAGCTTGTTTTATCCGATATTGATCGACATTGCGGTTTCGCGACCCAGACGGATGATATTACTTTTATTACGATCTGTTCGAAAGAAAGCAAAAAAGAGGGGCAGTCCTCAATCGAAACCCGTCAAATCAGCTGATTTCCCTTAAAAATAAGCAGATAATCACAAAAATGACTTGCCTGAAAAGCGTTTATTATTCATTTTCAGTTAATATCCGGAATGGAAAAATGGAAAATATAAAAATTTCGGTATCTGAAAGCAGTCGTGATGACACGATATCCGCGGTGAGAGTAGACGGTGTTATCGATACCCTGACAGCCACTCAGCTCGAGGAAGTGCTGGACAAGCTTATCAAGCGGGGCCGTTTCGGGATCATTTTAGATCTGGCCGGGGTTGATTATATTTCGTCGGCCGGCTGGGGGATATTTATCTCCCGGATCAAGGAGATCCGGGATAATAACGGGGATATAAAGCTGGCCAACATGGTTCCTAATGTTCTCGAGATTTATGAACTGCTGGAATTTGATAATATCCTGAGCTCATACGAGAGTGTCAACTCAGCCAGAGCGGCTTTTGGAAACCCTCCCGATACCGGGGGGGCAAAAAAAAAAGCCCTGACGAATAGCGACCGGACGACGATAGAAGAACTTCCGACCTTTTCACAGTCGGTGAATCCGGTTAAAGCCTCGGAAAAGATCAAAGTCCATAGCGGCCGCGCCGAAACCAGGGCTGAGAAGGTCATCCTGGGGGCGATTGTCGAGGATCCCTTCTATACCATATCCGAACTTAGGCTGGTTCTTGAAGAATCCCTATTCGATTCGCGAATCAGCTGGTGGGGTGTTTTCAGAATATTGAGGAAAAACAATCTGATATCCCGTCGGGCCCGCTTCAGATATGCCCGCCGCATGAGCCGAAGAGCATAATATTTTTAATTGACAGTATATTCAGCAGTCGCTAAAATAGAACAGGTGATTCGTATTTAAGTTTATGATAGAGATAATCTTAATAATAATACTTACTGTCCTGGTGATTATCCTGGCAATAATCGCCTTTACTCGAGGTAGAAGTTCCGGAGGTGCGGTCCTGCTGGATGAGGACGCGGTTAATGATTTGCTTGCGGCGGTAAGCAGTAATTCCGGAAGCGGCCGGATTCCGGAAATCGCGGCCAGTGTCTCGGATATTCTCAAGAAACATCTGCATTGCGAGAAAATTCTTTTTCTCAGATATTACCGATCCAATCTGGAAGTGAATTATTTCTCAGGATTGAGAGATTTCAATAAGAATGAATTGAGGCTCACCCTGAAGCCGCCGCTTTTGGAAAAACTGAAATCTTTCAAGCGTGTCACCCCGATCAGGGATCTTAGATCCTTGTTGACGGACAAATATTTAAGGGCGCTGGAATCACAGGGGTTGCAGTATTTTTTCCCGGTTTTTTTGCGGGACAGGCTTTACGGTATTTACATGATAAAGACGGATCTGACGCCGGATAATCCGTCGCTTAATCTTCTGGCGACGACGCTGGCGTTCAACCTTTCCACGGCCTATCATATCGGACTTCAGGAGCAGAAGATCGCCCGTTATGAAAACAAAATCCATTCTCTTGAGAACAGCGGAGGCATCCAGTCCCGAGATAATGTCTCGCCTGGATTGGGGAGCGAGTTTTTGAAGTATTTAAAGATCCGTAAGTGTAATCAATTAATGCCGGAACTTCTGAAACTGCTGAAGAAAGAATGTAATTTATCGAAGCTGGGGTTTTATGCCAGATCGGGCAGTCAGGATTCGCCGATGTACTCGGTGAGCTGGAATATCGACGAAGATATGGACAAGATCATCGAATCCAGTTTTGATTTGATCGTCAAGAAAATCCAACTTGACAGTCCGATCGATTTAAAGGATAACAGCGATTTTGATCGGACACTTCAGGATAGCCTGAAAAATCTATCGGGCAAGAGCATAAATTGTATGATGCCGATTTCATGGGTCAATCGCAAGAAAGCGGTTCTGGCCTGGAGCAGTAAGAACAAGACATCGGATGTGGTGGCCCGGATCAATCGCTTTAAAAAAGAGGTAATGCCGCTGGTGGAGAATATCAGCCGTTTCGAGAAGGCGGAGGAATTATCTTATACCGACGGGCTGACGGGCATGTATAATTTCAGGTATTTCAAGAAGAGAATCAAGGAGGAATTGAAGCGAGCCAAACGATACAATCATCACCTGGCTTTACTTATATTGGATATCGATGATCTGAAGAATGTGAATGATAAGTACGGTCATCAGGCCGGCGATGAGCTGATCAAATCTTTCGGCGCCGCGCTTCAGGAATCGGTTCGTGAAAACGATGTCCTTTCCCGTTATGGCGGAGATGAGTTTTGCCTGCTGATGCCGGAGACGGACCGCGATGATACACAATTGTTTATGGAGCGAATAAAGAAACGTATCACCTCGGAAAAATCTTTTATCGAGTGGGCGGAACATAAGCTGGATTACACGGTATCAATCGGAGGCGCCGTTTTTCCCGATGATGCAGGAACGAGCGAAGAATTAATCCATGCTGCGGATATGGCTCTTTTACAGGCCAAAGAGGAGGGCAGAAACTGCGCCAAAATATATAAGCCGGAATTCGACAGGAAATCGTGATACTTATAGATAGAATGAAGCAGCCTTGACATTTATATCATGGCTGGTTAAAGTTCTAAGTCATGATTTTTAAAAACCGATTTTATTATATAGATGCAACGGATAGCAAGTAAAGGATTATTAAATGGAGTTTACAGTGTTATGAGAATAAATATTTATCGGCATATTCTGTTAATTACGGCTCTGGTGGTATTAATGCCCCTCTTTACCGCCGGAGAATATGTAATCGGCCCGGAAGATGTCCTTGAAATAAAATTCTGGCAGGACGGCAGTCTGGATGCCGATGTCAAGGTTAGGCAGGACGGCAAAATATCGCTGGATATTATCGGCGAGTTGCAGGCGGCCGGTCTGACAACGTCCGAGTTAGAGAGCAAAATTGTCAAGCAGATGTCGCGTTACAACAAAGCCATTTCCCAGTCTGTAGTCAGAGTAACCTCGTATGGATATCAGAAGGTATATATTACCGGACAGATCCTTCATCCGGGCAAATATACATTCGAGGAGATACCGGATTTATGGACGATAATCAATGAGGCGGGCGGTATAACCGAGACCGGCGATCTCACGAGGGTTATGATAATCCGCGGCGGTGATCTCGCCGGTGAAGTAAGTGTCATCAATGTCGCCGAAATGGTGGCATCGGGGAGGATGAACAGCCTGCCGAAAATCAGGGCGGGTGATACAATCGAGATATCCCGTTCACCGGCCGGGCTTCCGGCAAGAACGCTCAGCGATCAGCCTCAGGCAAAAAATATATTTTATGTGATGGGGGCGGTCAATACTCCGGGGGCGCTGACGCTGGAAAGCAACACTGATGTTCTTGATGCCCTGGCTCTGGCAGGCGGTCCGGCGGAAAATGCCGATATAAAAGAAGTGACGGTCGTGAGCAAGGATGGAGCCAATACGCAGATGGTCAAGATCAATCTGGAAAAATATATAACGACCGGGATCACCGGTCGATATATGGTCCGTCCCGAAGACAATATTATTGTAGCCAGTAAGGGCGGAGGTTTTCTGGGGATAAATTCGGCGACCGATGTTGTCGCCATTCTGGGAGCGATATCGACCAGTATTTTGTTATATGATGCATTAACAACATCCGATTAGTTATTTTTCTATCGGGGAGTTTATAAATTTACAGCGGCTTTAATTCCGGGATGCGGGGGGGCGGCCGAAAAAGACTGCGACAAGGGAGAACAGTTATGGAAGCATTTTGTCTGAACAGCCGAATCGTCGAGGACGACAAGGAGTTCTTGATACAGACCACCAATGATATCAAGCTTGGTGTCATCAAGGCCAATTTATTTGTCGATGGGGAATTGATTGATGCCAGCGTGCTTCCGCATGCCGATGATATCAGCCAGGAAGAAATCCTGCAGCTGGTAAAAATGGCGCATGTCGAGAAAAAGTCGGAAATGGAATATCTTCTCAGGAGTTATAAGGAGATACTCGAAAAGGGACGTCCGGAACAGATGTTCCATCTGGGAACGGCTCTTTTCTGCAAGCGGATGTACGAAGAGGCACGGAATCTTTTCAGGAGTGTGGTCAAACTCAAGCATGATTATCACGAGGCGTATTTTTTCCTCTGCCAGACAGAGACCGCTCTCGGGCACGCCGAAGATGCCGTCAATGCGGGAGTCAAGGCGGTCGATCTAAGCCGAACTACGCGGACTACCGCAACGCTCTTGGCGAGGCGTATCTCGATGCCAACTCGTGCAAGCGGGCCGTAATCGAGTTCGAAGAGGCGATAAAGAGAAATGTTTATTATGCGGATGCCTATTTTAATCTGGCCCTGTCCTTTATTTTGAATGCGGTTCGAAAAGAAGATTTCAGTATGTCCACCGATCTGACATCACGCTGTCTTGATTTATTCAAAAAGGCGGTGTTGATCAATCCTGAATTTCAGACGGGCAATTATAACGAAGCGATGGCGGCAATGTCGGGGAATGATCTCAAGCGGGCCTATTATCTTTTCAAAGGTGTCCGCGAAGATAAGAAGGAAAAACAGCGCCAGGAAAAGACAGCTTATTTTAACCGCTTTTTGATTTATACAGATTGGCTTACGGAAAATGATATAAACGAACGTATTAATTTTCTTGAACGCGAGATCGACAGAAATCCTGATTTTGTCGATCTATATTATGAACTGGGCGTGTGTTACCTGCACCGTGCCAAGTTTAACTGGCAGAAAGGCATTGAGAATTTCCAGAAGGCGCTGAATATCAATAAGGATTTGAAAAAGGCGACACGCGGTCTGGAAATGTCAAAAGAATACAATGTCAAGTTGGCTGATGCGATCTCTGATATTGTCGGCAAAAGCACCTTTTAGGAGTTGATTGTGGTCAAAAAGGACAAGAATCTTTCGCTTATTGATTATTTCGATCCGGAATCTCCGGAATCGACCGAGTTTCGCCGCGTTTTATATAATTTAAACGGCATCCCCGGCGGTGGAGCCAAAAAGGCTGTTTTGGTCACCTCGGCCATGTTGTCGGAGGGAAAGTCGGTTATATCATCGTACCTGGCACTGACCTCGGCTTATTTCAAAAGCCGCAAGACGCTTTTGATGGATTTTGACCTGCGCCGTCCCATGATTCACAAGTTGTTTTCGGTGCCGCTTGCCAATGGTATCTCGGATATTCTTGCCAAGGGTGTTGCTTCCCGAAATATGATCAAGAAAACATCGAATGATAATCTTGATCTCCTTACGGCGGGTCAGACAATGCCGAATCCATCGGAATTATTCAACGGTCCGGCGATTCATCGGATAATCGAGGAGATGAAGTTTTATTATGATCTAATCCTGGTAGATTCGCCGCCATTACTTCCAGTCATGGACCCCATGATTTTGCTTGAGGAACTTGACGGCGCCATATTGGTCATAAAGGCGGGCTCAACTCAGCGGGATATTGTCGCTAGAGCCAGGGACCTGCTTGAACCTCAAAAAGATAAAATAGCCGGTGTGGTGATAAACAACCTTGATCAGACATTGCCGTATCATTATAATTATGATTACTACGGTTACAATTATAAACCTATCCAGAAGAAATAGTCAATCTGCCTGAAAGGATTTGCCGGAACTATGAAGAACATATTAACGGTCGATCTTGAGGATTGGTTTGTAGTCGAGAATCTCAAGGACAATATTCGCTTCGAGGAATGGGACGAGCTCCCGGAACGGGTTGTCAAGAGTACGAACAGGCTTCTGGAACTGTTTGATTACTATGATGTCCGGGCGACCTTTTTCGTACTGGGGTGGATTGCCGAAAAACATCCCGGCATGGTTCATGATGTTTCATCGATGGGGCATGAAATAGCCTGCCACAGCTACTGCCACGGCCGCATTGACGCTCTGACGGAGGAACAATTCCGGGAGGACACGCGGCGGGCGATCGGCACCATCGCGGAAGCCTGCGGGGTGGTGCCGGTGGGGTATCGGGCTCCGAGCTGGTCGATCAATTCAAAGATACCATGGGCTCTGGAAGTCCTGGCGGATATGGGTTTTTTGTATGATTCATCGGTTTACCCGATCAAGCATGATATTTACGGAGAGCCCGGAGGGCCGAAGCAAATAGTCAGATTGGAACTTGCCAGCGGCAGACATATTCATGAAGTGCCGGCCTCTACAATTAATATTCTGGGCAAGAATTTTCCAGTCGGCGGCGGCGGTTATTTGAGGCATTCGCCATTCTGGTTCACGAAAAAAATGATTTACAAACTGAACGATAACAATCGACCGGCGGTTATTTACATCCATCCCTGGGAGATCGATACAAAGCAGCCGAGGGTAAACGGGTTGACAGCGTTTCAGAGATACCGCCAGTATGGTTCCATAAATACGATCGAAAGAAAAATGGAAATGCTTTTGCAGACATTTGATTTTTCCACCGTAAAGGATTATATTAAAGGGCTTGTAAGGAAGCCGATTGGATTTGGAAGGTAGCAGATAAAAATCGAATGTCGCGAAGTAAAGTTGCCGTATTAAGGACAAATTCCGGGAATATCCTGGAAGATTATCGCCGGCTTCTCGAGCTGGTCGATTACCGGTCCATTCTTGATTTCAACAAAGAGACCCTGATAAAACTGAATCTTTCCTGGACGAAGTATTTCCCGGCATGTTCATCGCAGCCCTGGCAGGTCGAGGGACTGGTCAAGACCTTGGTGGAAGATGGTTTCCCGCGCGAAAATCTTCTCCCGATCGAAAACAAGACGGTAGTGACCAACCCGCATAAGGGCGCCCGGAACAATCTGTGGATGCCGGTGCTCGAGAAATACGGGCTTGGTTTTACGGCGCTCCCGGAAGTGGAATGGGAGGTTCATGAGTTCAAAGAGCCGCTCATGAAGCTTGATCAGATTTTCCCGGAGGGCATTGAAATTCCAAAGATGTTCAGGGGGAGGCAGATTATTCACCTGCCGACGGTCAAGACTCACGGCCATTCGACGACGACCGGCGCGATAAAGAATGCTTTCGGCGGTCTTTTGAAAGAGGTTCGTCATTATGCCCATAAGTACATCCATGAGGTCCTTGTCGATCTGATGATCATGCAGAAGGAACTGCACCCGTCGATATTTGCCGTCATGGATGGTACGGTTGCGGGCGACGGTGCCGGGCCGAGGACGATGACGCCGCATTCCAAGAATATCATTCTGGCCTCGTCGGATTCGGTGGCGATCGATGCGATTGCGGCCAAATTGATGGGATTTGATCCGCTGAAAATCCCGTATTTGAGAATGTGTCATGAAAAGGAACTGGGTGTTGCGGACCCGGATGAGATCGAGATTCTGGGTATAGATATTTCAGAAATTAATTTTGATTTTCACACCAAGAAGTCGTTTGTTATCTGGGGTGATCAGATGCTTCGCAAGGGCGCTCTTCGTTTTCTGGAAAAGATTGCCCTTCATTCGCCTTTGGTGGTCTGGGCCCCGGCGGCCTCCAATATATATCATGACTGGCTCTGGTATCCCACTGTCGGCAAGTCGATTATCAGGAAGTTTTCCCGCACCGAGTGGGGGCGGCTTTTTGAGCAATATAAAAAATATTAGTAAGGTGCCGGTCAGGGCGGATTTTTAGTCTTATCCGATTATGATTTTGATGTCTTCATATTCAGTGCAGGCACCACTTTTTTGAATATTATCTTGACTACTAACTGTATAATTTATAAATAGTTGATAGAAATAATCATTGCAGGAGGAAATATGAAAAGGCTTGTTATTGCGTTATTAATGGTGGCCCTGGTATGCGGTACGGCCGGTGCCCGAAAAAAGAAAGACAAGGCGGGGGAGATCATAGATGGCGTATATATCGATAAGATGTATAATTTCTCCCTTGCGGTATCTAAAGATGTTTGGGATATTTCAATTAAGAAAAATACGAGCCAGACTCGGATGAATCTGACCAAAAAAGTATTCGATATTCCAATCGAGTATGCCCAGGATCCCGGTTATACAAAAACTCCCAAGGTGACGGTCTATGTAGATACGACAAGCTGGTCGGTCAAGATGTTTGTGGATTCACTGTTGAATGATAATTTTAAATCGGATCAGAAAAAGGATATATTGCATTTATGCGAGATTCTTTTTGGAGATTTTAAACCAAAACGGAATTCGAGGTATCAATTCGGTGATATTCAGGGGATTCTAATAACGGGAGAGCTTCGGTATACAAAGCAGATTCCCAGCGCCACAAGCAATACCTCGCCCGACATTATTACCGACTTTTACGGCGGGGCGGTCTTTTTTGCCAAGCAGGACAAAAACTTGTATATATTTCATATGATTTGCGAAAATAAATATTTCAGTACCGAATTCGAGGATTATGTCAAGCTGCTTAACGGTTTGAAGTTTACCGGCGAAAAGGCGGATAAAGATAAATGAATGCAGCCGGATCTGAATCCGGCCATATTTAGTTGACTCAAAGAGTTATCTTTATTATTATCCACAATTAAATCAATATCTTCCAAGGAGGAAGTATGTGGGTACTCAGGTCAATCCTGGTGCTGATTATAATAGCCATAATCGTGGGATTCGCGCTTTATAACAGCGGGCCGGATCAGGCGGTCGATATCGATCTAATATGGACTCAAAGATTTGATGTTCCGGTAATTACTATCGTATTCTGGGCATTTATTCTGGGCGCGGTTGTCTCATGGCTGCTGTTTATCACCGTATATCTTAAGCAGTCGAACCAGATCCGTGAGAGCAACAAGCTTGTCAA
>Ga0136651_10001907_pt1 | contig 11433 bp, 11 predicted proteins | sample Mar14236cmmetaG_FD_94867 | JGI IMG/M metagenome (GOLD analysis project Ga0136651, IMG submission 94867) | Marine hydrothermal vent microbial communities from Guaymas Basin, Gulf of California to study Microbial Dark Matter (Phase II) - Marker... ...
GATAATAACGAATTTGACCGCAGCCGCCACAAAGGTCCAGCCCTCCCGCATATTGGGGCTCTTTCTGCTCAGCACCAGCAGGGGAACCGCGCAGATGGACACCAGAACGGCGATGAGGGGTTTTATGGAATAGATGGTTTCCAAGTTAAATCCCTATGGTGATGAGTCCCGCTCCGGGCGGGATGACTACAATTTTTCGTTACAGGGGGTGGCCAACCCGGCCCGGAAGAGCCAGACGTCCCCAACGTACCACCCCTCAAGGGATCATGGGGGCGATAATCCCGCTTACAATATCCCCTGTATAGGCCCCCATTACCACCAAACCCACTACCACCACCAGAAGAGGAACCACCATGCTGAGCGGTGCCTCTTCCATTGGCGCAGGGGCCGGGCCATGCCCGTGGTCTGAACCAAAGGGTTCGTAATAACCTATTTCGATAATACGGAAAAAAAGAACCGCATTTATCAGGCTGCTGAATACAAGGGCAGCCACAAATCCGTACTGACCCGCCTGGACGCCCCCTGAAATCAGGTACCATTTGCTGAAAAAACCGCACGTGGGAGGAACACCGATCATGGAAAGGCCGCCCGCCACGAGCCCTGTCATGGTGTAGGGCATTTTCCGGAACATTCCCTTGAGATCCTCAAAGGCGTATCCCCCGGTCCGGTACACGACATTCCCCACGGCCAGGAACACGCAGAGGGTCATGACGGCATCGTTGGCAATATGAAGAATCGCCCCTGTCATGCCGGCCCGGTTGCCGAGCCACGCGCCACCCACCATATAACCCACCTCAGCTATGATCACGTAGCTTAGCATCCTCTTCATATCCCTGGCGCCCAGGGCTAAAACGGCGCCCATAAAAATGGCGATTACCGCAAGCCAGACAACGGAATGGTTCAATGCCAGTCTGGAAAAGGTAAAGGTCGGGGTAAAAACCGTGAGTATCAGGCGGATCATCACATAGATCATGACCTTGGTCATGAGAGGCGCCACCAGGCTGCTTACGGCGGAGGGGGCGTAGGTGTACGCATTTGGAAGCCACGCGTGCAGGGGGAAAAAGCCCATCTTCAGAAAGACCCCCACCATGCAGATGATAAAGGCCACCAGAACAACCCTCGAGCCGTAGAGAGAGGGGAGGATGGCGGAGATATCCGCCATGTTCAGGGAACCGGTGCTGATGTAGAGATACCCTACTCCCAAGAGGTAGAAGCAGGCCCCGATGGTACCCATGTACACGTAGTTGAGGCTGGCAAGGGGGGCACGGTCTTCTCCCATGGCGATGAGACCGTAACCTGTAAGGGCGGTGATCTCCAGGAGAACGTAGAGGTTAAAGGCGTCCCCCGTAACCACAATGCCCATGAGTCCGGTGATCAGGAGCACGTAGAGGGTGTAAAAGGCCCCTATCTTTTCCGGGAACTCCCTCTCAACGCTCCTCCGGGTGGCGATCAGGTTGATAAGGGCGACCGCCGATACCACCACCAGCACCATGGCGCTGAGGCGGTCAACCCTGTAGGCGATTCCCCAGGGCGGGGCCCAGCCCCCTAAAAAATAGTGAACCACGTCCTCGTTAAGGACCCTGAACAGAAGGCCCACGGAGGAAAACAGGGCCACGCACAGGGCCGCAACTGCCACAGGAAAGCAGAGCCTCCTGCTCAGCCACCCAAGGATACTGATGAGAAGGGCTGAAAGGAGTGGAACAGTAACGAGGAGGGCGGGATAATGCTGGCTCATTTTTCTCTAAGCTGCGCTAAGATTTCATCCTCTTCAAGGGTTTCATACCGGTTATAGACCCTTATGGCAAGGGCAAGGGCCACCCCAAGGGTGGCGACGGCCACCACAATGGCGGTAAGCATCAGCACATGGGGGAGAGGATTTATGTACTCAGCGGCCTTTATTGCCTGGGAGCCTGCCCCGTGGACCGCCTCGCCGTGCCCGTGCTCGATGATGGGGATGGTTGCCCCCCTCTTTGCGCCGATGGAGACGTAGAACAGGATAATGGCGGTCTGAAATATGTTCATCCCCACTATCTTCTTCACCAGGTTTTTCTTGGCAATTATGGCGTAGAGACCGATCACCATGAGAACGATATAGATCAGGTAGTTGTAATAATCGGCAACGGAGGAGAAGAAATCAGACATTGCTCAGCTCCACTCACAGGCCCTCGTCGTACTCCCCCCGGGAGGAGATGTTGTTGTAGATCCATATCATGGTGGCCATGACCGCAAGACCCACGCCGATCTCCACGATAAGAATGCCATGGGATCTGGCTGTAACAGGATCAACGTGGAGGATGCCGGCCAGTGCCCCGTAATCGAGGAAGTCGCGCCCTAAAACCAGACAAAGGGCCCCTGTACCCGCATAGATCAAGACTCCGATCGGACAGAGAAGGGCATGGACCTTTTCACCCATGCGTGCAAGGGCCGTTCTCAAATCGTGGGAAATGGCAAGGAGAATCATGCTCGCCCCAAGGATGACCCCACCCTGGAACCCTCCCCCAGGGCTGTGGTGGCCATGTGCTATCACGTAGAGGCCGAAAAGCTGCAGAAAGGGCACCAGTATCCGGCAGGAGGTCTTGATGATCAGGTCGTGGGGGGCCCAGAGGTTGTCAATCATTTCAAACTCCTCCAAGACCGGAGGGATCTTCCTGGTACACTTGACACGGATGGTCATCCCCGTGAGGGTGTGACGGTAACGCCTGAAAATGGGCCCTTCTTTCTTAGGGAGTCTCAGGATAAAGAAGCAGACCACCCCTGCGGCGAAGATAACGGTGGTCTCGAACATGGTATCGAAACCCCTGTAGTCCGCAAGCACGGCCGTTACAGCGTTGGGTACTGACGTCTCCTCCATGGTCTTTTCTATGTACCTGGGTGAGACATGTGTGTGGGCCGCAGATCCTGGATCTGCCCAGGGAGGGAAGTCCCCCATGGCATAAAAAAGGAGAGCGCAGGTCAAAGCAGCCACTAATATCCCTAAGGTTCTCAATCCTTGCTCCTCCTTGTGGTACGAAAAACAGCGGCTACGAAAAACACCGTGCTTACCCCGGCCCCCACCGATGCCTCTGTGAAGGCAACATCCACGGCCCCCATGATGGCCCAGAGAAGGCACATCATGAAACTGTAGGCCCCGAATAGTATGGCAGATCCTAATAGGTCCTTTATGGCGATGGCCCCGACGGCGGCCACTACCACCAGGGACAGGATCACCAGGTCCAATTCCCAGATCATGATATCATCTCCTCTTTTCCCCTCTGGTCCATGGACCAAGCCCGGCCCTCACCCCGGCATCCACTATTCCGTGTATGGCCGTTGGACTTGAAAGAAAGACAAAGACCACTATGAGAATAATCTTCAGGCCTGTCAGGACAGTGGCCAAAGAAAAATGATGCAGGTTGAAGAGGGCCAGGGCCACCATCATGAGGAGGGCGCCGCCCGTGTCCAGCTTGCCAGCCGGGTGCAGCCGGGAGTAGAAGTCGGGGAAACGGAGTATGCCGACTGCGCCGCCGGTGAAAAATACCAGACCGCATATGATCAGGAAAACAACGATAATGTCCATCTTGGATGCTCCTTATGCCCGGTTATTCCCCGAAAAGGCCTTTTCGCTTCTGAAAATACCTGGAGGCGGCAAGGACCGCAATGAAGTTCAGCATGGCATAGGCCAGTGCAATATCCACAAACATATCCACACGATGAAACATGAGCCCTATCAGGACCAGGAGTACCGTGGTCTTGCTGCCGATGGCGTTGGCCCCTATGAGGCGGTCCAGCACCGTGGGGCCAATAACGGCTCGGTAGAGTGAAAGGACCATCAGGAAACTCAAATAAAGACCGGAAAACAGAAAAAAATTGTCCATTATTCCTCGCCGAATGCCCTGGCAATCCTCCTTTCCATCTCCCCGGGCAGGCTCTCCCTTGAGGATTTGTCAAGGGCGTGGACCGTGAAAGTCCCGTCAATGGAGACGTAGACCGTTATGGTCCCCGGTGTGAGAGTTATGGAATTTGCAAAGGTGACGAGGGGAAGATCCCCCTTGAGTCTGCTCTGGAATCTGAAGATCCGGGGATCGATGAGATCCATCATCCTGGGATGAAAGGTCAGGTAAAGGACATGGAGGTTTGCCATGAAGATCTGATAGAGGAGCCATGGCACGTACCTGATAAAGCAAACCCAGGTCCTCAAGGATCCTTCTGTTCCGGGCTCGGGGAAGATCAGGTCTTTTGAAAAGAGCGTGACCATGACGCACGAGATGAGACCCAGGCTCAGGTGAAAGGGATCAAATTTACCTGAAAGAACGATCCACAGGGAGAAGAGGAGGATGAATGTTATGGCGTACGGAAGGAAGGCGCGTGCCCTTTTTCTTGTCGATGGGGTAACTCCGGGGTCAGATCCCTGTCCGGGTTCATGAAGGATTGTATTTTCCCTGGTATTCGTCGTCGCAGGCATAGGGTCCTTTCCCAGACTCCTGTCAACCAGTGGGCAACCTCACGATAAAGGTGGTGCCTTCTCCCACCTGGGTCTCAAAGGAGAATTCACCTCCTAATTTTCCGATAATATCCCGGCATATGGGAAGGCCCAGCCCCGTCCCTTTTCCCGCCGGCTTGGTGGTGAAGAAGAGGTCGTACATCCGTTTCTGGTTCTCCTCGGAGATGCCTGTGCCGTTGTCAGAGACCCTGATCTGAACCGTGGATCCATCTCTGGAGGTCTTCAACACGACCCGGCCTCCTGCCTCCCCCTTCTCCTTTACCGCATGAATGGCGTTTGAGATAAGGTTGACAAAGATCTGTTCAAGCATCTGTTTGTCCGATTGCAAAAGGAGAGACCCCTCCATGAAATCAAAGACAGCCTCGATATCCTTATGTCTCAACTCAGGGTTTAAAAAGCTGACCGTTTCTCTCAGCAGTTCGTGGACGTCCAGGGAGGTTTGGGCAGGCTCCGAGTCCCTCGCATAGGCCAGCAGTTGCCGCGTAATGCCCCTGCACCGTTTAACCTGTTTGACGATATGCTGGACCGCGGTTTCCAGTTCTTCACGGTCTTCCCGGGCCATGCCCTTTGCATCGCCCACCACCGCCTCTATCCACCCGGAGATCTCGCCTATGACGGCAACAGGGTTGTTGATCTCATGGGCAATACCCGAGGCCGTGCGGCCGATTTCAGCCAATCTGTCAACACGTATCAGGTCATCATGAAACTTCTTCATAGGGGCGGTGTCACGGCATACGCTCGATGTGCCGGCAAACCGCCCGTCTGAGTCTGTAATAGCGATAAGGGAGAGATCGAACCGGACAATGTGTCCATCCTTGTGCCGAAAGGGGTACTCCTGATGGGTGGCCCGGCCTTCCGTCCGGGAGAGGGCTTCCAGTCTTTCAAACTCCGAAGGATCTGCTGCCAGGTCCCTTGCAGGACGTCCCATAACCTGTTCAGAGGAATATCCGATGGCCCTTTCGCCGCCCCTGTTGAACGATACCAGGATACCGTCCGCATCGGTGGCAAAAACCATGTCACTGGAGTTCTCCAGGACAGTAGCCAAGTGTCTCCTGGCCCTGGAGCACTCCCTCTCAAGCCGGGCGATCACCTCTGAGGTCGTTTCTGACCGGGAGTTGGGAACGTCATTCGATTCCATAGATCTTCCGCAACTTGTTCATGGCCTTTTTTATTCCCCTCGCCCCCATTCCGGCGCGGTAGATCTCATCCACCTCCTGCTGGAACTTGGCCTGCTGCAGTTCAACCTTCTTCTTATAGGCGGCCTTTATGGTGTCAACGAGGTTATCGTACTCGATCGGTTTTAGAAGGTATTTAAAGGCATCCTGCCGACCGCTTTCAAGGGCCGTATCAACGGCGCCGTGCCCCGTAAGCACTATACTCTGGAGAAAGGGTTGAATCTTCTTCAGCTTCTCCTGTGTCTCGACACCATCTATCCCCGGCATCTTCAGGTCCACCACCGCAACGTCAAAAGCCTCACCAGCGGCAACCTCCACGGCCTCCTCCCCTGAAAAGGTAGCCTTTACCATGAAACCCTCCCGCAAAAGGCGTTTTGAAAGGTATTCAACAAGGGTCTCCTCATCATCGATCAGCAGGACTCTAATGTCGGGTTTTTCGTTCATTGACAGCTCCTTATCTTTGGTTGGAATTTAGACGGGAAGTTCGAAAAAGACAGACCAGTAGATTTTTTCTGTACTCTTCAGGCGGCTATTTGTCAACCTTTTTTATGTAACCTCTACCCCTTTTATGTAAGCTGTACCCCCCTCCCCCTGTGACAGGCCCCAGGAGGAGATGCCTTGAGGCCGTTTTTCGGAAAAACAGGTGGAGGCGGGAAAACCCTGTTGCAAAACCGCTACGATATAGTTACAATGTAGCCATTACATAGGTTATCTCTGATTCTCCCAAGTCTATGAATGGAGGAAAGTATTGATGCCAGATAAGATAAGAGGATCTGTGCTGGTTGCAGGCGGAGGGATTGCCGGGATGCAGTCCGCCCTTGATCTGGCCAACTCAGGGTACTACGTCCACCTTGTCGAGGCCTCTTCGGCCATTGGCGGGGTCATGTCTGAATTAGACAAGACCTTTCCCACAAACGACTGCGCCATGTGAATCATCTCCCCCAAACTGGTCGAGGTCGGCCGGCATCTGAACATCAACCTGATAACCAACGCAAGAGTGGAACAGGTTGAGGGATCCAAGGGGAGTTTCAGGGTGAAGGTTCACAGGACCCCCCGGCATATAGACGAATCAAAGTCCACCGCCTGCGGTGACTGCGCCGCGGTGTGCCCGGTGGTACTACCCAGCGAGTACGATTATGGCTTGACCGAGGAAAAGGCCGCCTTCAAGAAGTACTCCCAGGCCATACCCAGCGCATTTGCCATCAGAAAGGGAGACAGGGCCCCCTGCACCCTGGCCTGCCCAGCCGGTCTGAACGTACAGGGATACGTTCAGATGGTAAAGGAAGAGAAGTACAAAGAAGCCCTCAAAATAATCATGGAGGACCTCCCCCTGCCGGGGGTCCTTGGTCGGATCTGCCCCCACGAATGTGAAGATGCCTGCCGCAGGTGTGAAATGGATGAACCGGTGGCCATCCGTGATCTCAAGAGGCTGGCCGCTGATCAGTTTGACGCCAGAGACGTTAAGGTTGCATGCCTCCAGCCCAGAGAGGGCAAAGTGGCGATCATAGGGTCTGGTCCGGCAGGCCTCTCCGCAGCCTACCATCTGGCCAGAAAGGGGATCATGTCCACCATATTCGAGGCACTGCCCAAGGCCGGCGGCATGCTCCGCGTGGGCATACCCGACCATCGCCTCCCCCCGGAGGTGCTGGATCAGGAGATCGAGATCATCACCAGCCTGGGCGTGGAGATCAGGACCAACAGCCCCATAGGCCCGAACCTGACCGTGGACCAGCTCCTTGAGCAAGGGTACAGGGCGGTCTACCTCGCCCTGGGCGCCCATAAGGGTCTCGGCCTTGGCATTATTGGAGAGGAGGCAGATGACGTGCGCCAGGGTGTGGACTTCCTCAGGGAGATAAATCTCACGGGTAAGACCGTGGTGGGAAAAAGGGTGGCCATCATAGGGGGCGGCAACGTGGCCGTTGACGTGTCCCGTTCAGCCCTCCGCCTGGGGGCAGAGGAGGTGACCATTGTTTACCGGCGGACACGTGCGGAAATGCCCGCGTGGGAAGAGGAGATCGAGGCCGCAGAGATGGAGGGGGTCAGGATCACCTATCTATCCGCCCCTGAAGAGGTCCTTACGCAAGATGGCAGAGTGGTGGGACTTCGGCTGAGGCGCATGGAATTGGGGGAGCCCGACTCATCGGGCAGGAGAAGGCCCGTGCCCGTACCCGGGAGTGACTATGAGATGGCCGTTGATCAGGTCATTCCAGCCATTGGACAGAAACCCGACCTCTCCCCACTGAAGGATATTAAGGGGCTGGAATTCACCCGGTGGGGGACGGTCCGGGTGGACCCTGCCACCTATGCCACCGGCCGGGAAGGGATCTTTGCCGGTGGAGACCTGGAGACCGGGCCGGGGGTGGCCATCAACGCAATCGCGGCCGGCCGTGAGGCCGCCTGCTCCATTGTGAGATATATGGACGGCAGGGACCTGGCAGAGGGGAGGGAAACCCTGTTGCAGGAAGACCCGGTATATCGGCCTGTCCCCGAGGCCGACTCTCCTGAACCCAGGGCCCAGATGCCCGAGATCCCCGTAGCGGACAGGGCCGGCAACTTCAGGGAGGTAGCCACGGGCTACGATCGGGAGACCGGCACGAGGGAGGCAGGCCGGTGCCTAAACTGCGGATACTGCTGTGAATGTTTCCAGTGCGTGGAGGCCTGCAAGGCCGGGGCGATCACCATGGAGACACATGGGGAGACGAGGGAAATCATGGAGTTGGACGTAGGTTCCATCATCTTGGCCCCGGGCTTTGAACCCTTTGACCCCTCTATCCTGAAGGGCTATGGTTACGCCAGGCACCCAAATATCGTCACATCAATGGAGTTTGAAAGGATGCTCTCCGCCTCGGGCCCCACCCTAGGTCATCTGGTTAGACCCTCTGACGGGAAAGAACCGAGGAAAATCGCCTGGGTCCAGTGCGTGGGCTCCAGGGATGAAAACCTGTGCGACCACGGCTACTGTTCCTCTGTCTGCTGCATGTACGCCATCAAGGAGGCGGTAATAGCCAAGGAGCATGCGGGGGGGGATCTGGATTGCGCCGTCTTTTACATGGACATGAGGACACACGGCAAGGACTTCGAGCGATACTACAACGACGCGCGGGACAAGACCGGAGTCCGCTTCATACGCTCCAGGGTGCCGGAGATCGAGACCGTGGCGGGAAAGGATGAACTGGTCATCCCATACGTGGGCCAAGACGGGGAACCGGTTCGGGAACCCTTTGACATGGTGGTCCTCTCAGTGGGCCTGGAGACCCCGTCAGAAACCATTGGACTGGCAGAGAGACTCAACATCGATCTTACCGGAGAGAATTTCTGTAACACCCACTCCTTCCATCCTGTGGCAACTTCAAGGGAGGGTATCTACGTGTGTGGCGCCTTCAGCGGCCCAAAGGATATACCCCAGTCGGTCATCGAGGCCAGCTCCGCAGCCGCGGAGGCGGGGGCACTGTTGAGTGGCGCCAGGGACAGCGAGACAGAGACCAGGCAGGTTCCGGAGGAGAGGGTGGTAATCGGGGAGAGGCCCCGTATCGGTGTCTTTGTGTGTCATTGCGGCATAAATATCAGCGGGGTGGTGGATGTCCCCGCTGTGAGGGACTACGCCGCATCCCTTCCCTATGTGACCTACGTGGCCGATAACCTTTACTCCTGCTCCCAGGATACCCAGGAGGCCCTGGCCCGGGTGATCAGAGAGGAGAATCTCAACCGGATCGTGGTTGCCGCCTGCACGCCCAAGACCCATGAACCCCTGTTCCAGGAGACCCTGGTAAACGCGGGGTTGAACAAGTACCTCTTTGAGATGACCAACATCCGGAACCAGGACTCCTGGGTACACAGGGACACCCCTGATCTGGCCACGGACAAGGCCAGGGATCTGGTCCGCATGGCCGTGGCCAAGGTGGCCCTCATGGAGCCCCTCAAGGAAACCGAACTGGGCATTGATCAGCGGGCCCTGGTGGTAGGGGGGGGCATCTCAGGTCTTACCGCTGCCAGGAGCCTTGCCGGGCAGGGTTATGAGGTCTCCCTTGTGGAGAGGTCTTCCTTCCTTGGAGGCCAGGCCCGCTCCCTTTTCAGGACCTGGAAGGGGGAGGATGTTCAGGAGCATCTTGCGGACCTGATAAGATCGGTGGAATCAGACGCCCGGATCAGTGTCCATCTGGATACGGAGCTAAAGGGTGTCGAGGGATTTGTGGGGAATTTCAAGACCACCCTGATCACCGGCGAGGGGGAGGAGCAGGTGGAGCACGGGGTGGCTGTACTCGCCACCGGCGCCAGAGAGGCGAGACCGGAGGAGTACCTCTACGGAGAGGACCCCAAGGTAATTACCCATCTGGAGCTGGATCAGACCTTCTTAGGGGACGATCCCGGCCTGAAAGAGATAAGGACCGCCGCATTCATCCAGTGCGTGGGATCAAGGGAACCACAAAGGCCCTACTGCTCCAGGGTGTGCTGCACCCACTCCATTGAAAGCGCCATTCACCTGAAGAGGCTCAACCCCCGCATGAAGGTCTACATCCTTTACCGGGATATCCGCACATATGGTGAGAGGGAGAGGCTCTACAGGGAGGCCCGGCTCAGGGGAGTGGTATTTATCCCGTTCTCAGTGGATGAAAAACCAAAGGTCATACAGGAAGAAGACGGCCTGAAGATCGAGATGAGAGATAGCTTCCTGGGTGAAAGGATCGTGTTCAGGACCGATCTTCTGGTGCTGGCATCGGCCATTGTACCTTACGGGGATGAGAAGCTGGCCCAGATGTTCAAGGTGCCCATGAACGAAGACGGGTTCTTTGTGGAGGCACACGCCAAGTTGGGGCCCTCTGATTTTGCCACAGACGGGGTGTTTCTCTGCGGCATGAACCACTATCCCAAGCCCATAGATGAATCCGTTGCCCAGGCCCTTGCCGCCTCCTCCCGGGCCGTTACCCTGCTTTCCAGGAAAACGGTACAGATGAGCGGCACGGTTGCCCAGGCAGATCCGGTCCTGTGCAGCCGGTGCGGGGTCTGTGTGGCTGTCTGTCCCTACCAGGCCCCCAGGGCCGTGGAGGAAGGCCCCTTTGCAGGAAGGATGGAGATAAACCCGGCCCTTTGCAAGGGGTGCGGTCTCTGCGTGGCCTCCTGCAGGTCCGGGGCCCTTAATCTCAGGGGATTCGGGGAAGATCAGATCATGGCCATGATCAGCGAGATGTAGGGTTGGGGGATTGAGGGATCACAGTTACCAATTAAATCTTATGCAAATCCACCAGGAGCCGATAAGAAGCACCCAAAATTTTTCATTGTTTTTCTTTGCGAGCTTTGCGGCTTTGCGCGATACCTTTATAGTTCCGGCTCGTCTGCCTATGGCGGCTTGTCCGGGTTTGGAATTTAGGGATTAGGGAACAGAGGTTGGAGGAGTACGATGGCAGTAGTTGATCTGGATCGGGGTGATCCTGATTTTATAAGAGGGCTGGCAAAAGAGCCGGGGGGTGAAGAGATAGAGGCGTGTTTTACCTGCCGCACCTGTGTGGCGAGCTGCCCCATATGGGCGGTAAACAGGGAGTTCAACCCTGCCAGGATAATCCGCATGGCCGTTTACGGGCTCAGGGAGGAGATCCTCACGAGCGATTTCATCTGGCTCTGCTCGTCCTGTTACGCCTGCCAGGAGAGGTGCCCCCAGGGCGTGAGCATAACCGATTTCATGACCCTGCTCAAAAACATGGCCGCCAGGGAGGGACACGCACCTTCAGGGATCAGGGCCCAGTTGAAGCTGGTCAAGGGTGAGGGCCGCATCTACCCCATAGA
>Ga0136651_10001908_pt1 | contig 11431 bp, 6 predicted proteins | sample Mar14236cmmetaG_FD_94867 | JGI IMG/M metagenome (GOLD analysis project Ga0136651, IMG submission 94867) | Marine hydrothermal vent microbial communities from Guaymas Basin, Gulf of California to study Microbial Dark Matter (Phase II) - Marker... ...
ATGATCTCGCCCTTGGAATCGAAATTAAAGACAAAGGAATTCAGATAACTCGATTTGGCTCTTTCCAGCTCCTCTTCTGTGGGCGGATCGGTCTGCATCCGGCGAATTTCATGAAGGACCGCCTCGGTCGCCTCCACGGTGGATTCAAGCTTGGTGATCACATAGTTGTAGTAGATTCCGGGATAGGAAATATTCGATGAAAAATTGGCTCCGGTGGAATAGGCCAATCCCTTTTTGGACCGGACTTCATTAAACATACGGCTTCCAAAACTGCCGCCCAGGACATTATTGGCAACGGTGAGGGCGAAGAAATCGGGATCCCCGGTAAGGCCGCCAATATGACCGATCAGGATATTCGACTGGGTGACATTGTCCTTTTCGGCATAGTAAACACCCGGTTTGAATTCATATTTGACCTCCGGTAATTGCGGTACCAAACCGGCCCCTTTTTCCCAGTCCTCGAAGTATTTTTTAACCTTGGTGATCATTTCTTCTTTTTTGAAGTCACCCCAAACGGCTATCATGACATTTTCCGGAGAAATATACTTACGGTGAAAATCAATCATGTCTTCACGGGTGATACCGTTAACCGTGCTGTATTCCGTATGCCGGGCATAAGGCGATTCCTGCCCGTAGATGACCTTTTTAAATTCCCTGACACAAACCTGAAAGGGATTGTCATTACGGCTCGAGATTTCGGTCCGCATTTGATTTTTGGCCAGATCAATTTTATCCTGGTCAAAGCGGGGGGTACGCAGGACATCGGCCAGAATCTCCAGACCGGTATCGGCATACTCCGAAAGAATATTCATCCCGGCCCTGCCGCTTGTCGCACCGATATTGACTTCCACCGAAGCGCCGATCGCTTCCAGAGCCTCGTCTATTTCATCCCCGGTCATTCTGGCTGTGCCCCCGGTCCTCATGACGGTACCGGTTATATCGCCCAATCCGACTTTATCCGGCGGGCTGAGGAAATCACCGGCGGCCAGGCGGACACTGGCGCGGACGATGGGCAATTCATGATCCTCGAGGATATAAAGCATGATGCCGTTATCAAGCTGGACCTTATCCACTTCGGGCATCTCGATTTTATTCATTGGAGGAAATTCCAATTTGTCTATCGTTCTCCCGGCTCCGGCGGTTATGCCGGCCAGCATGATGAAAACGATTGAGAGATATCCAATAAATTTATAAGCCTTTCGCATTACCTGCTCCTGTTTAATTATTTTCATCTTCTACCGGTTTTTCCAGGTAGGCGACAACTCTCTTGTCGGGGTCGAGATATTTTTCCGCCACCCGCTTGATATCTTCGGCGGTCAGGGCATTGACGCGATCGATCTCCTTGAACAATTCGCGCCAGTCACCTTTGTAGAAATAATAAGAGACCAGTTGAGAAGCCATGCCTGAATTCGATCCCAGGGTGTTTATAAAGGCGGCTTTGGCCTGGGCCTTGATTTTGGCCAGCTCTTCCTCGGGGATCAGTTCATTCCGCACTTTTTCTATTTCGGCCAGGATTATTTCCTCGTTATCCGTATTCGAAAAATCATTGGACGGAATACAGAATATGGAAAAAAGCGTTGGATATTTTCTTCCGGGGAAACCTGTAAACGCCGAAACACTCACGGCGCTCTTCTTTTCCTTAACAAGGTCTTTGTAAAGCGCCGAAGTGCGTCCCGATCCAAGGTAGGACGCCAGGGCATCGAGCGCGACAAAATCCGGATGTCTAACCGACGGGATACGATACCCCGTAATGAACATCGGCTGTGAATTGTCACGGATGGTGGCCTGTCTCATACCAAAGGGGTATTCTTCATCAATCATCAGCGGCGGCGGTTCGGGACGGTCTTTGATCTTCCCAAAATATTTTTCTGCCAGCCTGATAACTTCATCGGGATCGACATCGCCCACGATTCCGACGGCAATATTGCGAGGTACATAGTATGTCTCGAATTGCTTCATCATGGTCGGACGGTTATAATTCTGTATTTCCGACATCTCTCCGATAAGACATTTACCGTAAGGATGGGCGTTGAAGGCCAGCCCGATATATTCTCCCCAGAACAGTTTACCCGACGGGGAAGAGGTAATACGGGAACGTCTTTCCTCAGCAACGACATTTTTTTCGTTGAACAATTCGCGCAGAACCGGGTGGGCGAATCGGTCCGACTCCATGGCCATCCAGAGTTCCAGCTTATTCGAAGGATAGTTTAGATAATACTGGGTATAATCCATGCTGGTCCCGGCATTAAGCCCGACCCCCCCTTCACGGCTGACTATCTGGCTGAATTCATTGGTGACCACATACTGCGCCGCCGAATCGGTTGCCGTCGCCAGTTCTTCTCCAAGAGCGGCCAGTCTGGCAGAATCCGCCAGGGGACCTTTGGTCCGTTCTTCCATTATCAATGCGAAAATCCGATCTTCTTCCGCCATCCATTTCTTTTCTTTTTTTATATCCGTGGTGCCGATTTCCTCAGTTCCCTTGAAGGCCATATGCTCGAACATATGCGCCATTCCCATGGAACCCATGGGATCATCGGTGCATCCGGCATTGACATGCGTAACGAATGATATCACCGGTGCATCATGCCGCGGAAGCATGATAATGGTCAATCCATTGTCAAGCTTGTATTCCACGACCTGCTTTTCGATTTCCGAGAAATCAAAGGCGGCCGCAGATGAAATCATGGCCAGAGCCATAATCGCCAGAGTAAAAAAGGCTGACCTCAATTGCTTCATAGTTTTTTCTCCTCTACATGGAATATTATAAAAGATATATGCTTATACGAATCCCTGTACAAATGCTTAATCCTGTATAACGAAGGATTTAGCGGGCCGGTTTCAAATTTTATAGAATATTGGGAATAATATTAAAATTGTCAATAGGCTGACAGTTTAACATTACAATAATCAAAGTTAACAGGTGCGGTACCGATAAAAAAGGGTGAGGTCAAATCTCACCCCCCGATATTAACATATAATAAATCAACAAATTACCACCACTTGATCAGCCGCGGCAAGTAATTATGAATCAGATTTTCATTAGCGGGCATGATGCGGGCGGCAATACCGAACCGGCCGGATTCCTTGCAGATCACCTCGGCTTCATAGTAGTAGTGTCCCTCCTCCGGGTTCGCACCGTCGGTGCGGGAAGCTATCACCGGTTCATAATTATCCATCTGCTCCAGGGAATTCAAATTACCGGCAATGACTTCGACTCTAATATCATCCGGCGAAATGGAGCCCAGGGATATTTTCAATCTTACCGGAATCCGGTCGCCCACCTTTGGTGAATCTTCCATCGCCGGCGTATCGATATCAAGGAGATTGATATTATCCCATTGATAATGCAGGTTTGATTTCCACTTTGCCATCGAACGGGCGATATTATAATTGTCGGCGGTGTACTTATGATGAGCCTTAATGGCCGGGACGTAGAATTTTTCGGCATAATCCCGCACCATCCGATGCGAACTGAAATTGGTGCAGGCCATAACCATCGAATTTTTTACGATTTTCACCCAATCATTGGGGAAATTGGCGGCATCTCTCTTATAGAACAGGGGAATAACCTCGCGCTCGAGAACATCGTACATAAACTGGCTCTCGAGATTATCCTGATATTCGGCATTGGTATATTCTTCACCGTTGCCGATCTTGAAACCTGTCTCGGGACTGTATCCCTCGCACCACCAACCGTCGAGGATGGATACATTGACGGCTCCGTTCATGGCCGCCTTCATACCGCTGGTACCGGATGCCTCCTGGGGGCGGCGGGGATTATTGAGCCAGACATCGACTCCCTGGACAAGATAGCGGGCGACATTGATATCGTAGTCCTCAAGGAAAACGACCCGTCTCCGGAATTCCTCGCGTGCCGTGATCTGCAGAACATTTTTTATGATCTCTTTGCCGGGGTTGTCAAGCGGATGTGCTTTCCCGGCCAGAAGAATCTGCACCGGCATATCTTCGTTGGAAATGATTTTTTTCAGCCGCTCGATATCCTTGAACAGGAGAAAGGCTCTTTTGTATGATGAGAATCGGCGGGCAAAGCCTATTGTCAGGATGCGGGGATCGAGAACTTCGTCGGCTGTTTTGATTTCATGGGCCGAGGAACCCCGGCGTTCAAGCTGTTTTTTAAGCCTTTTACGGGCGAAGAAAACCAGTCGTTCACGCCGTCTCTGATGCACCCGCCACAATTCAGTGTCGGGAATCTTGTGAATGCTTTCCCAGTTATCGAATATGGCGGGTTGCCTGGTGAATTTCGGCCCGAAGTACGTATCGAACAGATCGACCATATCATGGCTCAGCCAGGAACGCATATGGGCACCGTTGGTGATGGCGATAATCGGGACCTCGGGGGTCGGCAGACCGGGCCAGATATTGTGCCACATCTTGCGCGAGGTCTCCCCGTGAAGCTGAGCGACACCATTGGCGAAGGCCGAGGATTTCAAGGCCGCCGCGGTCATATTATACGGTTCGGTTTCGGAGTTGAAAACGCGGCCGATGGAAAGAAATTTCTCCCATGACATGCCGATACTCTCGACATACTTCTTAAGATAACCCTCCATCAATTTCGGATCAAACTGCTCATTTCCCGCCGGGACCGGCGTGTGAGTGGTGAAAACCGATGATGCCCAGATGACCTGCGCCGCTTCGGGAATGGTCAATTTGTCTCTCTCGATCAGCATTTTCATCCTCTCCAGGAGGAGGAACATTGAATGGCCCTCGTTCATATGAAATGCGGCCGGTTTTATCCCGAGCACATCAAGAGCCTTGACACCGCCGATACCAAGCAGTATCTCCTGCTTCAGCCGCGTATCTTTATCGCCGCTGTAAAGGACGGAAGTGATCTCTCTGAATTTGGAGGGATTGTCGGGAATATTGGTGTCGAGAAGGTAGAGCGGTATAATCCCCACCATCACTTTCCAGATCTGCACTTTGACCGGTGTTCCGCCGAAATCGATACTGAATTTTATCGGGTTGCCATCGCTGTCTTTTTCAAGAACGACCGGCATGTGATACCAGTCGTTTTCTTCGTATCTTTCCTGCTGCCAGCCGTCGGATGACAAAAATTGCCGAAAATACCCGTACCGATATAATAATCCGATTGCCACCAGTGGAATTCCCAGATCGCTCGAGGCTTTAAGATGATCACCCGAAAGAATACCAAGACCGCCGGAATATATCGGCAAACCGGTATCGATACCGTATTCACAGGAGAAATAAGCGATTTTGGCATCACCTGTTTCCGGAAACTGCTTCCGGAACCATCGCCCCGCTGTCAGATAATTCTGATAATCGGCATAGACCCGATCAAGGCTGGCCAGGAAAGCCTCGTCCTGCGCCACCTCTTCAAGTTTATGCTGAGGCAGGTAGGCCAGCATTTCAATCGGGTTTTGATATGACTTTTCCCAGAGATCGGAGTCGATCCGGATAAATAATTTTACTATTTCCCAATTCCATGAAAACCACATGTTCATGGCCAGTTCACGGAGTCGATATATTTTTTCAGGAAGATTGGGTAATACCAAAAACTGTCTTATTCTCATGGTGAAATTCTTTCGAAGATAATTCCTTTTTAAATTGCAAAAATCCTTTTTTCTATATAAGCTTCGACATAATACGTATTCAAATTTAGAAAATACACAATTAATATACAAGACAAATTACCGATATATCGGGTCTGAGGGTCACTAATTCGGAAACATACAGTCAATAATTGGACATATTACAGGAGATTGAACATGAATAGAAAAATTCTGGAACCGTATGGAATCCGCAACACCGGCGTTGTATTCAGGAATTTATCGACACCGGCGCTTTATGCCGAATCGGTCAGAAACAGGGAAGGATTTATAGCGCATCTGGGTCCTTATGTCGTCAGAACCGGCCAGCATACCGGACGTTCTCCCAGGGATCGTTTTATTGTAAAAGAACCGACAACCGAAAAAAAGATCTGGTGGGGAAAAGAAAACCGTCCGTTCGACAGGGACAAATTCGATTCGCTTTATTATCGTGCCCTGGCCTATCTTCAGGGAAAACAGCTTTATATTCAGGATTGTTATGCCGGGGCTGATCGCGACTACCGTATGCGGGTTAGAGTGATAAATGAAACGGCGTGGCATAACATGTTTGCGCGCAATATGTTTATTAGGATGAAGGACAGCTCGGAGCTGGACGGGTTCGAGCCGGAGTTTACAGTCATCCACGTCCCCAATTTCCATGCCGACCCGGAACTGGACACGACCAATTCCGAAGCCTTCGTGATTCTCAATTTCGAGAAAAGGCTGGTAATTATCGGGGGAACCGCCTATGCCGGAGAAATTAAAAAGGCCATTTTTACCGTGATGAATTTCTTCCTGCCGCAGAAAAAAGTGCTGTCGATGCATTGCTCGGCCAATATGGGCGAAAAGGGCGACACCGCCGTATTTTTCGGGCTCTCGGGTACCGGCAAAACGACGCTATCCACCGACCCGGAAAGAAAATTGATCGGTGATGACGAGCACGGCTGGAGCGACGCCGGGATATTCAATTTCGAGGGCGGTTGCTATGCCAAAGTTATCCGCCTCTCCCGGGAGGGCGAGCCCGATATTTACGAGTGTACCCGTAAATTCGGGACAATCCTTGAAAACGTGGCCATCGATATAGAAACCCGGAGAATCGATCTTAATGATTCCAGCCTGGCCGAAAACACCCGCGCCGCCTATCCCATTACGCATATAAAAAACAGTGTTCCGGAGGGAACCGGCGGGCATCCCAAGAATATCATCCTGCTGACGGCGGATGCTTTCGGAGTCCTGCCGCCTGTTGCCAGACTGACTCCGGAAATGACACAGAAATATTTCCTGATCGGATACACCGCCAAGGTCGCCGGAACCGAGGTGGGTGTTACCGAGCCCAAAGCGACATTCAGTTCCTGTTTCGGATCGCCGTTTATGGCCCTGGAGCCATCGGTCTATGCCAACCTGCTTGGGGAAAAAATAAATAAGCACAATGCCTTGTGCTGGCTGGTAAATACCGGATGGATCAACGGCCCGTACGGTACCGGAGAGAGAATCAGTATTGCCTTTACGCGGGCCATTATCAAGAGTATTCTTGAAGGGACTCTTAAGAATGCGGATTACTGGAAGGACGATATATTCGGGCTGGATATACCCGGGGAATGCCCCGGCGTGCCGGCTGACATCCTTAATCCGGCATCGGGCTGGACGGATAAGGATAAATACACCACTGGAGCAAGAAAACTTGCCGAAATGTTTGAGAACGTTTATCTTGACTTCAAAAAGGACGATAAGACTGAAAAGGAAATGGATTTGACATAAAGGCAGATTAATGGCTGATCAAATGAAACTGGGAGTGTTGACCGGCGGGGGAGACTGTCCGGGATTGAACGCCGTTATCAGGGCGGTCGTCAAAACGGCGATCAATGATTATGATATGGAGGTCGTTGGTTTTCAGGATGGATATGAAGGCTTGATCGAAAACCGATACCGGACCCTTAAGGCTTCCGATGTATCAGGTATTCTGACACTGGGCGGAACTATTCTCGGGACGTCCAACCGGGCCGATCCTTTTCATTACCCGGTATTGCAGGGAGATGAATACATTTATCTTGACCGCTCATCGCAGGCGCTTCAGAATTTCGAACGTCTCGGTCTCGATGCTTTAATCGCCATCGGCGGTGACGGCACTATGGCGGCCTCAAACGGTATGACCGAAAAAGGACTGAATATAATCGGCGTGCCCAAAACGATCGACAACGATCTCTGGGGCACCGATCAGACTTTCGGATTTGATTCGGCCGTCACGTCGGCCACCGAGGCCATCGACAAAATTCATACCACCGCTCAATCGCATCACCGGGTCATGATCGTCGAAGTCATGGGGCGCTATGCCGGCTGGCTGGCGCTGGCATCGGGTGTCGCCGGCGGCGGTGATATCATCCTGATTCCCGAGATACCCTATCAGCTCGATGTCGTCGTCGATAAAATACGATCCCGCAATCGCCGCGGCCGTAATTTCAGCATTGTTGTTATCGGGGAGGGAGCCAAATCTGAAGGCGGCGACATGGTGGTCAAAAAGATTATCGAGAACAGTCCCGATCAGATCCGCCTGGGCGGTATTTCCAATCAGCTTGCGGCCCAGATCGAAGGTGTCGCCAATATCGAAACACGGGTTACCATATTGGGCCACCTCCTGCGCGGCGGGACACCGACCGCCTTTGATCGCCTGCTGGCAACTCAATTCGGATGTGAGGCGGTTCATCTGGCCTATAATAAGAAGTTCGGGCAGATGGTAGCGCTTAAGGGCGGGAATATCGAATCGGTTCCTATAACTGAAGTGGCCGGGAAGATCCGTAAAGTATGCCATGACACACCATTGCTGAAGGCGGCCCTTTCTCTTGATACATCGCTTGGGGTTGACAATACGGACATTCTCAAGGCGGAAAAAGCTCTCGCATAAAAGAGTCATCGAAGCCGAAAATATTAAAAGGCTCTTACGGGGCCTTTTTTATTGCCCCAAACCCAAATAATTTGACTTTTGGGGCCGGATGTGATATTTTTCACAATTTGAGATGGTATTTCCGGGTGGCGGCGGTCGATGGCGAATGCCGGGTAAAGACACCATAAGCTGGGATCGGAAAACGTGTAATAAGAATAAAGATAACATCTAAATAACTTCGATTAGCGAAAATAGGAAGAAATGTAATGACAAACCTGGGAGTTTATGAAGAGAAGATCAAAGATTTCAGCTGGGAGATTTCCGAGCGGGAACTTGGCTATAAGCAGGGAGACAATATCAATATCGGTGAATACTGTACCGACCGTATCTGCCGGATGGGAAAGAAGGATAAACTGGCCCTTATCTGGGAAGGTCATGGTGGTGACATAAAGAAATACACATTTGATGATATGCGGATGCTGACCAATTCGATCGCCCGTTTTTTCAAAGAGCTTGGACTCAAAGACGGCGATCGCATCTGTCTTTTCATGGATAAGATCCCCGAACTGTATTTTGGTTTTCTCGGAATTCTGAAAATGGGCGGAATCGCTCAGCCGCTTTTTTCAGCCTTTGGTTCCGAATCACTTCTGACCCGACTCGAGGACGCCGGCACAAGGGCCGTAATGACCCAGAAAAGACATCTGCCCAAAGTTCGCAATATAGTCAAAGATCTTCCCGGGCTTGAATTCATTATTGTTGTCGATGATGACGGCAGCAAGCCGCTTCGCGAAAAAGAAATCTCTTTCTCGATGGAGAATATCGAAAAGATCGATCAGTTCGACATATTTCCCTCGAAAGCCGAAACACCGTCGGTCCTGCACTATACATCCGGCACAACAGGCAAACCGAAAGGCGCCCAGCATGTACACTATTCGCTCATCTCGCAGTATATCACGGCCAAATATGTGCTTGACTTAAAGGACGACGACATCTATTGGTGCACCGCTGATCCGGGATGGGTGACCGGGACATCATACGGTATCATCGGCCCCTGGGCCAACGGAATTACCCAGTGCGTCCTTGATTCCGGATTCAAGGCGGAGAGCTGGTACAAATTCGCCGAGAAACATAAAGTCACAGTCTGGTATTCGGCCCCGACGGCTATCCGGGCTTTGATGAAAGAGGGAATCGACGTTGTCAAGAAACATGACCTTTCTTCTTTGCGGCATCTCTGCTCGGTCGGCGAACCGCTCAATGCCGAAGCGGTGATATGGTCGGAGGAGGCCTTCGGCCGTCCTTTCCATGACACTTACTGGCAGACTGAAACCGGCAGTATTGTCATTTCCAATTACCCTGATATGAAAGTGAAACCGGGTTCGATGGGCAAGCCGTTCCCTGGAATCGAGGCCACCGTGGTCGATCTCAACACCCATCTGCCGATCGAGCGCACCGGTACTGTCGGGTTGATCGCCCTCAAGCCGGGCTGGCCCGCCATGTTCCGGACATACTGGAACAACGAAGAAATATATAAATCAAAATTCAAAAACGGCTGGTATATCTGCGGCGACCGTGCCAGTATCGACGAGGACGGTTATTACTGGTTTGTGGGCCGCGATGATGATGTCATCAACACCGGCGGTCACCTGGTCGGTCCCTTCGAGATCGAATCGGCCCTGCTGGAACACGAGGCGGTGGCCGAATCGGCCGTGGTGGGCAAACCGGACCCGGTCAATATGGAAGTGGTCAAGGCGTTCATAGCGCTTAAACCGGGTTTCACGGCATCGAAAGACATGAACCTGAATATCATGAATTTTGTCCGCAAAAGATTATCACCGCTGGCCATGCCCCAGGAGATCGAGTTTGTCGATTCGCTTCCAAAGACCCGAAGCGGGAAAATCATGCGCCGGGTCCTGCGCGCCAAAGAATGGGGCGAGGAAATCGGTGATACCTCAACCCTTGAAAACGATGAAGGATAATTTCTTATAAGGAGAGTAAAATGTCGGATACAAAAGATGTCATCCTGGAATACGTCAAGAATGAGTACCTCGAGGAAGGCGACGATCAGGAAGTCACATACACCACGCCGCTGATCTCGGGCGGTATCGTCGATTCATTTTCCATGGTATCTTTGAAACTGTTTCTCGAAAACAAGTATAATATCAAGATACCGGACGATGTGGCCACTCCCGAGGCTTTTGACTCGGTCGACAACATTGTCGAAGTCTTGAAGAAATTCAATATCGAGTAGGTGCCCTATGTCATTCAGTGATAGTATCAGGGAGATCTATAAAAAGGATCTCGAAAATATCCGCCGGAGCGGAATTTACAAGGACGAACGCATCATCTGTTCGCCGCAGAGTTCAGAGATCGAAGTCGAGTTCCCGTACGGCTCGGAACAAAAAAACGTCATCAATATGTGCGCCAACAATTATCTCGGATTGTCTTCACATCCCGAGGTGATCGAAGCCGCCCGTAATGGTCTGGATCATCGCGGCTATGGGATGTCGTCGGTGCGCTTTATCTGCGGTACGCAGGACATCCACAAACAACTCGAAGACAGGTTGACCGAGTTCCTCGGCACCGAGGACACGATCCTGTTCCCGTCCTGCATGGATGCCAACGCCGGCGTTTTCGAGGCGGTTCTGACACCCGAGGATGTCATGATCGCCGACCGGCTGGTGCACGCTTCGATTGTCGATGGGATGCGGCTGTGCAAGGCGCAGACTGACAATTTCAAGCATTCCAACATGGAGCATCTCGAGCAGAAACTCCAGTTCCACCAGAAGGCCAGGATCAGGCTGATCATCACCGACGGAGCTTTCTCGATGGACGGCGACCTGGCCAAACTCGATAAGATCGTCGAACTGGCCGAGAAATACGACGCCATGGTGTTTGTCGATGAATCGCACTCGTCCGGCTTTATCGGCAAAACCGGCCGCGGCACTCATGAACATTTCGGCGTGCTCGGTAAAATCGACATCATCACCAC
>Ga0136651_10001909_pt1 | contig 11428 bp, 6 predicted proteins | sample Mar14236cmmetaG_FD_94867 | JGI IMG/M metagenome (GOLD analysis project Ga0136651, IMG submission 94867) | Marine hydrothermal vent microbial communities from Guaymas Basin, Gulf of California to study Microbial Dark Matter (Phase II) - Marker... ...
CCTGAAAGGGTTGAATGTGAATAGCCCCAGGTGGAACCTGGGGGTTGCATAAAAAAAACGCACAACCCTGAAAGGGTTGAATGTGAATAGCCCCAGGTGGAACCTGGGGGTTGCATAAAAAAACGCACAACCCCTTCGGGGCCTTAGCGTTTTAATATTTTTATGATCGATTCGCCTTTATTTGCAAAGCACAAATTACTCTTACTAAATAGCTTTACAAATTGCTAGATCAACCCAAGCAATCTGAACAATTATGTTCAATAATATTATTTAAAAACAATATCTTATAAAATTATCACTCAATTGGCCCATATCATGCTATATAACCTAGTAAAATAGTAAACTACTTATTAATGGAGAACATAAATTATGTCTAAGTACTGAACCATAAATTTTCAGGTATTTTAATAAAAGCAACCGGGGTTGCCCCTTTTTAGGTGGTCTTAGGATTGGAGCGATCCTGCACTAGTATGCCCCTACAAAACCCAACGTATTTAGGGACTGTAGGGGCAGCCCTTGCGTGTTCGCCCAGGCGAAGGCGAAGGTGGCATTGAGTGCGTCTATATGGCTGTGCAGTCTATACGGCAGTTGGAGACGCACAGCAGTGCGTCTCTACTTTATGACAGCCTCAATAGCCTCTACTAATCTTTTAAAACTCAAAGGCTTACTCAAATAACCCTGAGCACCAGCTTCTAAACAACGCTCTTGATCTCCGGGCATAGCTAAAGCCGTAATGGCAATAATTGGAATCGTAGCCACTTCAGCATCAGCCCTAATTCGACGTATCGCTTCCAAACCATCCATACCCGGCATTTGAATGTCCATCAAAATCAGTTCAGGTTTTTCTTCTCTCGTTTTTTCAATGGCTTGTACGCCATTATGTGCCGTAATGAGCGGGTAGCCCTTGAGAGTGAGATAATCATAAAGCGTTTCAATAACGGTTGGATTGTCATCCACTAATAAAATCACTGCCTCTGATAAACGGTTAGTGGGTAATTCGACATTAAAAGGCTCAATAGCCGTGGCCGACAGAGCCGTATTCTCTTCCCAAGGCAATGAAACCGTGAAACGGCTGCCTTTGCCTAACTCACTTGAAACGGAAATACTGCCACCATGCAACTCAGTCAAACGATAAACCAAGGACAAACCCAATCCCGTGCCCCCATGCGTTCGATTCAGGCCACCGTCTAATTGTACAAAAGGTTTGAAGAGGCTATCCATATCTTTTTCAGCGATACCTCTTCCCGTGTCCGACACGATAAAGTCAACCACACCTTGTTTAATATGACCACGCACTTCTAACTTGACATTGCCCCCTTGAGGCGTAAATTTAATAGCATTACTCAATAAATTGAGCAAAATTTGCTTCAGATAGCGTTCATCGGCTTGAATAATTATCACTGAACTGTCGAAAACGGTAGAAGTTTTAAGACGTTTTTTGTAGGCTAACGCCTTAATAAAGCGTAAGCAAGCTTGGCACACACCTTCAGCAGAAACGGGAATCATTTCTAACTTCACTTTGCCCGCTTCAATTTTAGCCAGATCGAGGATATCGTTAATCAGAGACAATAAATGGCGACCACTTTCTTCAATCGTCTCAATTGACTTCGTTTGTTGCTGAGTGAGCGAGCCATAAATACCCTCTAGCAAAACTTCAGTCATCCCTAAAACGGCATTCAGCGGAGTGCGTAATTCATGGCTCATATTCGCTAAAAATTCATCCTTGAGACGGGCCGCACGCGCCAATTCAGCATTGGCCAGTGATAATTCGGCTGTACGTTCTTTCACATGCTGTGCTAATGAAGCCCGTTCTTCTTGTAACGCCTCTAAAGCTTGTATTCGCTCTAATTCAGCAGAAGCGCGTGCCGCAAAAATCTGCAAGATTGACTCAACCTGTTTTTGGTGACTGATTGGCTTCGTATCCATAATCGCCATCAAACCGACTACAGAATGATTCTCATTGAAAAGGGGTGAACCAAAATAGCTTTCAATGCCCATTTCTCTCAACCCAGTATCAAGCGGAAAGGCTTCTTGAACATTTTGTGGATAACAACATAATGTCTTCTCATGAAGCATTTTTTCACAGGGCGTATCGCATAAATCATATTCAACATTTTCGATAAACTCCTTATCATCAACAACAAACAGTGTTCTCAATTTATTGGGCGTATCCGCCTCAATCAGAGCCAGAAAAACATGCTTCACTTGCAGCATTTTGGCAAGATGTAGAACTAATGACTTGAGAAAAGTGGGCCATGAGCCCACTGAAGGTGAAACACCTTCAACGATATTTCGCAACGTCTCCTCAGCTTGCTTACGCTCAGTGATATCTCGAATCGCGCTTAAAACCAAAAAGCTATCTGCCGTTTCAATGGTGTTCAGACTGATTTCCACTGGAAACTCGCTACCATCCTGACGCAAAGCGCAGAGTTCCACTCCAATACTACCCATAGATCGTCGATTAGGATGATTGAAATAATGCATCTTATGATGCTCATGAGTGGTTCTAAAACGCTCTGGTATCAGTATTTCCAAGGGCTGGCCGAGTAATGCCGTTCGTTGATAACCAAAAATGTTCTCTGTTTGTTCGTTGACAAGAACAATCCTGCCTTCTTCATTAACAATCACCATAGCATCAGGTGTACTTTCAAGCAATTGACGAAATTGCAGATCCGCTTGCTTACGTACCGTGATGTCGAAAGCCGTTACCAAGATCACGCTTCTGCCTTGATACTCAATTAAACGCCCAATCCAATTAATCCAACGTTCTTGCCCCAGCTTGGTTAAGATTTTAAATTCAGAGTATTGTGCTTCCTGTTCCTGGCGCAGGCTGGCTAAACAAAATTCTTCAACCTTGTCTTTAAAATCAGGATGAACGATTTCCCGTAAAGTCATTTTTAAAAGTTCTGCTTGGCTATAGCCAGTAATAACGGTGGCCGCAGGATTGATATAGAGAATTTTTTCATCATGACAAATAAAAGTGGCCGCAGCCATCATTTCAGTCAGGGTACGGAATTGGTTTTCACTTTCTTGAAGCGCCACCTCTGCCTGTTTGCGCGAAGCGATTTCGGCTTTCAGAGCTTGGTTTCTGGCTTCCAATTGGGTCAAATGTTGAGCAACCCGCTGTTCCAAGTCGTCATAATGTGTGCGAATTTCAAATTGCGCTTGTTTATACGCCGTTATATCGAAACAGAGCAGCACTATTTTCAAAGCCCTTTCACCTTCAATAACCACAGGAGAAATCAAGTTATCAAAATATCGATCATCACACACTTCTTCAAAACGAATCGGTTTAGCATTCTGAAAACCATTTTTCTCCATCTTGATCTTTTCAGCAAGAGCAGGAGATATCAAATCGTCAGCATTCGCACCAACCAGTTTATCCAATGTTGTTCCTAGCCGCAGGGCAGCCGTTTCATTGGCACTCAAAATCATACCCTTGCTATCCATAAAAAACGCCGATTCTGGAATAGCATTTAACAAAGTTCGACACATTGCTTCACTTTCGCGCAGTGCGTTTTTGATCTCTTGATGCTCAGTGATATCGGTGGAAATACTACAAATAGCATAAGGTTCCCCGGTTACGTCATACAATGGAAACTTGATTGAAATCGAACGGTGTAACCCATCGTCTTGGGAAAACACTTCCTCAAATTGAAGAGGCGACTTAGTCTCAATAGCCTTCAAATCATTGGCAGAAAACTGATCCGCGATGGGTTTTCCCAACAACTCCTCATCCGTTTTGCCGATAATCTCTTTTCTATGGCGTTTCAAAAGGTTTTCAACGACACGGTTAATCAGAATATATCGTCCTTGGATATCTTTAACGTAAATAGCCGACGGAGAATAATCCAAAATCGTTTGTAGCAACGTTTTTTGTTCCTGAAAACGCTCAATACTCACTAACCGTTGCAGTGTTTCCTGAAGTTGCCGAACTGCCGGACGAAATAGGTACCAGCCTTCAAGTAGTAAAACGATCAAAATAAGCGCGGCTAAAACAAAAGCAAATTGTTTCACTTGATTAAGTTGAGCTAAAGCCTCAGTCTCATATTGAGAAACAATCGCATCCATTTTATGAACAAAATCAGCCTGTTTCGTGACAAGCTCTTCTACAAACGCCGATAATTCAGCAGAATGTGCAGAATCAGAAACGTTTTGTGCAATGCTTGTCAACACATGTTGAGCGGCTGTTTTCATCGCCTGGTAGTCTGGTTGCATCTCAGTATAAAGGCCGATCACAGTCGAACTGTTTTTACCCGACAGGCCTAGATCAACACTCCCTTTTTGCAGCCCATAATGAGAACGAACCAATAAATCAAGTACGCTTGTTAATTTTTCAAGTTGCTTGCCCCGCTTATCAGTGTCAATCGTTTTCTCCATGAGAAGGGCAGTTTTGCAGAGGCTTTCACTGAGCATCCGTTGTTGTCCCGCAATATTGATGACGTGTGCATTACCATTTTGCTGGTACAATGCCCACTGAATTAAAAAATACCCAGTTATTGTTAGCATGGCTATGACACTTAGCGCAAGAATGTAAAGCTTACTCAGGCGGCCCGACAAATCGGACTGGTTTAATGTTGTGGTAGAATGATTCATTGACTATACCCATTTATTTAGGTTAACAGTAATACTAACACTTTCTACTGTAATAATTCAGAGCTATTGTTTCAAGGAGAGGTGATTATTTGGAGTCGCTTGTTTTTGACACACTCTGATTTTATACTCAGCGCGGGAATAAATTTAACTTTTGGCAACCCCAGGTTGCCACCTGGGGCTACTCACATTCAACCCCTTCGGGGTTGTGCTTTTTAATCTTTTTCTGATTGATTTGCCTTTGTACTTTATGCTATCGGGAAAGCAACTAAAAGTTTAAATTGTGCCCGCGTGCAGTATAAGATTTCCATACTCATAATCTAAACTAATCACTTGATGTTCATTTTTTTTTAATATTTTTAAATCTTTAAATATCTTAATCAGTGTTAATCATGATAATCATGATAATCAGCGTTCTATCTAATCAATTAATCACATTGATGTCGTACTGTACCGACTTATATAATTGTATCTCTTTGAAAAATAGAAAAATTCAGATAATGACTGTGTTATTTTATAAACCACTTTCGATGTTCAACTTTTTGCACATAAATAAATTGAACATTGAATATTAAAAGATATGATATAGCGTTTCCCGATTGGGTTAAATACATTTGGCAACCCCAGGTTGCCACCTGGGGCTATTCTTTGCAGCTCATATTATTGATAGCTACCACAGCGATTCTCGTTTTTTTCTATTTGGGACGCATAATCGCCGCTATCAAGCACTTAGAAAGCATTATGCAAGGCTGTCTTTTGGAGCGTGCCAGCTTAAAAACTGGTGACAAATTGGAAACATTAAGCAATACTTTTAACGGACTTTTGGATAAACATACTGAGACTATACGAGCATATTATAGAGCATATCATACTTGCGAAATGCAAAATAATTCCATTATTGAATTGCTCAAAGCCTCTTACCAGTTAAGTCAACGTGATTTAACCGTGCAAGTGCCCGTGACTGAGGATGTCACTGGCCCATTAGCAGAGAGCATTAATCATCTCGCCATAGAATTCAGTCAAGTTTTGTTAACGATTCGGCATATTGGGGAACAAATGGAAAGTACATCTGTTCAAGTGAAGCAACAGAATGAGGCACTCTCTAAACATAAGCAGGCTGTTCATGAAGTGGTAAACAGCACCTGTTCAGAACTGTCAGCCACATACGATGCAATGACGACAATCGCAGAAGTCACGCAGTCATGTCATCAAATGGCAGTTCACACAATCTGTTCTAGTGAAGAAGCTTTCAAGTTGCTCAATCATAGTCTTGATGAGCTTGATAAGATTAGGGAAACCATGCACCAGCTTGCAAAACAGATTCAGGATTGGGATAAACCTATTCAGAAAATGAAAATTATTGTAGCACTCCTGTACAATAATGCACAACGCCTCCAATTTTTGGCATCAAATCAGCCAGTGAAGGCAAGTGAAGCGACAACAGAGTTTTCGGAAACGATTGAATGGCTACACTGGTTAGTCGAATTTTCAATTCCATTCCTCTCTCAACTGTCTGAACGGCTTTCAAATATTGAAATGAGTGAACTTGATGAGGCAATGACTATAATGAATAAATTGATCTGGCAAGAAGTGGATGTGGCTTCTGTAGGTGAGCGTGCCAGTAAGCAAATAAAGGCAAAGCCAACATCAAAAACGTTACATACATTAGCACAAATTACCGTTTATTCCAAACAACAAGCACAAATCAGTCATGATTTACAGGAACAAACGAATAGCATTCAAGAAAGTAGCCAAGAAACGCTGAAAGAGTTAGAAACACAAATCAGACAAGCTGAGAATTTGGTTGCTTATGCACAAGAAGTGATCAAATTCATTCAACTGTTTAAGTTGCCAGCGCATTATTAGGCAGCCTTGTCATTTCGCGATGTTCAAGGTGGACAGCCAACAGCTTTTCACGCCAAAATCTTTTTTGTTGCAGCAGTTGTCTGAAAGCTCAAGTTCAAAGCCAACAGCTAAAGCAGTTATACTGCACGCGGGCACAATTTTTCACATTTCACGCGCAAAACTTTTGCGTGAAATCCTGAAAATGTGAATAGGCTTTCATCCTAATGTTTTTGCGCGCAAAAACATTAGGATGAAAAGGTGGCAACCTGGGGTTGCCAAAAGTTTTTCAGGCAAAAGTTCGCTGCGCGAACTTTTGCCTGAAAGTTTATTCCAGCAAAGAGTATAGCTGTTGGCTATTAGCTGATAAATCACAACGGGAGAAAATTGAAAGTGACAGAAGAACTTGAACAATATTCTAATCCCCTTTACTTAGATTTAATGTCTTGTTGTACAAGGGATGATTCAGAATATGAAATATCACAACAAGCACTTAAAGGTATAGTTGTAGACATTGGATGTGGAGAAGGCCCCTTCCTGCCGTTTATGAAAGGCTTTACAGAATATTTGGGAATAGAACCGATTGATTTTCAAAGACGAGAAGCTGAAAAACTGGCCAAGCAACTTGGACTAAACAACTGTCGATTTCTGCCAGGTACAGCACAAAATCTGCCTATAGCCGATAACAGTGCAGATACCATTATGACAACATACGCCCTCAGTGAACTGACAACAATTGAAGACTTTAAAAAAGCCTTACAAGAGATTCTGCGGATAGCCAAGGATCAGACTAAATTGATCATATGCGATCATATAGGCGGCATCAATGATGATTATTGGCATATCCTCCGACTGGCAGAAGCCGCACGCAAAGGCAGAATGATAGCTATAGAAACCCCCGATCTTTGGATTGAAATATTTTGTTTTCTTAATCAACATGCTGAAATCAGAAAGACAAAAAGGCTGAAGATTGTTTTTGAGTTCAAAGACTTGGAAGACAGCTTACTCAAACTCAGAGGAATGGTTCCAGACATCAAAAGCAATCCTCAAGTGAGAGAGAACGTCAAAAAGTTTCTAACCATACCGCGTATAGAAACACAGGTATTTTTCGTTGAAGCGATCATCAATAAAGCAGGGTAATCATTATTAAAGATTTAATCGGGCGCATTTCTAAAAAAATTGAAGGCCCGATTGGAGCTATTGGAGTGCAAAATTTATTTTGCAATTGGAGTGCAAAATTTATTTTGCGATTGGAGTGCAAAATTTATTTTGCGGCTATTGATTGAGATTAATAATGACCTTTTTTTGGGAATGCGCCCGCTTGAATCAATCAGCGAAGCCGAAGGCTAACAAAGCAAAATACAATCAACGGATAAAAGGGGAGGGCCCTTTCAAATAATGGAAAGGCCCCATTATTTCTGGTATCCCCTTTCATCCGTTACAATCAGAAAAATGCGTAATCCAGATAACTGATAATCAATAAAGATGTCTACTCTAACCGTCGCCGCAATTCAAATGGCCTGCACTTGGGATAAGGCAGCGAATCTTGAGAAAGCAGAAGCATTAGTTCGCCGCGCCGCAAGGCAAGGCGCTCAAGTGATTTTGCTACCAGAATTATTTGAAACGCCATATTTTTGTAAAGATCAAAAACAAGCGTATTTTGCCTTAGCCCAACCCGTAACCGATAATCCTGTATTAGCCCGTTTTAGTCGCCTAGCTCAAGCCCTCAAAGTTGTTTTGCCAATCAGTTTCTTTGAACGCAGCGATAATGGTTACTATAATTCGATCATGATGATTAATGATGACGGACAACAATTAGGCCTTTATCGCAAAATCCATATTCCAGACGGCCCCGGTTATGAGGAAAAATTTTATTTTAAAGAAGGCGATACCGGTTTTAAAGTTTGGCCAACGCGCTATGGTATCATAGGTGTTGGGATTTGTTGGGATCAATGGTTTCCAGAATCTGCCCGCACAATGGCTTTACTAGGCGCCGATATCCTTTTTTATCCCAGCGCAATTGGATCAGAACCACACGCCCCTCATCTGGATTCATCTGGACATTGGCAACGCGTAATGCAAGGGCATGCCGCCGCCAATGTCATGCCACTGATAGCCTCAAATCGTATCGGTAAAGAAACTGGCGAATCTTGCACATTAACCTTTTATGGTTCATCCTTTATTGCCGGCCCAACAGGTGAAATGATTTGTACCGCCCCGCGAGATGAAGAAACCGTTATCACCGCACGTTTTAACCTAGATGAAATCTACGCCTTTAGAACCGAATGGGCTCTTTTTCAAGATCGTCGTCCAAAACACTATCGTTGTACGCCTTTCTAAAAAAAGGAACATCAAAATAAATTTTAAAGGCCCGATTGGAATGGCATTGGAGTGCAAAATTTATTTTGCATTGTTAGATTTGGTGAACTTAAGACGTTTGCCAAGTTTTAATCAGCGTAAATCAGGCCATAATCAGTAGGCAATGGTGGGCAACAAAAACACGTTTCGCGCCAAAAGTTTTGCGCGCAAAACTTTTGGCGCGAACCCACCCTACAAGAATCCTAGGCAGGGAAAGTGATGAACCTGATATTATTCAACCGATCAGAGATGAAAATGGTAGAATTAATAAATGGCCGCCAGGTTTGTTTTAGTGACGGGGAAAACTGAAATGACATCTCTTTAGCGAGGAAAACTCAAATATGCTTAAAAAAATTTATATTCATAATTTTCGGTGTTTTGAAAATTTTGAATTGGAATTTGATAAACTCAATCTATTTCTTGGGCCCAATGGTGCGGGCAAATCTTCTGTTTTTCAGGTTCTTCATAAAATTCAGAGGCTTATCAAAGGAACACACAAAGTCTCATCCCTTTTTAGTTCCGATGACTTGACGATTTGGCAAAAATCTTCTGTTCAGACTTTTGGGATAGAAATTGAGGGAAATGAAGGATGTTATCAGTATGAACTGAAGATAGAACATGAAAAACAACAAGCCAAAATCATTCACGAGAAATTATTGTTTAACGATCTTCCTCTTTTGACTTTTGATTTAGGTGAAGCGCAATTGTATCATGATGATAACTCGGCTGGGCCGAGTTATCCTTTTGACTGGAATCAATCAGCCGTTGCAACCGTTCCTTCCCGATCTGATAATACTCGTCTTACTTGGTTTACAGAAAGACTTAACCGATTGATTATCGTGCAAATTATGCCTATGCTCATGAAAGGCGATAGCCTCAATGAAGAATCGGGGTTAGATTTGAATATGACTAATTATGTTTCTTGGTATCGCGCCGTTTACCAAAATCAGGGGAAAGCTATAGCCATCACTCAGGCGCTACAAGACGTTTTAGAGGGCTTTAACTATTTTGAATTTGTCAAAACGGGTGAGATGCAACGCATTCTGCGATTATCTTTTTCAAGTCAAAACGGTGATTATTTTTACCGGTTTAATCAGTTATCAGATGGACAACGTATGTTGATTGCTTTGTATACCTTAATTTACTACAGTCAATCTGAAGACTATACCTTATGTATAGATGAACCACAGAGTTTTGTCACTTTGCCAGAAATACAACCTTGGCTGATGTTGATTGAAAAGTTTTGCGATGAAGGAAAACTTCAAAGCTTGCTCATTTCTCATCATCCTGAAGTGATAGATTATCTGGCCCTTTCTTGTGGTTATCGTTTTTCTTATCATGTTCATACCCCAACACGGGTAAAACGTGTTAAAGCCGATAAGAATAGTGGTTTACCGATTTCTGAATTGATTGCAAGTGGGTGGTTTGATGAGTAGAAGACGTGTACAACTGGTTATTTTATGTGAGGATATACAACATCGTGCTTTCGCTAAAGGACTTTTTGAGGCGCGTGGTTTTAGAAATATTCGCTTTCTTCCCATTCCTGAAGGAAAAGGAGCGGCTACACAATATATTTTTGAACGTTATCCAAATCGTGTTAAAGCCTATCGTATTTTGGCTCATCGAAACTATTCTTGTCATGCGTTGGCGGTTTTTATTGATGCGGATAATAGAACCATTGAAAATAGATTGAAGGAATTAGATGAAAAACTGGAACAAAATGATCTTGAAAAGCGGCAAAATAAGGATAAAATAGCGCTATTTGTGCCAAAAATGAATATTGAAACGTGGTCGATGTATTTAATGGAAGGGGTTGTCGATGGCAAAAGAATCAATGAAGAAACGTCTTACAAGGATGATTATAAACGACTCTATCGTGTAAGAGATTGTATTGCTTATGCGAAAACACTTGCCAATGAGATTTGTCCTTCAAATCGTTTACCTTTCGATGCGCCTTCTTCTCTCCACCAAGCTTGTGATGAAATAAAACGCACCTTATAGCTAGGGTTATTCACATTTAATACCAAAGGAGTTGTTGAACACCCTTTTTTTGGGAACCCTAGGTGAAACCTCAATGCTATTAAAATAAGGGCAGACAGGTTTGCCCCTACAAAACCCCCTGTATTTTGGGAGTGTCGGGGCGAACCTGCGTGTTCGCCCTCGCTTAACTATATTTCAAGGGTATGATACAAATTGTTGGAAAACAAAAGCGAGAATATGATGCAAAATGAGGAATTAATGGAAATAGAGGAGGAAGTTGAGGAATTTGATGTCGTTTCAGAAAACATCGTTTCTCCTTTTGATCCTAAAGATATTGATATTGCTATCGAACAAAATAGTTTGTCTACGATTATTGGCATGATTGAAGATGATGCTATTGATATGAATACGGAGTTTCAACGGAGCGGTAATTTATGGTCGAAATCCGTCATGAGTCGGCTCATCGAATCTATATTATTGCGTTTGCCTTTACCGGTATTTTATTTTGACGCTTCTGATGATAATAAATGGCTGATTGTTGATGGCTTACAACGGCTTTCGACTTTTAAACGTTTTATGATTGTTCAGGATTTTACCTTACAGGGTTTGGAGATACTGATTGATCTCAATGGTAAAACTTATGCTCAACTAAGCC
>Ga0136651_10001912_pt1 | contig 11422 bp, 14 predicted proteins | sample Mar14236cmmetaG_FD_94867 | JGI IMG/M metagenome (GOLD analysis project Ga0136651, IMG submission 94867) | Marine hydrothermal vent microbial communities from Guaymas Basin, Gulf of California to study Microbial Dark Matter (Phase II) - Marker... ...
AGAAATTTTGTTGCAAAAAATGCAATGTCCAAATCTGGTGCAGGTGCGCACATGGATAAGAAAGGAAAAAAAGCATCACGTGAACGTCAAAAGCGTGATTGGAAAAAAGATATGTTATAGAACATAGTTGTAGCCAAGGAGGGCTTATGTTATGGAAGATAAAAAAATATCGTCTATATTTATATCCATAAAAACTATTGGATATGCACTGGTGATAACAATACCATTAATAGCTGGTTCTGTTAAATTTTTATACACTGAATTTCCAACTCATGAAGAATTTGATGAGTTGGTCGTTCAAGTAAAACAAAACGAATTAGAGTATACACAAAATAAACACGAACGTCAAATGTTGTTTGAGTTTGAACGTAATAAGATTATGTTGGTATTGCTAGAGGCTAAACTAAAATTGGTATATCAATTACCAACAGATATATACAATAAAGATCGGTTGAACCACAAAAAAGATGAGTTGGTTAATCGACAATCAGTATTAAAACAACAATTATTAAACATGGTTGGATCACACCAATAGGAAATTAAAATGACATTATTCAAAGACGTACACAAAACAGCAACACAACAAAATATCGAAGACCAAAAGTTAATGGAAATGAACAACATGACTTCATTGTCTGCATCACAAATTGATGATTTGGTTGATTACGTATTAGATCAACAAGTTAAAGGTGAAAAAGATGGTGGAGTTACAGATCCACAAGAATTAGCGGGACAGGCATTAGAAGATGTCCCTGGTATGGATACTGCAGACAAACAAACTAGATTCAAAATTGTTAAACAAATTGAAAATGGTGTTGCTGCTAAACAAAAAGGGAAATAACGTAGACTAACTATAGCATTCCATATTATAATATTCGAATAATATAATATGGAAGCTACATGAAAATTCACCAGGAACAAATTGACATTGAACGTGTTGGTGTCCAAACAGAAAACTCATTCACAATAAAAACCTCCGCAGCAGCCTTTGATATTCTGAGTGCTGGGTTATACACAGATCCAATTGCTGCAATAATCAGAGAACTAAGTTGCAATGCATATGATTCTCATGTCGCTGCAAACAAAGTCGATACTCCATTCCAAATACATTTACCAAACTCATTAGAACCATTCTTATCAATTCGCGATTTTGGTATTGGTCTATCTGATGATGATGTACTACACTTATATACTACTTATTTTGAATCCACCAAAACAGATTCCAATGATTTTATTGGTGCGCGTGGACTGGGATCCAAAAGTCCGTTTAGTTACTCTAAATCATATGAAGTAATATCCAGATTTGATGGTGTGGTACGATCATATCACATGTTCATTAACGAACATGGTATTCCCGATGTTGTAAAAATGTATACTAATCCAACCTCAGATGAAAACGGACTTGAAGTCAAAATTGGAATAGATCCAAGTGATTTTTCCCAAGTATTAAATAAAACAGCAGCAACCTTAAAACACTTTACGGTAAAACCTACAATCGTTGGAGCTCTACATTTTGAATTTGATAAGCTTCCAACCAACACAATCGATGGTGATGATTGGATGGCATATGATTCTAGTACCAGTCACTACAACACAAAATTTACTGTTGTTCAAGGCAATGTTCAATACAAAGTCAATATGAATCAAATGAGAGATGACTTGACAAATGATGAGCTCAGTTTCTTTAACCACATGCACATGGTGGGTTATTTTAATATTGGAGATCTGGATACCGCAGCGAATAGAGAAGAAATTCGGTACGATCCACAAACCAAGAAAGTGTTGGTTAAATTTATTCGACGTGTATTAAAAGAAATAACATCGATTGTAATTGATAGGTGTGGTAACTATGATACCTATTGGGAAGCTTGTGCTGAATTGGATAAGTTGTCGAGTAATATATTTGGTCACAAATCAGCATTGTACAGTATTATACAAGCTGCTGATATAACTAATCCAATGTTGGCTAGATATGTTGACCAACAAGGATTGGTTCAAATTCCAAAAATGTTAAAACGACATAGCATTTATACATATCAGATGAATCGTAGTTGGACTAAAAAGGTATATTCGAGAGAACGAACAGTCAAAGAATTCGAACCCACATCTAGTACAGTAATATTATTAAACGATGTTAAATCTGGTGGTGTTGCTCGTATGATTGCGTACGGAAAAGACCACCCCGAAGTTTCGAGATTTATGTTAATTACGTCGTTTGATTGGATTTTTTCAGAAGCTGATAAAATAGATACACCAAATCACGCAGATTATCCACAAGTTGAGTATGATGAAATTGTGGAGGCTATGGGACACCCAAAGGTACACAGTTTGAGTGAATTGTGTCCACGAATAAAGAAAGAAAAGGTACCTAGAACATTCAAAGCATTCTCATATTCTCATATGGATTGGATTGGATATCACCGTCGTGTGGTATGGAAGAAATTTGATGTGGATATTGACAGTGGTGGTATATTTTTTGTATTGAAACATGGTTCGAGTATATTCGCTATTCATGACAAAAAAGAAAAATCTATTCATTGGGAGACTGATAGCACGGAATCAAATATTAAACATTTAGCGAAATTGGTAAACCACACATTGGGAGAAGACAAATATAATCATCACGATGTTCGTGGTGTATCTATAAGTACCTACAACAAAATTAAAAACGATCCGAATTGGATCAATGCCTTTGAAGTTATTAAAGATGGATTGTATCAGGTAGCAGATCAAATAACAACGATACATCGTACTAATGCTAGTATTGGTTGTTTTGGTGTTATAAATTCTATTAAAAATACCGATTGTCGAGATGAATTGAAGAAGCTATTAAAAACTTCAACGTTTAAAAATGTAACTGCTGAAGCTGTTGCAGATTGGAATGTTATCGGATTTGACGCAGCATATTATTCATTTTGTTCAAAAATGCACAATCAGCTAAATATTAATACTACAAATGTTGACGTTAAACCATATTTCACGTATAATGATTTTGAAAAGTATTCTATGTTTCCGATATTGGAAACACTACCAACTGAAGGACCCGATTTTTCAAAGGTAGTAGATTACATAACGTTAATGGACGAACAAAAATGACAGCCCATATAATATCCCCCGACCACATACACATCGTTTTTGATGATGGTAAATCAGCAACTATATATAAAAGCCAACCGTTGTTTAATCAAATGGTACATGTTGTCAGACAGAAGCTTTGGAATGAAGCATACAATATTGCATTCCCAGCTGAAGAAATAGCTAAAAAAATATCAAACAAATCAGACGCTAAATCGATAACGAAACAAGTCAAAGTGGAACATGGTATTATATCATATGGTGGCGTTCCGGTACATGGTACTTTGGTGGATCGAATGTTATCAATGATTGACCAAGATTTCGATGTTGAGTATATGGGTATGTTTTTAGAAAACTTGATGCAAAATACTTCCTACCGTGCTGTTAATGAATTGTATGGTTTTTTAGAGAAATCAAATTTACCATTAACGGAAGATGGATGTTTCTTGGCATATAAACGAGTTAGAAACAATTTTAAAGATTTACATTCTGGTAAGTTTGATAATTCACCAGGCCAAATTGTTAAGATGACTCGCAGGGATGTCAATGAAGATAAACACAAAACTTGTTCTGCAGGCTTACACTTTTGTGCACATAGTTATTTGTCATCATATGGTAATTCATCTGGCAATAGAACTATAATGGTAAAAATTGATCCTCGTGATGTTGTTTCAATTCCAGTTGATTATAACAACGCTAAAGGTAGGTGTTGCAGATATACAGTGGTTTGTGAAATCAAAAAAGAAAAAGATTCTGCTATGCCGATAAAATCAGCTCGCATCGAAAACAAACAAATACTAATTGTTGCGCCTGGTGCCGTTCAACAAATAGATCCAAACAATGATGTTGTTATGATAACACACGAATCATTAAAAGCAGCATCAGCTGCTACTGGAATACCCACAGGTGCAATACGACGTGTCTGTAATGGTAAGCGAAACACAACAGGTGGGTTCAAATGGCGTTGGACAGAATTCGCTCCTAAACCAATTGATGCTGATGATGCATATGCTGAAGAAGAGGACGAAAATCAAAGCGGGTGGAGAGAAACATTTTAGAGTTGACCTTTACCCTAATGTATCATATAATATCATTTTTGAATTGCAATAGAGAGATGTTATGTCAACTACAGAAATTGAAATGTTCGGGGATAAAGAAGTTCGGTGGTATCAAATTGCTGCCTGCAATGGTGTAGCATCTGCCCTCGAACAATCTGTCAGCAGAATTTTAATTGAAAGCCCAACAGGATCGGGAAAAACTATCACAATTGCATTTACGTTGGGGAATGATCGTATTCGTGCCGCTTTAGGTATTACGGATGATCGTCCATTACGTGTATTGTTTGCAGCTCACAAACATCGTTTGTTAACTCAAGCAGAACGCACATTCGCTGATTCAATTAATGTTGAAATTATTCCTCAAAGCATATTCTCAGAAATATCACAAGAAACACTCAATGCTGGGTGGGATCTGACAGTTCTCGACGAAGCACACCATGAATCATGTTCATCCTTTCAATATCAATTAGAAAAACTGGGTAATGCTCCTATTATTGGAATGACAGCCACATCAGATAGAGCAGATGGTTGCTTGATTAAATTTGAAGTTATCATTAACCCACTATCAAGAGAACAAGCAGTCGCAGAAGGGTGGCTCGCTGAAACAAATCTAAATACCATTGTTGATACCCCAGCAAAAGACAAAACTGAAGTGACCAAAATGATCATTGATGAATTTGGTCATGAATTTGGTCAAACCATGATGTTCTTTAGAACCAAACGTGAAGTTACCACAATAACAAATTATTTAAATGATAAAGGATATAAAGCAATTGCTGTGTTGAATATGTCTGAAAAAGATTTGGATGAAACATTAGATGCATTCAGCGCAGGTGAATATCAATTCATTCTCAATTGTAACAAAATCAACGAAGGTGTTGATGTTGCTAATTGTACTGATGTTTATCTAGGTAGACAGTTTGGTAGTTATCCACAACTAAACCAAGTCATCGGACGAGCAGCACGACCAGATTCGGAATGTAATATTTGGGAATTGATTAATCCATTATCAAGCAGAAATTTGGATACCACAGTTGTAGTTGGAACACCAGCCACACACAGATTAATTAGCAAAAAACGTGGAGAGTGGATTCAACAAGTATTTGATTATACTACTACAAAATTAGCATTGTGGACAAATAATCAACCAGTAACCGAAACATTTACAGGATAATAATATGAATCGTCAACAGCTATTTCAAACACAATACAATCAAGCTCTAATTAAAGTTGGTCTTGGTATTTTCATTATTCGCAAAGTTGGTGAAAAAGAAGGATTGTCAAATGATGATATTGAAATGTATATCGAACGGTGGGCAAAGGTATTAGCTCAAGGTATTGGATTACCTTTAACATCTGTAATTGCCGATGGTAAAAAAACTTGTGATAACTTTCCAGCTAGTTTTGTGAACACCACCGAATTTAATAACATGCTCGAGGAATTAGGACCATCATTATTAAAAGCTGGAGCTGTTCCAGTTAAAAGTTGACATTTTATTAATAGGGTTATATAATACAGTTTTTACATTAATAAAAAAGAGAGATTCCCATGATACCATTTGACTTATCACAATTGACTGTCGAACACATCTACATGAAATCGATCACCACAGCGTTGGGTGGTGCAATGGTTGCTGTTGCAGATGTAGAAGGTACTACACCAACCAGAATTAAGATTCCATTTGCTCTTGCTCGTCAATTTATTAAAAAGCATGAGATTAGTACTTATCTTAAACCAGTTATCGTAGCGGTTGCTCGTTATTGTGGTGATATCGTAGCATTAGAGAGACATCCACTTGGTAGCATTGGTGCTGAGACAGTTAAAGGTTTTGATGGAAAAATGACAGTGTGGACATCTGAAATAGAAAAGTCTATAACCACACAATTAGAACGCTTTATGGCTACTGATCCCTGGTATACTGATGGGGTATTCATGTATAACTTTATTGATGAAGAACCTACTGATTTAACAGAAGATGGTAAATTCAAATCGATCCCCGTTGAAGCTATTAGTTTTGCATCATTAGAAATTTCTGGTGCATTGGTTGATACTGCACGCGCTTGTGTTAGATACACTACCGCAGATGGCCAAGAAGCAACATCACCCCCAATATGGAAAACATTATCTACAGTTGGTGATAAAATAATGTCATCCGACGAAGATTTAACACCATCGTTAACAAATTTTCAATTTGATAAAGTGAATGATGCGTTGTCTGTCAATCTATCATTTGCCTTAAAAGCTGCTAACGAATTGAGCCAGATGTATGGTTATGATGCTATTGAACCACTAGCATTGGACGATTTGATGATTCAATTGAATACCGTGAATTTACCAAACCAACCGAAACATATCAAACGCACATTTGATATTGGTATGCCATTTACACACGCAATGGCCTGGTTAATTGGATTGGGTAACCGTACACAAACATTACAATCATACAGAACGATTCGGTCTTTGTTGAAGTTTCTTACAACACAAGGAGTGTTTTTTAAACAGTCGTTATCAGAACCAGCATTGTTTCAAGAGAACATGTCGTATGATAATGTACCACGATTAACTCCAGAAGAATTAACTGAACAGATCAGCGACAAATCAATTCAGGACATTATTGAAATTCATGGTATTCGCAACAGAAGACGAGATACGCCTACTGATGTGGCTGCTATTGGCTCACTATTTGATGCGGTATAAGAATATGAATGATTTATTACAGTGGGAAATCGATTGGATAAATGCACATCCAGAACTATATGAAGGCCCTTGGCATCGGAAAGCTGTTATTGGAAACATAACAAAAATGTACCAACTTAGAGAAGTAAAAAAGTTTATTGACCATTTTGCTAAAAAGAAATTCCTGATGTGGCAACCACTCAAGCAATTTAAGACCCAAAAGTAGTTGACTTGTATTAATAAATCGGTATAATGATACAAGTTGATTACATCAACACATTACTTTTAACTTTATATATGTACTATACATATTTAGGAGATCTAAAAATGCAACACACTCTATTACGCAATGCAGAAGTAACAGCAACAGCTTCATACGATGCATCAAACCATCCCATCGCAAATATCAACATCAATGATCAATATGAATACACATTCGATCGTAACTCTCGAATATCAAAAGCCTTAGGCATTATGAGCGAAGCTGAATTGACACATCGTTTATCTGGTGGACAATACTTTATGGTTGATGATCAGTTAATTGATTTCCGTGATGGAAATTATAATGGATTTGTTCATACTGATGAATCTATCGGTCACCTTGTTGATACTATCGGCATGACAGAGAAAAAACACGAACGAATTGCTGTTGTTCACAAAAACACATTTGGTGATATCGCACTTGGTGCTAAATGGTCAGATCACGAAATTACTATTCCCGAATATGATAAAGGTGGAATGTATACCAGTGAACTACATTTCGCTTGGAACCCATTTGTAAAAACAGTCAACAGCGCATTCATGCTATATCGTTTAATTTGCACAAATGGCATGATGGGCATGCGTTCTTTTCTGAATACTAAAATTCCATTGGTCAATCGCTGGGAAGAACATTTGGAAATCGCTAACATGCAAATCCAAAACAAAGTAAACACAATGGTAACTCAACGCTTAGGTCAAATGGGTGATGAACGTGCTACACTAGCAGAAGTTATTTTGCTAGCAAATCATGCTCAGAAACGTTTGAAAGCAAATAACGAGAGCAATGCAGATCGATTGCACAGCATCGTAAACATTGTTTCTCCTGAAATGCATCTTCGTGACGTGTATCGTGATGAAGCTTTTACTAACATTAATGTTGCTAACCAATTACCATCACATTTAACCACATATGATGTGTACAACATGACAACTGAAGTTCGTACGCACACAAATGAGGTTACATCATCTACGGTGGCTGCATTAGACAAACTTGCAAATGGATTAATTTTTGACAGAAAAGCTAATCCAAATACTTCAATCGGGACGGGACAAGCTCCATCACTACATATGTTCTCTGATCCTGATCGTGCATTCTTCGGTGATCTAGCAGAAGCTGCATAAGTGAAACTGGATCCAAATAAGTACTGCGTTGTATTTAAACAACATTTGGGGTGGGCAATAATACATGATGTTATTGCCCACCCATTAATGGCTTTAACGTTCTATAAAATTCCATGTATGATAAGATTTCATGATTACACCTCCCAGAAAGCGTGGGTCAGAATCCCACAATAATATGATGTTATAAATACGTAGACAATCCATATGGAAATATAATGAACGGATCATTCACTGCAAAGATATTTACTGGAACCGCTAACCCAAAATTAGCCAAAGATGTAACCGATTATTTACACATTACGCTAGGAGCTCAAGAATTAAAAAAGTTCAGCGACGGAGAAATTCGAGTTGAAATTGAAGAAACCGTTAGAGGAGATGATGTATATCTCATCCAACCTACATGTTCACCAACTAATGACAACTTAATGGAGTTGTTAATTATGGCTGATACTGCAAGACGGTCGGCAAGTGGTCGGATAACAGCTATCATCCCATATTATGGATATGCACGACAGGATAGAAGACCGGATTATACCCGTACCCCAATAACCTCTCGATTGGTTGCAGACATGATTGAAACCGCAGGTATTAATACAGTGGTAACAATCGATTTGCACTCTGGACAACAACAAGGGTTCTTTCATATTCCTGTTACTAATATTTCCGCATCACCAGAAATTGTAGGTGATATCTGGCGGAATCACAAAATGGATGATATTGTAGTGGTATCACCAGATACCGGTGGGGTAGCTAGAGCTAGACATATAGCCAAACAATTGAATGATGCTGAGTTAGCAATTGTTGATAAACGACGTCCGAAAGCAAATGTGGCTCAAGTCATGAATGTGATAGGACAAGTGGAAGGTAAAACTTGTATCATCATCGATGATATGATTGATACTGCTGGCACTTTAGCTAAAGGAGCTGCTGCTCTTAAAGAACGAGGGGCTACTAAAGTTGTTGCCTATGCTACACATGGTGTTTTTTCTGGACAAGCTCTGGGCAATATAATCAACTCGGATATCGATGAAATTGTTGTTACCGATACTATACCACTAACCCAGCCCTTCAAAGAAGAACCAAAAATTCGAATAATCTCAATTGCTCCACTATTAGCTGAAACCATTCGACGCATGCAAAGCAAACAATCTATTAGTGAGTTGTATGCGTAAGCATCCACTCAAATTATTAACACGAGAAGAAGCAGCTTTTCAAATTGGATTCCTCGCTTATGGATTAAATGAATACTACGCATCATATGATGATCCAAAACTAAAAGATTGTTGGTTACAGGGTTTTAATGCTCATGGAGCACTCGTCCTCATAAATATAGATAAACCTAATGCTGACAATTATTGGAGAACGTTACCATGAGCTTATTACAAGATATTAATACTAAAGTTATACTTCAAGAACATGAAGTTAACACAATTTCTACAAACATCAACTTACTATCTGAAAACATTGAAGAAAATTCAGAATTTATTACCGAAGCTATTACACAATGGTTAGCGAAAGTAGGTAAAGTTGTAGGTGGTGGTAAATTAGATCCAGAAAAATCAAAATCTGTGTCTGAAATATTGGGTGCCGTTTCTGCTCTTGGTAATCCAGATACTGCAGCAGCTTTCGATGAAAAGGGTGATTTGGGGACTGTTCTTTATATGGCATCCTCTGCAAATCCACAAGAATCAAACGCAGCTTTAAAACGCTTACGTGAAATTGGTAGACACGAATCTGCTAGAACATATACAGCTCAAGCTGCTCAAGCTATGCAAGACCCAGCAGCATTTGCCAATTTCGTTAATAAAGCTAAAACAGATATCGATCGCGTTATGCGCACGAAATTATCTAAAGAAAAAGGCGCTACTCAACAACAAGCACCTGCTCAAGCACCTGCATCAAGTCAAACTCCAGTTCAAACTGCTCCTGGCGTATCTACTTAATATATAAGGGAAATAAAGCCGGTTGATTCGGCTTTATTTTTCGTTGACTTTTCACCCTAAATAGGTATAATAGCTTCATCTGTTAACACATTGGAGTTATACATGGCTACAAATAAATCGTCCGATTATGAGGACTTAGATTTTCCACACATTAATGTTAAGGAACCAGATGTTCCTAAACACTTAATTCCCAACGAACAAATGATACGTAATTTTCGTATTAATAGTGGATTGCCTGTCAACGAATTAACCAACATACTAGCATGAGCAAACAATATAAATATAAAACTGTGTGGTATCTTGATACTGTTGTTGGATTCTATTGGGGCGTTGGTATCGTGGCGTTTAATTCATTGGTATTGATTTGGTATATTGATATGCAAAAGAATGTTGATAACTCGATGGTAATCCCAGGTATTGTATTAGCTATAGTTGCTGTATTTTGTGGATTTGCTAAAATGGGTGCCAATATTAAAACCAGAAGAAAAAGAGTTAACCTTTCGGAAGCTGAAAAACTATTACAGTAGACATATATTGGTTCCTGTTGTATAGTATAGCTATATAAAAGGAACCTTACATGATAGCTCTCAAAAAATTAACAAAATACCCATTCGATAACTCCCAGTTACGCTGGGTCTTTGTCGAACCATGCGTGTGGAATCGAGCCACCATTCCACCAGACAAATCATATATCTTTGTAGACAAGGATATAAAACAATATTTAGATGATAAAAATATTGTTCTGGAATGGTCTAGATTTCGCAAGGACCTGCAAACACCAAATATACAATCCATCAATGGCGTAGCTCTACCAAAATTACGTAAAATTTCCAAAAAACCGATAAAAACTTTGGCTGAAATTATTAGTGGTACTAGAGGGAAACGCAGAGGACCCAGCAATTCATTCCACGCAAATGATTGGACTCGCGCCGCTTTTAATAAAAATGCAAAAAAACATACAACTGATAGTTATGTTACAGCAGCTATCACTTCCGTATTAGAACATGAACTAATTATACCACAATCAACTGAATTATTCAATCTACCAACCGCAGAAAAACGCTGGGGCAAAGCAGCAAATGACATGACTTGGGAAGAAATATGGGGTGAAATTTTGCCAACAGAAAGTGTTGACCTGCCTGTAGTACGATATGAATTAAATGGTGGTGAAATAGTACAACATATTGAATCAACAGTGGAAACAATCGATGATGTTGTTACCAATTTTCAAAACCAAATAGACGAACTAATCCCTACACCTACACCCTGGTATGAAAATATTAATG
>Ga0136651_10001915_pt1 | contig 11411 bp, 2 predicted proteins | sample Mar14236cmmetaG_FD_94867 | JGI IMG/M metagenome (GOLD analysis project Ga0136651, IMG submission 94867) | Marine hydrothermal vent microbial communities from Guaymas Basin, Gulf of California to study Microbial Dark Matter (Phase II) - Marker... ...
AGGTAAATGGAAACGACGAGTTTGTGGTGGAAGGCTATGATGATGGTACTTTCATGCCCGAAAAAACCATTAATTTTGCGGAAGCGGCAAAAATAGTAACGCTTGGTTTTGATTTAAAACCACGAAAAGCTAAGGAAGGCAATGAAAAATGGTATGCAAGATTTGTAGAATGTGCTAATAACTTACAAATTTTGTCTCCTATGTCTGAATCTGAACTCTCTGAATTTGCTACAAGAGAACAAACAGCTTTAATGATATACAATGCCTTAAAGACTACAGGCAATTGCGAACAACCAATACAGTAGTGCAGGAAAGCGAAAGTTTCGATACCATCGAACCATGAGCTAAAGCTCATGGCAAAATGGTATTTTTCCGCTTTCCTATAGGAGTTTAAGGAGATACCGATTATGAAATTAAAATATTCATATCCATCACTGTTATTTGTGTTAGCACTCACTCTATTAATGAGTAGAGTGGCTAATGCCCTTTGCATCGGCAACGACTACGAGCAACAAATGTCCTCACAAAGTACATTCTTGCCCGTAGTCAACTTTGCCAATGCACCCTCAACCATTCCTCCCAACCAAACCCTCTCTTTAACCGCAGAGGCTAAAGTTGATATAGGCAAAGGCGGTAAATCCTCTTTTTACTGGTGTGCGGACGGGGGATATTTAGAAAAGGATCCCCGCTTTCCCAATTATAACACTGTCAAATTTACCGCCCCGGCATCAGTCGGCCAAACGGTTAAAGTCGGTGTTCAAGTGGGTGATGGGCTTGGTTATATGTTTAATCAAGTTATCTCTGTTAACGTCACCAGTCCAAGCACCAACACCTGCACAGCGACGTTAGTCTATGATAACCAAGTCGCCACTTATCCAGCCGATACCGTGGTGGCAGGAACGGTTGTTACCCAACAATGGCGGCTAAAAAATGAGTCCAATTGCGAGGCCAATGGTTATCAATTAGCCGTTTACCCCAATAATGCCACCCATGATGGCAATCCCTACCATTACCAAGAAAATAGTCTCACTCAAAACTCATTTTCTATACCACAATATGAGCGTGACTATGTCACTGCGGTGTTTTACGCGCCTGAGGAGCCGGGCATTTATCAACTCCACTTTGATATTGTTGCCGATGGTAAGCCATTAACGCCCCTTCCCGACGGCCGTTTGTTTAGCGAATTTGAAGTGATCGCAAACGACAATAACACACCGCCATCGACATTCGGCGCGGTGAGAGGCTATATTTGGCCCAAAGAAGCCCGAACAGACGGCGCACAGTGGCGAGTGGCGGGTTTTGGTAACTGGCATAAAAATGCGGAAGTGGAAGGCGGCTATACGGTGATGGACTATACCTTTGAATGTAAAGAGATTCTGGGTTGGATAGCCCCTACGCCTACTACAATCAGCATGTTGCCGGGTAAACCCATCAACGCTTCTTGTGATTATCGGAAATCCAACCCAATCGCAGGCCCCGCCGGTGAATTAACCGTCACCTATAACAAGGATGAATCTAAATTCTACTTGGACTATGGGGTCAATGGTTACACGGATTATATGGTCATTGACTACGCCTTCAATGGTGCTCATTGGACACCGGCCTTTAAAAAGTCCATCCGCACCATTAAACAAGGTAAGCAACCGGTGGCGATTAACGGTGCTGATGATGTGAACGTGATGTATTTCCGGCTTGAAGCCACTAACACTTCAACCAATGAAACCTTCACCAGTGACATCGTCACTGTCAACTATGACGCTGAGCCGACTGTGATCGTGGAATCCCCCACTACGCCTGAATTATTTAGTTTAGGCAGCGAAACCTATTTAAAAGAGGTGGAACTCAATTGGCTCAAGATTGTCGATTCCAAATATCGGGACAATGTGGATTATTACGAATTCCGATATGCGACGAATAACAGTTTTGCCAATGCCAACACATTAAATATTGGTAATCCGGCAACGGGCTCTAATATTTATGAAGTCATCAGTCATAAGGTGAGAAATCTTCAGGACGACAACACCTATTATTTTAGGATACGCGCCGTTAATCGCGTTGGTACCAGTTCTTGGAGTAACACAGAGAGTATTGGTATCAATGCCCAAGATTTCCCTTACTTTGTGTTGAGCGATTTTCAACCTCAAGATAGCGCAACTGGTATTGGTAAAATGCCCAGACTGTCTTGGCAAGCTGTGGATACGGATGGTGATCCGTTAGATTTCTATGTTGTGTATGGCACCGAACCCAATAATCTGCATAAATTAAGGGCTTTTCAATCTGACTATGAAGGCCAGAATTGGCTTGATTTTACCGCCGAAGGTAAAAGTCCATTGCCCACCAATGCCGATATTTATTGGCAAGTATTACTTCGGGAGCAAGGACGAGACAGTAATTACTATGGGGGTGAATACATTAAATCGCCGTTGCTGCGCTTTAAGACGGTGGCGAGCGGCCCCGACTTGGCAATCACCAACGTTGAACTGGCCGGCACCATCCAACCCGATTCGACAGTGCCCTTTAAAATAACTGTTACAAATCAAGGGAATGAAAGTTTGGATCGTATCAGATGTATCGAAAGCGTCTATATTAAAAATGGCTCTGAACACCCGTTTAGAAGTGGGCATAGCTGTCCAAAACAATTTCTTGCTGCCGGCGAAGCAGAAATCGTTGATGTCAACATCCGGTTTGCGAGTGGCATAGAAACATCCAATGGTAACGTTTATGATAACGTTCTGATTGCCGGCGACAGTCAAATTCGCTTTCAGTTTGCCATTCCTGACGCTCAAGACATGAGTAGTGCCAATGATGCCAAGACTTACCCGGTTCATTATAGCAGCACTGGGCCAGTCATTAGCTTTTTCCAACTATACGAATGGGGGCAAATGTACGATAGCTCTGAGCCATTTTGGGTAAGAATGGGTAAAAACCTTGAAGTCGTAGTGCAAGCTGAAGACGATATGCGGATTGAAGAATTAACCCTTCAATATCGTCTGCGTCAAAGTGATGAATGGGCAACGGCACTGGTTCAAGCCAATGATCATAGCAGTTTAACGCCAGAAAATTACGACTTGCCTATTCCAACCACGATTTCGCCCACTGACGAGGCACAAGTGCGTGTGATTCTCCGTGATAACGATAATCAAGAAACCATCAAAACGTCAGAGGTGTTTTCTATTGTTTCCGGTCAGTTAGAGGCCGTGATCGAACCACTATCGCCAACTTATATGGTAGGTACCAATTTGGCTTATCAAATTACGGCTGATGCACCAAATGGTTTGGGTAAAATTGAAGTTACTTTGGTATGTGATTCGCTGCACCACTCTATTTATACGGAAATTGTAGAAAATAGCACCCAGCCGCTAACACTTGCCAATTCCTATCAATGGGCTATTCCTAATGGCAGTTCTTACGCTTCATCTGATTGCCATTTGAAGCTATGGGCGGGTGATTTACGTTACAATATTAGAGAAGTCACTTCAAGCCAATTTGCAATTGGTCATGCTGATAGTGATGGCGATGGTATCCCGGATGATTTTGATCCAGACGATGACAATGATGGGTTGCCTGATGTCTATGAGGCACAATATGCTTTTCTCAACCCAAATGATCCTTCAGACGCAGCCGCAGACGAAGATGGTGATGAACGTACTAACTTAGATGAATATCTACAAGGTACAAATCCACAAGTGGCTGACACACCACCCGTTACAAATGCTAAGATTGTTGATGTGGTTGGCTGTTATGAACATACCCTTATTTTGGATGAAAAAGGTAGAGTATGGGCATGGGGCAACAACCAGCTTGGTCGACTGGGTGATGGCACAACTGAAGATAAAACGACACCGACTCTTTTGTCAGATTTAAGTGGTGTTGAAGCACTTGATTGTGGTTATCGCTTTACGGTAGCCCTTAAAGAGGACGGTACTGTCTGGACGTGGGGTGAAAACCGTTTTGGACAACTTGGTATTGGCTCTACCACCGATCAACTGGTGCCCGTTAAAGTCAGTAGCTTAGCGAATGTAAAAGCTATAGCGGCTGGTGCTGGTCATATAGTCGTACTCAAAGAAGATGGCACCGTTTTAGCTTGGGGACACAATGATGCTTTCCAAGTGGGTGTCAGTAATACCAAGAAGCAACTGTCGCCAGTCCTAGTCAATGGGCTAACGGGTATCACAGCTATTGCTGCTGGCAATAATCACTCTGTGGCCCTGAAAAATGGTGAGGTTTGGTCCTGGGGTTCAAACAGTTACGGCCAGTTTGGGAATGGTACGAGTAATACAAAAACATCTACTCCTGTTAAGGCTTATTTAACCAGTGTGACTAAAATTGCTGCGGGTTATTCACGCACTTTTGCGGTAAAGAATGATGGCACGGTTTGGTCATGGGGTTACAACAATAGTAATTGTGTATTGGGTGATGGTACTGGTTTGGATAGAAGTAGCCCTGTTCAAGTCATCAACTTAACTAATGTGGTTGATATTGCAGTAGGGGGTGATCATGTTATTGCTCTGAAGCAGGATGCTTCCGCGTGGGTTTGGGGCAGTAATTCAGAGGGTCAATATGGAAATGGCACCACCTCTTACAGCAAAACACCAGTACCGAGTACCACCTTCACTGATGTCGTTGAGATAAATGCAGGAGGCGCGCACAGTATTTTTCTCAGAGAAGACAGTAGTGTTTGGACAACCGGGGCAAATAATAGAGCCCAACTCGGTGATGATACAACTGAATACAGAAGTAGTCCGATTAAAGTGGTGTTTGAAGGGATTGAAGATGATCCCAAAGATGATGACGAGCCGGTTTTACCTATCCCAAACAACGGCGACGGCAATGGCGACGGCATACCTGATAGCCAACAAACCAATGTTGTCACATTACCCAGTGCGGCAGGCAATACTTACCTGACTTTGGCTGTTGAGGGATGTAGTGCCCAAAATGTTAAGACGAAAACGGAAACCGACGCAGGTGGCATTCCAGATGGCGCGTATGATTTCCCACAAGGGTTGATTGAGTTTGAACTCCCGGCTTGTGAGAGCGCGACTGTCACGGTGTATATGCACGGAGTCACGGATGCCGACAATAGAACCTATCGCAAATACGGCCCCACCACGCCGGGCGATAATGACACAATGGATTGGTACACTTTGCCAGCGACTTTTGGCACTGCTATCGTTGGTGGAAAAACCGTCGCAACCGCGTCATTTACGTTAACTGACAACCAATTAGGCGATGACACGGGGAAAGATGGCCTCATTGTCGATATTGGTGGTGCAGCTAAGCCAGCTTGCCTGATTTACGCGGTACACGATGGCGGATTAAATAACAGCCAATTCATCACCATCAATCCGACGAAATACTTTGAGGTGAGACCGCTGGGAGATAAGCACGTCGCTTTTGACATTGAGGCACTGGCGATGAATTCTAAGGGCGATATGTATGGTAGTTCGGGCAATGATGCCAAAAAAGGCCATCCTAACGGGCATTTGTACCAAGTAAATAGAAGTACCGGTAAAGTGACTTCGATAGGAGACATTTGTTTCAACGATACTCAAGGTGTCAAGGTTTGTGGCATGGAAGTGTCGGCCTTAACTTTCCGTCCTGATAACACATTGTGGGGATGGGCAGAAGGCTATGGACTCATCACGGTGAATTTGAGCAAACCCGGTGAGAGCAGCTTGGTGTACCCAAGCGATATATTGGTGGAAGACATTACGTGGAATGAGACTGGCGAGAGATTGTATGGCATCGCCAAGAAAGACTTGTGGCGTTATGATGGCACAAGCTTGAAAACCTGCACACTCTCCTGCGAGGTGGAGGCATTAGAAAGTTTGCCTGATGATGTGCGTATCGCTTATGGTAAGCCAAAAGGGCATGATTTGCTGATGTATAGCTGTCATAATTCGCAGGGTGTAACAATACGTGCCCTAGAAGCCGATGCCAATACCTGCAACAATGTGGATGAAATCCGCATTTACGCGCCTAAATACAATGACATTGAAGGCATTGTCTGGGTCTGTGATATTTCTGGTAATTAAAATCCAAAAAGGGTGATTGAGTTTTACACTAAAGGTGAGAAGAAATTCTCACCTTTTTTTTTGCAAATGACATGCTTTTGACCAAGAAACTTGTGAAATCATTACAAGCGCTGGTATTCCTATTGGTCAGTTTGACGATGTGGAGGGAATTGCGTTGCCAATCGCGGCATGTGCTGTGAAATGACGGTGTTCAAACGAAACGGATACTATCCCTAAGAAGGGATAGCATCCGTAACATAATTCAAACGGATACTATCCCTAGTTTCGGGATAGTATCCGTAAAATCAAAGCCCCTTGTTATAAGACTTGGGGCTTTTTTTATTCGGCTCGCTTGATACGCCGCGTCATCCAAAAACCAAAGCGATGCCACCCAAAATTCTCTCAGCCCAATCGGGCAAACTTTATCTCATTTATTGCGACCGCTTGTTTGTAAATGCTAATATTTGGCAGCGCGTGGTGACTCCGGTTTCCTTGACAAACTATTTCTTCCATTTATCCTCTTCTGATAACTAAGGCTGATAATGCGCCAAACCCCACTTTTAAGACGACTAATGAAAAGGGTTTCGGCCGTTCTTTTATGGGCATGGGAGGCGATGGTAAGCGTCAAGCCTATAGATGTGTTAAATTGGCTTTGCTCAAGTATTCTTATATGCACCCATTCTATTGGGCAGCGTTTGCTGGGAAATTACTTGTAGGGATGATAAAGAGAAGCGTATCCATATAATTTATAAACATTATGATAGATAACGCTGATGCTAACCTTGCTTCTACATCAAAGAAGGGAGAGGGTTGTGAAAATGCTGGGGGTATCTTAAATCTTGTAGTGCCCTTTAGGGTACTTTCGCTTTTAGACAACTGCTTTAGCTGTTGGCGGGGGGTGGTACAGGAACTTCCGCTTTCGTGTACTAGGTTTTTATTGAATTGCTATGGAACGAAAATACAAAATAGATACCGCCTATGATGGTATCGAAGGGCTCTGAAATAACGACGTGCGGATGAATTTGATGTCGCCCTTGTGGAAATTAAATATCCCTAAAATGAATGGCATTGAAGTCGTGCGTCAGGCGGATAAAGAAGGCATCAATACGGACATGATTATTTTAACCGGGCATGGCGATAGGGCCGATGCTGTGGCCCCCTATGTATTTGATTGGTTTGATAAACACAGTCTAAGCATGTCGGAATTATTAGCCAGTGTGTTTGCGAGAACCAAAGAATTGGCTGAAGGTGTTGGGACGGTGGAAATCAGACGTTTAGTCTCCATCGTGCCAAGCTAAGGAGAAATGTCACAACATGACTAGAATGGGTAGATAAAGTAACCGCTTTTTTCAGTCAATACTTGAATAAAAAAACGCTTCGTACTATCCAATACCTTCGCCATTTATTGTCAATTTAACCTATCGTTTTTCAGAAAAATACATTTTAGTTCACGGATGCTATCCCTTTTCGGGATAGTATCCGTCAACAACTTGTGAAATTATTTATCTGAACATCTATAGTACTCTGTCAAGATTCTATTGACGGGTAATAAGGAGTCCAAGATTTATCTTGGAACCGCCCAAACTAAAGTTTGGACTCCTGTGTACCAGTCAAAACAAAATTGACAGACAAAATACGGGATGCCAAAAAGTTTTCCTGAGTTTTCTGTATATTAAACTTGTCCGGCCAAAGCTTTATCAATCAACTCCAGCAACTGTGTCTCTTGATAAGGCTTTGTCAAATAAGCGTTAACACCAGCAGTGTTTGCCTGCTCACGATGTTTTTCCGTCGTGCGCGAAGTAATCATAAAAATTGGCAAATTTTGTGTAGCTTGATTGGCACGAACATGGGCTGTGAGTTCCAAACCATTCATACGTGGCATTTCCATATCCACCAACATCACATTGGGACGAGTTTGGTTCATCATTTCAATCGCTTCGAGTCCATCTTTTGCCAACAAGGTTTCAAAACCAGCATCTTCAACTAACAGCGACAGAGATTTTCTAACACTTAACGAATCATCGACAATCATAATATGAGGGATATTCCCAGTACCTACCACAACGTCATCGTTGCTCAAAGGTTCTGCCATAATTGATCCCATCGCTGTTTGCATGGATGAACGCAACAATTCAGGCAAATCTAACAGCGGTACCAAACTACCATCGCCAAGAATGGAAGCACCTGCAACCCCGGGGATCTTCTTCACATACTTACCCATATTTTTCATAACAAGATCGTGAGTATCCAAAAGCTCGTCTACGATAACTGCAGTTATACCGGTTTCTTCATGCACCAAAATAATAGGACGGGTTTCAAGGTCTTCAAGCCCCTTTCTATCCCCCGGCACACTCAACAAATTCGCCAAATATTTCAAACCATAAAAGCTCTTACCCCTTTTTAAAGTGATTTCATCACCAACCTTATGAAACTCCGCCATACCGGGTGCTAAGGCTTGTTCCAAGTTGTTAGTGGGAATCCCAAACCGGCGTTCACCGACACGCACCAACAGCACATGCACCGTCACTAGCGTCATAGGCAACTTAATCAATATTCTCGTGCCTTTGCCTGTCTCTGACAACAAATCAAGCGTTCCTTTCATCTGACGAATATTAGTATGCACCACATCCATACCAACACCGCGCCCTGATACTTGCGTTACCCCCGACTTAGTCGAAAAACCTGACATTAAAATTAAACGGGCTAATTCTTTTTCGGTTAATTCTTGATTTTCGGTAATTAATCCACGCTGAATGGCTGTGAAACGAATATTCGTATAATTCAAGCCTTGCCCATCATCCTCACATTTAACCACAATGTTATTGCCTTCGCGGTAAAAACTCAGTTTGATGGAACCCTCGATTGGTTTTCCTAAAATGGCACGCTCATCGACACTTTCTAAACCATGATCAACGGCATTACGCAAAATATGCTGTAGTGGGTCCGCCAGATTGCTCAACACATCGCTATCTATCAAAATATCTGTACCAATGACATCCAATTCAGCTTTCTTGCCCGTCATGCGGCACGTTTGTCGAATATTGCGCTGCAACTTAGAAACAATCGTAGTCACCGACACCATGCGCGTTGTCATAATATTCGCTTGAAATTCTTTATTCAACCGTTCTTGGTGAATAAACATTGTTTCTAGCGAAGCTAAATCTTCCCGTACCGAAATCGCCAACTCACGATTATCCGCAATTGATTCGATAAAGCTATGTGCAACGCTGTGGAGTTCATTGTATTGTTCAAATTCCAACGGATCAAAATCTTTAGTCTCTTCAAGTGCTTGTTTTGGGTTCGTTTCTATCCCCGTAATGCCACGTACATCAACAAGGTTTTCCAACTCAAACGTTTTTTTATGAAGTATCAAATCCTGCTCTGTCAACGTACGCTGACTTTGTATCACATGCTTCAATTTTTCCTGAATTTGCCCTACCGAAATCGACAATTCACCCACCAAGCGCATCAACTCATCAATCGTCTTAGTCGGCACTCTCAAAAACTGTTCTGGCGTACCCGCTGCCACTTCAGTCGCAGATTTACCTTTAGTCTCAGCTTTACTTTCGGTAGCCGGTTGAGAAGTGGGCTGTGTGGCTTTAGTTTGAGCTACAGGTGTTGATTTTGGCGGTGACGCATCATCCAGCTTACCTTGATCAATACGATTCGCCCAATCTAATACCGACTGCAACACTGCGAGTGCCTGTGGTGGCGGCTCATCAGTGCCCAATAACGCATCAACCATGATTTCCAGACAATCGGCGGCTTCCACCATTGTGTCTGTCAAATCTTTGGGAGGCACTACTTGATGCTTGGCAAGATACTCCAAAGTATCTTCAAGATGATGGGCAATATTAGCAATTCCTTTAATACCAATAATATTTGACGAACCCTTCAAAGTATGGGCAATACGTTGAGCCCGCTCAATTTCTTGGGTTTCTGCTTCCTGAATAATATTTTGAATACAAGCCGAAAATTCCCCAGCATGTTGAGGTGCTTCTTGTAAATACGCATCCAACAACTCCTGATTGATATCCTCTGGAATTGTTAGTGAAACATCTTCAGGCTGTGCTTGGATTTGACGATTGTGAGCGGCTGCCTCCTCTGCGTCTTCCTCTGTCGTCGAACCTGCCACAAGTTGACTTGCCAACGCTTGGGCCTTCTCATCTGTCAAAGGTTGTGTCCACATTGGTTGACGAAGATGATTGACCAACTTGAGTACACTTGGTGTTGGCGATTGCACATAAGACAATATCAAATCAGGCCATGTTTCTAAAACCTTTTTAGCCTTTTTTCTGATAGCAAGTTCAGCCTTAGAAAGTGCTTTTATATTGTCAATGACAAAACGACAAACGGTTTGCAACCCCTCCAAACCCAACATTTCAAAAACCGTATACAAACGCTGCACAAGCTCAGTATAGTTTTCTAACGCTTCTGCGTCCCCAGCATCAAGAGGACCATGCGTCATAAACTTATTCAATTCTGTTGCTAAATCTTCTTTAGTAGACTCAAGACTTTCTATTAAAATCTCCAAACCCTCAGCATTGCCCAAAGGAATATCTCCAACAATCGACACCTCAAGTGGAGTCAAATCGTGAACTAAGATTTCCTCTGGTGCTATCGCCTCAAAAGCCGCAGATTCATTAGTTGGTGTTTCAGATACTTGAGCTTCGTGACTTTCCTTATAAGAGGGTTTTGTCAGTAATATCAATAAATTATTGGCAGCCTCTGCCTCTAACGGTGCCGGCCACCCCGTTTCTTGCATGAAACTGACCAAGCTGGGCGCGCCAATCTGAGGCGCATGCAAATACTCTAAAACGCTTAAAGGCCACCCAACAAAATAGGTTTTAGCAACCGTTTTGGCTGCTTGTTCCAAACCGGCAAAAGCCATCAAATTATCATTGACAAAAGTACATATCTCTTGTAATCCGCTCAAACCGGCCATTTCCGCCGTTTCCCAAATCTCCTGTACTTTATTAGTATAATCTTCAATCGCCTCTAAAAAGGCAGGGTTATCATTTTCCATAGATACACATACCTCAAGTGCTGCTGACAATCCCTCAGTGGAATCCGTAATTTGGCTACACACCAGTTCCAATACATCTGGTGCGGCTAACTCAATAGATTCATTTGCAGCGGCACCTTGCTTTGCACACTCTTCCACTGGTGCCGCCGCTTGGTTTTTTTCAGACGTTGTGCGCTCAAGCAGACGTTCAAGTAACAGAGAGGCTGCTTCTTTATCAAGTGGTGTGGGCCACTGATGTTCAAGCACAAAGCTTACCAACACCTTTGAGGCACTGGCTGGCCGCTGCAAATACGCCACTACCGTGCCGAAAAACGTCTCCAACAACTCACGTGCTGCCAAACGATCTGATTGAACGGTTCCAGAAAGTGCCA
>Ga0136651_10001916_pt1 | contig 11408 bp, 8 predicted proteins | sample Mar14236cmmetaG_FD_94867 | JGI IMG/M metagenome (GOLD analysis project Ga0136651, IMG submission 94867) | Marine hydrothermal vent microbial communities from Guaymas Basin, Gulf of California to study Microbial Dark Matter (Phase II) - Marker... ...
GGTAAGCTGGGTGTAAATCATGGTGGTGTTGATGGATTGATGGCCGAGGTATTCCTGGATAATTCTGATATCCACGCCATCTTCCAGAAGATGGGTGCCTGAGCGTGTGAACACGGGCATCTTTGCTAATGCCAACTTCTCTCAAGGATTTTTTAAATACCGTCCGAATGCTGCTATCGGGTAGGGGTTTTTTTGCGGCAGATTCTTTTGCTTCGCCCCCTCCGGGAGCAGCCTGCCTGCCGAAGGCTCGGCGCAGGCAGGGGAATACCAATACGGGATTCCAATGGGTTTTGTAATGAGTCCTGAGAAGACGTAAGGTTGATTTGGGAAGTGGCACGTAGCGGTCATAACGACCTTTGGCTTGCTGGATATGAATGAGCATACGTTCGCTGTCAATTTGATTGACTCTTAGCCGGGTAGCTTCACTGAGTCTGAGGCCACAGGAATAAATCAGGGTGAGACAGGCGCGGTGTCTGAGCACACGAATATTGCCAGGCACTCGATGAACTTCTTCCCGTATTAAAACCACCGGTAATTTGTTTTCCCGGGGCAGACTTGTTATATTAAACACCGACATTTGTTTTTGCAGTGTTTTCTCGTAGAAAAATTTGATATCACACAGGGCTAAAGATAAGTCTCCCGGATTCGCTCTGAGAAATCGTGAAGCTCCCTGTCCGACGCCAGGCAGGCATATCTTCGATCATGCGATGGCGTAATGGGGTCATAATATATCTCCTGAGAGTTTGGTTAAACTGAAAATAATTGCAGAAGTATATTATGACCCTTATTTTAAAAGTGAAATGATTTTATTGGTGAATGTTGTGTTAAGAAAAATGTGTGAATAAAAAATCTGCCGCAATGCGGCTTAGTTCAACAAGCAGCTTAAGTCATACATTTACACGCGGTGAAAGACTTGACAATTTTTATTATTTTGGCACGCCCGGGCAGCTTATCCGCAGGGCGTTATTTGACAGTTCATAAATACACCATAATATCTCGAATTTATTGTAAGCCAAAAACATCATTGATAATTGATAACGGGTTCGTACCTTTCCTGTTACAAACATTTAGAAGTTTCAATTAAAAAATTATTTGACAAACGAAACTTTTTTGTTTATCTTTCGAATAATAGAATGTATTGTTTTATTATTCGAGAAGGAGCAATGAATGGATTTAGTAGAAAAAACAAACAAAAAAGAAAATATTTTAAAGGTCGCTCAAAACCTCTTTGCGAAATTTGGGCTTTCCAAAACCACCATCGAAGATATCGCGCGAAAAGCACGCATGGGCAAAGCAAGTATTTACTATTATTTCAAAAGCAAGGAATCGATTTACAAAGAAGTTGTTGAAAAAGAGGGACAGGTATTACAGGAAAAAATTATTACCGCTGTTAATGCTGAACAAACACCCCAGAAAAAAATCCACACATATTTTCTTACCCGCATGATGGCATTAAAAGAACTTTCCAATTATTACAACGCCTTACGAGATGAATATTTAGATCACTACAGTTTTATCGCAAAGGCGCGTCAATCTTATGATGTCTTTGAAACCAATTTGATCGCTACAATTCTACAAGAGGGTGTGCAGAGCAGCATTTTTGAAATCGAGAATATAACCTTAACGGCGGAAGCTATTGTTGGCGCATTGAAAGGACTGGAATACCAATGGACGATGGAGGTGTCGGTTGAACATATTAAACAGAATGTGGATACATTATTAAAAATTTTGTTTAAGGGTATTGAAAAAAGATAATAAAAAAATTTTAGTGAACAATCGAAAGAAAAACGATATAATTCGATAATTTGATAAGGCTTGTAAATAATGGAGGATAAATGAAACAATTCGCAGAACTTGTTCTGAAATACCGGTTGGCAATTATTGGTGTGACGATCATACTGACATTTTTCTTCGGATACCGGTTGAAAGATGCAAAGGTAAACAGCGATGTTCTTACCTATCTTAAGCCTTCTGATCCCGCAGTTATTCTGTTTAATCGTGTAGGGGAAGAGTACGCCGGAACGGCGCTGACAATAGTCGCTATCGAATCGGATAATGTTTTCGAACATAATACTCTGCAAACCATAAACAAATTAACTGAGAAATTTAGCTCAATCGACGGTGTGGCAAATGTAATGAGTTTAACGGATGTTCTGGATATACGCAGTATGGAAGGCGGGCTGGAGGTTGGTCGCTTAATTGATAAAAATAATATTCCTACTGATCCGGCTGAACTTCAAGCTATTCGTGAATACACCTTATCCAAAGACATGTACAATGGACGAATCGTATCGCCGGACGGGAAGATTACCCTCATCATTTCCCGGCTGAAGCAGCAGGCAGATAAGGAAGATATTGCCGAAAAAATCCAAAATATTGCCAAACAGGAAGCGTCGGGATATAAACTCTACTTTTCTGGAATGCCCATGCAAATGCTGGAAATCAATGGGATTATAGAAAAAGATATGACCCGCCTGATACCGCTTGTGGTGCTCATGCTGATATTGATGCTCTATTTTAGTTTTCGCAGCAAAAGGGGTGTGCTATTGCCTCTTATTACTGTTCTTATAAGTACTGTGTGGGCAATGGGATTAATGACTTTGCTGGGAATTGACCTTTCTATCGTATCCAACGGCATGCCGGTACTGCTCATCGCTATCGGTTCGGCATTCGGGATTCATATAGTTGCCCGCTACAAGGAGGATGTTCTAACCGGCACTGATAACATAACCTGTATTAAAAGCGCTCTTTCCGAGGTCGGCGTTCCTATAATTCTTGCCGGCTTAACGACCATGATTGGATTTTTTGCTTTCTTTGGATCTTATCTCACAATTGTTACCCATTTTGGAGTTTTCACGGGAATCGGAGTGGCGTTTGCCCTAATTGTTTCCATTACCTTTATTCCGGCTGTATTATCCTACTTTAAACTACCAAAGATCAAAAAGAACCGTCACGGAAAAGAAGCCAATATTCTGGTAACTTTTATGGATCACCTGGCGGCTTTTGTTCTTCGCCGGGAAAAACTGATTGTCTTTAGCGCGGGAATCATTATTGTGCTGGCTTTGATTGGCATTCCGCGGTTGAACCGGGAAGTGAACATGACCGAATATTTTAAAAAAGATACCGATATTCGTATTGCCGAAGAGATGATGGAGAAAAATTTCGGCGGCTCGACACCGATCCAGATTGTAGTAAAAGGCGATTTAAAGAATCCATTTGTATTAAAGGAAATGCGTAAGCTTGAAAAATTTATGGAGACCGTGCCTTATGTGAATAAGCCGCAATCGGTCGCCGATCTGATCTGTGAAATGAATAAGGTAATGAACAATCATTACACGATACCTGATACCCGGCAAGGCGTGGCGAATCTCTGGTTTTTTATTGAGGGCGAATCCGTAATGGAACAACTGGTTAATGCCGATGCCGGCGAGGGTATTATTCAGGCAAACCTGGGAACGGTGAAGACCAAAGAAATTTTACAAGTAGTTGAGACGCTTAATGATTATCATGACACTCAACTGGATACAACCCTTATCGCTGTTCAAAATGCAGACCACAGTTTGCCGGAAATTCAAAATTATCTTTCCGGTGAAATAAGCACCACCATTTTGTTAGATGCCCAAAAATATCATAAAAATATTTCCATAGACCGGGCGGCGTTAGAACAAAAAATAACAGCCGCGCAAAACATTGATTCGGTCGTATTTGATCCGGAGCTTCTTGCCGGGATTGAGAACCATTTAAATGATTTTTTCCGGGAAGAATCGGAAATAATTATTGAAGATAATTTCAAAATTGCCCGCATCAGCCGGGACGTAAGCAGACAATTAAAAACAGGCAGGGTTCCCAGCGAAGAACGGCTAAGTCAAATCATAAAAAAATATGTGCCTTCCCTGCCGGCAGAAGACCGCGAACTGCTGCCCGAAATAGCTCACTCCCTTTGGGTAATATTAGACGAATACTATCAATATGAAAGAGTAATGAATGCGGTTCAACACCTGCTGCCGCTCTTTCCGCAAGAATTACAGTCAAATCCCAAATTCCGGGATAATTTGCGGGACGACCTGTGGATAATGAATGACCACAATCTGGCGCTGCCGGAATCGATTGCCGGAAAACATGCTTTAACCGGAGATAAAATTAAACTAAAAGCGGTTCAATCCGGCATGCCGCTCATTTTTACCCGTCTGGATGACAGCCTGGTGAAAAGCCAGATTCAGAGCTTATTTATTGCTTTTGTCCTTGTAACCCTGATTCTCATGTTCCAGTTAAAATCCATTACCGGGGGCTTCATAGCCGTCTCGCCCATTGCCTTAACGGTATTGCTTAATTTTGCCTTAATGGCTTACCTGAACATACCGCTGGATACGGCAACCATAATGATCGCCAGTATCGCCATTGGTATTGGCATCGATTACACCATTCATTTTACCAGCCGCTTTAAAGATGAATTTGCGCGGGATAAATCGGAATTAGAAGCATTGAACAAAACGCTGACCACCACCGGCAGAGCTATTTTAATTAATGCACTCTCGGTTGCCGTGGGATTTCTCGTCCTTGTTTTCGGGCAATTAATACCCATGCAGCGTTTTGGCTGGCTAACTGCCGCTACCATGATTTTTAGTGCTTTGGGAGCGGTTACATTTCTTCCGGCACTAATTCTTCTGACAAAAGCGCGCTTTGTGGGCGACTTCGAGCGTTTTGAAGTGAAGAACAAAATGAAAGGCGCCGGCAATAAAATTCAGCTTGTTAAGAATAAAATTAAATCAAATTCAAAATAAACAGATAAAAGGAGGTTAATTATGAAATTAGCTCAATTAGTTTTCTCTACGGTTTTCTTTCTCTTTGAAACCCTAACTTTCGCACAGGATGCCCAATCAATTATAGAAAAAGCTGATTCGGTGGTCAATGCACCTAAGGATCAGAAAGCGACCATGAAAATGGTCTTGGTAGATAAAAAAGGGAACGAAAAGGTGCGGGAAACACAATTTTTACAGAAAGGCGACGAAAAGCGCATTATGCGGTTCACCGCTCCGGCAGATCAGAAAGGAATTGCCTTTCTGGGTCTGCCTGACGATATCCAATATCTCTATATGCCGGCTTTCCACAAAGTGCGGCGAATCGCTTCCCATGTAAAAAACACTAAATTTGCCGGAACAGATTTTACTTACGATGATTTGAGTTCCTTTGAATACGCTGAAGATTACAACGCCAAATTACTCAGTGAAGACGAACAGCACTGGGTGATGGAGCTCATCCCCAAAGCGGATGTCAAAAAGGACTACGGCAAGCTTAAAATGTGGGTGCGCAAAGACAATTATTACCCTGAAAAAATAGAGCACTACGACAAGGGCGGCAACCTGTGGAAAGTTATGGAACGACGGCAGATTACCAAAATCGGTAACTACTGGATTTCCAAAGAAATGGAAATGAAAGACCTGAAGCAACAACACAGCACTAAAATGCTGCTGGAAAATATGGAGTTTGATATTGGGTTATCGGATAAGCTGTTTACCCAGCGTTATTTAAAACGCGCTAAATAAAAAATATTCAATTAAACAAATTACTAAATGAAATAGTAAAAATATAATCAGGGGAGCAGGATAGATGAAACCAGCCGGATATTTATCAAAAAGCCAAACGCATAGAACCTTCTTGATTCTTCTGGCGTGTTGTGCACTGTTTCCTTTTTCAGCCAGCTATCCGCAAAATCTGTTGCCAGAAAAGGGAACATGGTATCAGCCTATCCTGTCTTACCCTAGTAATTGCCAAACGAATATTTTTTTATCACTGAAAGATGGAAATAAATTCGGGGGCAGTATCGGTAAAATTTTTCCGGTCTGGCATCTCAGTCGGTTTAAATCTGACCAATATTTTGCGGGCATAGCAAATATTAAAACGCTCACCCTGCGGGAGGGTGCCATTTTCAACCTGCGGGATGTGGACTATTTATTGGGTGGCGGCTGGTTTGCTCACTGGACTGATAATTATTGGTCAACCCTGACCATTCAGCACATCAGTTCCCATTTGGGAGATTCCTTTTTTCATGAAAAATACCAAAACCGCCCCCGGAAGCAGCCGCTGGTTTTCAGCCTTGAATTTGTTCAAGTTGCCAACCAATTGAAATGGAAGCAATTCAAATTCGAAAGCGGTGTTTTGCACATCTACCATACTACCATTCCTTTATCCAAAGTGAATGTTTACCTGGGGATGGAGCGGAATTTGATACAATTGAGCGGATACGGCCACCTTTTCTTTTCCGCCAATTATGCCTATGCCGTATCTGAGCTTCATCCTCTTCAGCAAATCTATCAAATCGGGTTTAGACTTAATTTTCCTGCTGTCATTCCGGCCAATTTTATTTTTGAAGCAAAAAAGGGACAGCTATTTTGGGGACAGTTTTACAACACTCGTGAGCTGGATTATTTAATAAAACTCTATTTAACCATTTAACAGGAGGAATGAACCATGTTAGACATCATTAAAAAAAGTATTTATTTGGGACTCGGCGCTGCCACAGCTACTAAAGAAAAAGTAGAAACCCTGGTGGATGAATTAATCGAAAAAGGTCAGGTTACCCGGGAGCAAAAAGCCAGTGCTGTAAAAGACATTCTGGACAGAATTGAGAAGGAGGAAAAAGAACTTTCGGATAAGATTAAATCCACCGTCGAAAAAACCATTGCAGAAGTCGGTCTGCCCAGCAAGAAGGATATTCAGGAATTGAAAGATCGTCTGGAGGCATTGGAGAAAAAAATGGGTTCCAAATAGCGCCGCAAATGAAAGGAGAAAATGATGAATCCGTTGGGCCTGCGCAAATCGATTCGCCACCTGAACCGGTACCAGGAAATCCTGAAAATATTTGTGAAATACGGTTTCTGGGACGTGGTGGAAAAAATAAAGATTGGACTTCTTTTTGATATTTCCAAAAAGATATTGCCACGTATGGAGAAAAAAGAATATGCTGTATTGGGAACGCCCGTGCGGCTGCGCATGGCTTTCGAGGAGCTGGGCCCAACATTCATCAAATTGGGGCAGATGCTCAGTGTACGTCCCGATTTAATACCCCCGCAGATTGCCCAGGAGTTTACCAAGTTGCAGGATGAGGTCGCCCCGGTGTCTTTTGAAAAACTGAAGCCGCTGCTGGAAGAAACATATAGCGAGGACCTTTTGGAAACTTTTGCCGAATTCGAAGAAACTGCCCTGGCGGCGGCATCTATGGCGCAGGTGCACCGGGCACGGTTAAAAAGCGGTGAAGACGTGGCAGTAAAGATTCTGCGGCCCAACATTCACCAAATTATTAAAACCGACCTGGAAATATTATTCAACCTGGCGGAACTCATCGCCAAATATGTTCCCGAAAGCGAGTTGTACGATCCGGTGGGCATCATCACCGAATTTTCCCGTACCATCCGTAAGGAACAGAATCTTGTTCTGGAAGGACGGAATATTGATATTTTCCGCCGGTATTTACAAAAAGAAGAGTACATCAAAATTCCGGTTGTTTACTGGGAATATTCTTCTGAGAAAATCCTGGTCACCGAGTTTATTCAAGGCATTAAAATTTCCGATTTAGCCGCCCTGGACGCCGCGGAGATCGATCGCAAACAAGTGGCGGAAAACGGCGCAAAAGCCATATTAAAACAGGTATTCGAATTTGGGTTATTCCATGCCGATCCCCATCCGGGCAATCTTTTTGTGCTGCCGGGAAATGTGATTGTACCGGTTGATTTCGGAATGGTGGGACGCATTGACGAGGATATGAAAGAAGACCTGCTGAATATCCTGCGTGGAATTGTAGATAAAGACTCTTACCGGATTACCCGGGTGTTGCTCAACATCGGGCTGATTGAGGATCAGATCAATTTCCGAAATTTACAGCACGATTTGCTGGATTATTTAGACCGTTATTACGGCGTCCCCTTAAACCAGCTGGATACCGCACAGCTCCTGAATGAATTCATGGAGCTGGTGCGAAATTACCGCATCAAATTACCTCCGGATATGGTAATGATGGGTAAAGCGTTAACCATTTCCGAAGCGGTGGGCAGGGAACTTGATCCGGAATTTAATATGTTCGACCTGCTCATTCCTTACACCAAAAAAATGTTTTACCAACGCTGGAACCCCGCTTATCATTACCGGCATCTGAACCGGCTGCTGGATGCCAGCATTGATCTCCTTAAAAGTCTGCCCGAAGATATCCGTAATATTCTGCTGAAACTTAAGAGAGATCAAATTACGGTCAGATTTCAGCATCAAGGGTTAGAACAGTTTACCCGGGAACTCGATCGCTCAAGCAACCGGATTTCTTTTGCGCTGATCATTGCCGCTTTAATTATCGGGTCGTCTGTGGTAATTCAATTGGATAAGGGTCCCTTTCTTTGGGGATACCCGGCATTAGGAATTATTGGCTATGTTTTAGCCAGTTTTTTAGGTTTTTGGCTGATCATTGCCATTTTACGTTCCGGAAAATTGTAGAGGATTCACCTGAAGTGATATATCTGTTAACACAACTGATTTTAGGATTGTATTTCGCAATGATTTTAAAAATACATATTCACGGAATGGAAAACATACCGCCTAATGGCGCTGCGATTTTGGTAGCGAACCATCGCAGTACCCTGGATGCTTTCTTAATCATGAGTATTCTGAGAAGAAAAATATATACTTTTGGCAAAGCAGATTTTTTCGAGTTTTTCCTTCTCGGCTGGTATTTGAGAGCAATAGGCGGAATTCCGGTAAAAAACGAGAAATATAATCGCGCCTCTCTTGAAAATGCGGGCAAGATTTTAGCTGATAACAAATTGCTGCTTATTTTTCCTGAAGGGAAAGTAGATCAAGGATTTTCTATGTTACCTTTTAAATACAGTTTTGTGAAATTAGCCCTTAAACATCATGTGCCAATTATTCAGATTGCCATAACCGGCAGTGATAAAGCGTTAAAATTGGGTCATTTCTTTCCCCGTCCTGCGGAAATATTTGTAAGCATAATGGAACCTATTGAATTCAATCTGCCAATCGGAAATGAAAATAAAAAATTTATTAACCTTTATCTGCAGAATTTTAGAGAAATGATTGAATCGAAAATAGAAGAAAAACAGAGCACTTAAAAAATTTTTGCAATTAATCGAACTTAAAACTATTTTGTTCGATTAATTTAAAAATTAAAATTAAAAAAATAAGAAAGGATATTATCATGCAGCCACTATTAAAATCATTACTCGCAATGCCCTCAATTAATTTGGCGAATGCCGTTTTAGCTAACGACACTCTTCGTAGGATTGCCTTAAAGACCGGAGAGAAGCAACTCTATCGCAACCTTGTCGAAAAAAACGACAGCGGCAGACCATTAAGAGTTCAGGAAGATAAATACTATGTTTTGCGGAACATGCTTTATTCAATGGATCGCGCTCTGGAGAATAAAAGAGTTTCACCTGCTGTTCGTCGCGGACTGCTAAAAATTTTAGTGGGAAATGTATTATTGGAGGACAATGCAATAAGAAGAAATTTCCGTAAGAGTTACGGCTTTGGTGCCCCGACATTCTTGCTCATCAGTCCTACTAAAAGGTGCAACCTGCACTGCATCGGCTGTTATGCCTGCAGTTCTTCTGCCAATGCCGAACAACTAGATTATGACATTTTTGACCGCATTATAACAGAAAAAAAAGAGCTCTGGGGATCCTACTTTACGGTAATCTCCGGCGGCGAGCCATTGATGTGGAAGAGTAACGGAAAGGATATTATTGATATTGCCGCCAAACATAGCGACAACTTTTTTCTGATGTACACAAATGGAACGTTGATCAATGGCAAGGTGGCAAAAAGAATGGCTGAAGTCGGCAACATTACTCCGGCAATTTCGGTAGAGGGATTTGAAAAAGAGACCGATGACCGCAGGGGAAAAGGCGTTCATAAAAAGATTCTCATGGCATTTGAGAATCTGCGTAACCAGGGTGTGCCCTTTGGTATTTCCATTACCGCGATGAAAAATAATGCCGAGTTTGTTATTAGCGACGAGTTTATGGATTTCTACTTTGAGCAGCAGGGCGCTATTTACGGCTGGATTTTTCAGTATATGCCGATTGGTCGCAGCTATACGCTGGACTTAATGGTTACTCCGGAACAGCGTAAGTGGATGTTCGAGCAAGAACAGCATCTGGTACGTGACAAGAAGCTGTTCATCGCCGATTTCTGGAACAGCGGCGCGGTGTCTAACGGCTGCATTTCCGGCGGTCGTCCGGGCGGATATTTCTACATCGACTGGAACGGCAACTGCCTGCCCTGTGCCTTTTATCCTTACACGGTTGATAATATCTACGAAGTTTATAAAAAAGGAGGCAATCTGAACACGATTTTAATGAGTCCGTTCTTTCAGTCGATCCAAAAATGGCAGCGAAATTACAGCTATATGAAACCGGCTCATGAAGTCGGTAATCAGATCTGTCCCTGTGCTATAAAAGACCATTACCGGGATGCCAGGGAAACTATTGAAGCAACAGGTGCAAAACCAGCCGATGAAGCCGCCGCCGCAGCATTTAAAGATAAAGAATATGCGAAAGGATTATCAGCCTACGGCGATGCAATAGCGCGACTCACACAGCCTATTTGGGAAAAACTCTATATCGGACCGGAGAAGGAGAAAATTAACAAGGGGAAAGCGGCGTAGATACAGACGATAAAAAGCAAAAAATCATATTGGAGAGAGAACATGAATTTGTTCGATAAATGCAAAAATTTTACTCGTGCTAAGGAATTGATGGCAACCGGTATATATCCCTATTTTAAAGCGATTCAATCCGGAGCCGGTTCAAAAGTAATCATCGATGGACGGGAAGTAATTATGATCGGATCGAATAATTATCTTGGGTTAACCCAGCATCCCAAGGTAAAAGCAGCATTGATTAAAGCGGCTGAGAAATTCGGCACGGGCTGCACAGGATCGCGCTTTCTAAATGGGACGCTGGACTTGCACGAAAAATTAGAACAAAAATTGGCGGTATTTATGAAGAAAGAAGCCGCTTTGGTTTTTTCCACCGGTTTTCAAACTAATTTGGGCGCTATCTCCGCTATTGTTGGGAAAAATGATTTGATCTTTGCAGATAGCGAAAACCACGCCAGTATAGTAGATGGCTGCCGGTTAGCATTTGGCAAAACCATTAAATATAAGCACAATGACATGACCGACCTGGAACGACGATTAGAAACCTTTTCACATGTGCCGGGAAAACTAATTGTTACTGACGGCGTCTTCAGTATGGGCGGAGATATCGCTAATTTGCCTGAATTGGCGGAATTATGCCAAAAATATAACGCCGGGCTTTTTGTAGATGATGCACATTCTATTGGAATATTAGGTGAACATGGTGAAGGCACTGCCGGTCACTTCGGATTAATAGATGATGTAAATA